>Ga0209515_10008242_pt1 | contig 12223 bp, 11 predicted proteins | sample Subgroupgradi54m_FD_187454 | JGI IMG/M metagenome (GOLD analysis project Ga0209515, IMG submission 187454) | Subsurface groundwater microbial communities from S. Glens Falls, New York, USA - GMW60B uncontaminated upgradient, 5.4 m (SPAdes)... ... | reverse complement strand
CACCTCCCACGCCGACCACTTTAATTTTGGCAAACCGAGCAAGGTCTGGTTTTATAAGCATAATGAACTCTTCTAGGCAGGGGAAATAAAATAATAATTTAGGGTTTACCCGGAAAGTTTTCTTAAATTGTTCAGGGTAAGAATGACTTTATCAGATCTATGACCTTTCCTGCAATACCCGCTACCGGCATTTTTGATCCTGTTCTCCCTGTTGCTCCGGTTTCACCTTTTTTACTCTGGGCTCCATACAAAAGAAGCCCGACGCTCGTCGTAAATGCCGGAGTCATGATTTCATCGATCAGTCCATGTACTTTCATAGGATTTCCGATGTGGACGGGCATGGCTAAATTGCGCCGCGCGGATTCCACGGCACCGACCGTCTGTGCGCCTCCCCCAGTAAGCACCACTCCAGAGGGCGTCATACCGCCAAATCCGCTTCGTTTGATCTCCAATCCTACAAAGGTAAAAATTTCATTTAATCGTGGTTTAATAATACCTTCGACCAGCGTTTTGCGAGAAACCGTCCGGATTTCTTCAGACAATCCCAAGCCACTCACATCAAGCTCATCAGCTGAGGGAATTTTTCCACCTTTGATCGTCTTTTCTTCTTCATCTTCCGGCATGACCGGAGTTTTTGGCGTTTGTCCTAAATGCAATTTGATCTTCTCAGCACTTTCCAGTGATATCCGAAGACCCGCAGCTAAATCTTTTGTAATATTGATGGCCCCAATAGGAATAACCGATGAATGAGAAAGTGCTCCTTCCACAAAAATTGCTACATCCGTCGTCCCCCCACCAATATCGATCAGTACCACGCCTAATTCTTTTTCCGTATCAGAAAGACTCGCATAGGCTGATGCTAACCCACTAAACACCATCCCCGCCACCTCTACACCTAACTCTTCAACACATTTATGGAGATTTCGAATAGCCGTCGTCCCGCCAGTCACCAAATGCGTATCGACTTCTAGTCGTACACCCGTCATTCCAACAGGATCGACAATTCCCTCTTGTCCGTCAACGATATATCCTCTGGGAAGCACATGAATAATTTCTCGCGAAGAAGGAAGCGACACTGCTTTGGCAGCCTCCACTACTCGCTTTACATCCTGCACAGTAATTTCTTTTTCCGGTTCTGCCACGGCAACCACACCATGAGAATTAAGCGACGCAATGTGATTTCCTCCTACAGAAACAAACGCGGCAGACACACTGGTTCCCGCCATCCGCTCAGCGGCTTCTAAAGACTGCGAAATAGCAGCCGTTGCTTCATCAATATTTACTACCTGGCTTTTTCGCAGTCCCCGACTTGGGACAGTGGAAACTCCAATGACATTTGCATATCCTTCTTCGCTGATGGTGGCAATAAGGGTAGTAATTTTTGCTGTACCAATATCTATGCTGGAAAATGTGTGATCACGAGCCATAAATTAAAATGAGACAACTGGCTTTGTAAAACGAAGATCAATAATTGTAGGCAGTGTTCCTTTTATTCTAAACCCCGCAAGTAACGTTTGTAAAGTGGCTGCTGTCTCTTGGATGTTCCCATTTTGAGTAATATAAATACTTGTTTTACTAGATTTTACTTGTAGAGACTCGCTATCTAGCGATGTTATCGTGTCAATTTTCATAAAACCGCCAAATGCGCCAAGTGCAGCTAAACTCTGTACTATGCGTATATCACTCATCTTGTCTCCAATATGGACAGAAGTAATATCAAAAATTAAAAGAGGCAACATGTCGTCATTTACTCCTTCTTTTACCACTACACCATCTTTATCCAGATCCACGAGTCGATTATTGGCTTGCAAGCGACTAATAGGAGTCCGGAGAAATGCGGCAATAACAAGCGTATGAGGAAATTTCTTATATATTTTAATGTTCTGCAATAAAGGATTAGCAGCGAGCAGTTGCGCACGCAGTTGGTCATTTGGGAAAAAAAGCAAATTTTTAACTAGTTTTCTTTGATCTACAGTTATTTGTATGCCCGCTCCTTCTACTTCTATCGTACGAATAGTAAAAAATTTATTAACTCCTACTATCACACCAATACTGATGATAAAAAAAAGAATAGTTGTTGCAATAATTTTTCCAAATTTTCGCAGGTAAGTTCTAGCACTCATGGGAGCAATTTCTGTATTTCATCAACCATTCGAGAAGCACCATTAAGGGGGATCTCTTTGGAAAATTCTTGAGCTTTTTTATGATAGTGCTCATATTGGGTGAGTACTTCTTCAATTTTTTCAAGTAATCGCGAAGGGGAGGCAATATCTTCCTGGTGTAAAATAACTGCAGACCCAGCGTTTACCAGCCATTGAGCATTTTTCTCTTGTTCGTTTTGTGCTGACGACGGAAGAGGAATAAATAATGCAACTTTTGAAAGTGCCGCCAACTCTCCCACCGTATTGCCTCCAGACCTTCCCATATACAATTTTGCAGAGTGGTATATCCAGGCAAGCTCATCAGTTTTTACATAAGGAAAAACATGATAATGAGACTTTTCGTCTTTGGATAATGATGCAAATTTTTCTAAAGCAGTTGCATACGCAGCGTAGCCAGTTTGATGAATGATAATATATTGTTTCAGTAATCTCGGAAGAATAGAAAAAATACATTGGTTGATAAATTCCGAACCAGTGGCGCCACCGGCAATATAAACAAGAGGATATTTTGATGATAATGGAAACAATGGCTTGACCGAAGAGGCAAATAATTCTTTTCGTAACGGTAATCCCGTAACCACAGTCTTTTTTTTGGGCAATGTATATGCATCAATGACATCTGCATAGCTGACACAAATTTTTTTGACAAACGGAATCATTTTTTTATTAGCAAGTCCCAAAGTCTGAGTTTGTTCATGAGTAATAGATGGAATCTTTTGCATCCAACCAGCTATAACGACTGGTAATGCGATATATCCTCCAAAAGATACAATAATCATTGGTTTCTCTTTAAACACATACCAACATGCTTGTACCAATCCAAGGGGTATTTTAAAAAAAGAACTAACCGTCGTACTCCGACCCGTGTTTAATGATAAAAAACGAATCCCAAGACTTGATATAAGTTTGTACTCAGCGGAAACTTCTGTATCTCTCTCCATTGCGTATTTCCTGCCAATAAACACTATGTCCAAATCGGGTAATCTTTTTTTGATTTCTTCAATCACTGCTATTGCCGGCGTCACATGACCACCAGTAATAAAAATTTTCATACCTCGCTCCTATTCTTACTAACATTTAAAAGAATTCCAAAAGCACTCAAAAGAATAATAAGACTGGAACCACCATAAGAAACAAGCGGCAACGGTACGCCAGTCAATGGAAGAAGCGCCACCATAGCAGCGAGATTAATGATCGTCTGCATCCCTACCCAAGAAGATATACCCAAAGCAAGGAATTTGCCAAAAGGATCTGCTGCTCCTTTTGCAATGACAAACCCTCTCCAAATAAGAAAAAGAAAAGAGATTATAACGAAAATAGCCCCGATGAATCCAACTTCTTCTCCAATGATAGCAAATATAGAGTCAGTATTTGCCTCAGGCAAGTATTGATATTTTTGTCGAGACTTTCCAATGCCAACCCCAAACCATCCACCTGATCCTAATGCAAAAAGCACTTGTCGAATTTGATATGATGCACCCAATGGATCGCTTTCTGGATTAAAAAAAGTGGTAAGTCTGCGAAAACGATATGGGGCAACAACTGCCAGTCCAGATACACCAATCAAGAGAACGGGAACGAGTAACAAAAACTGAATCAACGGGGCACCAGAAAGAAAGTAGAGAATAAGTGCGATAGAAAGGATTATAATTGCCGTACCTAAATCCGGTTCTATGATGACTAAACCAATAATAATTCCAAGCAAAAGCAAAAATGCTACCAGTTTCCCTTTTTCAATTTTCGAAAACCAAGCGGAAAGATAGATAATCAGGACTAATTTCGCTAGCTCCGCCGGCTGCAAAATAAAAAATCCAAAATTGAGCCACCTATGTGCTCCAAGTGCACGAACTCCTATTCCGGGAACAAAAACAGCAATCAAAAGAAATAGCGTACCCAAGAGTATAGGTAATGCAACTTTTTGCCATATATGATAATCGATTTTTGAAAAAATAAAAAGTGCAATGCCGCCAAGGGCAAGCCACTTTAACTGTTCGCGGACAAAATAGTAGGGAGTACCGAAGTCAGCAATCGCAATTGCGACGGAAGAATCATATACCATAAGAATTCCAAAAAGCGCTAATACCATAATTGCTAGAAGAAGCCATCGATCAAGAGGATAAAACTTCTGCTTCACTATACGTTTTTCTTGTTTTTCCCGTTGAAAAAATTTAAGAGTTTTAGAGAAGAGAGACTTCATATCGAAATAATTCACCACGTTCTTTATAATTTGCAAACATATCAAATGACGCACATGCAGGAGAAAGAAGCACCACATCTCCTATTCGTGCTTCTTTGTGAGAATGAAGAACGATTTCATGCATAGAAACAAGACCAGTAATAATTTTTTTCTTATACCCTCCAGCCTTCAGCGCTGCAATAATACGTTCAGTCATCATTCCCACAACAATGACCGCTTTTATAGAACTACGAGCAACTGACTCACCAAGTTCTGAAAAATCTGATCCTTTCTCCGAACCCCCCAGAATGAGAATAAGTGGCTCAGAAAATGAGTTAATTGCTGCAATTGCAGTTTCCGGTACTGTAGAAAAGGAATCATTAATATAAGAAACTCCATTGACAATTTTGACCAATTCTAATCTGTGCGGAAGTCCTTCAAATGTTTTAGCTATTTTTTGTATTGCGCCAAGAGTAGCGCCCGCATGGAAAGAGGCAAGTGATGCAGCAGCAATATTTTCTAAATTATGCTCTCCGCGGAGTTTTATCTCTGAATCTCGACAGATCAATTCTTTTCTTCCTTGATACGCTAGATATACTGCGTGATCTTTCACAAATGCGTCACGACGGTCTGAGCGGCTGAAATAATAAATAGTCGCTTTTGTTTCTTTTGCAAATGAACGACTGGTAGGATCATCAGCATTAAAAATTGCAAAATCAGCTGATGTTTGAAATCGTACTATTGGCTTTTTTGCTTCAATATATGCTTCTTTAGAGATATGAAAATTTGTAGCAAGTCTATCATAGTTAGCTAAATGTTCTTGAGTAATTTTCAAAACCACTGCTATATGTGGGCTTTTTGTAAGATCTTCAAGCTGGAACGATGACAACTCAAGAATCACAATATCATTGGCCTCAATATTTTCAACCTGAGAAAGAAGCGGCGTACCCACATTCCCTCCCAAATATACACGTCTATCTGAAGCCTTCAGCATTTCGTAAATAAGTGTACTCGTCGTTCCTTTTCCTTTCGTTCCCGTAACGCCAATGATGGGCGCCTTACATAAATCAAAAAATAACTTAGTCAAACTGGTAATTTCTTTTCCTTTTTTTTGTAAAACAACGAGTTCTGGAAGTGTAGGAAGCATGCCAGGAGTTCGGACAATAACGTCGTAGTCGTCGAGATTTCTTAAATATTGTTCACCAAGCTGAAACGAAACAGGAAGTTGTCTCAACTGATCATACATCTCACCCAATTCCTCTTTTGTCCGTCTGTCGCAACAAAGTATTTTTGCGTCTTGTTTAACAAAAAACTTGACTGAATCTTGCCCCTCAGTCGATATTCCTAAAATGGCAATTTTTTTTCCTTTAAATGGCGACATAGTTCACGGTAATCTTTTGCAGTTGTAATAAAACAGATGCGACACGTCTTGCTTTTTCTTGATCATCTGTTGTAAAAAACTGATAGACTGGAGTGCCTGCGTTCGCCAAAGCATTATTGTGTTCTAGGATGCGCTTCACTTGACGTGCTACTGCCCCTCCAGAATCTAGAATTGCCATGCTCTCTCCTACTATAGCACGGATTCTATCTCGGACAAATGGATAATGTGTACAACCCAAAACCAAAACATCTATGTTTTTTTCCGAAATTGACAAGAGAAGCTTATGAAGTTCTCTACCAATTTCATAACTCAACAGATCACCTTTTTCTATGAGAGAAACTAATCTCGTGGAACCAATAACTTCAACCTCACATCCCATCGCAAATTGCTGTATAAGTTTTTTTTGATAGATGCTTTGTGCTGTATATTTCGTTGATAAAACAGCAATTCGTTGTTTTTTGCTTATTTGTACCGCCGTTTTAATAACAGGAACTACACCAACTATGGAAATACGAGGAAATTTTTTCCGGTAGAATTCTATACCAGCTACTGTTGCCGTATTACAAGCAACGACAATAAGCTTCGTATTTTTTTCACACAAAAACTGGATAATACGACACACTCGATCTCGAATGTACTCCGTCGTTTTATTACTATATGGCATGTACCCATGATCACCAAGAGAAATAATAGATTCGTATGGTAAAAATGAAGAAATTTCTTTCCAAATCGATAATCCACCGGATCCAGAATCTAAAATTCCAATAGGAGCGTCATTCATAAACAAAAAAATTAGGGAGTGGATCCTTTGGTGAGCAATGCCAACCACAATCCGAAGATAGCAAATACAATAGATATAATCCAAAACCTCATGACTATTTTTGGCTCTGGCCATCCTTTATATTGCAACCATAAATGGAAAGGAGCTACGGCAAAAACTTTTCGCCCCAAAAATCGTTTTGACATAAGCTGTATAAATGAGGAAGCTACTTCAATAATGAATACACCCCCAATAATGACGAGTGCTGGTGCTTTTCCCAAAATTAAACCTACCACAGCAAGGGTCGCTCCAAATGAAAGTGCGCCGACGTCGCCTAACCAAATACGAGCAGGATAGATATTAAAGTAAAGAAAAGCAAGAAGTCCTCCCAGCCAAAGAGCAATAAAAAGAGAAAGAGGGGTATCTAAAATAGATGCAGAGAGAACCCAAAATGCAGCAAGGCCAATCATAAGCACTCCTGAAGAGAGCCCATCGAGTCCATCAGTAATATTGAAGGCATTAGCAAAAGCAATGATCACAAAGGCCGCAAACGGCACGAACAACCATCCCAATTGCACAACGCCAAAAAATGGAAGATTCACAATACCAATCCTCAAATCGGTCACTAGCCATATGCTCACAATAGTCGCAAGGACGATTTCAAGGAGTAATTTATGGCGAAGTCGTAAACCAAAAAAAGAATGGTCGCTCCATGAAAAAGTTTTTTTGATATCATCAAGAAGCCCGAGAAGCCCAAAAGATACGAATGTGAATAAAAGTATTTTAATTTCGCTTCCCATGGGATATACCGCAGTAATAGGGATCCAAAAATATCTCATGAGAAGGAGAATGATGGGTAATAATAGTGTTGTAAAAAGAATAATGAGGACACCTCCGCCAACGGGAGTTCCAGCCTTTTTTCCATGAAATTTATCAAAAATCGGTGTTCGTTTATTAAATACGTCAAGGGTTTTCTGTTTCAAACGCTGGAATTTCCATCTATAAAGAAGCCGAATGAAAGGAATATACAACGCACTCGTAATCACCCACGAAAATAATAAAACACCTAAAAGAAATGCCATATAATTTTATAAACGCAGATAAACCTGTATATGAGGAAAGAAGATGAAAATCCCCACAATTACCGCTCCGATTGCTACTACTAACATCATGCCTGCTGATACATCTTTGGCAATTTTAGCCTCAGCTCGCCATTCTTTCGTAATCAAATCAGTCATCGATTCAATTGAGGTATTTACCATTTCAGCAGTTAAACCCAAAACAATGGTAAAGATAATAATAGTCATTTCTACGGAACTAATGCTCAAGACTAACCCTAAAACAATCGCACAAACAGAAAAGAAAAGGTGAACGCGAAAATTCGGCTGGGTACGAATTGCCCAAAAAAGCCCTGCAAATGCATTTTTGAAGGAAATATGGTGCTTTCGTAATGCTTCTCTCATAAAGTCGTAAAGTAAGTATAGAACGTTGTCATAGAAAACTCAAAGTGTTCGTGCCTTTAATACCCTTTCCGTATTCTTCGAATCGTTTCCACAGAACGTGAAAGCGGGTACCATGGAGAAATAGGCAAGTCATGAGCATGGATATACTTGATTTCTCTGCCTCCAAATCCCTTTTTGAACAATGTTATTCCTCTCCATGGATGATTTGGTTTATTCTCTGGTGCTATACCCCAAAAATTGTACACTTTCATTCCTCTTTTTTGTGCCTCGACGATTGCTTCCCACTGTACAAGATAAGAAGCCGGTATCTTTGTCGCCAGTGAAGCACCATGATGATAAAACGCCTGATTTCCATAAAAAAGAATAACTGCTCCTGCCAGTATCTTGCCTTCATATTGACCAAGCAATAAAAGCGCTTTCTTTTGGAGAGCATATATTTCAAATTCTTCACGAATGCCTTGATGCGGAACAAATCCCTGCCGCGTCGAAGTAGCTTGATAAAGTCGAAAAAAAGAAGCGAGGTCTTTCGTGTCCGTTGAATGGGTCACCTTTACTCCTAGCTTTTCTGCTTGACGGATTTCATATCGCGTCGTTTTTCGCATACCTGCAAGGAGCTCTTCTTTTGTTTTTTGTATATCCAACACCCAACACAACTCTGCATCCATCGCATGAATGGCAGCTGGTTGCATCCCAAAATTCTTAAGGAATAAATGATTCTCATCTGAATCATCGATAAGTGGACTAATACGGACAAACCATGCACTTTCTTTCTTGGCAAGATCTTTCACGAATTGGAAAAATTCTTCCCAATACGCTTGTTTTTGCTCAGAAAATATCGGACCATGACGAACATGAAGAAAAATTCCGCGCCGAGCAGATACCTTAAGCACAGCAAAAACACCGACGAGTTTTCCATCTTCATAAAGACCAAAACGCCAAAACTTCTGCCCCATTTTTATTTGCACCTCACCCCACAACCAACTTTGAAATAAAGCAGAAGGAGCATATTGAAGAACAAAATCATCCCAATTCTTTGCTGATGTCATTTCTGTAATGGCAAGATTCATAGATTGATTGCTTCTATTACTTTATTTGCTTGATCAAGGGTAATTCTCGTTGGCAAGTTAACAATCTGAGTCGCTGTCTTTTCTGCTTTTGGACAAGAACCAAGCATATATCCAATGGCTTGATAATCTACACCAGTAGGATCAATAACATTATGATACCAGTTTCCCAGGTAGATCCCATGGTGTCGCGCTTGTTGAATGATTTGCGTAGATTTTGAAGACAACAGGGGAAATCTCAAATATATAGCACCGCTCACCGGAGGAGTTAAGGACGCATCTCTCCTTTGCAGTTGAGTTCGGTAAAAATCAGCGACTTGTTTCCGATTTTCATTATACCGTTCAAGTTTTTTTAATTGACGTATAAGAAGTATTGCCAAAGCATGAGGAAATTTTGCTGGAAAATCACTTGGCTGTTTGCCTTTCTTTTCCTCGGGATAGACAGGAAAAGAAAGAAGTCTAAGCTTTTGAAAAATCACTAAAAATATTTTTCCAATTAAAAAATTGTACGACATTAAAATTAAAGAAAAAGCGACTGGATGGAATAACTGTTGAAATATCCAAAAATAAGACGGGTATAAGAGCGTTTCTTGGTATTGTTTTAATTTGCCATTTGCCATTTGCCATTTGCCATTTATGATTGCCATTCCCCCAAATACGCTCGATACCACTTTATCTCTGCCAAAACTAAAAAATGCTGCATCTCCCAATGTTCCTAATTTCTTTCCTTTGTACGTAGCTCCTAGTGCATGTGCGCAATCTTCAACAACAATAAGATTATGTTTTTTTGCAACTTTTGTAAGGGCATCTATCTGAGCTGGAATACCAAATGTATGCTGCACAATAAGCGCTTTAGTCTTTTTTGTAATTTTTTTTTCAACATCTATTGGATCCATGTTCAACGTTTCATCAATATCCACATATACTGGTTTTGCCCCTGCCCACAAAACACTATTGGGTACTGCAACACACGTAAATGCTTGCACAAGAACCTCATCGCCTTCACCAATGCCAAACGCCTTTAAGATTGCCAACAATGCAGATCTCCCGCTATTAAAAGAAACTGCGCTATCTACAGAAAAATAGTTGCGGAACCATTGTTTTACATCCTCAATAGCACCCCCCTCTTTCCAAATCTGAGGGGAAAAAAGAGTTTTAAATGCTAACCATACATCATCAGATTCCGTATTAGGCGATAGAGAAATAGTAATCGGTCTTCCAAGCATAATTAAATAAGAAGATTCAAAACTCGTCCTGCTTCTTTTCCTTTAAAAAGGACTATATCATTTTTTTTGACATGGGAAGATATAAATACTGCTGCTTCTTTTGCAGAAAATATATGAACATCCTTATCAAAACCAGAAGATTGTACTCCTTGGATAAAATATTGTGAAAATGTATCGTTCGTTAAGATAATTTCATCGCACACCTTCCCGGCCACTTCTCCCACTTCTTCATGATCTTTCTGCGCATAGGACCCAAGTTCAATCATGGGTTGAAATACTAAAAATTTTTTTCCTTTCACTTTGGAAAGAAATGTAAGTGCTGCCTTTGCCGCCTCTGGATTATTATTAAATGTATCGTCGATAAACAATGACCCACCAACTCCCGATAAGGACTGCATGGTTTTGCGAAATGGACCGATCAAACGAGCTCCTTCAATTGCCTCCGTAAAATTCATGCCACACGCAACTGCCCCGGCAACAGCAGCGAGCACTGTGCTCACTTGATGTTCTCCTGAAAGTGAAACTGTTATTTTTTCTTTTTGATTATCAGTGGAAATAAAAAATGTAAGATTATTTAGGTCAGATTTAATCTGCTGTGCTTGAAACATTTTTTGAGCTACATCAAATTTCATGTGCTCTTTTGTATACATCCATACTTGCTTCCCCTCTTTATGCGCTTGGGTTGCCATGCGTCGCGTAAATGCATTGTCGGCATTAAAAATAGCAATCGATTTTCCTTTAAGAGAGCCGACGAGTTCATATTTTGCCATCATAGTATTTTCTAATGTTCCAAAAAGATCTACATGTTGCTCATTTACTGTCGTCACGATGCCAATTTGGGGCTCAACGAGACGAGCAATTTTTGCAATCTCTCCTTTTTTATATGCACCCATCTCGACAATAAATATTTCATGCTCCGGCTCAAGCTCACGCAAAATAACTTCTGCAACACCAATCGCAGCATTCTGACTTCCCGTTGTTTTAAGAACATGAAATTTGCTTTGTAAAATAGTTGATAAAAATTCCTTTGTCGATGATTTTCCAATACTCCCGGTAATGCCAATTACAATCATTGGCTTATGAGCGTGAAGTTTTCTCGTTGCCTGATATAAAACAAATTCGTGATAGAGTGCGGTTGGCAACTTAAAAATAAACACCAACATGCTCACTACTGGAAATGTCAGAAGGTCTACCATCAATATTTTTACTAAAGGAATAAATGGAAGAAAAACATATAACACACCTAAAACTGCAATGCTTGCGCTTACCAAAAAAAATGCTTTAGGTCGACGAAAAGGCGGACGCCGAAGGCTAGGCAGAATCAACGGCATCACTCCTTCAGTTTTTATGTGTATCCACATGCGATCAAAACGATATTCCTTGATATACCAAAGATAAGCAAAAGAAAGAATATTACTTATGATCCGAATTGCCCAGAGGATAGAAATAACGATAAGGAGCATCATCATAGTGTCTTGAGAAATTTTTCTACGTAATCGGCAAAGATGCCGGGTTGTTTATAGGGAACTCCATGATCGACATTTGGAATAATGGAAAGTTGAGCGCCAGGGATAGTAGATATCATTTTTTGAGCAATAGCAACAGAAATAATCGCATCGTTTTCTCCCCAAATAAGCGCACAGGGAATATTCACAGATTCCATTGTCGATGTTAGTTCTTCGGCAACAATATTCTTAAATGTCTGCCGCATACTGCCTTCTGCTCGATAAAACTCTCGTGCTCCCACTAAATAGTAGTACCATCTCTGCACTGCTCCTTTAAACAAGCTAAATGGCGGCAAAGACCAGAATGCACCGCCGATTTTTGCCAACAAAATAAATGATAATAATCTTTTCCTATTTACCGGCGTAAATCCTGGTGTTCCGGATAATATAAGTGCTCGAACACTTTTTGGATACATTTGTTCATATTTAAGTGATACTCTCCCACCAAAAGAATGTCCAATTAGCACCGGCTGGACTATCTTATTT
>Ga0209515_10008241_pt1 | contig 12226 bp, 11 predicted proteins | sample Subgroupgradi54m_FD_187454 | JGI IMG/M metagenome (GOLD analysis project Ga0209515, IMG submission 187454) | Subsurface groundwater microbial communities from S. Glens Falls, New York, USA - GMW60B uncontaminated upgradient, 5.4 m (SPAdes)... ... | reverse complement strand
GATAAATTCGATTCCGGCACCGGCTGGCCCAGTTTCCCCCAACCGATCACGCCCGCCAACATCACGGAACACGCGGACAACTCGGCGGGTCGCCCGCGCACCGAAGTCCGTTCGATGCACGGCGATTCGCATTTGGGCCACGTCTTTCCCGACGGCCCCGGCCCGCAAGGCTTGCGCTATTGCATCAATTCTGCATCGCTGCGTTTCATTCCCGTCGCTCAACTCGCGGCGGAAGGGTATGCGGAATTTTTAAAACAGTTTTCGGTCGCGGGTCGCCAGTCGCCAGTCGTCGGTCAGGACGACACTAGTGGAGTAATTGCAGTAACCGAAAACCGGCGACCGGCGACCGGTCCCGCCGTTGCAACACTCGCGGGCGGTTGCTTCTGGGGCGCGGAAGAAATTTTGCGTAAAATTCCCGGCGTCATCTCCACACGCGTTGGCTACACCGGTGGCATTCTCGCCAATCCGACCTATGAAAATGTCAAACGCGGCGACACCGGCCACGCCGAAGCGATCGAAGTCACCTTCGATCCGAAAAAAATCAGTTTCGAAAATCTGCTCGGATATTTTTTTCGTCTGCACGATCCGACCACACCCAATGCGCAAGGCAACGACGTCGGCACGCAATATCGCTCGGCGATTTTTTTTCACGACGCCGCCCAACAACACACCGCCAAAGCCGTGCGCGATCGCGTGAATCATTCCGGCAAATGGTCGCACCCGATCGTCACCGAAATTGTTCCCGCCGGTCCATTTTATCCCGCCGAGGCATATCACCAACATTATTTAGAAAAACATCCCGAAGGCTACACGTGTCATTACTTGCGAGATGAATGATGACCGATATGTTCAGTATGTTCGGCCGCTGGGCGAGAGAAATTGCGGATCCGCTGCTGGTGTCCGGTCGGCGCGGTGTGCAGCGCGGCGCCGAGGCGCGCATCGTCGACGACGTTCTCCGCAAACTGTCGTTGTGTGCCACCGATCACCTCCTCGACATCGGCTGCGGCGTCGGCACGTTGTTGTTGCCACTCAGTCAGCACGTCAAAAAAATCATCGGCGTTGATCATCCCGCGATCATCGAACGATTGCGGACCGCGCCACATCCCGCGAATTGCGAATTCGTCGCCGGACATTGGTTGCGCGACACCTTTGCCATCGCGCCCGTGGAAAAAATTGTGGCGTATTCCGTGGTGCACTATCTTGCTTCAATGAACGAGGTGATCGCGTTCATCACCAAGGCCCTCGCCTGCCTGCAGCCGAGTGGCCGCTTGCTCATTGGCGATCTGCCCAACGATTCCCTGCGCGATCGTTTTGCGCGCACCGCGTTTGGTCAACAATTCACCGCGGAATTTCAGTCGCAACGCGTGGCACAGGCGGCGCGCGAAGAAGTGGTGCGCGACGCGATGCTCGCAGCGCAACCGGTGGAATCTTGCGCCATCTTCACCGACGAACGCATCGCAGAAATCGTGCGTCATTTTCGCACGTGTGATATCGACGCGCAGCGTTTGCCACAACCGGTCGATTTGCCTTTTGGCTATACACGTGAGGATTTGCTGTTCGTGAAATCTGCCAAATAGATCCGTCGCATCTTAATCTTGATCGCAATCGATTCCGATGACGAGAACGATCACGTACACGACGACGAATGACGCCTCATTTCAGAGGCGACGTAATTTCATAATCATCGCGGCAGAGGCTCGTAGATCGTGCTGAACTGGCTCGATCACGACAGACGGCACCAACGCAAACGCCACGAGCAAATCACACGCGGCATCCATTTCATCAATCGACGCAATCGAGATATCGAAGAATCTATTTTTCTCGCGCGACGAGCGGCGGCTATGGAATTGCCGAGCTACGATTCATGCATGGTCATCGAATATTCCCGATGCCCGTCGTAATCGTCGTCGTGTACGAGATCGGAATCGAACTCTGAATCGAAATAGCGATGAAGGAATTATGAATTTAAAATTGGGATGAAGAACCGAGCAGCACGATCTTCACAATCGCTCGTGGCTCCGCGCTCGAAGTCGGAGCAATCTTTGATTTCGCTGCAGCCTTGCAGTGGGGCCCGGCATCATATTATGTCGATGAGCAATCGAAGGTGGAGCGCATTGTGCAAATGGTGAGTAAATTACGGTGAATTTTAGCCAAGCCTTCCCTGAGATATTTTATGACGCCCACACTCACACTCTGGCCCGTCCCCGCTGCCCCGCGTGGCGTCTACCACCCAGCCGCCCCATCACAGATTGGTGCGCTCGAATCGGCGTTCGAAAAAATCTACGCGTCCACCGCGTGCGTACTCTTTCCCAGTGGTCGCGCGGCGCTCACGGCGGCGTTGGAATATTTCGGCATGACGCGCACACATCACGTCCTCGTCGCCGACTTCAGCAGTCACTGCGTCTTGGAAGCCGTCGCCCGCTTCGCCATGCCCACCCTCACGCGCACGACCGCCACCAAATTATTCATCGCCAATCATCAATGGGGATATGTCACTCGGCTGTTGCAAGAAGATGCCAGCGCCACAGGCGCGTTGAGGGGGGGCAAAGTAGGCAAACTTCAGCCAGTGGCTGAAGGCAAACTACGCGGCAGTGATGAATCCTTCCGAGCTTGCTTCCATCCGGCTTTGCCGGTGGAGGGGGCTTTGCTAGCCCCTGTAATCGAAGATGGGTGCGACAGTCTACTCTGCAACTCAGCGGCGTTGTTTCCCAACCACGGCGCGTGTGAATTACTGTCATTACCGAAAATATTCGGCACCGCGTTTGGTGGATTGTTGTTGTGTCGCGACGTCGCCATGAAAAACGCGCTCATCGAAATCCGCGCGCGCCGCGATCCGCGTTTGGGCGAGATTCAATATCTGCTCCGGCAACGCGGACTGGACGGCGACGCATTTTCGTATGCGCTGTGGGAAGGCAGCGAAAGTCTGAACGGTCATCTCGCCGCAAGCGCCATCGACGACATCGCGCAACAACTCGACACGTTGCCCGCGCTGATTCGCCACAAACGGCAGCGCCTGCAAACAATTCGTGACGCGCAGTTCGCACCGTTGCGCGAGGTCGCCGCCGACAGTCCACGGTTGCCCGTGGTGGTGCCGCTCACACTCGACACCGCCCACGTCACGCAACTCACGAACGCCGGATTTGTTCCGCTGATCCGCCATTTTCACCAAGGCACAAACATGGTGCCAGGCACCTTCGTTCCCAGTTTGCTCCTGCCCATTCATCAAGGCGTCAGCGATGCAGATTTCGATCGAATCGTGACGTTGCTGCACGAAAAATAATACCAATGTCACCCAAATATCTTCAAAAAAATCGATGAATTTCAAAAGCAATTTTGCAACGTGACCAACGATCGACGCAACTTCTACAATTTTCCGCCGATAATAGTAGTGGGAGAGACGGCAGCATGAGCGGATTACCAACAACACGATTTTCTCAGATGGTACGCGAGTTTGTCGCAACACCGGCGCTGCCTGGCACCATTGCGCATCACGCGCACGTCGGAGCGACTCGACTCACGCGCATGGCGGTGACGCTGTCTGAAAAATTGCCGGCAATTCAGCGCGCTTTGCACAGCGCTCTCTGGGCCAACACCGCCGATGAGCGCCGCGCCCAACTCGCAACACTCGCTACCCAAAGTGCCTGGCACCTTGATCCGAGCCCTTTCCACGTCGCACAACTCGCGCCCGACCAGACCCACGACGTCGGTGCCAGGCTTGCGTTCACGCGCGCTGCCTTACTGGAAATGTCGGCCCTCGAAAAGCGCTGGCTCGTGCGCGACGGGTTTTCCCCGGATGTCGGCAGCGAATATGCGGTCGAATTACTCACCGAATTGGAGACACTCCAACTCGGACTCGCGATGTTCGAGCTCGACATGACGCTCGCCAATGCGATTCATCCGACCTTTGCAACGATCTACAAACGCGAGGCCAGCCGCTGGTTCAAAGAACAAGGCGGCCACGTCCAAGGGCAGATCACCGCCGAAGGCAGTACCGCGTTTAAATATGTTGGCCTGGCCGGGCGGGCCACCCTCGAAGGTATTTTGGAAGGTTTTGAACGCCAATTGTCGGGCCGCATGCGCAATGCGCTGCACAAAATCGCCGCAGCCGCCTGGGATACCCCGGATGACCGCCAACGCTGTCTGGACGCACTCACACCTGGACCGCAGGCCTTTGTGCCCCGTGCATTTGCCAGTTATCGATTTATCAAAACCGCCAGCACGGAAGAGAGTCTCGCCTACGGCGACACGCGTCGCACCGCGCGCCAGGCATTTTGCCTCGCCACCGATCGCCTGAGCAATGCACTGCGCACCTACGTTGAAAAAACTTTGCGCCTGTTGGCCGCAGAGGTCAGCTTGCTCAAAGAACTGCGCAAAACGCACCCCGCTGAATGGCTGGACTGCACGATTTTCGGTGACGTGGAATTACGCAGTCTGGAAGGAGCTGCACTGAAACGTTGGCAGGAAATGATCCGGCAAGGCACCGGCTACGTCCCCAAAAAACCGTATCGTAACCGGCGGCCAACGCATATTGATGATGCAGCCGCCGCGCGCGCGGCGTCATGGAATCAACCAACGTATGTCTTCGAATATCTGGAACGCGTCACCCACGGGGTGGCCGAGCTGATCAATTTTCTGCTGCGGGAAGGCGACATCTCCCTGCCGTCCATTGCGACAAAACAGCTTTGGAGCACACGACTGAGCGAATTGGGGTTGCTCACCTATTGGGCCGTGCACACACAACGCGATCTGCGATTCCCGGAAGCGGTCGCTGCCGAGGTCGGGGAAAAACTTGAACATGACGAAGGCCACCCACTCATCGCCGCCCTCGCAGGCCTTGCCCTCCGCAGCACCAAAGAAAACCCGGCAATTTTGCTGGTCGGTGACATCGATGGGCTGAAAGCACATCTCAAGACCTACGCACCGCATTTACGCGACGACGAAATTTTTCAGATTTACACCACACTGCAAAATGCCTTGGGCGAACTCGGGGGCGTCCCCGTATTCAGCCCCCGGGCTGACACCATGATCACGGCGTTGTCACTCGCAGTGGCCAATGCCCATTTACACCCGGGCGTCATCGAAACACGATCGGTCACAGAGCAGATGCAGGAAATTTGTGCGTTGCTCATTCGGCGGGTCTACGACGAATTTCGCACGTCACCACATCATGACGAAATCAAGGTGACGAATGGCGACAGCAGCCAATCGAGTAGCGTGGATCGCAAACCGCAATGGCTGGACCCGGACGTGGGCGATGCCGAATTATTTGCCGCTTGGCCGTCCGAGCGTTTGCCAAGTTGGGAGGCCTTCATGACCACACTGGGCACCTCGTTCGGTTGGGATTTTCTTCCATCACTGACCGCCAAGGCCGACGCCAGCCCAGAAGATGTGCGCGCATTTGGCGCCACCGTCTGGAAACAAATCGACACCATCGATCACGCCGTGGCCGTCGCCAAAAAATCCCAATTTGAAAGTGGCTATCGCAATCGCCACGGCAAACGCCGCAAAGAAGCGATTATCGCAATGCCACCCACGCGGCCGTTGCGGTGATGTTGGCGAGGGCGAGTGGGAGCATGACGCGCCAGCCGAGTTTCATGAGTTGATCGTAGCGAAAGCGCGGGAGTGTCCAGCGCACCTGAATGAAGAGCCAACAAAAACCGATCATCTTCGCGACCATGACGATGAGTTGCAGCACCGTCACAAAAATCTGATCGAATGGAGCAGACAGTGTCCACGCATTGCTAGTCAGGAAATACGCGACCAGCGCGGCGATGCCAGCGAGCACGCCCGGCACACCAAACACCAACACTTCGTAATCGCGCAAATCACGATATTTATTTTTTTGGTAACGGCTGCACAAAAATCCGCCGAACGCAATGGAACCTGCGCCAAACAACAACATGAGCATGTGCAACGTCCCAAACGGATGCGCGCGCACGACATTCCAATCGAGGCCGGGCACGTTCCATCCACCCAAGAACAGCACCGACAGCAGCGCCGAACCCACCGCGATGTGCGCGTATTCCGCCATGAAGAAGAGCGCGAATTTCATGCTGCTGTATTCGGTGTGAAAACCGGCGACGAGTTCGGATTCGCCTTCGGGCAAATCGAACGGATTGCGATTGGTTTCGGCGAAGAGTGCGGTGAGAAATAAAATAAACGCGAGCGGTTGACGAAAAATAAACCAGGAGAAGACGCCCGCGCCTTGCGCCATCACGATTTCCGGCAGTCGCACGGTGCCCGCGCTCACGATCACACTCACGAGTGCCAGCCCCATCGACAATTCGTAACTGACCATCTGCGCCGACGCGCGCAGGCCGCCGAGCAGCGAGTAGGCGTTGTTCGACGACCAACCGGCGAGCATCACACCGTACACACCGAGCGAACTCACCGCGAGCAGATACAAAATACCCACATTCAAATCCGCGGCCTGAAATTTAATCGTGTAACCGCCAATCGTGATCGGATCGGCAAACGGAATCACACCGATCGTGACGCTCGCGACAAAAATCGCGATCATGGGTGCCAGGTGAAACAGAAATTTATTCACGTTGGTGGGAATGATGTCTTCTTTGGTCATGAGTTTGAGCACATCGCAAATATTGTGCAACATGCCGCCCAACCGAATGCCCAAAATGTTCGCGCGATTCGGTCCGCGGCGATCCTGAATGTACGCCGACCCTTTGCGCTCGAACCAAATCAGCAACGGAATAAAATTCAGCACGACAACAACAATGACAACGGCTTTGATGGCTTCGAGTGTGTAATTCATGCGCGCTGCCTAACGTGAAATGGTGGGTTTGGCAATATCTGCTGTCGCAGGAGGACCACAGTGTAATGCTCTGTGTAGAGTGAGGAGCCGTTATGCCGACAAATCTTGCTATTAATGATCGGCTGTTGCGGGCAGCCTTTGTGATCCTCTGTCTCCATCAAAACTCGACTTCGAAGGTCGATCGGAAAAAGAAGCGCTCTCCGGCGCTGATGGCGTAGATTCCACTGCCGAGTTTCCAGGTCATTTCGTGCGGAAAAGAGAGCCAGATCTGGGGAACGATCAACAGTTCATTGGGCCCAGGGTGGAGGCCTTGAATTTCAATGCCGTAACGGAGAAAGGCCTCCGCAGGGTAACGCACCGCAAAGGCGTAACCGACGCGGGCCTGAAACGAATCGGCAATCCGCAATTGGGAGAAGAGGTTGAGCGTGGTGTTGAGTTGCGGCAGGATATCTTTTGACAAGACGATCCGTGGATTCAGAAAATGTTCTTTCTCCGTTTCGTTCTCAAACTCATATTCAAGTGACAGGGCGAGATCCGCGCGGTGGTCGCCTTCTTCGCCAAAGCGGTAGCGGGTTTCCACGCGGGAGCGATGAAAATTATTTTGGGCACCTGTCGTGGTCTGTAACGTACCGATGCCGTCGATCATCCACCGGTTCGTGATCCCGTATTCAAAGGCGAGACTATTGAGAAAAAAATCTGGCCCCGAGCGCGCCTTGTGAAAATCCAGGGTGTATTCCGGCTCAAACTCGCCCTTGGCGAGGGTTTGAAAAACGAACGTTTCATTGATGTAATCGTCCCGATGCGCGCTCGCGTCACGGGCAAGGACACAACCGACCATCAGACACAGCACCCAGATTTTTTGTTTCATGTATTCTCTAATCTCTATTCCCTATTCTCTACAAAACCGCATCACTTTGCGCCTCCGCATGCGCGGTTTGAAACGCGGGGAGTGTGGCGCAGGCGGATTCGATGCGGAGCAACGTGGGGTATTGTGCGGGGTCGACGCCGAAGCGGCGGGCGGCGTAGAGTTGCGGGACGAGACAGCAATCGGCGATCGAGAGTTCGTTGCCGACGCAAAATGTTCCGGCGGTTTGGGCGACGTCTTTTTCGAGTGCGGTCAGACCGCGCACAATCCACGGCGCATTCCACGCCGCCGCGGTACCGCCGAATTCTTTTTCGATGCGTTGCGACACACTCAGGTTGTGAATCGGTTGAATCCCGGCATTGATGATTTCTGCAAATTGGCGCGCCTTCGCGCGCAAGAACGGATCGCGCGGCAACAACGGCGGGTGCGGAAATTGTTCTTCGAGATATTCGAGAATCGCCAATGATTGCGTTAAACGCTGTATTTTGCCGTTTTCCTGCCATTCCAACGTTGGCACCTGTTCCATCGGATTTTTTTGCTGATAGTCGGGCAGATGCTGCGCGCCGCCATCGCGCAACAAGTTCACTACGCGCAATTCGTGCGGAATGTTTTTGTGCGCCAACGCAATCCGCACGCGCCACGAACAGGAACTGCGCCAGTAGGTATAGAGGATCATTGTGTGACTCGTTGTTCAATCGTGCCAAAAATATTCCGCCCACTCGCATCGTGCATTTCGATTTTCACGCGATCGCCCGGTTGCATGAACGGGGTCGTCGGTTTGCCCTGTTCAATCGTTTCGATCATGCGTTGTTCGGCAAGACACGACGAACCGCGGGTGCGATCGCGATTGGAAACAGTTCCGCTGCCAAGAATTGTTCCCGCGGTGAAGGCGCGCGTTTTGGTGATGTGTGCGATCAGATCGAAAACAGAAAACTGCATATCGTCGCCCGCATTGGGATTGCCGAAAAATTTGTCGTTGAAGGTGGTGCAGAGTGGCAGATGCACACGACCTCCGGACCACGCGCTGCCGAGTTCATCGGGTGTGACAGCACATGGCGAAAACGCCGTCGCGGGTTTGGATTGAAAAAAACCGAAACCTTTCGCGATTTCGTTCGGAATCAAATTGCGCAGACTCACATCGTTGGCGAGCATGAGCAAACGCACATGCGGTGCGGCCTGTGCGGCGGTCGTGCCTTGCGGTGTGTCGCCCAAAATCGCACAGACTTCCGATTCGAAGTCGCAACCCCACTCCACATTCGCCAGTGGGATATCGTCGCGCGGTCCCAGAAAAATTCCCGAGCCGCCCTGATACACGAGCGGATCGGTCAAAAAACTCGCGGGCATTTCCGCACCGCGCGCCTTGCGCACGAGTTCCACATGATTCAGATACGCCGAGCAGTCGATCCATTCATACGCACGCGGCAATGGTGCGGCGAGTTGCGAGACATCGAGCGGTGTCGCCACCACCGCACCCGCGTTCAGTTGGTCCGAAATTTTTTGCAACGCAGGCGCACACCGCGTCCAGTCATCGAGTGCGGCTTGCAACGTTGGCGCAACCGCAGCGGCAGAGACATACGCGGCATTATCGCTGCGCACGACAACGAGCGCACCGTCGTGGGTGTCATTGCGTAATGTCGCGAGTTTCATGCGCGGGTGGTTAGGCGAATCGGAATAAAAAGTCTAGTCCGGCGACAATAAAATTATTCCGGCGACATGTTCAACAATTTGCAGGTGCTGTCGTCGATCCAGAAGTGCACTTTTTTATCGAGACTCTTCGCGGTGAGCGCGACCGAAAACATATATTTCGTGGCGGGATCGTTGTATTCCAACACGACACTCGACGATCCGGTGTCGAGTTTGCCTTGTGCGTTGCAACCGGTCTTGTCCGAAAATTGGACCTCAATGCGCTGATTGCCGCTGGCATTCGAATTCACGTAGATGTTCGTGACCTTCAGATGAAATTCTTTCGACGCCGCGCGCGCCGCAGGAATTCCCGCTCCCACAACCACCGCCGCTACCACGCCCATCCATCCCATGATGTTCCGCATATTACCTCCGTTGCATGTTTGATTTGATCGTTGGAGAAGGCACTGCCCCCGTTGGAGAAGGCTCGAATTTCTTTTCGATGATCTTGACCTTCGGCAGAATTTTCATTGTGCCGTCGGCGTTCCATTGCATATTTTTGTCCGACCACGGACAGGATTGCTCCTGCTGCGGATTTTTTTTGAATGGACAATTGTCGACGGGATTCATGACGCCGTCGTTGTCGAGATCGGGGTCACACAGATCGCCAATCTGGTCTTGGTCGCCATCGGCTTGCTTGGGATTCGCCAGTTGCGGACAATTATCTTGCGCGTCGGGAATGCCGTCGTTGTCGTCGTCGGGATCGCAGGCGTCGCCCATCGTGTCGAGCTGCTGCAAGCGGTCGTGGTCGGCCTGATCGAAATTCGCCACGGCGGGGCAATTATCGAACGCGTCATCGATCCCATCGCCGTCGCTGTCGTCGTCGAGCACCGTCATGATCGAGGCCAGCAGCGCGGGCACTGGGCTATCGGTCGGATCGTTGGGATTTTTTCCCAGATCGATTTCGGATTTGTCAGGTAGTCCGTCGCCATCGGTGTCGGCCGTGTGCGGATTGATGTGGAGTTGAATCTCGGAAAGGTCCGTCAGACCATCGTCGTCGGTATCGGCCGCGAGCGGATTGGTCATAAAACTTTTGACCTCCACACCGTCCGGTAGGCCGTCTTGGTCGCTGTCCGCCCCATTGGGATTCGTACCCAACACGGATTCTTCCTGATTGCTCAACCGATCCCCATCGAGATCGGGATCGCAGGCATCGCCACGGCCAAAACCATCGGTGTCTTTCTGGTCGGGATTGGGAGTTTTCGGACAATTGTCTTTGTCGTCAGCGATGCCATCTTTGTCCTGATCATTCCCATCGCACGGTTTCGCAAATTTGCCCTTCACGAGATCGCAGTCGTCGATGATCTCCTCTTTTTTTGAGCAGTCAGCATTCAGGCACTGGACTACTACCTCTGTTGTCCAAAGACACGCAGATGGACCTTGCGGACCTTCAGCAGGTTTATCGCAAAACCACCCCGACGAATACGAACCTTTGCGGCCGTCTCCATCCATGTCCGCCAAGCATCTCCACTCTTTCTTGTCGCAGTTTTCCCCGGATGATTTCTCCGGTGGTGCTGGTGGTGGTGGTGGCGCTTCGGGGCATTGGTACGTGACAATGGCTTTGACAATTATCGGTGCACATTGGAGGTCGGTGAACGTCATCGTATCCCACTGCCAGCTGCCTGCATTGGGGCCAGTCTGTTCTATTTCCGCACTTTCAACGTTGGTCCACTGCGCAATGTAATTTCCGTTGTCGTCAAGTGTGTCTGCAATTTGCCATTGCGTGCCTGCAATGGGGCAGTCCACTGTTTTCTTAAATGTATACGAACAGGCGGTTCCATATACGGAAGGAGCCGAAGACGTTGGATAATACATTTCATAGCTTTTCAGCTGAGTAGACCCATGCGCGTTTCCCGCGCAAAGAAGCAACCCAAGTAAGGCGCCTTCCAAAAAAATCCCCCTGCCCCCTCGCTGAAATGCCGCACGAGTCATTCCGTCTAGTATACCGCATCCCACTCGCCCACGAAGCAACTTTTTCTACGGATTGCCGATAACCATAAGAGTAGGTAGACGGAGGCAGTCAACTGAAGGAGACGCATCATGGGCGGTGAAATCGAGGCGAGTCTGGTCCGTGGGTTATATGGGTACGCCGCCGATCCAGCAACAACCCCGGCGAAATGGACCGAGGTCATGATCGACGAACCACTCCCCGTCGGCAAACTCGCGGAGGTTCCGGACCGCATTGCCAAGTTGCTCAAACATTTGTCGGCCCCGGATCGCCGATCTTCGCTGTTTTGTTTCTACGGAAAATTTCTGTCGCGCGATGGGTCGTATGAGTGGACCGAACGTTTTTGCACCGCCATGCGCGGCCAGAAAAATCGCACCATTGGGGAATCGATTGCAAAATCCATTGCGACCTACTTGCATCAACATCTCGATGCCACGGGCGAATTTTATGGCGTGCCGGCGACTGAGATGAATCCCTTTCGGAAATAATTTTGCGGTGCGTTATGGGGTGTGTGAGCAAATTCAGACGCCCTCGTAGTCCTAATCCTGATCCTAATCTCAATCGCAATCGATTCCGTTACCGACAACGATCACGCACACGATGACAAAGAACGCCCCATTTCAGAGGCGACGCAATTTCATAATCATCGCGGCAGAGATTCGTAGGTCGCATTGAATTGGTTCGATGACGACAGACGACACCAATGCAAACGCCACGAGCAAATCACACGCGGCATCCACTTCATCGATGGATGCAATCGAGATATCGAAAAAGCGATTTTTCTCGCGCTGAGAGCCTGTTCAAGATCTGCTCACATCTGCCGCGCAGAGCAAGGGGGCGTGAGCGGTGGGGCACACGCCTCACGCCCCCTTGCGCGGCAACGCGTGTGACAACTGGTGCGCCATGTGAACACTGTCCGACCATGTTTTTTTGCAAAATATATTTTGCCCTCGCGCTA
>Ga0209515_10008239_pt1 | contig 12227 bp, 12 predicted proteins | sample Subgroupgradi54m_FD_187454 | JGI IMG/M metagenome (GOLD analysis project Ga0209515, IMG submission 187454) | Subsurface groundwater microbial communities from S. Glens Falls, New York, USA - GMW60B uncontaminated upgradient, 5.4 m (SPAdes)... ... | reverse complement strand
TGAAGGCGCGTCGGGCTCGGGTACGATTTGTGTCAACGGGGCGGCCGCGCGACTGGTCTCGGCCGGCGATCAGATCATCATCATTGCCTACGCGCACGTCACACCCGAAGAGCTCAACGGATTCACGCCGAAGATCGTGTTGCTCGATGCGCACAACCGGATTCGGGAAGTCGTCACGGAAGGGTGTCACCTCGCTGCAGAGACTGAGTTTGGGACTGCATTCGGCGCCGCCGGTTCGTAATGGTGCGCGTCGGCCTCGTCGGCTGCGGCACCATCGGCTCGCAACTGGCGCTTGCTCTGGAACGAACGTTTGCGCATACCGCAAAGATCGTCGCGCTTCATGATGCCGACCCCACGCACGCCGTGGCGCTTCAACGAAGACTCGCCTCCCACCCTCTCATCACCTCGCTTGCCCAGCTCATCCACAAGAGCCAACTGGTTCTCGAAGCCGCTTCAGTGGATGCGGCAGCGCTTGTGCTCCGGCATGCGCTGCGTCAGCGGCGGGATGTGTTCATCATGAGCGTGGGTGCGCTCTTGAGTGATGGGACGTGGATTCAGCGCGCCCGCCGTCGAGGGATGAGAGTCTACATCCCAAGTGGAGCGCTCGCCGGGCTCGATGGGATCAAAGCGATGGCCGTCGGCACCATTCGTTCCGTGTCGCTCACCAGCCGAAAACCGCCGCACGCGCTTTCCTCGGCACCCTACGTCCTCCATCGACGGATCAACCTGAACGGATTGAAGCGGCCCCGCGTCGTGTTCGATGGCTCACCCGCCGACGTCGTCAAGGCGTTTCCTCAGAATACCAACGTGGCGGCAGCACTCGCCTTGGCCAGTGGCTCTTCAGGCAAACGCGCTCGCATTCGTGTCATTGCGGATCCCTCCGCGCGAGTCAATGCGCATGAGGTGGAAGTGGAAGGCGACTGCGGTCGCATCTCCTGTCGCATCGAGAGCCGACCAAGCCCGAACCCAAAAACGAGCGAGCTGGCCGTCCGTTCGGCCATCGCGACGTTGGCGCGCGTCTTCGATCCGATCTCGGTTGGAACGTAACCGAGTAAAGACGTGATGGAAGGGTAAGTACAAGGTAAACGAATTCGCCGCAACAACCCGGTGTGGCGGCGTGGTTATCACCGAACAGTGTGGGAGAGGGGGTGACTTCTCGTGGCAGAAAAGGTTGCAAAGGTAGGCGTCAAGAAGCAGTCTGGCTACCTGTACTTCGTTGACAAGCAGGGAGACATTTCTCGAGCCAAGATGGCTCGAGGTGGCCAGCGCCGCCGCAGCAAACGGCGATAAGCTCGTTGTTGTACGCTAGAGCCCCTGCAGCGCGGATGCCCGTGCGGCAGGGGCTCTGGTTTTAGTCCGTTCCCTCGAACATGTTATAATCTCCCCTACGATGTCACACGAACACGCGATCGTCATTCGCGGGGCCCGCGAACACAATCTCAAGAACATCGACCTGACGCTGCCGCGCAACCGCCTCATTGTGTTCACCGGCCTCTCCGGATCGGGGAAGTCGTCGTTGGCGTTCGATACGCTCTACGCCGAAGGCCAGCGCCGCTACGTCGAGAGCCTCTCCGCGTACGCCCGTCAGTTCTTGGAGCGCCTGGAGAAGCCAGACGTCGATGCCATCGACGGGCTTTCGCCAGCCATTGCGATCGAGCAGCGGGGGGCCGGCAGCAATCCGCGCTCCACGGTGGCGACTCAGACGGAGATCTATGACTACCTCCGCGTGCTATTTGCGCGCGTCGGCCAACCCACGTGTCCGACGTGCAACGTGCCGATCAGCCAGCAGTCCGCGCAAGAGATCGTCGAGCAGGTACTAGCACTGCCCGCCAACAGCGCGCTGACAATCCTCGCGCCGATCGTCCGCGGGAGAAAAGGCGAATACACGGAACTGTTTCGGGACGTGAAGCGCCAGGGTTTCGTTCGCGTTCGGGTCGATGGTGTGTTGCGCGATCTCGATGAGCCGATTCCCTTGGACAAGAAGCGCGCCCATACGATTGAAGTGGTCGTCGACCGATTGGCGCTGGAGCCCGACACGAAGTCCCGGATCACCGAGTCCATCGAAACCGCCTTGAAAGTTGGCAAGGGTCTTGTCGTGATCAACACGGCTGAAGGCTCAAGGTCGAAGGCTGAAGGCCCGCGCAAACACCAGAAGACGTCCCGTCTCCAGCCCTCAGCCTCCAACGAGGTGGTCTTCAGTGAACTCTACGCGTGCTCCTCGTGTGGGTTTAGCTTTGAGGAGCTCTCACCACGGATCTTTTCCTTTAACTCTCCCTACGGAGCGTGTCCGACGTGCGATGGGTTAGCGACCAAATTGGAAGTGGACCCGGAGCTCGTCGTGCCGAACCGGGAGAAATCGCTGCGTGATGGTGCCATCGAGCCATGGAAGCGCAGTGGCATGCACATGATCATCTATTACAACCGTCTCTTGCGCGAAGTCGCCAAGTTTTATGGCGTGAGCCTCGATGTGCCGTTTCGGTCGCTCGATCGCAAGATTCAGAAGATCTTGTTCTACGGCTCCGCAGATACGATTTGGGATGGCACCTTTGAGGGCGTCATCCCGAACCTGGAGCGCCGCTTTCGGCAGACCGAGTCGGACTACGTGAAGGAAGAGATCACGAAGTACATGAGCGTGCTGCCGTGCCCGACGTGTCACGGGGCACGGCTCAAGCCAGAAAGCCTCGCCGTCTTGGTGGACGGCCGCTCGATTACCAAGGTGACGACAGAGTCCGTGACGGCCGCCCAATGGTGGCTCGCGCAGCTTCGGTGGGAGAAGCGCCAGTTGGCCATCGCCGAGCCGCTCATCAAGGAAATCGAAAAGCGGTTGCAGTTTCTCATTGATGTCGGGCTTGGCTATTTAACGCTGGATCGGACGTCAGCCAGTCTCTCCGGTGGCGAAGCACAGCGCATTCGGCTGGCGACGCAAGTCGGCTCCGGCCTCGTCGGCGTGCTGTACATTCTCGATGAGCCGTCCATCGGGCTGCATCAGCGGGACAATGAAAAGCTCCTTAATACGCTGGAGCGATTGCGCGATCTTGGCAACACGCTCATCGTTGTGGAACATGATGAAGCGACGATCCGCCGCGCGGATTATGTCGTCGATCTCGGTCCCGGCGCTGGCAAGCGCGGGGGCGAAGTGGTGGCCTCGGGGACGCCGGAAGAAATTGCGCGCGCACCCCGCAGTCTGACCGGCCAGTTTCTCACAGGGAAGCGCTGGATCCCCGTTCCAACTACCCGCCGCCCTTGGGAGTGCAAACCCTCGTTGACGATTCAAGGGGCAGCCGAGCATAATCTTAAACAGATTGATGTGACGATTCCGCTTGGATGTTTCGTCGGTGTCACGGGTGTCTCCGGGTCAGGGAAGTCGACGCTCATTGATGACATTCTCTATCGTGCACTGGCCCGCCACATCTATCGAAGCAAGGAGCGGCCTGGACAGCATGAGCGGATTACCGGCATGGAGCAGATCGATAAGGTCATCGTCATCGACCAATCGCCGATCGGACGAACCCCACGCTCCAACCCCGCGACCTACACCGGGGCTTTTAGTCCGATCCGGGATCTGTTCAGTCACACATCAGGTGCGAAGGTGCGCGGGTTTCAGCCGGGACGCTTCAGTTTCAACGTCAAAGGTGGACGGTGCGAGGCCTGCCAAGGGGACGGGATTAAGCGTATTGAAATGCACTTCTTGCCCGATGTGTATGTGCGCTGTGAGGTGTGCAAAGGCAAACGCTTCAACGATCAGACGCTCCAGGTGACGTATAAAGGACGCTCCATCGCCGACGTGCTCGCGATGACCGTGGAGGATGCGCTCGAGTTATTTGCGGCCATCCCCGCGATCAGCCAGAAGCTTCAGACGATTCACGCGGTCGGGTTGGGCTACTTGGAGCTCGGCCAGTCCGCGACAACGCTCTCCGGCGGGGAAGCCCAGCGCATCAAACTGGCGAAAGAGCTCTCGCGTCGAGCGACGGGTCGCACACTCTACCTGCTCGATGAGCCGACGACCGGATTGCATTTCGCCGATGTCGATCGGTTACTGCGCGTCCTCCATCAGTTGGTCGATCATGGCAATACCATCGTGGTCATCGAGCACAACCTCGAAGTCATCAAGACGGCGGACTACCTGATTGATCTGGGGCCTGAGGGCGGAGAGGCCGGCGGGCAACTCGTCGCCGCCGGCACGCCGGAAGCGGTGGCGGCCGAGCCGCGTTCCTACACGGGTCAGTTCCTGCGTCCTCTGCTTCGTGGTCCTCGAGGCACACTGACACTCTCCGACGCTCCGAATGTTCCTGCAACCATTCACCGTGAGTCCACCTCGTAGCCCTTCACATGCGCGGTCGACCCCATTCCTCCAAGATCACGATCTGGTTCCTGTGGGCCGCGCTGATGGCTCCGGCCGGTGGGGGGTGGGCGGCCGAGCCGGCGCCTGACTACGCCGCGATTCAACGCGTGTTCCTACGGGAAGCGTTCTCCAGCGTGGTGGCGCTCGCGCCCGCGTACATCCTGCAGCATCCTGATACCCCCGAGGCGTTTCGCATCCATATCTGGTGGGCGCTGAGTTTGGATCGGCTTCAGCGATCGAATGAGGCGCTGATCGAATTGGATCATCTGAAGGCGCGATTGACAGACGGCGATTCGCTCTGGGCTGAGGTGTTATTTTGGGAAGGCGACGTGAGCCGGCGCGCCCTCCAGACGATTCACGCGAAACTGGCCTTCGAACGGCTGCTGGAGCGGTATCCGAATTCGACGTGGGCCTCGCAAGCTCAGATGGGGCTCGGGCTGATCTACCTGCACCAACACGCGTATGAGATGGCCGCCGGCTACTTTCATGAAGTGGCGCTGCGCTACGCGACGTTGCCCGTCGCACGTGATGCGTTGCTCTTCGAAGGGTTCTGCCAGCTGCGGATGCGCCATTTCAAGGACGCGGTGACGCTGCTCTCGCCGCTCCTGGATCAGTTGCACGAACCGTTCCTCGTGGCGCAGGCGGCCTTCTATCTTGGTGAAAGTTTGAGCGGACTCGGTCGTGATGACGACGCAGCTCGCGCGTACCAACGGGCGGTGTCATCCGACGCCTCCTCCTCCTGGGGGCAATTCGCTTCGTTCGGGCTTGGCTGGGCCTCCTACCGTTTGGGACGGTGTGAGGAGAGCGTCAGTGCGTTTGAGCGTTACCTGAGCCAGCGTCGAGTGGTGTCATCAGCCGCTTCGCCGGTGACGGACCAAGCGAACGATGTCGACCGTCGAACTGAGGCGCTATTTGCCCAAGGTAACTGTCTCCTGCAATTAGGCAACGAGCCTGAGGCGCTGCTGCGCTTTGGCGAGGTCCGGATGACGAATCCTCGTCATCGGTTTGCCGTTGAGAGCGGGTTCGCAATGGCGGACATCTACAGAACATCGGAACGGGTCATCTCGGCGCGCACGCTGCTGGAATCCATGTTGCAAGACCCGCTCGATGTGCTCTCACGAGCCAAGGTACAGCTGCGTCTTGGGACCATGGCGTTGCACGACGGGCAGGCCGATCAAGCGCAGGCCGCATTTGAATCGGCCAGCCATACGGAGGATGCGGCGATTCGACAATCAGCGCTCAGTGGATTGGGAGATGTGGAGATGTCGCTGGACCATCTGACCGCGGCGGCCCAACGCTACAAGCAAGCCGCTCAAGCGTCTCCCGGCAGTGTGTTGGCGAGTTACGCGATGTACCAACTGGGACGATTGCGGTTGCAGTCTGGAGCGCTCAACGAGGCCATTAATATTTTCCAGCGCGTCGCGGATGGTCCTGATGCGGATCTGGCCGGTGAGGCCAAACTCGCGCTGGCGTTGACGTATTTGGGCCAACGAGAAGAACGACTCGCGCGCTCATGGCTCGACGCCATTCATCGGCAGCGAGCCAGGACCCCGCTTGCGGCACGCGCCGCCTACTACCTCGCTCTGTTGGAGCTGAGTCACGAGCACGAAGACGTGGCGGAGAGTTTGTGTCAAGAGGTGCTGGCAGGGGCGCCGAACGCCGAAGAGGCGATTGACGCTCGCCTGTTGCTTGCGGATCTGCTCGCTCGCCGAACCTCGGTGCGTGCCGCGATGGTGTGGCTGCGTGACGCTTACGCCTCGTCATCGTTGCCTCGCCAGCGAGGAAAACTGGCCCAGCGGTTAGGTGATTTTGCGCGAAACGAAGACAGCGATGCGGAGGCCATTCGATGGTATGAAATTGCGATTGACGTGCTGCCGTCCGTGCGTCCGGAGGTGACCTATCGCATTGCCTCGTGCTATGAAGATGCTGGGGATCTGGAGCGTGCGATGCAATGGTATCGCGTCATCGACGCGGCTCCCTGGTCTGTGCGTGGGCAGCTGGCCCTAGCGAAACTCTTAGAGCGTGAAAACCGCTCGGCAGAAGCGCAAGCGATTTACCAGCGATTAGCGGCTGAGCCGATTCCAGAGGCCAAGGCGATTCAGGAACGTTTGGTCGAGCGACGAAGTCAACCGACTCAACAGCACAACGAATGACCCATCTTTATTTCAGGAAGAGATTGGACGTAGTGAGGAATAGTGTCTTCATGTGACGGGTCCTGCCGCTGTGCCTGGGGGGCCCGGCTCCGCGTCACCCGTCACATGAAGACAGCACCTAGCGAGGGCCGCCATTGTATCGTACAATGGACATCATCGTGCAGGAGCTCGCAGCGAAACACGCCATGGGCAGGAGGAGGCGTTCGATGATCACCGAGATCGGGATCGTGGCAGGTGAGATTTGGCACTATCTGGATGAGCACCACGGTGAAGTGGCGTTTTCAAGCGTTGTGAGTGGCATCCAGCGACCGCGAGACCTGGTCTTGATGAGCCTGGGGTGGTTGGCGCGCGAAGGTCATGTTATCGTCCGTCAGGACGGACAAGAGTGCTACGTGGAGCTTCGTCAGCCGTAGTCCCTGCATGCCGAGCCGCGGTTCCTCACGACGTCTATGAGCTCCAAGCGTCAAGGGTCAGCGGTCATTGTGGTATTGGTGACCTGTCCCACCCCGATGGTAGCCCGAAAGATCGCCTCTCTACTCGTTAGCCACCATGTGGCTGCCTGCGTCAACATCGTTCCGCAGATCGAATCTCAGTATTGGTGGAAGGGGGCCGTCGAGCGCGCGCGCGAGAGTTTACTGCTCATCAAAACGACAGCGTCGTGTTTTCAGCGTCTCCAGCGCGCCATTCTTGCGGCGCATCCCTACGACGTCCCAGAGATCATCGCCCTTCCGGTTAGGGCAGGGTATCAGCCGTACCTGCGTTGGGTCCATACGAGCCTTTCCTAAGTCGTTCATGCCACGGTTGTAGTCCTTCCGAACCAAGAAGCGTTCCAGAAAAGTCTTTTTTAGGGTGGCTTGACACCAGCAGTGTGTTCAGGCATACTTTCAATTGAAATACGATAAGATTAATATAAGAATTAATAGGACTGGCGAAACGGCAAACCTCACGCGAGTGGGGGACGCAAAGCCACGGGTCTCATGAGATCGCCGAGCTGCCGACCAGAACCATGAGACAGCCGAGCTACCGAACCAGTGGTTCGGTTTTTTTGTTGGAGTGCCAGGATCATAGCGACGCTGGAGACCGTCACATGCAACACGTGAAAATTGTGCGCGAGCTCCTACAGCGGTTCAGGTTGCTGAGAACAGACCGCGGTGCCGCGCTGCTAATTTTTGTCATGACCACAGCGGTGCTCGCCTCTATTGGGGCCTATGCCACGCTGTTCACCGCCGCGAATCAGGCGCGTTTGGGACAGTTCTCTCAGGGGCGCGGAGACGCGCGATACATTGCCGAGGCGGGGGTGGTGATTGCGATGGAACGATTGTGGAGAAATCCTAACTATCCCAATGCGTTGTGTGCGACTGATCCGCCGAACACCCCGAGAGACACGACCGAGTACGTGGACATCAACAATAATGGGGTGGCGAGTGCGGGCGACGGTGATGCAGTCGTCACGGTGACGGTGACGAATTGCGGTGCCGGGCGACTCCACAAAATTACCGCGCAACGGGTGTTCTGAGCGATGTGGCGACGAGGGTTCACGCTGCTTGAGATGATGATGACCGTGACGGTGATCGCGATCTTAGCGTCCGTGGCCATTCCAACCTATACGAAGACTATTCGGCGCGCCCAGGGCCGGGCGGCCCGTGATGTGCTGCTCAGCTTCTATGCCGGAGAGAAGGCGCGGCAGGCAGCGAGTGGCGCCTACGTAGACGCTGGCTGCTGCTCCGTTAATCCACAGGCAGTTGGGTGCGTGCCTACCGTTGCCGCTACCTGTATCACTGAGTGGCAGCAGGTGTTCATGGACGTCCCAAATCTGAATAATCCCACCATTACGTATCATACAACCTTAGCGAATGCCACGGCGTTTCAGGCGAGCACGAGATGGATTCCTACGGCAGGTCTCGACCCCTCTATAGATAATTTTATGCAGATCGATCAAACCGGCCAGATCACCTGTCTAGAGACCACTGGGATCTTTGCCGATAAGCCAGAGTATGGCTGTTTTCCATGAGGTTGCGCACCATGAGACAACGAGCACGGTGGTCTGAACTCATCGGTCGACGGTTTCGAAGTCATCAAGGTTTTACGATGATCGAGTTGATGGCCAGCTCGCTCATTGCCACGATGGTCGCGGGTGGCACCATGATGGCGTATGTGACGGCTGCGCGAATCAACCGGCAGCAAGGTAACCCGGCGATCGTTGAGGCCACCATGTTAGCACAGCAAACGCTGGAGCGGTTTCGCAGCGAGATGGCCTGCGACGCTGACTCGTTTGATCCGGCCACATGCAACGCCAAAGCTGTCTTGCCGACGGGTGACTGGACGACGGACGATTTTCCCAACGCCAACAGTAACGATCCGGCCATCGCCGCCCGCGGCAACGAATCGATCTTAACCCGTCCCAACACAACACCAAAGCGATGTTTTCGGGTCACGAAAGAAGATTGTGACGGCGATGGGCTCACGGGGGACTGTTTTGCAGTCCAAGCGAAAGTATGCTGGGGGGATACTACCACATGTCCCTGTCCTTAATGAGGCGCACAGAACGCGGTGTCACGCTGATGGAGCTGCTGCTTGTGGCGGCCATCTCGCTCATCGTGCTCGTGGTGGTCACGACGATCGATGCCACCCGTCTGCGGATCAGCGAGGATGTGCGAAGTCGCTCCGGAGCGCTTCAGCTCAATCATGGCCGGGCGGCGTTGGTCGCTTGGCGCTTATCGAAGGAGCTGGAAGGAGCGGATCGTTTGGTGCTCGTGGCACCGAATGCGCAAGGCATCAGCACTAACTTCAAGGTGCGTATTCCAACGGTTGTGAATGTGGACGGAGCCGGCTTTCCGCTGGACAGTAATTTTAACACCGCCGCGAACTATCGATGGGACGAATACAAGCTCGCCGGCACCCAAATTCAACTCTTTAGGAATATGGCCGGCGGCTGTCCTGCGGCTGAAGTCATCTCGGATGAAATTCAGCAACTCCAGTTTTCCTACAGCGACGAATTCGCGATCGCCCCGCCAGGGGGTGAGCCGTTTGGTGATGGGCGCGATAACAACATGTTGCACTACTTGCTGCAATGGGGCAACGGCACCAACAGTCACATGTTTACTGGCGAGGTGGCGATTCGGTCGGCTGGCTACACGAACGTGAATGCCAGTTGTCCGGCGTCACCAGCCGCCTGCGACTCCGGACGAGGATTAGCGGAGGCTGGCGTGAATGATACGCCGCCGAACTCTTGCTGATATAGATGAGGGAGGATCGATGATGCGCCATCAAGCGTGGGATCGGATAGGAATTGGCATCCTGATGACTCTCGTGCTGGCCGCGACGCTTTATGCCGAAGACGTGACGATCACGACCTACTACCCCTCACCGCGTGGAGTCTATAACAGCCTGCGCACCAATACGCTCTACACTCGGGGGGGGGACGGCGATATCAACGGAAATGGTGCAGCGGATATCGTTGACTCCAACCAGATTCCAGCATGTGCCACGGCGACGGCTGCGCCACCAGAGAGCTGTGCGTTTGGCGATATCGATGGGAATGGACTCTTCAACACCCTCGATGCGGATGCGCTGATCCAAATCGTGTTAGGAACTACCACGATGGCTGCGGCACAACCGTACATGAAGTATCTCGCGAACAGCATGTTCGCTCCCTACCTCACCGGTGACCTTGAGTTCGTCGGGGGAACGACGGGGCCGAATTCCGCCGGGACGACCAATGTCTCTTTCGTCCCGGGAACGCCCTGGAAAACGGGCGTCCCCGGCACACCGGCCATCGTGTTTCGCGTGGGGGGGGCCGCCACGACGTTGCCCTTAGCGACCCTGTGTCCTGCGGGGACGGTGGATTACGGTGAGACATTTGCGAATAGTGTCACCAAGAACTGTCGACCCACCACCTTCATCGTTCAACCCAACGGCAACGTCGGCATCGGAATAACTAACCCAAGCGCCGCACTCCATGTTTACGGACATCAATCCATAGGGACTTTCGATCCTTTTGTAATTTTCAAAGACTATGACGGGGGCCAAGCGGCTGTGGTGAGGATCGACTCAGGAGCCGATAGTGAGTTTCGACCTGCAGCGATCCAGTTTGCGAGAGGTGGAAGCCTCAAATGGTCTCTAGGCACCTATTATAGTGGAAGCGGCGGTGGAGGATATTTTGGTGTCGGTACGGATCATGATTCAGCCAACCAAAAAATGGTAGTCATGCCCAACGGCAACGTCGGCATCGGGACGACTGTGCCTGGGGCGAAGTTGCATGTTGTCGGCACTGCGGCTGGCACAAATATGATTTTGGATAATGGCGCGGCGGGCGACAATTGGTTGCAAATAAAAAGTAATGGAACAAGCAAAGGTTATATTGGTTATCTTTCTACAGGAAGTGCTGGATTGGCATTTCTTAACTCGGCTGGTTCTGCTTCTGCAAATATGTTAATTACAGACAGCGGCGACGTCGGCATCGGGACAACGACTCCCACCACCGATATCCAACACACTACCGGCGGCAACCTCGACGTCAATGATGTCTGGGTGCGCGCGGCCAACGGAGGCCAGTGGGTGAGTCAGTCGATGTCGCAGCACGGTTTTTTTAGTACAAGCTCTAGTTCAGGAACAGTCACTTTTCCCGTTGCTTTCTCTTCTATTCCCGCGGTCGTTATAACGGTCGATGCATCAACAAACGGTCCGCCCGACAATAATGTTATTTATTGTTCGGTGACAAGTCGAACGATAACGGATTTCAGCTTTTCCTGTGATGCACCTTTTGCCAAACCGGAGGGTCCTATGCATGGAATTTCCTGGTTTGCGGCTCAGTGAGTCGTAGAGTTCTGTTAGAGGATTTTGGAATTCCGGGGACAGTGTACTCGATTGCTGCGATACGTGTGCGTCGGGATTTCCAGGGACAGGATACTGAATACGAAAGTGGACGTTGCTAATGGTTGGCAGAGAACAAGGATACGTTGATATGACGCGCCAGACGGGTGAAGTCGGCATCGTGATGCCACAGGCGGCAGCGGTAGTGCACCGCGGCTGCGGCAATGACCACATCGGTGGCGGGCATCGACAATCCCACCTGGCGCATGCGTGCGCCGATGTGAGCTGCCTCCAGCCAGAGGGTTTGGTTCAGGTCCAGCCAATGGAGCCCAAGAAAGTCCTCCTGCAGGCTGGCCAGGCTCTTCGAAGTCGGTGCGCCCTGCAGGACTTCGACCGCAATCAGCCCCATGGTGGCGACGGTGCCTCGTCCGAGTTCCTCTTGGAGCTGGCGCTTCAGACTTGGGGGCCCCTGGGGACGATAGTAGTCGATCCAGATCGAGCTATCCACCAGCACCCACGCGGAATCGATCTGGGCCATTACATGCGGTGTCGTAATCGTCGAAGCGACTGTCGGGTCAGGGTGAGTGGAAACGCTCCCGCATGGCGCATCGCTTCGGCGCGCCGGTGCTCTTGGATCAGCGCCTCAAGCGCTCGCTCGATGGCTTGTCGTTTGGTCTTGGAGCCGCTCACTTTAGCTGCCGTTTGCAGTAACTCTGGATCCACTGTGACAGAAAGACGCATCAGGAATACACCTCCTCTACGCACCAACACTATACACCAATCTCGACTGTGTCGTCAAGTGGGTCGCCCCATAGGGGAATTCCGGGGACAGTGTACTCGATTGCTGCGATACGTGTGCGTCGGGAATTTGGGAGACACGAGACGGCATTCGCCAGAACCTGTACCTGACGTCATTGTTT
>Ga0209515_10008237_pt1 | contig 12228 bp, 11 predicted proteins | sample Subgroupgradi54m_FD_187454 | JGI IMG/M metagenome (GOLD analysis project Ga0209515, IMG submission 187454) | Subsurface groundwater microbial communities from S. Glens Falls, New York, USA - GMW60B uncontaminated upgradient, 5.4 m (SPAdes)... ... | reverse complement strand
TCATGCATTCCGGAAACATCGGAGCCGCGCAGGAGTTAGATGTCCTTCTGGACGTCGCCGCCGGGCTGAGGGACCTTCCCCGCTTGACCGTCGCGATCGTCGGGGAGGGGGTCCGAAAATCCGGCTTGCAGGCCCGCGCAGCCGGAATGGAGCTGGACAACGTCCGCTTCTTTCCTCTTCAACCCAAGGAACGGCTGCAGGACAGCTTCGCCTCAGCGGACTGTTTCGTGATCTCCACCCCGCCCGGGCTGGCAGGGATCGTCACGCCCAGCAAGCTGTATGGGATCCTGGCCGCGGGACGTCCCACCCTCGCCGCAGTGGATGAGACCTGTGACGTCGCCCGGATCCTCCGCCGCTACGAGTGCGGGCTCTGGTGTCCCGCGGGGGATTCCAAACATCTGGCCGAACAGATTCGCATGCTCTACAATGATGTCGAACTCTCCCAGCGGCTCGGCGAGAACGCAAGGAAAGCAGCCATGGATTTTGACCGTTCTAAGGGGGTGCTGGCCTACTACGAGATGTGCCGAAAACTGACAGGCAAAGAATGACGGCTCAAAAGACCCCTGCAAAAAAACCCGTGGTCATCCGGACTCCGCGCATGTCGTTCCGGTGGATGTTTGAACTGCTCTGGAACCTGACTGCCCAAAGGGTTTCTCTCCGGTACAAGGAGACTCTTCTTGGGTTTGGGTGGATCTTCCTCCAGCCGGTCGCGCTGACCCTCATCTTCAATTACATCCGGAAAGTCTCCGACATCCCAACGGGCGGGGTTCCCTACACTTTGTTTGTGGCCGCGGGACTGGTTCCCTGGTCCTTCACCTCTCTGGCAACGTCTCAGTCCAGCAGTTGTATTGCCGGGAACGCGCCCGTGCTTAAACGAGTAGCGCTGCCTAAGATCCTTCTGCCCCTCTCCGCGATCTTTTCGACCTTAGCCGATCTTTCAGTCATGGCGTTTCTCCTGGTGGGACTTTTCCTCTATTACGGGTTTTGCCCATCCGCGTCCATCCTCTGGCTTCCGTTGGTTTTCGGGGTCCATCTGTCCCTGCTGGTGGGGTTGGGATGCCTGCTCTCCCTCGCTCAGGTCTTTCTCAGGGACCTCGGGCACGCGATCCCTCACTTGCTGTGGTTGTGGTTCTTTGCCAGCCCTGTGTTCTATCCCGCCTCGATGGTCCCTAGAGAATTCAAAGGTTTGGCCGTGTGGAATCCCATGGTTGGGCTGATTGAAGGATACCGGAACACCCTCCTGCTGGGCAGGCCTCCTCCCATGGATCTTTTCATTCCCGCCGTACTCGTGAGCGCGGGAATACTGCTGTTTGGACTGACTGCCTTCCGAATCGCGGAGGGCGCCCTGGTAGACATGCTCTGATGGACCGCATCCGTCTTGAGGGCGTGAGCAAGCGCTACTTCCGCCTGGGAGGATCAAAATTACTGGCCGGGTGGTTATTTCGCCGGTCCTCCCGCCGCCACGATTGGTTTTGGTCTGTTCGGGACGTCGACCTCCACATCCCCCGCCCCGGCGCCTCCCTGGGGATCATCGGCGCCAACGGCTCCGGGAAAACCACACTGTTGAGAATTATCGCCGGGGTCACCCATCCCACGTCCGGAACAGTGACCATCCACGGGCAGGTGGTCTCCATGCTGGAGCTGTTCGCGGGAATGCAGCCCGAGCTGACGGGCCGCGAGAACATCTTCCTCAACGGGATACTCTTGGGAATGCGCCGGCGCGAGATCCGGCGCAAACTCGATTCCATCGTCGAGTTCTCCGGAATCGGAGAGTTCCTGGATATGCCGTTCAAGCATTACTCGCTGGGGATGCAGATGCGTCTGGGATTCAGCCTCTCCACGCACGTGGAAGCCTCCATCTTCCTCGTGGACGAGGCCTGGGGGATCGGCGACGCGGAGTTTCAATCCAAGATCTCGCGGCGCCTGAAAGAATTGGCCGCTAACGGGGCGACCCTCCTCCTCGTTTCTCACGATCTGGAGATCCTGCGGCAGCTTGCCGATGAAACTCTGTGGCTCCATAAGGGGGAGACGCGGGCCTTCGGACCGACGGAAGAAATCCTCAGCTCTTACCTTCAGCAGCATCCCGGCCGCTAAGCGATTTTCCCGCCAGGGCCTGCAAGCTGATCGTTTCGAAATCCCGCGCCACGTCGTCCCAATCTCGAGGTTGGTACGACTGCCCGAGAAACCGGACCATCTCGGAGAGTTCCTTTCGGTGTTCCTGGCACCATCTCAGGCGGTAAACCATGGCTGAAGGACTGCGGACGGGAAAGAGCCATCCCGTCTTTCCTTCCTCAATCAGATCCGGCCCGCTGCAATGGGTCGTGGCGAGAATGGGCAAACCGCCGGCCTGGGCCTGGGCCAGGACCATCGCGTAACCGTCCTGAAGAGTTGGAAAAACGAAAAGGTCCGCCCACCGGTACCAAATCGGTAAGTCGCTCTGCTTTTTCTTTCGAATAATCTCCAAAAATCCTCTCTGTTCCCTCAGGAATCTCTTGGCTTCTCTGGAAACCGGGCCCAGCGCCCGGAAACGGAAGGAATCCGAAGCCAGCGAACGCGCCAAAATCCCTAGGTCCCAGAGCCCTTTTTGAAAAGATAGCGCCCCAACGTAAAGGACCCGAATCGGCCCGCCGGACAGGATGCGCCTCGCCCGCTCCTCTACCACCTCTTTTGGGGGCCGGAACATCCGGACATCCGATCCGAGGGGAAGGAGTTTGACCTTTTCCGCCGGGATTCCCTCCTGCAGGAAGCTGTCGCGAGCGAAGGAGGAGAGCACGATGATACGGTCCGTCAGCAGGTATTCCCGTTCCTCCCGTTCAATCATCCAGCCGGTGGGACGGTCTATCGGGAGCCCAACCCGTTTTTGTTCCTCTTCCAAGATCCGCACCTGCGTCCGGATATGGGCCGACCCGCGCATCAGAAAATGGAGCCCTTCGACCCGTTCCGGCGCCAAGCACATCTCCTCGGACACGCCGCTCCATGCATGAATGATGTCCCAGCGCTCCCCTTCCAGTACCCGGCACGCCCACCGGCCAAACCAAGTATGCAGAAGGGTCTCGGGGTAGGGAACTCCCAGCACCCTCGTGAACCACTCGAAAATTCTGGAAATGACCCCGTGGACCCAGAAGCTCCGGGTGCAGGAGGGAGAGATGCCGAACCTCCGGACCGCCCACTTCGGGTAATTCGTGAACAGGACCACTTCGTGTCCCCGGTCCCGAAGAGCGCGGAGCAAGTCGAAGGCATGGAACCTTCCCGGAACCACGATGGCTATCTTCATGACTTGAAAAACCGGTCGTGCCACATCGCGCAGACCAGCCCCCTCCAGGCGGGATCCAGAAAATCCTCTCTCCCTTTCAAGAAGCCCTCCAGGGACCGCCTCCAGGCCGGCGCGTTCAGGATCGGGCAATCGCCCACCACGGAACTGGCAGCAATCTCCCGTATCTCCTTTTCAAGCGCTCTCATCCAACAAGACAGCGGCGCGGGATAACCCTGCTTGGCCGTTCTTTGGACGATCGGCGCGGGAACCCAGCCGGCCACCGCATCCCGGAGAAGAGCCTTGGTCTTCCCATCCCGGAGATGTTCCCCAGGGGGGATTCGAAAAGCCGCCTCCGCAAGCCGATAGTCGAGAAAAGGAAGCCTCGTCTCTACTCCAAACGCCATGGAATTCCGGTCTTCATAGTGGAGAAACCCGGGCAGAGTCCACTGCGTGATAGAGTTTCTAAGGTATTGATCCAGCTCGCCGGACCCTCCCGCGTCCAACCAAATCTCCCGGCTCTTCATGCCGGACAAGAAATCTTTGTTTATCCAGTGATCCCGGGATGCCGACCGGGCGCGCCGGACCCTCCCCCGCAATCCCCGCGGGAGGGTATAGAAGAGGATTCGGCTCGCGCTCAAGGGCTGGGCCCGGGCCGCCTTCCGCATCCATTGCAGGGCAGACCCCCATCTCCCATGGCGCAACTGGTCCCCCAGGTAAACCCACAGATAGGTGGGATACCCCGCGAAAATCTCGTCCGCTCCCTGTCCGGTCAGCAGGACGGGGATCCCGGCTTCGCTGGCCTCTCGCATCAACGCGTAATGGGCAGCCATCGAACCGTCCGCGAAGGGCTGCTCCTGGTGCCAAAGGAGCCGGGGCAAATCCTCCCAAAACCCTTTGGCCGTGGGCGTATGGAAGTGCGGCTGGAACCCCTCCATTTTCAAAAGATGGGCAACTCCCTCCGCCTCTTCCGTCGGGGGCTCCGTCAGGGTGGTGAACAGATGGACCGGTTTCCCGGCCGGCTGGTGCCGGCGGACCAGGCAGGCGATCACGGAAGAATCCAGGCCTCCACTCACCAGGCACCCCACAGGAGTATCCGCGCGCAGGCGAATCTTCACGGCGTCACTCAGAAGGGCCTCGACCTCTTCCCGGGAAACCGTCTTGTCCCCCGGACGCCCGGCAGGAGGGAGCTCCCAATATCGGTTTTCCTCGACCCGCCCCTCTTCCCATTTCATCCAATGAGCGGCGGGGAGCTGCTGGATCTCCCGGATAAAAGTGGTCTGGAGGTGGCTCACCACCCGCTGGGTGCAAAAGTCGGCGACCGCTTCCGGGTTCAGCGTGCGCGTCAGTCCGGGAATTAAAAGGAGGGCTTTCATCTCCGAAGCAAAATAGAGCCGGTCCTTGATCCGGACATAGTAGAAGGGCTTTTTCCCAAACCGGTCGCGGGAAGCGAACAGCCGCCTCTCCTTCGAATCCCATACGGCGAAAGCCCACATCCCGTTGAGTTTTTTCAGACACGACTCTTTCCACTCTGCGTACGCGGCCAGAAGCACCTCGGTGTCGGTTCCCGTCAGGAAAACGTATCCCTTGGAGGCCAATTCCTGCCTGAGTTCGAGGTAGTTGTAGATCTCCCCGTTGTAGACGATCTGATAGCGTCCGTCCACCGTACTCATCGGCTGCCGGCCGGCTGGGGTCCGATCCAGGATACTCAGCCGCCGGTGCCCCAGGGCAACCCCGGGAGAAAGCTGGATTCCCGAGTCATCCGGTCCCCGGTGAGCCAACAAACCGGTCATCTCGCGGACCAACCGCTCCTCCGCTTCAGCGCCCGGCCCGATGATCCCCGCGATGCCGCACATAGGCTCAGGAGCCCTCCGAAGGGAGTCTCAGCATCTCGCGCAGCCGATCCTGATAAGTATTCCGGCCTTGAGTGATCTGCTCAAATGACCTTCCGGCCATGCGGAGACGCTCATTCTCATGGGCCAGCAGCCAACAAGTTTTCTCCACTGCTTCTTTTGGAGTCCCGAAAAAGCAGGCGGCTTCTCCTTCTTCTCCGAAAATCTCCCGATGTTCCGGGGTGTCTTCCGCCAACACGCACCCCTTCATGGCGGGAATCTCAAAAGTGCGCATGGAGTTTCCGTCCCGGTTGGCCCGGCGCACCAGGCAAAGGCTGATCTTCGCGCCGGCGACTGCTTTCCGGAAAATCTCGGAGGGTGCGTATCCTTTCCAGTAAGGCCGGGTCCGCGGGTCCTTTCCCCAAGAACCGCCGTAAAGCGCCATGGGAAAGCCCTCCCGGAGAAGCGCCCGGACAAACGGGAGGCGGTCCCGGTCCGCGCCTCCTACGAAAAGCACATCGATGGAAAAACGGGCTCGGTCCTTCGGACTCTCCAAAGAAACCGGGTAGTGGATTTCAGGCGCGTAGGCAAACGGCAAGTAGCTCGCGCCGGCACAGCCGGCCCGCCTCAAATCCTCCAGATTGGACCGCCGGGTGGAGAAAACATCGTCGTAACTCTTGAGCGCCCGGAAGAACCAGGGCGCCCGGTGAGCCGGATTCCAGGGGTCATCGGTGAGATAATTGATGCGGTGAATGGGAAGCTTACCCGCCGCCTCAAGCATCTCTTCTTCGAGAGGCGCCAGCCCGGTCGCCAGCAGCCACCGCGCTCCGGACTCCTTACAGGCCCGGAGGATCTTTCCGCCAAATTCCCTCATACGGACCGGCCGGTGGCCGTTGAGCCTCCACCGCAAACGGTTCATCAAGGTCCTGTTCCCGAAGGCTTCTGCTATGCTGAAAAACTCCGTCCGGAGGCCGATCTCTTTCGCCGCGCAGCGCAGATGGGTCCCGATATGCTCTTCCCCATCCATTCCGACCAGGATCAAGTCCGTATTATTCTCCACGACGCCGGCCCTCCACCGCCCGGTACGCCTGGGCAAGCCCTTCCGCCGACCGCTCCAACGAATACCTGGAGACCTTCTCCCGGCAGCGCTCTCTGGTTTCACTCCTGCCCGCCAGGGCCAAACCCCGCTGAATTGCCGCGGTCAGTTCCGTTTCCGATCCTGTTTTGAATATTTCCCCCGTCCGTCCGGTTTCCACCAGATCCGGGGCGCATCCGACCGCCTCGGAGACCACCGCCGGCAACCCGTGGTGAAGAGCCTCATTGACCACCAAGCCCCAGGTCTCCGAAGTGCTGCTGGGAAGGACAAGGAGATCCGCGGCGTGATAGTAGGGGCTCAGCCGGCTTTGGTTTTGAAAACCGGCAAAAATGGCCTTGACCGCCGGGGCGGAGTCCGCCATTTCTTTCAAAGATTCTCGCAGTTCTCCGTCACCGACAAAAAGAAGGGTCGTTCCTTCGCGAACAGAAACCGGGAGGGATTTCACCGCCCCCATCAGAAGGTTCAAACCTTTCCGGGGGTGGAGTTTACCGGAAAAAAAGATCACCCTCTCATCCTCCGGGATCCCTAGACGTCCCCGCAAGGAAGAACGCAGGCTCGCGCGGTGAAACTCGCCGGCCTGAAATGGCGACGTATCGACGCAGTACGGCGAGAAGATAAGCTGGGATTCCGGGCAGCCAAGCCGCTTAAAATGAAGGAGAGACCGTTGGCCAATGTAGAGGATCCGCGCGCAGCGGCCGTAGAGCCAACGGAGGAGCCGGTCCCGGACCCATTGCTTGACCGGTCCGCGCCGCAACGCATGATCCGTCGTCTCTCCTCGAAACAGGATCGGCCGGCCCAAGCGCAGTCCCAGCAGGAACGCTTCCCGGTAGAGTCCCGGACCGTAACCCACCAATAAAAGAACCCCCGGCCGGACTTCGCGCAGAACGTCCCTAAGCCGTTGGCGGCCCGGCTGCCGCACACGAGAAAGAAACCGGGTCGTATACCCCGATAGAAGATCGGTATCCCACGAGAAATGCACGCCGAATCCAGCGTCACGGTAACCGACAAGGCTCCGGTCGGAACCATAGATGGCCGTCACTGGTATCCCAAATTTCTGCTGCAGCATCCGGTAGACCGGAGCGTGATACTGGACCGGCTGCGGCTCGACGACCACCAGTGGGGCTTTCATTTCACACCCCCTTCCATGCGGGAGAGGACCGGGGCGAACTGCGTTTCGTAGTTCCATTCCTGGAGTACCCGCTGCCGTCCGCGCTCGCCCATGGCGCGCATCTCCGCGGGGTGCTCCAAAAACCAGAGGAGCTCTTTCTCGATGCTGCGGGGGTCTCCGGCCTCGCATGCCCGTCCATAGCCGGGATTCACATAGGCTTGTCTCCATTCCGCGGAATCCGGCACCAACAGCGCCAGTCCGCAGGCCAAATACTCGAACGGCTTGTTGGAAGCGCCCACCATCCATTTTTCATTTGAATCCTGGGTCGAAACCGGCACCAGAGAGAGCCCCACATCCGCCTGCCGGATACAAACCAACATCTCCCTCCAGGCAAGAGCCGATTCTTTCCAATCCAACTGAGCAGCGACCCCCAAATCCTGCGCCTTCTTCCTGAACAGCTTCGCGTACCCCCGGTGTCCCACCGTTTCATAACCCACCACCGTCAGATGCACACGTCCTTTTAATATCACCATTGCCTCCAGAACAGACATTGGGAGGCGGCCCGGCCCCCAGGACCCTTGAAAGATCAACCGAAGAGGTTCCTGCCATTCCTGCCCACGGGGTCCCAAGACCTCTTTACGGGGGGGGCAGTTCCATACGCACAAGACTTCTTTCGGCCGGTTCATTTCTTCCGAGAACCGTTCGGCCCTCTGTTGGTTAGGCAGCAAAGAGAAGCGCGACCTTCCGGCCAGCCGGCGGCGGGCCCAAGAAATCCGGTGCGCCCAGAAGCCTCGGGGGACGGGAGAGGGGGAATCATGCTCATGATAAATTACCGGAAGAGAAAAGAACCAGCTCGCCCCCAGAGCAACGGGGCAAGAAAACGGATCGGACGCGTATATCCAGGAAGGCTTCCATCGAAAAATCGCCCAAAATGCCCAGGCGCAGAAAGAAAGATGATGCAACTTTTGTCTCCAGCCTGAATGGCAAAACCCGAACATCCGGACCTCAATACCGGGAGTGGCTTCAAATCGAAGGTCCCCTGATCCGTCAGCGCCCGAACCAAGGAAAAGGACGTTCCATCCTTTTTCCGCTAGAATCCGGGAACTGTGCCGCAAGGGAGGATAACCCGCCGGATCTGTGTATTGGACGTACAGTATTCTGCGCCGGGAGCTCACGTCATTCTCCCAGCGCCTGCCGGTAAAGAGACTGCGTTTCCCGAGAGACATCGTCCATCGTGCGGGGCGGAAGGATCCCCAATCGGAGACGTCCGAGAAGGTCCGGCTGTGAACACACCCTGCCCAGGCTCCGGGTCCACTCTTCGATGGAATCCGGCTTCACCAGCAACCCATCCACCCCGTCCCGCACCAGCTCGGCGATGCCGCCCAGCCGGGAACCCAGAACCGGCAGGCCGGCCCCGAACGCTTCCAGCACAACCAAGGGACCGGTTTCCAGCAACTGGGAAGGGACCACCAACAGATCGTAATCCGCCAGCCGCCGGACAACGTCTCCTCGTGGAATCGGCTCCTGAAACCGGATCCTCGGGTCCCCAGATGCCAACCGCCGAAGCTCCGAGAGGTACGGCTCTTCGGCGATTCCTGGGGCGGGATGGCACATATCCAAGGTCATCGGAAGCTCCGGAGAAGCCCGGAGCGCGCGGAGGATGACGCGGGCTCCCTTCGGTGGGTCCAGGCGGCCCAAAAAAACGGCTCGGATTTCAGATCTTTTCGGCCGAGAGGGGAGATCCCGCAGCGGGAAGGGGAGAGGGATCCCTTGCCGGCAGAAGATCACCTTTTCTTTCGGAATACCATTCCGGATGAGGAGGTCCCGCACCCACTGGCAGGGAGCCACGACCCACTCCGTTTCATCCATCAGGGAACGGAAGGCCCGGTGCCGCAGCCGGATGAGCTGGCGCATCCGAAGCGCGGTCCAAACGCCGCCCGACAACCCGGCCGCTCCAAGCGCCTCTCCGGCCCGAACCGGAATAGATCCAATGAGGTCTGCCGCGGGACGCGGGATACTTAAACCCTGCAGCGTGCAGCGGGTACAGGCGCCGGCGCGCAAAATTCCGTCGCAGACCTCTTTCCCCCACCGTATCAGCGTCCCCCTCTGGCAGCTGACCGTGGGCGTGTGATAGGTAAACACGATGGGGATCCCCCTGCGCCGGACCTGCCTCGCCAGTCGAAGGGAAACACCCCGAGTGAAAGCATGGAGATGGACCAAGTCCGGTTTGTGCTTCTCCAGAATCCGGGCGAAGGATTCCGCCGCGAGAGGATCCCCCTCTCCGTAAAGCTCCTCCAGAGAAGCTGTTCCCGACACGGCAAACCGTTCCACCGGAAGACCCTCATGGAGGTAGCTTCTCTCCGAGGAGGCAGGCGCGGCGATAACGACCTCTTCCTTCAACTCCCTCAGACCTCTGGCCAGCGCCTCCACATAAATCTCCGTCCCGCCCACGGCATCTGGATAGAAACAGAACGGCACCTGGAGGGTCTTCATGTAAACCATTCATAGACTGCTCTGCAACGCCGGTAGGCAGCCGGAGGCACAGAAGCCGTCAAACCCCTTAGCAACCACGAAAAACGAACCCTCTGACAGGGGTCCCACCGGCGGGCTTCCCCTAAACACCGAAGACCGTCCGTTCTCATGCCGGCTGAAAAATAAACGTCAGCCAGCCACCGAAAATGTTTCACGTAGACTTCAGCCCGCCGACTCACCAAAGAATCAGGAACCCCCTCCAGAGGGAAAAAACTGTCGAGCACATAACGGATTGAACTCTCGGTCCGGCCGCTCCGCAATAATGTTCCCCGAAGGCTCCTTGAGTGAACCCGGAAGCGGGAAACGACTTGGTTCAGGTAGACGAAAGGGTTCTTGAGCCCTATCCTCAGCCAGGTCCACCAGTCCTCTCCGTAAAAAACGTTCTCATCGTACCGGAACCCGACGGATTCCCAAGCCTCCCGTCGCACCAGGATGGCAGAGGGGCAGATAAAATTATTGAAAATAAGCTTCTCTACTTCAAAACCGACGAAATCCTTTCCGCCATGTATCTGATCCGCGGCTTTCTTCGTAATCCGGGAATCCTCATCCATCAAGTCGAAGTTCCCGTAGACAAGACCCGCGTCCGGGTACTTCCTGAACGCGGCCAGCGCGCTGACAAAAAACCCCTCTGCCAGAAAATCGTCCGCATCAAGCCTTAGGATGTAGTCTCCCTCTGACAACGCCAACCCTTCGTTGGCAGACTCGATGTGGCCCCAATTCCGGCTGTGACGGATCCATTTCACGCGAGAATCCGACTGATACTGTTTCGCCAAATCCGGCGTCTCATCCTCCGAAGCATCGTCAATGACGATAAGCTCCAGGGAACCCACCCCGCGTTGACGGTTTAGCACGCTCTCCAGGCACTGCGGAAGAAACCGCCCGTAATTATGGGAAAGAACCACTACCGAGATCAGGGGTTTTTCCACCCTACCCAACCCATCGATTCAGATAGCCTCGAAGACTGCGGGCGCTCCCGAAGAAGACCCCCTCGTTGAAATAGGTGATCAACACTCCCAGTCTGGGTTTCATGGAATGATTCGCATAAGGAATGGTCCATCGAGGATAACCAAGATGCTTGCACATCCCCCACCACAACCGCAATTTCATAGGATGGCCGGGTCCTCGATAGCGCCTTCTCCGGAATCCGCGGCATCAATCGGGACGATCGTCCGAACACCGGGGGTTCATGAACGGGTGTTCCTTAACAAGACATCGAACGCGCTCAGGAAGTACCTTTCGATACACGACGCCTGCCCATTCCGCCGTTTCTTGACCCAACGTAGTTGCCAACAGCCGGTACAGACGATGATAGGCCTTGAATGTGGGCGGCCCGACCTTCTTGCCGACGGCGAACGCCGCCCTGGCTTCCTTGCGTGCGCCTAAACCGAATAACGTCGATCCCGCCCGAGCTGCAGTTTCTGCCAAGTCAAAGCGGTATTTTGGAGGCAATTCCTTTGAAAGCAGCCGGATGGCTTCAACAAACCACGTCCAAACCTCTCGCTGGTTTTGGCTGCGGCTCAAGGAACGGATCCGGATGGACACCAACGGGTCATCGAGAATAACCGGCTTGATGCCCGACGCGGCCAATCTCACATGGAAATCAAAATCCTCCGATTGCCAAAGCGACTCCCGATATCCGCCAATTGCAAGAACACGTTCTTTTCGGTAGGTACCGGCGGGAACCAATATCACCCCCCGGATGCAAAATCGAATGAACTCCTCTGTGGAAGACATGGGTTTCAAACCCAACACGCGCTCACAAAACAGCCGATCTCCGCGATAAGAGGAGATCTCCGTGAAAACGGCGTCCGGCTTTGTTTCTTCCATGGCTTGGCGTACCCGCTGACACCATTGCGGGTGGAAAAGATCGTCCGAATCATGAAAATGAACGTAGTCGCATCGGCTCGCTTTTAGGAGTTGATTCCGGCCGTGGGCGGGGCCTTTGTTTGTCTCCTCGCGAATGACTCGAACCGAAAAGCGGGAGGGAATGTATTCTCCGGGAGGAAATTCTGAGGCGTCGTCGTAGACGAGGATTTCGTCCGGCCGCTCTCTTTGCTCCAAAAGCGACTCCAAGCATTCCCGAAGCAACCCGCGTTCGTTGTAATACGTGATAAGCACCCCAAGGCTTGGCTTCAAGGTCTTTTCACCGATAAAACCGCCAGAAGAGATGCCGGATTCCCAAGCATCTCACCCTCCTACTTTTAACCAAACTGGAACGCCCGAAAAAGTAAAACCCATGTTGGCATGGTTACGCGCTTTCAGTGTAACTAACTGCTCTCACCGAAGTAGGATACATGATTTCGGATGGCTTATGGTGTGCGATATCCACATCCCCTAGTGGCCTTGTGCTCCCTGTGTTACGATAACTCTTCTATGCCGGGCGAATAGCTCAGCTGGTTAGAGCACTCGG
>Ga0209515_10008236_pt1 | contig 12230 bp, 9 predicted proteins | sample Subgroupgradi54m_FD_187454 | JGI IMG/M metagenome (GOLD analysis project Ga0209515, IMG submission 187454) | Subsurface groundwater microbial communities from S. Glens Falls, New York, USA - GMW60B uncontaminated upgradient, 5.4 m (SPAdes)... ... | reverse complement strand
AGTTGCCTTGCAAAATATTTATCAACAGTATCATCAAAAATAAGATCAATTACTGAAAGTCCTGAAAGGGAGCGGGAACGAATTTGTGTAGTGTGTGGTAATCCGTTAAACTCAACCTCAAGCGGGAGAGTTATTTGTTTTTCAACTTCTTCAGAAGCTTTTCCTGGATACTGGGTTATAACTTGGACCATTGTGTCTGTAACATCAGGGAAAGCTTCTATAGGAATATTTAAAAAAGAAGAAATCCCCCAACCCGCAAGCATTAGCGCTCCGACTATAACAACCAATTTTTGCTTAAGTGAAAACTCAATTATTTTGCTAATCATAGTAATCTCTTTAAATTAATCAGCATGTAGCTCAGATCTAAGCCAGAAACTTCCTTGTGTAACAACTTCATCTCCTGGATTCAAGCCACTGATAATTTCTATAAGTCCATTAGTTTTGCTTCCTAACTTGACTTTTACTTCTTTATAACCTTCACCACTTTTTACATAGATAACGTTATTGTTATCAACCTCTTGAACGGCATCTTTGTTAATGACTAAAGCTTCTTTTTCTTTAAGGCTAATAAACATTTTCCCAAATATTCCTGGCTTTAGTTTGTGGTTTGGATTTTGAATTTTTGCTCTTACTGCAACAGTTCTGGTTTCAGGATCAATAATTTGTCCAATATAGTTTACCTCTCCATGAAAAATATCTCCAGGAGATGCTTCAGTAGTAAATGATACTTTTTTACCGAGACTTATTTCAGGCAAATTCTTTTGATATACCTGTGATTCTAAATATACCTCTGAGAGATCACTTACCTCAAATAAAGCGCTATCTTGGGTAACCACTTCTCCTGGGTTTACTGATCGTTTTAAAATGATTCCGTTCAAAGGAGATTTTATTTCTGCAAATCCTGCATTGTTTGTTGTACTAGTAATGCTTGAGCCTAGTATGGAAAGACGTTTTGCAGCTAGTTCGCTTACGGATTGTTTTTTCTTTTCTAAGATTTCCACCCGACTTTTAGCTATTTTAAATTCTGTTTCTGCTTCAAGAAAATCTTTTTTAGCAGTAATCCCGTCCTCAAACAATTTTGACTCTCTTAAAAAACTAGCTTCTGCAAGATCTCTGTCCAATTTCGCTTGTTGTATTTCTCCATCAAGATCTATTTGTTCTTTTGAGACATCAAACTGAACTTGTGCAACATCTTGGCTTGTAATCTCTGCTAATTCTTGATTTTTTGTTACTGTTTGGTTAGGCTCTATAAAAACTTTTAATACTTTACCATTTACAGGAGAGGATATAAAAACAGTTTTATTGGGAATCTCTTTAACTGTACCGTTGTATTTAATGTTAAAGTTTACGGTTTCAATTTTTGCAATTTGAGTTTTTAGTCCTATACTTTCAATTGTGTCTTTAGATAAGACTAATATTTCTTTTGATGCTCTGCTACTAATTAAATTTTGTTGTTGTGGTGTTAGCTTTGTGCAAGCACTTGAAAAAATTAATAATATTACGCAAAATGCAATTTTAGATTTCATTTGTTGTTTAGTGTTAGTTTTTAGAAACCATAAAATATTCTATAATTTAAAATTAATTTTGTTTGTAATTACCTCTTGTATAATTCCTAAGAAACCTTTTCCTATTCTTTGTTCTTTGATATGAACCTATAGTTGAGTATAAAACTCAAATAGAAGGAGTATGCATGCCTGGACAATATAGATATTACACTAAATCTGTATTTGTTAAACTTTCCTGTAAAAGTCCAGTCCATATAAATATAAGCAAGTAAGTCACTATAAATAATAATTTGTCTAGTAATAAAGATTGGGATAGTTATCATGAACAAGAATAGGCCAGCCTGCGTCATATTTAAAGTAGACTTAAATCATTTATGAGTAGAAAAAACAAATTTAGATTTTTAACTTTTATTATAATTTTTTTTATTTCTTTTATTGCTTGTTTTGCTGAAGATAAGGATAAATCTTTTGAAAGCATTAATCTTGAAACTATAAATCAAAACGTAAAGGAACAAGGATCTCAATTATCCGATGGTTCCTTGAAATTGACTTTAAAAAAAGCTCTGGATATTGCAATGCAGAATAATCGTTCTGTTAAAGAAGCCATTTCTACTTTGCCTGTTAGTGAAGCAAGTTTAATAATTGCAAAATATTTTCCTAATCCAACCTTTGGTGCTAATACTGAGTTTGTCAAACAAGGTTCAATCCATCCTGGACAGCTTGGGCAAAACTTTGAACTTAATAGAGCGCGGCATTGGAGAATTACAATTGCAAAAGAACAGATTTCAAAAACTGAACTTGAAATAGCAAAAGTTTTATGGGAAGTTCATACTCAAGTTCATATCGGATATTCTGCCCTTTCTACTGGTCTAGCTCAATTTAACTTAGCTAAAGCAAGAGCTGATTTTTACAAGTCATTGCTAGATATTGCACAAAAAAAATCCCAAGCAGGAGACATATCCCAATTAGAATTAAATAGAGCAAAGATGGAGTATGTAGTTGCACAAAATGACTTAGATGAAGCTGAAAAAAAATTAAAAAGAGCAAAAATAGATTTTAATCACTTATTAGGAACTGATGATTTGCATGAAGAAGTTATTACGACAAGTATTGAAGAACTAAAGCCTAAAATAAAAGTGAATGAATATCAACCTTTAGAGAAGGTGCTAGAAGAAGCATCAAGCAAGAGGTTGGAATTTGCAATTTTAGAAAAGGAGTTTGGTATTACTAGGGCGCAGCTGAAAAAAGCAAAGTGGGAACGCATCCCTGTCTTATATATAGAAGGTGGTCCAGCAAGACCAAACTACCATGATAATATTTGGGGTCCATATTTTGGAACACAGTTTGAACTTCCAATATTTAATAGAAGACAGGGAGAAATTAAACAAGCTAAAGCTCAAATTGAGCACTTAGAAAAACAGCGCGAAAGACTTAAGCAAGATATAAGTGCTGAAGCCACCAATGCATTACAGGATTTAGAACTCAGCGAAAAACAAGTATTTAGATTTCTTGACCAACTTTTAAATCAATCTCAAGACATTTTAGAAAAAATTAAAGAAGGTTATAAAGGAGGCAAACTGTCTCTTACTGATGTTTTAAATGCAGAGCAAAGAAATAGAGACTTAAATCAGGATTACTTAAACAGCCTCTTTAACTATCAATATTCATTAGCAAGCCTAGAGTATGCAGTTGGTGTGCCGTTGTATGGACTAAGTGAACAATAATGAAAAGAATAATTGTATTCCTTGCAATTTATTTTTCTTTCTTTGCTTTGGGTTCATTTGCTGAGAGTGAAGATGTGGTCTTTAGGTCAAAGTTGAAAAAAATCTCTATTAGTAAAGATTCTATTAAAATGCTTGGATTAAAAACTATGAAAATCGAAGAAAAACAAGCAAGTGAAGTTCTAAAGACTACAGGTCAAATTGAGGAAATCCTATACAATAAATTTGATGTAAATTCTCCGGTAACTGGACATGTGGAGTCAGTCTATATTGATCTTGGTGATTTTGTTAAAGCTAATCAACCGCTTTTAGTAGTTAAAAGTACTGAGATAGGAATGCTTATTGGTGATATTAACCAATCTAAAGCAGAATTAGAATTTGCAAACAGTAATTTTGCCAGGGAGAAATCATTATATGAACAGGGCATTAGCTCTAAAAAAGATTTTGATGCTGCTAAAGCAAATCTGGGAAGTTCAGAAGCAAAACTAAAATCACTTTCAAAAAATTTAAAGATACTTACAAATGAGCTTGATATCTCTAATCCTGATGAATATGTTATATCGGCGCATAAGTCCGGAATTATTTCAGAAAGAAATGTAAATGTTGGACAAGTGATAAATCCAAGTCTAATACTTTTTATGGGAGTTGATCTTTCTACTGTTTGGGCTAATGCAGACATTTATGAAAAAGATATAGATAAAATTAAATTAGGACAGGATGTCACAGTTACTTTAGATGGTGCACCGGACAAAATATTTCAAGGCAAAATCTCACATATTGGATCTGGATTAAACAAAAGTTCCAGAACCTTACCTGTTAAAGCAACTTTAAACAATCCTGATAATGAACTTAAGCCCGGAGCCTTTACTCAGCTTGCTATTCATACAGGGAGAGCTTTGAACCATATAGTGATTCCAAGAACAGCATTAGTAGAAACTGATAGTGAAGGTACAGATGGAAGGCATAAGCATTTTGTTTATGTTAAAGAACAAGAAAATTCATTTATTCCTAGAAAAGTAGAAGTTGAGTCACATGACTCTGATTCTATTGAAGTTGTTGATGGACTTGTTCCAGGAGAAGTAATAGTTACAAAAGGTGCTTACCAGCTGCAGTATGAGGATCAAAGCAGCGAAGAAAATAACCTTTTTCCCTTTAAACTTGATTTAAAATGGTTTTTGATTCCTACTTTTATTTTTGGACTTTTGATAATTCTTTTGTTTAGGAAAAGAAGGCAAGCATAAATATCAATGATTAATTCCTTAATAAAATGGTCACTTCAAAACAGATTAATTGTTGTGGCTCTTGGAATAATTTTATTTTTATTTGGTGCATTTTTAGCAGTTGATACTCCTATTGATGTCTTGCCAGACTTTGCTCCACCTCAAGTTGTAGTTATAACTAATGCTCCTGGATATGCAGCTGAAGAAGTTGAATCAATAATTACTATACCTCTTGAAAGTGCTTTAAATGGAATAGCAAATCTGCGTGCTATAAGAAGTAGTTCAATAGAAGGACTTTCATTTGTAACTGTAATATTTGACTGGAAACAGGATGTTTATAGAGCCAGGCAATTGGTCTCTGAGAAAACACAACAAGTTGCACAATCATTTCCAAGAAGTGTTAAAGCACCTATTTTATCTCCGATAACTTCTCCAGTCGGTTTTGTATACTTTTTTGCACTTACAAGTAAAATAACACCATTAATGGAACTAAGGTCATATGCAGACTGGGAAATAAAAAATAAACTTCTCTCAGTACCAGGTGTTGCTAGTGTACTTGTTTATGGAGGAGATCTTAAGCAGTATCAGGTTTTGGTTAATCCAAATAAACTTAAACAATATAATGTAAGTTTAAATCAAGTTGTAGAAGCTACTGAAGCTGCAAATGTAATATCAGGTGGTGGATATCTGCTTGCAGAAGACAGAGAATATCTTATTAGAGGAATAGGAAGAATTAAATCAATAGAAGAATTAGGGGACTCTGTAATTACTCAAAATGACGGAATACCAGTCTATTTAAAAGACATTGCAAAAATTAAATTAGGACCTGCATTTAAAAGAAGCTATGGTAGTGTCAATGGAAAAGAAGCTGTTTATGTTGTTGTAAATAAACAACCTGGCATTAATACTGTAGAGCTGACTGAAAAAATAAAATTGGCTTTAAATGATTTAAAGAAAGCTTTGCCTGAAGATGTGAAAATAACAAAAACATTTAGCCAGGCAGATTTTGTAAATGTTTCTATAAAAAATATACTTATTGCTATATTACAAGGATCGATTTTAGTAATAATTGTCTTATTTGTTTTTCTTGCAAGCTGGAGAACCAGCTTAATTAGTTTTATTGCAATTCCTCTTTCACTTATTGTTGCAATTTTAATTCTAAAAGCATTTGGTCAAACAATTAATGGAATGACTTTAGGAGGTTTGGCTATAGCAATTGGTGAGATAGTAGATGATGCAATAATTGATGTTGAAAACATTTATAAAAGACTAAGGCAAAATAAATTAAGTACAAGCCCGAAACCAGCACTTGAAGTTATTTACAATGCTTCGTGTGAAGTAAGGAGTTCTGTAGTTTATGGAACTTATATTATTGTAATTGTATTGCTTCCGGTTTTGTTTTTAAGCGGAGTTGCAAGACAGCTTTTTACGCCATTAGCTTTAGCTTATATAACTTCAATCTTAGCTTCATTATTCATTGCATTAACTTTAACCCCTGCAATGTGTTTTTATTTTCTTTCAAAAAACGAGAGCTTACCTGAGCATGAGTCTGAAATAAGTAGAAAATTAAAAGATAAATATTCAAAACTACTGGACAAAGTCCTAAAAACCCCTAAAAAACTTTTTTACTGTACAGCCATTGCTGCATTAACAGCAATATTTGTTTTTGTTTTTATGGGCAGAACTTTCTTGCCGGAATTAGGTGAAGAAAACCTTGTAATGATGGTTTATACTCCTCCGGGTAGTAGTTTAACTCTGTCACAAAGGATTGCACTTCATATGGAAAAGAAGTTGTTTAAGCATCCTGAGGTTATAAGTATTGGTAATCGTGCTGGCAGATCAGAAACTGATAATGAACCAATATCATCTAATCTTAGTCATTATGATGTTACTTTGAAAAATGGATTATCAGAAGGTAATAAAAATAAACTAGTTGAAAAAATAAGAATGGAGTTTGAAGAATTACCCGGGGTAGTGATATTGGTTCGTTCATTTATTACTGAAACTATGGAGCATGTACTTTCAGGAAATAGATCGCCAATAGTTTTGAAACTATATGGAAGTAATCTTAAAACACTTAAAGAAAAAGCAAATGAAATTGCTAAGGTATTGCATGGAATTAAAACTCTAAATGAGATTGAGGTTGAACCAATTGCTAATATTCCACAAGTTCATATACATATTAAAAGGAAAGAAGCAGCAAGATATGGACTTAAGGTAGGTGATTTATTAAAGACAGTTCAAGTTGCATATAATGGCTTTGTTACTTCTCAAAGAGTAATTGAAGGGCAAAGAGCTTTTGATCTTATAATCTGGTTTGAAAAACCTTATAGAAAAAACCTGGAAATTATTAAAAATACACTAATTGATACACCAACAGGAATTAAAATACCGCTTGGACAGCTGGCTGAAGTTCATGAATCAAATGGACCAAATACTATAAATAGAGAAAAAGCATCACGGCGTATAGTAATTCAGGCAAATGCTAATAAGAAAGATTTATCTAAAGCAGTAGAAAAAGCAAAAAAAATAATTTATAGCCAAGTCTCTATTCCTGAAGGTTACAGACTTGAATTTGAGGGTGAATATGAACAGCAAAAAGAAACAAATCAAAAAATCTTTTTGCTAAGTATTCTAGTTTTATTTGGGATTTACCTCTTGCTATCATTTGCTTTTAAATCGCTGAAAGTAGCTACTGCAATAATGATTAATTTGCCACTTGCTTTAATTGGTGGAGTTTTTGCGGTAGCTTTAACCAGTGGAGTTTTGAGTATTGCAAGTGTAATTGGTTTTATAACACTTTTCGGTATTTCAACGAGAAATACCATACTTCTTGTAAACAGATTTTTTGATATTCAGAAAGAAAATCCAACTCTTTCAATTGATGAAGTAATTAAAAAAGGTGCTTTAGATAGGCTAACTCCAATACTTATGACAGGGCTTACAGCTGCATTTGCAATGTTGCCTTTAGCTTTATTTCCTGGAGCAGGAAGAGAGATTGAGCATCCTTTAGCAATTGTAATTTTAGGAGGAATGTTTAGTGCTACAGTACTTACACTTTTGGTTATACCAGTTATTTATAAGAAATTTGTGAGATGATATTAATAAGTAATTAAAGTCACAGTTTGTTTATTAGACAGGATATTATATTAGTAATTGGAGATCAAAATGTATAAAAGGTTGTTATTAATTGCTGTTTTTTCTGTCAGTGTTGTTAGTCCTATATTTGCTCAGGATACCCAACCAAGTGGAGATACATCGCTTCAAACAAGATTGAATCAATTACTTGCAAATATTAGTGACCTTCAGCAGCAGCTAAAAGGAGAAAAAGGAAGAAAAGTTAAAACAACAGCACGAAAACTCAAGTTAATTAGCAAGGGACTTATAAAAGCAGTTAACTTGATACCACCAAGCTCGTGCTTAGATAAACTCAAAACTGCAATGGATGATTTTTATGCTTTGACTTCAGAATTAGGAACTGGAATTGCTTGTGGTCCTCCAATTGTACCTCCATTTTTGGGTAGAATAGCAAAAACAAAGTCAATTACTCCTGACTGTATTTTGCCGGATCAACTCAGTGAACCATTTTCAGAAGTTTATGGTTTATATACTGAAGCCAGAGACATATTTCATACTGATCTTAATAGCAACAACATACCTGATTCATGTGAATAAAAAATTATAATTACAAAAAAAATGTTTCGATTTCTTTTTTTACTTTTGCTAATGTTTTTCTCTTGTTCAGTTACAAGTGTGGAAGCGAACATAGAAATTAAAAGTCCTGAATTTAAGTCTGAAGATATGATGCCAGCTAAATATACCTGTGATGGTGGAAATTTTTCTCCTCCTCTTTCCTGGGATGGAATTCCAAAAGATGCTAAAAGCTTGGTGCTTATTTGTGATGATCCTGATGCACCAATGGGAACATGGGTTCACTGGCTAATTTATAATATGCCACCAGCGTCAAAAGGATTGCAGGAGGGAGTCCTTCCTGTAGAAAGTTTTTCCCATGACACAAAACAAGGAATAAATGATTTTAAAGAAATTGGTTATGGAGGTCCTTGTCCGCCAAGTGGTGTACACAGATATTTTTTCAAGCTCTATGCTCTTGATTCAAAATTAAATTTACCAGCTGGTGCAACAAAAAAAGAACTGTTAGTTGCTATGAAAGAACATATTTTGGCGCAAGCTGAAATGATTGGAAAATATGAGAAGAGAAAATAGTGCCGATTTTAAACGCGGACTAAATCTTTTTGATTCTACTGCAATTGTTATGGGCTCAATGATTGGTTCCGGTATTTTTATTGTATCTGCTGATATGGCACGAACACTTGGCTCGCCAGGTTGGTTAATTGTTGCATGGATTTTAACCGGACTAGTTACGATTATTGCAGCACTTAGCTATGGTGAGCTTGCTGCAATGATGCCTCATGCAGGTGGAATGTATGTCTATCTTCGAGAAGCTTATGGGAAACTCCCAGCTTTTTTATATGGATGGACTTTATTTACTGTGATTCAGAGCGGAACAATAGCTGCAGTTAGTGTAGCTTTTGCAAAATTCAGCGGTGTTATTTTTCCTATTATTTCTTCTTCTAATTGGATTATAAAAGTTGGAGCTTTTGGTAAGTATAATATTGGGCTTAATACTGAAAACCTTCTTGCAATCATTGCAATTATTCTTCTGACATGGATAAATACTAGGGGACTTGAGATTGGAAAATGGATACAAAATATTTTTACATTGACTAAGGTAATAGCTTTGCTTGGACTAATTTTGCTTGGACTATTTATTGGAAACAATCATCAAGCCATAATGCTTAACATGCAAAATGTTTGGAGTGCTTCGTGGTTTTCTGCTTCTTCAGTAAAAGAACTTAATGGTGTTTTGCTTGCTGGTGCTTTGGGTGCTGCAATGGTTGGTTCTCTTTTTTCAGCCATTGCCTGGGATACTATTACATACACTGCTGGTGAGGTGATTAACCCAAAAAGAAATATTCCTTTAAGTCTTTCAATAGGTACTGGCTTAGTGATTCTTTTATATATATTGGTAAATTTTGTTTACTTAAGTATTTTACCTTTGCATGGGGATCCTAATGGTACTACTGCTTTTGCACGTGGTGTTCAGTTTGCTGCAAATGACAGGGTTGGTACGGCGGCTGCAGAAATGATTTTTGGGGCTTCAGGTGCAACAATAATGGCTTTGCTAATTATGATTTCAACTTTTGGATGTAATAATGGAATTATACTTTCCACAGCCCGTGTATATTATGCAATGGCTAAAGATGGTTTATTTTTTAAGAAAGCCGAAGAATTAAATAATAATCATGTGCCTGAATATGCTCTTATAATTCAGTGTTTTTGGGCTTGTTTACTTTGTGCATCCGGCACTTACAGTGATTTATTGGATTATGTAATTTTTGCTGTGCTTATTTTTTATGTTCTTACAATAAGTGGACTTTTTGTTTTAAGAAAAAAGAAACCGGATGCAGAAAGGCCATATAAAGCATTTGGATATCCATTAGTTCCAGCACTTTATATTTTATTTGCACTTGCTATTTCAATTGATCTTTTAATTTTTAAACCTCTTTATACATGGCCTGGGTTGATTATTGTTTTACTTGGTATTCCTGTTTACTATTTATGGCAGAGGAAATAGCCTGAAATCTGCTTATTTCTTTTACAGGTCTATTATTTTGAATTGTGTAAGCTTATAAAATAATTGTTTTGTGAGATTGATAAATGTGTAAAACAATATAAATTAAGGGTAAAATGTTTATGCATACTTTACTTTAGGTATAAAAAATTAAAGTTTGAATTAGTAATGTTTGTGAAAAAGGAGTTTTAAAAAATGAAAAAGATATTTGCTCTTGTTTTAACAGTTCTTTTATTTATTCCTGTTGCTTTAGCAGAAGAGAACCCTACAGCAGAAACTCCTGCTGTAGTACCTACTTTTGAAAGCTTGATTCTTGACGTTATAAAGAAAAATCCTCAAGTTATAAAAGAAGCACTGGAAAAATATACTCAGGAAGCAGCTGAAAAACAAAAAGAAGATGAGTTTGAAAAGCTATTTGCAGATAGAGCAGAAGTAGAAATTGGCAAATCAGAAATAAGAGGGGACAAAAAAGCAGAATATACAATTATTGCATTTTCTGATTTTCAATGCCCATTTTGCAAAAGAGGAGACGACACGATAAAAGCTCTTATGCAAAAATATGATAAAAAAGTACGATATGTTTTTAAAAATTTCCCATTGGGATTCCATCCTCAAGCAGCACCAGCTGCTAAAGCGGTATGGGCAGCAGGTAAGCAAGGAAAGTTTTATGAATACCATGACAAGCTTTTTGAAAATCAGGCTAAGCTTGGTGATGAGTTATTTGTGCAATTAGCAAAAGATCTAAAATTAGATGTTGATAAGTTCAATAAAGACAGAGCTAGCGATGAAGCACAAAAGCAGATTGATGAAGATATTAAAGCTGGTCAGGCAGTTGGTATCAGTGGAACCCCTGGTTTTATACTTAATGGTGTAAAAATACTTGGCGCATATCCATTGGAGCATTTTGAAAAAGTAATGACTAAGCTCGAAACTACTGCAAAGAAATAACCTGTAAGATTTATCATGTCGTTGCGAGCCGAATGAAATGAGGCGTGGCAATCTCCTGATGTATACGATGATGAGATTGCTTCGTTGCTGTGCTTCTCGCAATGACGCTATTAGAAGGAATTTGCTGATTTATTACTCTAGGCTTCCTTTATATAGGGCACTGCAAGATAAATCATTTCCTCTGCAGTGAAGTTATTACTTACTAAGGCTATAGTTTTGCCGTCTTGTTTCCAATATGCAAATTGACAGTTTTCACCTTTTCCGCAGTGAAAAACTACCCCGTTCATTTCTATTTCATGGCACATTGAAATATTGTAATTATTAGGCAGGAAACAAAGTGATATTTTTTGTCCTTCATTGTTTTTAAATGTAACCAAACCAATGTTTCTATTAAAGGACTCTTTTAATTTTGTTGCTCCTTCAAGATTAAATTTAGCCTCTTTAAAAGCAGATAATTTTTCATTGTTAAGTAGAACATTGATATGATTTGAAATTTGATTTATGTCATTTGTAACAAGCTGAATGTTTGTATTGTTATGAAGAGTATCTAGAGTAGGTGATTTTGTAAGTGGTGAGTTAGTGAATAATCCCAGCCCTATAAGAAAGGCAATTGATGCAGCCAGTAGTAAAGGTTTTAAGTAAAACACTTTACTAGTGCCAAAGCTGGACAGAATCTTTTTTCTAAAATTAGGTGAAGCTTTAATAGAAGAAACAAAATACTTTAACTTAGATCTAGTTTCTTCATTTAATTCCCATTTTTCTTTGCAAGATTTGCAATTTTCAATATGATCAATTACTTCCAGACTATCCTTGACAGGAAGCTCGTTATCAAGCAAAGCATTCATATATAGTTCAGCACTTTTACAATTCATGACATTTTGCACTTCCTTTTGAGTATCCTTTTTCAGTAAGTGATTTTCTTAAAGCTTGCCTAGCTCTATGCAGCCTGGACATTACAGTACCGATTGGGACTTCAAGAAGTTCAGATATTTCTTTATAGGAATGTTCGTTTATATCTGATAGATATATAACGATTCTTTGTTCAGGCTCAAGTTTTTTTAGTGCTTCTGTTAAATCCTTGAAAAAAGCAATTGTTTCGACATCTTTTGAAGGACCTTTATAGTCAGAAAGAGTTACTTCATCTATGTCTACTAATGTTAATTGTTTCTTTCTTGTGTAATCT
>Ga0209515_10008235_pt1 | contig 12231 bp, 12 predicted proteins | sample Subgroupgradi54m_FD_187454 | JGI IMG/M metagenome (GOLD analysis project Ga0209515, IMG submission 187454) | Subsurface groundwater microbial communities from S. Glens Falls, New York, USA - GMW60B uncontaminated upgradient, 5.4 m (SPAdes)... ... | reverse complement strand
CAGATTTGTCTATGACAGAGGTTAATGAGGCAGCCCAGATTATTGCTCAGGCCGCAGATCCTGATGCAAATATCATCTTTGGTGCCACAATTAAAGAAGATCAGCTGGATCAGGTTAAAATCTCAGTTATAGCCACAGGCTTTGATGAAACAAGAAGAAGACTAAGAGAATATGTTGGTACAGGATTTGCAACTCCTCCAACTCAAGCTCAGCAAAGCTCATATGAAGATGAACCCGAAGAGGAACAACAAAAACCTCAAACAGTTTCCGAGGCTGAGGAAGAAACTCAAAAAGATGAGGATGAGGAAGACATTGAAATTCCGGCATTTCTGCGTTCTAACCGTTGAATTATTCGCTAATGAGTGAAAAAGGACTTATTGTTCAAATGCAAACAGCTTTCTCAAGAGCAATTAATGTAGGTTTTATCAAAAAAGATAAATTTATTCCGGCCAGAGTCAATTTAGGAATAACAAGGCAACGTCATACTTTTCAGGCAACTGTTGAATCTCTTAAATTGCCAGAGGTTCAAAGAATACTGAAGAAGTATAAGGCTCAAAATATATCCACCATAACTATTTTAAGAGAAACTCTGGCTTGCCAAATTGGCCTTGCCTTAAGTTTAGCTGGTATTAACAATTACTTTGGGGAATCTTTTATCGGAGCAACTCATATAAAGCAAAAAGGAAGTATTACAACTGAATATAAATATGAAAATACTGAAGGTCTTTATAAAAAAGGACTTTGGATTATTGCCGAGAGTATCTGCATAGGAAGAAATTTAGGTAGGACAATGGAAGAGTTGCTCTCAAAAAATAACCCTGCTGAAATTCTCTTTATTTGTCCTATCGCAAGTAAAATAGGAATAGAAAATGTCAGAAAAATTATAAATAAATATCATATTCCGGTAACATTTGTTGTTTGGGGAGCTTTATTCGGAGTAGACAAAACTACTCTTTATGATATGCCTTGGGGAAATAAAGATACCATAGCTTTTGACAAGCGGGACAAAAAAACTTTTATTAACACATATGGTCCAAATCTTTGTGTTGGTGGTGATTTTGGCAACAACTATTATTGTCCATCTTTAGCAAAAGCACTTTATAAACAACAATTAAAGAAACTGAAAATAATTCCAGAAATTCCTACAGTTGATGAAATTTTATCAGTTTACGCTAATGATGAGTTAATTATAGAAGGTTAAGATAAATTATTCCCAGGGGAAAACAACCCACTTATCTGTTTTCTTTATTGAAATATCAGGTATTCTGTTTTCGCGTTTGAATCTTTTTGAATTAGTAAATAGGACAGCTGTAATTATTTTCTTAGGTTTCATTTTTAAAATTCGGTTATAAATTTCCTGTAAGGTATCTCCACTATCAGCAATTTCATCAAGAATTAAAACATTTTTATTTCTTATCTCATCTACGGTTGGTAATTTGTTTAAGATTACTTCTTTTCTTTCAACTTCAATGGAATCATCTTTTGTTCTTTGAGCCATAACTGTTATTAAATTTTGTAAATTTATTTTATGGGAAATTATCACAGCGGGAATTACACCACCGCGTAAGGGAGTGATTATTACATCAGGAACAAAATTCATACTTTTTATTCTTCTGATAATTAATTTACAAATTGTTTCAGTTTCCTGCCAACTGAGATATAGTTTTTTAATCATTCTTGCTATTATACTAATTTGCAATATAATATTTCATAACAGAATGTCACACAGATTAGAAGCTTTGGAACTTTTATACAGAGAAGTTGAACAAACAGGAAAGATTACAATAAGAAATAGTGCTTATAAAGCTGCAAAAAAAAGAGTTGAGGATGCAAATAAAGAACTGTATGAATCAAGAAAAAATCTTTTCCCAATGGACCACCCAAGCTTTTACCGTATAGGTCTTTATGGTAGTTCCAGATTTGATGAAGGAGATGAAGAGTATGAGTTTGTGAAAGATTTATCCTTCTCACTGGTTAAAGAAGTAGTAATTGATGATGTAGGGTTAGACATTATGACAGGAGGAGGACCTGGGATTATGGAAGCAGCTCATAAAGGAACACATAAAGCAATTAAGGAAGCAGAAGAAAATGGATATAGGATAAAAAGCAAAAACCATGGGGTAAATATTGAGTTGCCAAATGTGGAAGATTCTAATGGTCTTGCACATATTTCCACAAAACATGCTGATTTTCCGCCCCGTCTTCAGGAATTTTTTGATAAATCCATGGCTGGATATATTGCCCCCGGAGGTATAGGAACGCTACTTGAATTAGCTATGGTTTTGCAGCTTAGGCAGGTTGGACATATAGAAAAATATTATCCAATTCTGGCTCATCCTGTCTGGTTGCCAGTGATTGAAGCATGGAATGACGAGATGTATCACAAGCGTCATGCGGAAGGTAGAAGAACTTTGATAGATGAATCAGATTTAAACTTAGTCCAAATTTCTAATTGTATTCCTGATATAGTTCAACCAATAAAAGCGGGTCATGCTAAATGGTTTAGAGATTTTAGAAGCCATCTTGTTAAACTGGAAAATTAATATTGTTGCCTTTTGTCTCTATAAACCTTAAAATTACTCCATGGCTAAATTCAAAAGCGTTTCTTCACAAGTAGATTTTCCAGCTTTTGAAGAAGAGTTAATAAAATTCTGGAAAGAAAATAAAATTTTTGAAAAATCAGTTGAAGATAGACCAGAGGATAAAAAATGGACATTTTTAGATGGTCCGCCTTTTGTTACAGGTACTCCGCATTATGGCTCGCTGCTGTCTAGTATTCCAAAAGATGTTTTTGGAAGGTATTGGACAATGAAAGGATATCGGGTAAGACGTGTTTGGGGATGGGATGGACACGGACTCCCGATTGAAAATAAAGTAGAAAACAAATTAAAAATAAAAAGAAAAAAAGATATTGAAGAGGTTGTAGGAGTTAAAAAGTTTATTGATGAGTGTTTAGGGTATGTAAATCAAGTCTCAGGGGAGTGGGAGTGGTACATAGATCATATCGGCCGCTGGGTTGATTTTAAAAATGCTTATAAAACCTGGGATCTAGACTACATGGAATCTGTAATGTGGGTTTTTAAACAGATGTATGAAAAGGATTTAATTTATAAGGGTTTAAGGGTTTCTCTTTACTGTCCTCACTGTGCTACTCCAATTTCTGCATTTGAAGTGGCAATGGATGCAGAAAATCATAAAGATGTTAGGGAAGCAACAGCTGTTTATAAATATCAACTCAAGGCTGAAAAAGATACATACATTTTAGCTTGGTCTACAACCCCATGGAATAAGTTAGTTACTCCAGCATTGGCTGTTAACCCAAATCTCGAGTATGTCAAAATTAAACAAGGAAGTGAGAATTATATTCTTGCTAGAGATGCACTTAAAAGAACTATTAAAGAACCATATAGTGAGAAACTTTCGAAACCATTTAAGGGTAAAGAATTAGTTGGGAAAGAGTTTATTCCACATTATAATTTTTACAAAATTGATCCAGGGAAAAATGCTTTCATCGTTGTAGGAGATTCATTTGTTACTCCAGATGAAGGAACCGGAGTTGTGACATTGGCTGTTTATGGAGAGGAAGATTTGGCAGTGATGCAAAGAGAAAATATAGTAATGCCTACTCATGTTGATGAGGAAGGAATTATAAATGAGGATGTTCCTAATTTTGGCGGAATGTATTATTTAGATGCAAATGAGAAAGTTTTGCAGGATTTAGAAAAAAGAGATCTAGTTTATCGGATAGATGAGTATACTCATAGTGTTCCTCATTGCTGGAGATGTGGTACCAGACTTTTTTATGCACCTAAAGATGCATGGTATGTAAATGTTCAAAAAATAAAATCTCAGCTGTTTAAAAATAACGAATCTATAAATTGGTTCCCGAAGCATTTTAAATACGGCAGGTTTGCTAAAAGTATGGAAGCAGCACCAGATTGGAATATTTCCAGAAACAGATATTGGGGATCTCCTGTGCCGGTTTGGGAATGTGAATGCAAAGAACGAGTTGTCCCCGGTTCTATAAAAGAGCTAGAGGAATTATCTGGTAAAAAAATAACTAATTTACACAAGCCGGATATTGATGAGATAGAAATAAAATGTCCAAGTTGCGGAAAAATGATTAAAAGAGTTCCTGAAGTTTTGGATTCATGGATAGAAGCAGGGTCTGCATCTTTTGCAGAAAGACATTTTCCTTTCTCTAATGAAAAATTAGAGGATTTTTTCCCACCGGACTTTGTTGCTGAATACACAGGTCAAATCAGGGCCTGGTTTTATGTACTGCATGTAATAGGGACTGCTCTTTTTGATTCTCCAGCTTTTAAAAATGTTTTAGTAGAAGGAGTAATGTTAGGGACTGATGGAAGAAAAATGAGTAAAAATTACGGAAATTATCCTGATCCAAAAGAGGCTATGACAAAATACGGGGGGGATGCCCTCAGACTTTATCTTTTAGGATCTCCTATTATGAAAGGTGAGGATGTTAATTTTTCAAATGAAGGAGTACCTGAGGTAATAAGAGGATTCTTACTTATTCTCTGGAATTGCTATAAATATTTCCTTGATTATGCAACTAATTTTGGATGGGATTGTAACTCTGAGGAGGCAAAAGAAGCTAAAGAGCATTTAACTGTTTTGGATAAATGGATTCTAGCAAGGCTTACTCAGTTGGTCGGGGAATTAAAGAAAAACTTTGAAAATTATGACACTTCTACAATTGTAAAATTGCTTAAAGAATTTGCAGTAAATGATTTATCTACCTGGTATATCAGAAGAAGCAGAGACAGAATAAGCGGGGAAGATGCAAAAGAGAGAAATGTTTCTTTAAGTGTTTTATATGGAGTTTTAGTAACATACTCAAAACTTCTTTCACCTATTGCTCCGTTTATTTCAGAGGAAATATATAAGAATCTAACTCAGGATTTATCTGTTCATCTGACGTTTTTTCCTGAGGGAGATAAATCTCTACTGGATGAAAAATTAATTGAGGATATGAAAATATTAAGACAAATAGCAGAAAGGACTCATGCCAAAAGGAAGGAAGAAAATATTAAGCTTCGCCAGCCCTTGGCAGCTTTAACTTACTCTGGAATCGAGCAATTAGCTAAAGATTTAGAGCAATTATTAGCAGATGAAATTAATGTGAAGATTATTAAATATGAGAAATCAGCAAAGAAAGAGTTAAGTATAAAGTTGGATACAAAAATAACCCCAAAGCTTAAGGAGGGAGGAGAAGTGCGAGATTTAATAAGACAAATACAACAGCTGAGAAAAGATATGAATTTAACTCTTAATGATAAAACCAAAATTTTTGCTCCCGATTGGCCCAAATCTTATGAGCAGATGATTCTTAAAGGTACAGCATCAACTTCAATTGAAAAAGCTGAAGAGCTGAGCATAGCTCGCGCTAACGCGCTAAAATTAGAAAAAGTTTAAATGTTTCTTAAAACCATTAATCTTCCAATTATCTTAAATAGTTTATTGCTAGTTTCCATCGGAGTGTTAGTTATTTATTCCTCATCCGGCGAACTTGCTATCCAACAGCTGATTTTTACCGTAATAGGACTGGCGGCTTTTTTTATTATCTCAATTTTTGAGATAAATTCGATTAAAAATTTAATTTTCCCTTTATATATAATTATTAACTTAAGCTTACTTTTTGTCTTATTTTTAGGGATAGAAACAAGAGGTTCTGTTAGATGGATTCCTTTGGGAATTATTAATTTTCAACCATCAGAATTTGCAAAACCAATATTGATTTTAATGCTTGCACAATTCTGGTCAAAAAATTTACCTACCTGGAGAAATATTTTCAAGAGTTTACTCTTATCATTGCCTTTGCTTTTTTTAATTTTTAAACAACCTGATTTAGGGTCCACCCTAACTTTGGGGGCAATTTGGGCAGGAATGTTATTTGCCTCAAAAATTTCTTTAAAAAAAATTTTAATTTTAATACTTATTATTACCCTGATTGGCCCGATTGGTTGGGGGCTTTTGCATGATTATCAAAAAGAAAGAATAACTTCTTTTCTTTCACCTCAATCAGATCCACTAGGTAGAGGGTATAATTTAATTCAATCAACAATTGCTGTAGGATCCGGGGAAATCTTCGGCAGAGGTTTGGGAAGAGGAACTCAATCCAGATTACAGTTTTTGCCGGAATACAGGACTGATTTTATTTTTGCATCTATTGCTGAAGAAATGGGATTTGTAGGTACTTTGATTATTCTATCTTTGTATTTATTCCTTTTTGTTTACTGTCTTAAAGTTGCCCAAAAAAGTAATAATTTGTTCAGTTTTTTAGCAGTTTTAGGAGTTATATCTCAGCTGCTGTTTCAATTTTTTGTTAATGTTGGAATGAATATAGGTCTTTTACCAATAACCGGTATTACTTTGCCGCTTATATCATATGGGGGAAGTTCCTTAATTGCCACTTTTTTTTCTTTAGGTTTTGTTGCCTCAGTTGATAGATTTAGTAAAAGAATTGACCTTGAGGAAGATTAAGGATATAATCAAGCACATGTTAAATTATGCGGTTTGTGAAATAGCAGGAAAACAATATAAAGTTGTACCTAATCAGCCTTTAGTGGTTGATTATCTTGGTGAGGGTGAAAAAAAACTGGAAGCAAATGTACTCTTATCATCAGATGATGGAAAAATAAAAGTCGGTAACCCTTTTCTTAAAGAGAAGCTGACTTTAGATATTTTAGAGAATTTAAGAGGAGAAAAAATAAGAGTTGCAAAATTTCATGCTAAAGCAAATTACAGAAAAGTCAGGGGTTTTAAGTCCAAATTGACCAAAGTAGTTTTGACTGTGAAAAAGGCTTGAGTGTGAAACGCCAAGCTAGGCTTGACTTTAATTTTCACAGACGCTAGAATAATCCCAAACATCTATGGCACATAAAACAGGTGGAGGAAGCACCAGAAAAAATAAAGATTCAATTTCCAAGCGTTTAGGCGTTAAAAAATTCGGTGGAGAAAAAGTGATTTCCGGAAATATATTAATCAGACAAAAGGGAAATAAATTTTACCCCGGAGTTGGAGTAAAACAAGGTAATGATTACACTTTATTTGCAGTAAACAGCGGTAAAGTTGAGTTCAAAAAGAAGCTGTCAAAAACTGTAGTTAGTATTGTATAAATGGACGAGCAGATTTACGAGCTGGAAATAGATTTATTACAACCCAACCCCCTTCAACCCAGAGGTTTAATTACTCCGGAATCACTTTCTGAACTTGCAGAGTCTATCAGGGCTCATGGAATTCTGGAACCGATCGTAGTTGCCAAAACCCCTGCCGGTTTTCAAATAATTGCGGGTGAGAGACGCTGGAGAGCTTCAAAAGTAGTAGGTTTGGTTAAAGTTCCAGTCAGAATTAAAGAAACTACTCCTCAGGGAATGCTGGAGATGGCAATTGTTGAAAATGTCCAAAGAATAGATTTAAATCCACTGGAGCGGGCTCAGGCCTATAAAAGATTAATGGATGAATTTGGTCTGACTAATGCTGAAATTGCTGAAAGAGTTTCAAAGTCTCCGTCCTATATTTCAAACACAATCAGACTTCTAACCCTGCCGGATGCCCTAAAAGATGCTCTAATGGCTGGTGCAACCTCTGAAGGACATGCCAGGGCTTTGGCTGCTCTTGAGGATCCACATTTAATAATTAATGCTTATAAAGAAGTCTTAAAAAGAAATTTATCAGTCAGAGGAACAGAGGAGCTGGTTAGAAAAATCAGGGCTCAAGAGGGGATTGGTCCTAAAAAGCAGGCAGCTGTCGAGATGATGCATATAGTTTCTGAAGAAATAGATAAAATACAGGAAGATTTGAGTAATGTTTTTTCCCAAAAAATAGATAAGTCTCAAGTTAGGTGTATACAAACAGGAAAAACAGCAAAACTAGAGGTAAGACTGGATGGAGATCCTTCCAAAACTACTCCAATCTTGGAAGATATTCATCAGGCATTAGTTGGATATTTTAATTTAAAAGATTAAATTATTATTTACTGGTTAAAGAGCCGATTCCGTTTGCCGGCCAGTATCTGAAAAAAGCTTTTCCTACTAATTCTTCTTTTGTGACCGGACCCCATTCTCTGGAATCTGATGAATGATTTCTATTATCTCCAAAAACAAAATACTGATTTAGACCTGCTTTAACTTCTGTCCCTTCTGTTAGAAAAGCTCCTGAGTGTGTTGGAGTGTTAGAAGGCAGATACGTTTCATTTAACTGAGTCCCATTAACAAAAACCTGATCATTTGCTACTCTTACTGTGTCTCCTGGTACAGCTATTATCCTCTTAATAAAATCCTGGGAATTATCTCTGGGATTTTTTAAAACAACAATTTGTCCTTTTTTTGGTTCTCCAAACCGGTAGCTTATTTTTTCAGTTATTAAATAGTCACCATCATGCATTGTCGGGTACATTGATAATCCTGAAACCTTATGAAATTGGGCAACAAATAAATAAAGGATTGCAAAAATTGCACCGATTACAATCAGAGTTTCAAAAGTTTCAATAAAAAACCCTCCTAAATTTTGGAAAAAAGACTTTTTTGGAGTTTCACCATAATAATAACCAGCATTCGGATCCATGCAGATCATTATCTCAAAGGTGATAAAATATGGCAATGGACAAGTAGCTCAGCTGGTTAGAGCGTCGCATTCACATTGCGAAGGTCACAGGTTCAAACCCTGTCTTGTCCACTGATCAGGAAAATCCAGATTAAGATAAACGGATAGAAAAGACTATTGGCAAAAAATGAATGGATCAAAAGTCCGCAAAGTCCGCTCACAAAAATAAAGTTATTCTTGAGAGATGATTTAACCAAGGTTATTATAAAAAGAGAATAAATAATAAATCCAATTAATCCTGTTGTTGATAGAATAAATAAAATACTGGAGTCATTACTTGAAGAACCTCTGCTGTCTAAAAACTGAACATCTGCCAATTTATATTCTCTTAGAGCATATTTATATGCATTAAAACCTACTCCAAAAATTGGATTTTTTTCAAATATTGTAAGTCCTTGCTGCCAGGTATTTAACCTAAAAGAAGCAGATTGTTCCCTGTTAATACTTCTTGGTTTCGCAACCAATTCACCGTAAGTATAGAATCCTGCCAGTAATATTAGGAAAAGGATAACAAAACTAAAAGCTAAAACTTTTGATTTTTTAAGATATGATAAAGTTAACCCGCTTATTAGAAACATTAAATAAGCTGACCTGGAGAAAGTTGTAAGAAGCGCAGCGAAAGTAAGTATCAAAAATATTTTTTGGTATTTTTTTTCAGTTAACAATAAAAATGTTAATACAAAATATGCTCCTGCAAAATTTGGATCCAAAAATGTAGAAACTGTCCTGAAGAAGTGAGGATCCCATCCGAGACTTCGTAAAAATTCTAAATTTGGTAAGAAAACAAGTTGAAGCAATCCGATGATTGCCAAACCTATACCTGAAGAAATGAATATCTTAGCGATATTCATTTTAATTTTCGGGAAAGCGCCACTATAGACAGTCCAGCCGAATAACAGATAAAGAAAAAATCTTAAAATATAAGAAAAACTTATGGCTGATTCAGTAAGGCTTAAATTAAGAGGGGTAAGAATAAGTGAGATAATTCCAATTAAAACAAACCCTAAGCCCGGAGGTAAATGTTTAGGAAGAGCTAATTTAAACTTAAGCCTGTGAAGTCCCAGTAGACAAAAAATAAGAACCAAAAGATCAAGTAGGGTTGGACCGAGTTTACCAAAAATGGGTATTTTTATTATCTCACCGGAAACAATCGAAAAAATTAGAAATAGGGATTCTATATTCAGGGTTTATAAATCACCTTTCTTGAGATTTCATTAGTATTGCCTGCAGTGTCTTGAGCTTTAATGTTAAAGTTATTATCTCCTTCATTTAAACTTTGAATGGAAGAAAAGTTTCCATCAGAGTTTATAATAATCTGGCTGTCATTAATAAATACATTTGCCCCGGGTTCTGTTTTTCCGGCAAATTTAACTTTTTTCTCCCCACCCTGAATAGTTTTGTTATCATCCGGTTCTGAAAGACTTAAGGAAGGTTTTTCATTATCAAAAATAACTATCAGCGTTTTGGAGGCAAGGCTTTCTTTATCCTTTTCATCAACTGTTTTCCCATAAATATTATTTGTTCCCAAAGACAGTGAAACATTGTTAAAAGTAAAACTTCCGTCACCCTGGACGTTTACAGTTTGTTTTTTATCATCATCAAGGAAAAGCTCTACTTTTGATTTGGGAGTTGAGTAACCATGAACATCAATTTGGGCTGTATTAGTTGCCTCATATGGAATATTTAAAACAGGAGGGGCAAGGAGTATCTGGTCGGTATTATTAACAGCCGTTTTTGCCGGGGTGTTAAAATTTTTTAAAAACCCGACTCCTCCAATTAGATTTGGTAGAACCCAAAAAAAAGCAATATACAAAAGAGCAAAAGTTATAACAAGAGTCACAATAAAGTTTTGTTTACTTTTATTTTTATATCTTCTAACGGCTCGGTACCTATAGGATGACATAAGGGTATGATAACTTATTTTATATCAAAGATGAAGGATGTAAAACTTCCCGAGGATATTGTTTTTGCACCCTTAGTATTAAAATTTACAGGAGCTTTATTTTCTGATATAAAAACTGTGTATTTAACAGGAGTTTTAGTGATCTCTTCTTGGTATAACCAGCCCAAGGTTTTATCAGAATCAGCCCTTTCAGGTTTTCTTCCATTTAAAACAAATAAATATCTCCACCCCTCATAATAATGGCAAATTCCTGTTTGTTTTAATTCAAACGGTTGGTTATTAATTATCAGGATAGTCTCTTTTATTAAAGATTTTTTAACCGCAAATCCAAAATCTGAGATATTGGTAAATACGGTAAAAATTCCAAGAGCTACAAATAAAAATACTCCGGCTGAAAATAAATATTTAAATTTTGGAAAATAACCAATTAAGATTCCGGGTAAAAATAAAATAAGAGGGAAAATCCCCAATAGATAATATTCATAGGATCCTCCGGGAAACACCAGGAAAAAAATAATAATTGATAATAAAAAAAGTGCAAGCAGTCTAGTGTTCTTATTTTTCCATGTTGATTTGTTTATTAAGAAAAGCAAAATAATAATTAAGCCAAAAAAAGAAAGAAAAGAAGGAGGGTTGAATCTCTCTGGTGTACAGCCTGCCAGAACCTGATCTGAGTTACTGGTAAAAGGTTTAATATACCAAATCCGTCCTAAGGTTTGAAACAAAGCAGTAAAATGAGAAAGCGGATTTATTTTGTTTCCTGGCTCAGAGGTAATTTCACTTAACCGTAAAGGAGTGGTAATATTGGAGCCTTTATGAAAATAATCAAAAGCAATTAAAGGGGCCATGATTATTAAAAAAGTAATAACAGATAAAAAGATAACTTTTCTGGATAATTTAATTTTTTCTTTTACCAGATAAAAAACTGCAACAAAAATAATCGGAAAAAGGGAAAGATGAATATGGAAAATGGCAGCAAAACTAAGGGTAAACAAAATAAACCAGTTATGATTTTTCTTAATTTGAGATAAAGATAAAATCATAAGCAAAGACAAGAGTGGAATAAGAGTCGGATTCCAGTATTTTTGATCAAAAAAAACCATTAAAGGAAGAGTGGCGTATAAAATACCGGCAATCAGGCCAACTGTTTTGCTAAATAATCTAGTTCCTGTAAGTATTATTAAAAGATTTGTTAAAACTCCAATTGCAGAAGATACATAACCTGTGATAAGCGGATCTCCTTTTGACAGCCATAGCCAAAAAGCAGTGAAATAAGTCCAGTAAGGGCCAAGATAAAACCCCAAATTTCCGGCATTTACCCCAATCCAGATTATGTGAAAATGTTTTACTATAGTTTGGGCTAAAATTGCCTGATGTTCTTCATCCCCCCCGAAAACAAAATTATTCGGCAGATTATAAAATCTCAAAACTGCAGAAATTAAAAGTATTAATAAAATAATCATATTTGCTAAATTATATCTAGTTTGACTAAAATATGTTACTGTTGCGGGATTTGTATAGTGGTAATACGCTACCTTCCCAAGGTAGAACCGCGAGTTCGATTCTCGTATCCCGCTCTGATGCCGATTTAGCTCAGTGGTAAGCGAAGCTTGCCGCCGAGCTAAGCTATGCCGACTTAGCTCAGTGGTAGAGCAGCTGTTTCGTAAACAGCAGGTCACTGGTCCGATTCCAGTAGTCGGCTC
>Ga0209515_10008232_pt1 | contig 12233 bp, 12 predicted proteins | sample Subgroupgradi54m_FD_187454 | JGI IMG/M metagenome (GOLD analysis project Ga0209515, IMG submission 187454) | Subsurface groundwater microbial communities from S. Glens Falls, New York, USA - GMW60B uncontaminated upgradient, 5.4 m (SPAdes)... ... | reverse complement strand
GCTGGTGTCGCGGCCCAGCGGTCTGCCGAAGGATCGGCACATCACGTTCAACGAGGTCGAGACCGGAATGGCGCCGCAGGTCAAGGCGTGGTACCCGGTGGGTGACTCCATCGGCCGCGAGTTCATGTATCCGAAGGCGCGGCCGTCGCTGGCGACGCGTTAGGACTTCAGCTCGCGAAGGAGCCACGCCTTCGCGAGCTTCCAGTCACGCATCACCGTCTCGGGCGAGACATGCAGCGCTTCGGCGGTCTCCTCGACGCTGAGACCGCCGAAGAACCGCATCTCGATCACCTGGCTCTTCCGCGAGTCGACCTTCGCCAACGCGATGAGCGCGTCATCAAGGGCAACCAGGTCGTGCCCGCGATCGTTCGACACCACGAGCCCTTCGTCGAACGAGACCTTCTCCGCGCCGCCGCCGCGCTTCTGGTATCCGCGAGATCGAGCGAAGTCAACCAGAATGCGGCGCATCAGACGGGCGGACATCGCGAAGAAATGCGCCCGGTCCTGCCACTTCATCAGGCGAACATCGACGAGCCGCAAGTACGCCTCGTTGACAAGCGCCGTCGCCTGGAGCGAATGGCCTACGCGCTCGTGCGCCATGTGCCGCCCGGCGATGCGCCGCAGTTCAACGTGGACAAGCGGAATCAGCCGTTCGAGCGCGGCATCGTCGCCCTGTCCCCAAGCGAGGAGAAGCTCTGTCACTTGAGTCGGATCATCCGGCTGATCGGTCATCAGTGGCCGGATTCTACGCCTGTCCGACGGGCGTCAGAAGAGATATGGGAGCGACGGACGCTGACGATACAACGCGGCGCCCGGATGGGTTAACAGACGTGGATCTACAATCGATTCATGCAGGAATCGGTCATTGTCTCGGCGGTCCGCACTCCAACCGGCAAGTTCCTTGGCGCGCTGAAGGACTTCACGGCGACCCAGCTTGGCGCGATGGTCGTCGCGGAGGCGGTCCGCCGCGCCGGCATCGACCCCAGCCACGTCGAGGAATGCATCATGGGCAACGTCGTCTCGGCGGGGCTTGGCCAGGCGCCGGCACGCCAGGCGGCGCTCCGCGGCGGGCTCTCGAACGATGTCGCGGCGCTGACGATCAACAAGGTGTGTGGATCGGGACTCAAGGCGGTGATGCTCGCGGCCCAGTCAATCGCCGCCGGCGATACGGAGATCGTGGTCGCGGGCGGAATGGAGTCGATGAGCAACTGTCCCTATCTGCTCGATCGCGCCCGCGAGGGGCTGCGCATGGGGCACGGCCAGGTGATCGACTCGATGATCAGCGACGGCCTCTGGTGCTCGTTCGAGGAGTGCCACATGGGCAACGCGGGAGAGGTCGTCGCGAGTGAATACCATATCGACCGCGAGTGCCAGGACCGCTACGCGGTGGAGAGCCATCGACGCGCGGCGGCGGCCACGACAGAGGGGCGCTTCAAGGCGGAGATCCTGCCCGTGCCGGTGCCGCAGAAGAAGGGCCCTCCGATCGTCGTCGACCGCGATGAGTCGGTGCGCGCGGACACGAGCATGGACACGCTCGGCGCGCTGAAGCCGGCGTTCAAGAAGGACGGCAGCGTGACGGCAGGCAACGCGCCGCCGGTCAACGACGGCGCAGCCGCGCTCGTCGTGATGTCTGCGGAGCGCGCCGGTCATCTGAATCTGAAGCCGATGGCGCGCATCGTCGGTCAGGCCACCAGCGGCCTGGCGCCCAAGTACGTCCTGATGACGCCGGTCGAAGCGGTGCGGCGGCTCGTGAAGAAGATTGGCTGGACACTCGAGGACGTCGATGTGATCGAGCTGAACGAGGCCTTCGCGGTGCAGGCGGTCGCGGTGCTGCGCGAGCTCGACGTCGACCCGAGCAAGGTCAACGTGAACGGCGGTGCGGTCGCGCTCGGTCACCCGATTGGCGCGAGCGGCGCGCGAGTGCTCACCACGCTGCTGTACGCGATGCAGCAACGGAATTTGAAGCGCGGCATCGCGACACTCTGTCTCGGGGGCGGCAACGGCGTCGCGCTCGCGGTTGAACGAATTTCGCGTTGAAGTAACTGCGCGTCTGGAGGCGATGCCTGCTGGCAGGACCTGCAACGGCGCAGATAGAGGCGAAAGTCCCTGCACGGCGTAACTTATTGATTTATGAGGGCCGAACGCGCGCGGCTTCACAGATTTTCGCTTGACTTTCGTCTGGTACGTTTCTAGGATCAGTCCCGGCTGTGACCTCTCCTGTCACCCCTCGAACCAACACTTAGCCAACGCAGAGGCGGACCTTCAGGTCCGCCTGCCGAAGAAGGAGTTCGCATGCCGCTCGACGACCAGAAGGAACGCAACCGCGCCATCGAGATCGCCGTCGTTCAAATCGAAAAGCAGTTCGGCAAGGGATCGATCATGCGCCTCGGCCAGCGCGGGGCGATCGCGCCGATGGATTTCATCTCGACCGGCTCGATCAGCATCGACTACGCCCTGGGCATCGGCGGTCTGCCCCGCGGCCGCGTCGTCGAGATTTTCGGACCGGAATCATCAGGCAAGACCACCCTCGCGCTGCAGGTCATCGCCCAGGTACACAAGACGGGTGGCCTGGCCGCGTTCGTCGACGCCGAGCACGCGCTCGACGCGGCGTACGCGCAGAAACTGGGCGTCGATCTCGATAACCTCCTCGTGTCGCAGCCCGACAACGGCGAGCAGGCGTTGGAGATCGTCGAGGTCCTCATCCGCTCCAACAGCGTCGACGTCGTCGTGGTCGACTCGGTGGCCGCGCTCGTGCCGAAGGCGGAGATCGAGGGCGAGATGGGCGAGGCGCAGATGGGCCTCCAGGCACGCCTCATGTCGCAGGCGCTCCGCAAGCTGACCGGCGCCGTGTCGAAGTCGAACACGACGCTCATCTTCATCAACCAGCTGCGCGAAAAGATTGGCGTCATGTTCGGCAATCCCGAAACGACGACAGGCGGGCGCGCGCTGAAGTTCTACGCCTCGGTCCGAATCGACATCCGCCGCATTGCGAGCATCAAGGATGGCGACCAGGTGATTGGCGGACGGACGCGCGTGAAGATCGTCAAGAACAAGGTCGCCCCGCCGTTCCGCGAGGCCGAGTTCGACGTGATGTACGGCGAGGGCATCTCAAAGGAAGGCGACCTGCTCGATCTGGCGGTTGAGAAGCGGATCGTCGAGAAGAGCGGCGCCTGGTTCGCCTTCGGCGGCGAGCGGCTCGGCCAGGGCCGCGAGAACGCCAAGCAGTTCCTGAAAGAGAATCCCGAGGTGCGGCAGACCGTCGAAGATCGCGTGCGGAAAGAGCTGGGAATGGTCCGCGAAGCCGAGGTCGCGACCCTGTAGGTCGCGACGAGAGATAGACGAGAGATAGAGATAAGAGATATAGGTGGCTGTCTAGGAAGCTACGGCAACATCCGGCCCGTCGGCATCGGCGGGCTGGTCCCCCTCGTTCCATCGCTGCGCGTCGCGGCAGGAGGTTTCCGATATTTCCTCGCGTGCCGCGTACTGGAATCTCTGTTCGGCCCGGTCGTGCGCCTTCAGGGCCGTCGCTCGCTCTTCCAGTCGCTTTTTCATCGATTTCATGGTGTCTCCAGGGACGTACCGCAGGCCGGTTGGGACCCGCAAGGTGGACAGCAGAGGCAAGAGCTCGGCCACGTCGCTCCCGCGCCAATTCAGGCCCAGAAATGAAAATTGAGGGATACGGCTGTGTTAGCGGAACATACGGCCGAGACGGCAGGCTTTACGCGAGCCATACACGACATACTTGTCTCTTGACGGCCTGCGCACGCGCGAAGGACAACAAGGCGCATGGCCGAATCGACACACATCACCCGACTTGCCGAGACGTGCGCGTCGCGCATCGATCCCGCGTCCCGGTCGTTTGACGACGCCTTCCCCCAGTTCAAGAGCGAACTGAACCAGCTGCTCGACGCCTTGAAGACGCTCGACCCCCGGTTCCTGTTCGACCGCGGCGGACGGCCGGGAGCAGTAGCCGCGATCCGTAGCGCACTACCCGCGGTCGAGCGGGAGCTGTTCGACGCGGTGGTGGAAGACTACGAGTGTGAGCTCGCGGCGACCCGGGAGGCGTTGTTTCAAGTCATGAGGTCCTGCCAATCGAGACTCCCGGAGGATCAGAGCTGAGCTTGAAAGCCGAATTGCTTCTGGCTTCGGCCATCGATTGCACGTGCGGTTGTTGGATTTTAGAAAATGGTGGCCAGGGGCAGAATTGAACTGCCGACACCATGATTTTCAGTCATGTGCTCTACCAACTGAGCTACCTGGCCGGATCTGGATTGAGCGCACATCGCACGTCGCACCGAACGTTCGCGCGGTGCATCAGTTTCAGGTACTGCTGTTCCAATAAGCGACTGAGCGCTACGCGCGGGAGCGCGCAACTCGCAGAAACCGGAGTATAACATGCGGTCTCGAGCGGGCACGTTCGTTGAAACAGATCGTGAACCGCCATGTCCGCGCGCGTTGAAGGCCTCCCGCTCCCACACCATCCCTTCCGCTGGATTCTCTCGTCGGCGCTCGGCGGGGCCCTTCTGACGGCATTCGTCACGACGGTTCGCCGGCGCGCGCTGAAGCCGACGATGCCTCGCATGAGCGAGCAGTGGCTGCACAGCCACGAGAAAGAATTCAACCGTCTCGACTACTGACTCTCGCCGGGCCCAACCAGCCTCCACTCGCTTTGCGAGCTACGGCGGTCCGCCGAAGCCTGCGGCGAAGGCGGAAGGACCCGCCCTAAGACGTCCAAACGCTCCTCAGGCCCACCATTCAGTGCAGTTTGACCCCGACGCTCTCAGCACGTACTCTGATAGGCCAACCATCCCATTCGAGGAGTTGCCGTGCGTCGAGTGATTTCGATAATCGTCGTGGTGACGTTGGCGGCGTGCTCCAAGAGCGCTCTCGCCGACGCCAAGTCGCAAGTGACGACCGCCGCCGCTGCCCCGGCGGCCAAACAGGCTACGCCGGCGGCCCCGGCGCCGGAACCTGTGGCCAAACCGGTCCCCGCACAGCTTCCCGATGTCGTCGCCCGCGTCAACGGCGAGGCGATCAACAAGGCCGACCTCGAGAACGCCGTGAAGGGACTCGAAGGACGCGCCGGCGGGCCGGTGCCGGCCGACCAGCGCGACCGCGTGTATCGCGGCGTGCTCGACGACATGATTTCCTATCGACTCCTCGTGCAGGAGGTGAAGACCCGCAAGATCGTCGTGCCCGAGGCGGAGATCGATGCACAGATTGCGCAGATCCGCGCCCAGTTCCAGACCGAGGCGCAGTTCCAGCAGGCGCTCGCGATGCAGAAGATGACGCTCGAGGCGGTGCGCGAGGACGCACGCTCCGGGATCGGCGTCGAGAAGCTCGTCGAGTCGCAAATCGCCGACAAGATTGCGGTGAAGCCCGAAGCGATCGCCGACTTCTACCAGAAGAACCAGGACAAGTTCCAGCAGGGCGCGCGCGTGCGCGCGAGCCACATCCTGATCTCCATTCCCCCGAATGCCGACGCCCCGACAAAGCTGCAGGCGAAGACGAAAGCCGAAGCCGTCCTGAAGGATCTCAAGGCCGGAAAGGACTTCGCGGCCGCAGCGAAAGAGAACTCCCAGGATCCGGGCAGCGCGCCCAACGGCGGCGACCTCGGGTTCTTCGAGCAGGGCCAGATGGTGCCCCCGTTCGAGCAGGCCGCGTTTGCCCTGAAGCCGGGCGAGATGAGCGAGCTGGTCGAATCGCAGTTCGGCTATCACATCATCAAGGTCGCCGATAAGCAGGCGTCGCACGTCGTGCCGATCGAGGAAGCGAAGCCGCAGATCGAGCAGTACCTGACGGGCCAGAATCGCCAGGCGCAAACCGAGGGGTTCGTGAACACGCTGAAGGCGAAGGCGAAAATCGACGTCCTCATGTGAGCGACGCGGTTCGTCTCGACGTCTGGCTGGACGTCGCCTGCCTCTTCAAGACCCGCTCCGAAGCGAAGAACGCCTGCGAGGGCGGTAAGGTCGACGTCAACGGCGACCACGCGAAGCCGCATCGCGTCGTCCGCGAAGGCGATCGCCTTCGCATCGGCCGCCCCTTCGGCCGCCACCAGGACATCATCGTCCGCATCGTGCTGGACGATCACGTCAAGAAGTCAGAGGCAAGAGTCTTGTACGACGACGTGACGCCGAAGCCGACCGCGGAGGAGATCGAGATGCGGCGGATGGAGCGCGTCTACCGCGCCGCGTCGCAGGCCGCGGGGACGCCCGACCGGCGCAGGCGGCGCGAGATCCGAAGAGCGAAGGGAAAGACTTAAACCGTCTATTTCTTCAGCTGATCGAACGTGCACTGCCGAGGCTTCTTGTCGAGGCGCCATCTGAGAAGCTTCGTGCCGTGCCGGAAGCGGCCGCCCGAGTAATGGTCGTAGCGCACTTCGCACACCAGCGTCGGCTTCAGCGGCTCCCAGTCGGCCGATCGCTCGGTACTCCATCGGCTCGGCCCTCCCGGCGCACGGCCGGTAAATCCGGTTCCACCCTTCAGCGGCTCGACGATCTTTTTCAGCCCGGCGCGTTCCGTGGCGTTGAAGCTCGACGCAAACCCGATGTGATCGAGCTCGCCCGCGTCGTTGTAGAGGCCGAGCAACAGCGACCCGATCGCGCGTGACGTGCCGCTGGCGTATCGGAAACCGCCCACGACGCAGTCGGCGGTACGCAGACGCTTGATCTTCTGCATCCCGTCGCGATCGCCGGAGTGATACGGCTCCCCTGCCACCTTTGCGATCACCCCGTCGCATCCGATGGCGCCGTAATCTTTCATCCACTGCTCCGCCTTGGCGCGATCGCGCGACGCCGGCGACAGCTCCACCACCGGCGACTTTCCGAGACCTTTCAACAGCGCCGCGAGCCGTTCGCGCCGCTCGGTCAGCGGCCTGGCGGTGAGGTCGCGGCCGCGCTCGTCGACGAGGAGATCGAACGCGAGGATGCGCGCGGGCGTCTCGGCCGCGAGCTTCCTCACCCGCGATTCCGCGGGATGGATCCGCATCAGGAGGTTGTCGAACGACAGCTTGCCCTTTTCCAGGATGACGATTTCGCCGTCGAGCACGAACGTCCGGCCGCCAAGGCGCTTGAGACCTTCGACGAGCTCCGGAAAATACCGCGTCAGCGGCTGTCCCGACTTCGATTGAAGCGCCACGGTATCGCCCTCACGGAACGCGAGGACGCGGAAGCCGTCCCACTTCGGCTCGTACACCCACTCGCCGTCGGAAGGAATGCGCTCGACCGAGCGAGCCTCCATCGGCGGATACGGGGGCGTGATCGGAAGCGAGAAGACTGGAAACGCCGGAGCCGTTGTCGCCATCCCGGTAGTGTCCGGCTTTAGCCGGACAAATTCCACAGTTCAGCATTACGATGAGCTGATGCCGCGCAATCAGGAAGTCATCCGGCAGTGGAAAGTCCTCCACGCGCTCGAATCGGCGCGCCACGGCGCGACAATCGACGCGCTCGCCGATGACCTCGAGGTGACGACCCGCACCATCCGCCGCGACCTCGCGGCGCTGCAGGAGGCAGGATTTCCCCTCTACGACGAGCGCGACGAAGAGGGGCGCGCGCATTGGCGCCTCGACGGACAGGTGCTGAAGGGGCTCGAGACCGGTTTCACGCTTGCCGAACTGTGCGCGCTGTACTTGAGCCGCAACATGCTCGAAGCGGTGGCCGGCACCCCGTTTCAGCGCGACCTCACGCTGGCGTTCACGCGGCTCGAGAAGATGCTGTCGCCGCGAATGCGGCAATTTCTCGATCGCCTGCCGCAAGTGCTGGTCGCCAAGCCGGGCCCGCGCACGCGAGGTGCCGAGTCCTCGCCTGACATCGTCGCCCGGCTGCTCGAGGCGACCCTGCACTATCGCGTCGCGAACATGAAATACAACTCCATCTCGAGCGGCCGGACGAAGGATTACGTCGTCCATCCGTATCGGCTGGCATTTGCGCTGGGTGGGTTGTATCTTCTGGCCTACGTGCCGGAGTACAAGGCCGTTCGGACGTTTGCCACCGATCGCATTGCCGCGGTGTCGCTCGACAAGCAGACATTTACGCCGAGCCGCGCGATCCCCGACGATGTGTTCGGCAACTCCCTGGGCGTCAACACGGGCCCCGCGTCGCGGGTGGACATTGCGTTCGACACACGCGTGGCGCCGTACGTGCGCGCCCGGGTGTGGCATCCGTCGCAATCGCTGCGCGAAGCGGACCAGGGAGGCCTCGTGCTCACACTGGACGTCTGCAACGACGCCGCGCTTCGCAGCTGGATCCTGAGCTGGGGCGCCTCCGCCCGCGTGCTGTCGCCGGCGTCACTCGCCGCCGAGATCCGTGCCGATCTCACCAACGCTTCCGCTCAATACAGAGTCTGACGTGCCAAGACGACCACTTCGCATTCTCGTCCTTGCCGTGTTCGCGCTGCTCTTCCTGGCGGGCCCGTCGATCCTTCGCTTCTACACGGACTGGCTGTGGTTCGGCGAGGTCGGCTACCGGCAGGTCTTCACGACGATCGTGCAGAGCGAGGCATCGCTCTTCACGATCACGTTCGTGGTCTCGGTCGTGTGGCTCGTCGTCAACCTGCGGCTGGCGCTGGGATCGGTCGGCGAGGGGCGGCCGATTTTCACCACGAACCAGGGGATGGAGGTCGCGCTTCCCGGCCGCAAGCAGCTTCGGACGATTGCATCGGCGATCGCCATGGTGCTCAGCGCGCTGATCGCGCTCTACGCCTCGTCGCAATGGCAGACGTGGGTCACCTGGCGCCACGCGATTCCGTTCGGGCAGGCCGATCCGATTCTCGGGCGCGACGTCTCCTTCTACGTGTTCACGATCCCGTTCGTGCAGTTCGTCCGCGGGCTGGCGCAGACGCTCATCGTGATGGCGGCGCTCGGCGCCGGCGCGCTCTACCTCGTGTCAGGCAGCCTGGCCTCGGGATTTCCCTCGATCCTGTCGATGACGCCCGCGGTCCGCCGCCATCTGTCCCTGCTCGGAGCGCTTTTTTTCCTGTTGCTGGCGATTGGCGCGTGGCTCGGACGGTTCGAGCTCCTCGTTCACCCGGCGGGAGTCATCTTCGGCGCGTCCTACGCGGACGTGTATGGACGGATGCCCACGGCGCTCATCGTGACAGCCGTCTCGATACTCGGCGCGGGGCTTGCGCTGTCGCACGCGTTCACTCGCAGCAACTGGCCCATCCCTATTGCCGTCGTGCTCTACTTCCTGGTGAGCATCGGAGGCGAGGGGTACAGCTCGATGCTGCAGCGGTTCGTCGTCACGCCGAACGAGCAGACTCGAGAAGCCCCGTTCATCCAGCACAACATCGACGCGACGCGGCGCGCTTTCGCCCTCGATCGCGTCGAGGAACGCGCGCTCACGGGCGACGCGATGCTGACGCGCGACGACATCACCCGCAACGCGACGACGCTCGAGAACGTGCGCCTGTGGGATCATCAGCCGCTGCTCGACACGTTCGGGCAGCTGCAGGAGATCCGCACGTACTACGATTTCGTGTCGGTCGACAACGACCGGTACACGCTGAACGGCCGTCCCCAGCAGGTCATGCTGTCGGCGCGCGAGCTGAACTCGAACAGCCTCCCCAACCGCACGTGGGTCAACGAGCGGCTCACGTACACCCACGGCTACGGGCTGACGCTTGGTCCGGTCAACCAGGTGACGAGCGAAGGCCTGCCCGTCCTGTTCGTGCGCAATCTGCCGACAGAGACGATTCAGGACCTGCCGATCCAGGAGCCGAGCCTGTATTTTGGCGAGCTGTCGAACGATTACGTGATCGTCCGCACGAAAACGCAGGAGTTCCACTATCCGCAAGGCGACGAGAACAAATTCACGCAGTACGCGGGCACCGGCGGGCTGGCGCTGGAGTCGCTCAGCCGGCGGCTGATGTTTGCGCTGCGCTTCGGCGCGTATCAGATCGCGTTCAACGACGGCATCACCGGCGAGAGCCGCATCCTCTTCCACCGCAACATCGCCGAGCGGGTCGCCGAGATCGCGCCGTTCCTCACGTTCGATCGCGACCCGTACATCGTCCTGGCCGAGGGGCGCCTTTACTGGATGTACGACGCGTACACGACGAGCGACCGCTACCCGTACTCCACGCCGGCGGGAACGGGGCTGAACTACATCCGGAACTCGGTGAAGATCGTCATCGACGCGTACAACGGCACGACGACCTTCTACGCAGCCGATGCCGCCGATCCGATCGTGGCGACCTACGGCGCGGTCTTCCCCGGCATGTTCAAGCCGCTCGACCAGATGCCCGCGGCGCTCCGCGCGCACATCCGCTATCCGGAGGACATCTTCGCCGTGCAGGCGGCGGTCTTCGCCACCTACCACATGACCCAGCCCGCGGTGTTCTACAACCGCGAGGATCAATGGGATATTCCATCGATCGGCGACACGACGGAGGCGGAAGCGGTGATGCAGCCGTACTACACGATCATGCGGCTGCCCGGGGAATCGGATGCCGAGTTCATCCAGATGCTGCCGTTCACCCCGCGCCGCAAGGACAACCTGTCGGCGTGGCTCGTCGCGCGCAGCGACCCGGCGCATTACGGCGACGTCCGCGTGTTCCAGTTCCCGAAGCAGAAGGTCGTGTTCGGTCCACGCCAGGTGGTGGCGCGCATCAACCAGGATCAGATGATCTCGCCGCAGATCACGCTGTGGAACCAGCAGGGATCGCAGGTGACGTGGGGCACGCTGATGGTGATTCCGATCGAGGAGTCGCTGATCTACGTCCGTCCGCTCTACCTCCGCGGCGCCGGCGGCCGCATCCCGGAGCTCACTCGCGTCGTCGTCGTGTACCAGGATCAGATCGTGATGGAACAGACGTTCGAGCAGGCGCTTGCGAAGTTGTTCGGCGGTGGCACGACCGCGCCGCGTGGTCAGCCCACGGCGACATCGACAGCCTCGAGCCAGCCGCCGGCGCCGGGAGTACCGCCGTCAGGCGCCGCCGTCCCGCCGCAGATCTCTGCGCTCGCCACCGAAGCCCAGACGCACTACCAGCGCGCGATCGATGCGCAGCGCGCCGGCGACTGGGCCAAATACGGTGAGGAGATCAAGGCGCTTGGCCAGACTCTCGACAGGATGAAGACTCGATAAATCCCAAACCCCGGAACCATGCGGTTCAAGCTCACCATTGAGTACGCCGGCACGCGCTACAGCGGCTGGCAGATTCAGAAGAACGCGCGGACGGTGCAGGGGGAGATCGAGCGCGCCGTGCATGAGGCGACCGAGGTCCGGGATTTCGAGCTGTACGGATCCGGCCGCACCGACGCCGGCGTGCATGCCCTGGCGCAGGTGGCGCATCTCGACATCGATACGACCATGCCGCCGGAACTACTGCGGCGCCGCGTCAACGACGCGCTCCCGTCCGACATCAACATCCTCCGCGTCGAGAAGGTGCGCCACAAGTTCCACGCGCGCCACGACGCGACCGCGCGCAGCTACGTCTATCACCTCGCGCGGCGCCGAACCGCCTTCGCGAAGCCGTTCGTCTGGTGGGTGAAGGACGATGTCGACGTCGACCGGATGCGCGCGGCAGCGGCGCGATTCGTCGGCCTTCACGATTTTCAGTCCTTCTCGGATGACGACCCTGACGAGGCATCCACGCAGGTACTCGTCGACACGCTGGAGGTCCACGAGGACGGCGATCTGATCCTCGTGCACATCGAAGCGTCACACTTCATCTGGAAGATGGTGAGACGGCTCGTCGGGGTGCTGGTGGAGATCGGTCGTGGCGGGTTATCCGAGGCGGATGCGGTGGGGATGCTGACGGAACGATCCGCGCTGCCGGCGCGTCTGACCGCGCCGGCGTCCGGACTTTTTCTCGAGCGGGTGTACTACGAAGGCGACGCGCGGGATGCGGCCGTGCAATCACCCATCGTGATCACTCGTCCCTGACGCACCATCGCACGTCGCACCATGGCGGCGCGTTACTGTTTCAACCGATACGGCGCGACGAACCCCTCGCGCGTCGGGAGATAGATCACCTGGTCTGATGTGCCTTCCCGTGCGAAGACCGGGAACCCCGCGTAGCCGCCGACGACGCGGAATCCAGCCGGAGTCAACGGCACGGCCTCGCCGGCGCTCACCCACTTCTCTCCGAGATACGAGAGCCACAGTCCATCATTGCTTCGGGGCCGAACGAGTGTGGTCACGGAAGTCCGCTGCTGCGCACCGCGAATCGGCGCGGTCGCGAGGCCCGACGTGCCGACGACGAGAAACTCACGATCACTGGTTCCGGAGGTCCCG
>Ga0209515_10008231_pt1 | contig 12234 bp, 11 predicted proteins | sample Subgroupgradi54m_FD_187454 | JGI IMG/M metagenome (GOLD analysis project Ga0209515, IMG submission 187454) | Subsurface groundwater microbial communities from S. Glens Falls, New York, USA - GMW60B uncontaminated upgradient, 5.4 m (SPAdes)... ... | reverse complement strand
CTGTGGATCGCCTCGCACCCGTTCGGTTCTTACAGACGGCCTACGAACCCGAAGACTGGGTCGCTGTCTTCCTGAAGTCGTATACCACGGGACGTGTCGCGCAACGAGTCGGGTCGATCGCGAGAATCGCCGACGTGAGATTCCAAGCGTGGTTGAGAGCGGAGAACGCGACTGGCGCGAATGTGTACATCTCGGTCAATGCGGTCGCACCAGAACAACGATCGCGACGGCGCGGCACGATTCGAACCATTCGGCACGTGTTCGTCGACGCCGACCATGACGCGCCAGAGGTATTGAGAACGATCGCAGCTCGCCCACTGCTCGGCACCGCGAATATCGTGCTGCGCCCGCTACCCGCTTGGGTGCCCGCGGAAAAGATGATTGCTGGTGCGTCGTTCGACGCCGAAGGCACGCCCCGCCTCGTGCTCGATGCAGACGGCCTTCTCGCAACTCTGGCGGCTGCGGGGCGGCCGGCGCTCGCCGCACCCACGTCTCCACCACCGGTCCTGGTCATCGATGATTCGCTGACGACGCGGATGCTCGAACAGAGCGTCCTCGAGTCGGCGGGCTATGACGTCGATCTCGCGGCCTCGGCGCAGGAAGCGCTCGTGAAGGCACGCACGCGACGATATGGGCTGTTCCTGCTGGATGTCGAGATGCCCGGCATGGATGGCTTTGCCTTCATGGAGACGGCTCGCAGCGACGCCGCGCTCCGCGACGTGCCGACGATTCTGATGACATCCCGGGACGCCCGAGAAGATCGACAGCGCGGCCAGGAACTCGGTGCCTGCGCGTACGTCGCGAAAGGCGAATTCGACCAGCGCGAGTTGCTCGCACTGATCGGAAAGCTCCTGAGGTAGACAGTGGCGAAGATCCGCGTCCTGGTGGTTGAAGACTCGCTCACGGTCCGTAGGCATTTGATTGGCGTGCTGGCGGCGGATCCCGGGATCGACGTGGTCGGCGAGGCCGAGGACGGCAAACGGGGCATCGAATTGTGCCAGACGCTCCGGCCCGATGTCGTCACCCTCGACATGATGCTCCCGTTGATGAGCGGCCTGGCCGCCACCGAATACATCATGGCGCATTGTCCGACGCCGATCCTGATCGTGTCGGCCTCGACCAATCGGGGCGAACTCTTCAAGACGTACGAGGCGCTGGCGGCAGGCGCCGTTGATGTGTTGGAAAAGCCGACCGGAGAAGACGCCGATGATTCGTGGCAGCAGCATCTCGTGTCGACCGTGAAGCTGATTGCGCGAATCAAGGTGATCACGCATCTTCGTGGGCGGCTGCAAGGCAGGACGCAAGCTCGCCAGCCCCTGAGGTTGCTTTCGACGAACGGGCATCCGCAGACGAATTGTGAGGTGGTTGCGCTGGGGGCGTCGACGGGCGGTCCGGCCGCCGTGGTCGAGATCCTTCGAGCGCTGCCACCGACGTATCCGCTTCCCGTCTTGCTCGTCATGCACATCGGCGAACCGTTTGGCGCGGCCTTCGCGGAATGGCTCGACGGTCAGACGTCACTTCGTGTGGCGTACGCGCGCGACGGCGAATCGCTCGGGTCCATCCACAATCGGGTGGTCATGGCGCCGCCCGACCGTCATCTCCTCGTGCGACAGGGAAGACTTCGCCTCACCACGGACCCGGAGCGGCATTCGTGCCGTCCCTCGGTGGACGTACTGTTTGAGTCACTCGCCCGCGAAATTGGTTCCCGGAGCGCGGCGTGTCTCTTGACGGGCATGGGCCGCGACGGGGCAGCCGGTCTCCTGGCCATACGACGTGCCGGAGGCTTCACCGTGGCTCAAGACGAAGCCACGTCGGTGGTCTACGGGATGCCCCGAGAAGCGGTGCTCCTAGGTGCCGCCGAGTGTGTGCTTGGCCTCTTCGAGATTGGACCCACGATCGTGCAACTGGGCGGAGCCCGCTAGGGATGCGGACCACGTCATGAACACACGCGTCCTCATCGTCGATGACAGCCTGACGGTCCGAATGGACCTGGTCGAAGCCTTCGAGGCAGCCGGGGAGAGCCCCGTACCCTGTTCGAGCCTCAAAGAAGCGCGTGACGCGCTCGCGCGGGAGCCCTTCGCCGTCATTATTCTGGACGTCTTGTTGCCCGACGGCGATGGCGTGGAGTTCCTGAAGGAACTCCGCGGTCTGCCTACCACCGCCGGCATCCCGGTCATGCTGCTGTCGACGGAAGCCGAAGTGGGCGACCGAATCCGGGGACTTCGCACGGGTGCCGACGAGTACGTCGGCAAGCCCTACGAGGCCAGCGTGGTGGTGGCGCGGGCGCAAGAACTGCTGCAGCGCAACCAGCCCGCCACCGAGGCTCGCGACGTGACGATCTTGGTGATCGACGACAGCGCCAGTTTCCGCCAGGCTCTGAAAGATGCCCTCGAGACAGCGTCGTACCGCGTGATCACCGCGGCGACCGGGGAGGACGGGTTGCGGATGGCGGCCCACGAGCGACCCACAGCGGTGATCGTGGACGGTGTGCTTCCGGGCATCGACGGCGCGACCGTCGTGCGGCGCATCCGGCTCGACGCCGCGCTGCGGCGCACGCCGTGTCTCCTGCTCACAGCGTCGGAGGATCTGAACGCCGAAGTGCTCGCGCTGGACGCCGGCGCTGACGGGTTCGTGCGGAAGGAGGAGGACACTCCCGTCGTCCTGGCGCGTCTCGGGGCCATCCTCCGAAGTGTGGAGACTGCGGCAACGGACGAACGCCCGCCGAGCCTGCTGTCGCCCAAGAAGATCCTGACGGTCGACGACAGCCCGACCTATCTCAACGAGCTGGCCGACACGTTGCGCGAGCAGGGGTATGAGGTGGTACTGGCCTATTCAGGCGAGGGCGCGCTCGAGCTGCTTGCCGTGCAACGGGTCGACTGCATCCTACTGGATCTGCTCATGCCGGGGCTCGGAGGCCACGAGACCTGCCGACGTGTCAAGGGTGCGGCGGCGACGCGCGACATTCCGGTCATCATGCTCACCGCGCTCGAGGATCGCACGGCGATGCTCGAAGGCTTGCAGGCTGGTGCAGACGACTACATCGCGAAGTCAAGCGATTTCGAGGTGCTGAAGGCGCGAGTCCGCGCGCAGATCCGGCGTAAGCAGCTCGAGGATGAAACGCGGCGCATTCGTGAACGACTGCTGCACAAGGAACTCGAGGCCACCGAGGCACGGGCCGCTCGTCTGCTGGCGGAGACCCGGGCGGCCTTTCTCGAAGACCTCGAGCGCAAGAACAAGGAACTGGAAGCGTTCAGTTATTCCGTCTCCCACGATCTGCGCGCGCCGTTGCGGAGCATCGACGGTTTCAGTCAGGCACTGCTCGAAGACCACTCGGACCGGTTGGATGCGAAGGGGCAGGACTACCTCCGTCGCGTGCGCGCAGCGGCGCAGCGGATGGGCGAGCTGATTGACGACCTGCTCGAGTTGTCCCGCATCGGACGCGCCGAGATGCACCGGGGGCGCGTCGATCTGTCTGCAATGGCCCGCACCGTCGCGGCGGAGCTGCAGAAACAAGACCCAGAGCGCCAGCCGAGGTTTGTGATCCCGCCGGAACTCGTGGCTGACGGAGACGCGCACTTGCTGCGCGTCGTCTTTGACAACCTGTTGGGGAACGCCTGGAAGTTTACGGGCAAAGTCGCTGACGCCCGTATCGAGCTCGGAAGTCTTCAAGAGGATCACGAAATCGCCTACTTTGTCAAAGACAATGGCGCGGGCTTCGACATGGCGTACATGGACAAGCTCTTCGCGCCGTTCCAACGGCTGCACTCGGCGGCAGACTTCCCCGGCACCGGCATCGGGCTGGCCACGGTGCACCGGATTATCGACCGTCATGGCGGCCGTGTCTGGGCGACGGGGCGCGTGGGCGAGGGGGCGACCGTCTTCTGGACGCTGCCTTCCGACAAGCGAGGAGGGCCGATGTCGTGAAAAAGGCCCTTCGCGTGCTCTTTGTCGAAGACCGGATCGACGACGTCCACCTGATCCTGCGCGAGTTCGAACACGTGTATGAGGTGGCATTTGAGCGCGTCGAGACCGCCGATGCGATGCAAGCGGCGCTGGAGCGACAGCCGTGGGATCTGATTGTCTCCGATTACTCGATGCCGACATTCAGCGCCCCTGCGGCGGTGGCCGTTCGGAAAGCCCTGGGCGTGGACGTACCCTGTATCATCGTCTCCGGCACCGTGGGCGAAGAAACGGCGGTCGAGTCGCTCCAGGCCGGCGCCGATGACTTCATCGTCAAGGGCCGGTTCGCTCGGCTCTTGCCGGCCGTCGAGCGCGCGCTGCGCCAGGCCGAGGAGCGGCGCGCGCGTTGGCTGGCCGAGGAGGCCAGGCGCCAAGGCGAGGCGCAATATCGCCGGATCGTCGAGACCACGCAGGAAGGCCTCTGCGTGATCAACGCAGACGACCGGATTACCTTCATGAACCGGCGCATGGCCGCGATGCTGGGCATCGATGGGGAGGCGTGGCAGGGCGCGTCGATCGACGAATTCGTGGTGGATGATGACGGTGGAAGCATTGAGAGAGCCCACCTCGAGGGGCTATTCACGGCCACCGGGCGGCTCGAAGAAGTGAGATTCAAACGCCGCGATGGCTCATATTTCTTGGGATCGCTGTCGAACACCCCAACTGCAGACGTTGGCCGTGATGACACCGAGGTGCTGGTGATGGTCAGCGACATCACCGAGCGGAAGCAACTGGAGGAGCAATTTCGCCAGGCGCAAAAGATGGAAGCCATTGGGCAGCTCGCCGGGGGCGTGGCGCACGACTTCAACAACCTGTTAACGGTGATCTTGGGATTTACCGCGTTCTTGGATGACGCGTTTGAGAAAGGCGATCCGCGCCGCAAGGATCTGCTGGAAATCCAGAAGGCCGGCGAACGAGCAGCCAGTCTAACTCGACAGCTTCTGGCGTTCAGCCGAAAGCAGATTCTGCAGCCGAGCCTCCTTGACCTCAATGTCGTTGTGACCAACACGAGCGGAATGCTACGGAGGCTGCTCGGCGAAGACATTGAGTTCGTGACAGTCCTGGAGAGCCATTTGGCACCGATCGTGGCTGACGCCGGGCAGCTCGAACAGGTGCTGATGAATTTGGCGGTGAACGCCCGGGACGCGATGGCCAACGGTGGAAAACTGACGATCGAGACGGCGAATGTCGAGTTGGATGCGGAGTATCTCCGCACGCATCCCATGATGGCTCCTGGCCCCTACGTCATGCTTGCGGTCAGCGATACCGGCACCGGGATGGATGAAGCGACGAAGCGACGTATCTTCGAGCCGTTCTTCACGACGAAAGAGCCCGGCAAGGGAACGGGGCTCGGTCTCGCAACCATCTACGGCATTGTCAAGCAGAGCGGTGGCGACGTCTTGGCGTACAGCGAAGTTGGGCTTGGGACCACGATCAAGGTGTACCTGCCACCTGCGGAGCCGGGAATCGACAGACTGGAGCCCGAACACGCTGCAGAATCAGCCGATGCCACGCTCGGCTCTGAAACGGTGCTGCTCGTGGAGGATGAAGAGTCAGTGCGACTGCTCGCAGGCACGACCCTGGAACGAACGGGCTACCACGTGCTCACCGCGGCGAACCCGAAGGACGCGCTCGCGCTCGTCGAGCGTCACGCTGGCTCCGTGGATCTCCTCCTGACGGATGTGGTCATGCCTGGAGCCAGTGGGCCGGATCTCTTTAACTCGCTGAGCATGCGTCGGCCGGACATGAAGGTTTTGTACATGTCGGGGTACACGGATCAGGGGATTGTGCCCCTTGGAGTGCTCGATCCGGGAGTGCCGTTTCTTCAGAAGCCCTTCACGCCAACCGCGCTGGTGCGTAAGGTGCGGCGCGTGCTGGACGCGTAGGAGAGTCACCTTCAGCCTGGTTTCGGTAGTAAAGCGGAGAGGGAACCTCTAAGGAGGCCTTGATGGATCCCATTTTACTGGTCGAAGACAATCCAGACGACGAAGCGCTGGCGCTGCGCGCGTTAGAAAAAAATCGGATTCACAACACCATTGTCGTCGCACGCGATGGCGCTGAAGCGCTGGATTACCTGTTTGGGACCGGTGTCTACGCCGGACGGGACATGACGACGATGCCGGCGGTCGTGCTGCTGGATCTCAAGCTGCCGAAAATCGACGGTCTGGAGGTGCTGCGGCGGATCCGCGCCGACGAGGGAACGAAGCTCCTACCGGTCGTGATTCTGACGTCGTCGAAGGAGGACCGGGATCTCATCAACGGCTATAGCCTTGGCGCGAATTCCTATGTGCGTAAGCCGGTCGATTTCACGGAGTTTGCCGAAGCCGTCCGGCACTTGGGCTTGTACTGGCTCCTCCTGAATGAGAGACCGCCGAGAACGCGCTGATGCCCGAACCGCTGCGCGTCTTGATCGTCGAAGATTCGGCGGATGATACCGAACTGCTCGTGCGGGAACTGCAGCGAGGCGGCTATGGGCCGACCGTCGAACGCGTGGACACCGCCGCGGCCATGCAGGCGGCGCTTGCCCAGCGGACCTGGGATCTTGTGGTCTCGGATCATTCCGTACCGCAGTTCGATTCGTCGGCCGCGTTGGCCCTGCTGAAGGCATCCGGGACGGACATTCCCTTCATCATCGTGTCCGGCACCATCGGCGAAGAGCGGGCGGTGCAGGCCATGAAAGCCGGGGCCAGCGACTACCTCGTCAAGGGGCAGTTGGCGCGCCTGATCCCGGTTGTGGGGCGCGAGCTTGCCGACGCTCAGCAACGGCAGGCACGGCGCGGGGCGGAACAGGCCCTTCGCGAGCGCGAGCAGCAGTCCGTGCTGGAACTGGCCGCGGCGTACGAAGCAACGTTGGAGGGCTGGGCCCGGGCCCTCGATCTGCGCGATCGGGAAACCGAAGGACACAGTCGGCGCGTGACCGACCTGACCCTGCGGCTGGCGCGCATGATGGGGATCAGCGAGGCAGACTGCGTGCACATTCGGCGTGGCGCCCTCCTCCATGACATTGGCAAGATGGGGATCCCCGACCGCATTCTGCTCAAGCCGTCACCGCTGAGTCTCGAGGAATGGGACATCATGCGTCGACATCCTAGTTACGCGCGGGAGCTGTTGGCTCCCATCGAGTACCTGCGACCGGCGCTCGACATCCCGTATGGCCATCACGAAAAGTGGGATGGCACCGGGTATCCTCGCGGGCTGAAAGGTGAGGCGATTCCTCTCGCCGCCCGGATCTTTGCGGCCGTGGACATCTGGGATGCGGTTCGGTCGGACCGGCCCTATCGTCCCGCCTGGTCAGCCGAGCAGGCCCGTGCGCATCTCGCCTCGCTGGCAGGGACGCACCTGGACCCGAAGGTGGCAGAAGCATTTTTCGAGGTGTTGGCTGCTCTTGACGGTACGAGCCAATCCGGTGAGGGTACTGCTGCTGTCGCAGCGGATCGAATGCGCGGCAGGATCCTGGTGGTCGACGATTTTCACACCAACCTCGAGCTGGTCCAACGCTGGTTGACTGGCGACGGGTACGACGTGGTGACGGCGGATTCCGGCGAATCGGCTCTGGTCGCGGTGGCGCAGCATCATCCGGATCTGGTGCTGCTTGATATCATGATTCCTCAGCCCGACGGATTCACCGTGTGCCGCCAACTCAAGCACGATCCGACGACGTCCCAGATCCCCATTATTTTCATGAGCGCCCTGGAACCGTCTGCAACGAGAATGGGTGCGCAACACCTCGGAGCGGATGACTACCTGACGAAACCGGTCGATGCGTACGAGTTGAGGGTCCGCATCCGCCGAGTGCTGGAACGTGTACGGGGCTGTGACGGTTAACTCCTGCCGTCGACGGTTGCTCGAAGAACGGTGACAGCGCACACCCCATGAAGATGGATCACCCATGGCGCTGATTCTGATTGTTGACGATGAATCCAGCGTGCGACAGGTACTGGCGCGTTGGATGCAGGGAGCCGGGCACGAGATTCTGGAGGCCGAATCGGCCGACGCCGCGCTCAAAGTGATCGAGAAGCAGCCCGCCGCCGTGGTGTTCTGCGACATCCAGATGCCGGGACGCGACGGCCTGTGGTTGACGGCCGAACTGCGCAAACGCTATCGGGAGACCGCTGTCGTTCTTGCGACGCAGGTCAGCACGGTTGCTCCTCAGATCAGCATGCAGGCCGGAGTGCTGGCCTACCTCGTCAAGCCCTTTAGTCGCGAATCCGTCATCCACGCACTCGAGACCGCGCTCGCATGGCACACAGACACGGTCACCGGTGGACCGCGCCCGGAGGACACACTCGAGCGGCTACAGGAATGGCTCGATTCGCTGGAGTAGCCGGTTGACTCGCCGCCGCGACGTTAAATGGACAAGCGCATTTGACATACTCCATACGCGCTCCATACGCGCTATTGACACCTTAATCGCTTAGATCTATTCTCTCTCTATCTTCGCTGTGGCCGTCCTGGCCACCCCTCCACGTCGCCCGACGTTGGAGCTGTTTCCACCTCATCGCCCTCAGGGCATGTAGCAAAGGAGCACCATATGACCGGGAGTAGTGTGTCCGCTGTCACGGCGTACTCGGCTCACAGGGAATGGGCCTCGCGCCCACCCGATGAACGGTACGCCAGCGTTCACGCGCTGTACGATGCGGCCCGCGCACGGCGCGCCCGCATCAACGAGCGCCCCATCGAGACCGGCGAGTTCAGGACCGAGGCGATCGACCGCGACGATCTCGTGATTCGCGAGACGTCGGGTCGCACCGCCGCTTTGACGCACTGGAGTTTCGGCCAGCTCGCGACGATCGCCGGCGCGCCGCCAAACTACCTTCGGACGTTGCCCGCAGCGATTGCGTCCAGCGCAATCAACTACGGGCTTCAGCGGCAGCATCGCGAACACCACCAGTTGTTCGTCGAGCACACCGCACCGTGGACCGTGCACGCGATGACATCACCGCGGTATGCACGTGTTCACCACGACGAGCTGTCCAGCCGGGTGCTCGACCTCATGGCCCAGCACCCGGCCTGGCACCTGCCGCTCGGCTACAAGGATGGCGAGTATGGCGCCGAACGCGTACCGTCTGGCGCCTACTTGGGAGACCGAGACATGTTCCTGTTCCTCGTGGACGGCAACCGCGATCTCGACGATCCCACGGACCGCACACACGCCGGCCTGTTCCGCGGATTCATTCTCCGGAACAGTGATGTGGGTGCCGCCGCCCTCACGCTCGATCTGTTCTTGTTCCGGATGGTGTGCGGGAATCACATCATCTGGGGCTTCCAGCACGTGGCCGGCTTCCGGCGCCGGCACGTGGGCGCGTCGATTCAAGAGGCGTGGACGACGTCACTCGACCAAGTTCGCGCCTCCCTCGACGCCGACACCGCCGCCGAACACACCCTGCTTCTGCGGTCAATGACCCAGGAGCTCGGTGACACGCGCGATGCGGTTCTCGATGCGGTCGTGCAGCGACTCGATCTGTCGCAAAAGCAGGCCGCCGAGGCGTACACGTTGGCGGAAGCGCACGAGACGAATCCCCGATCTGTCTGGGGTTACGTGCAGGGACTGACACGACTCAGTCAACGCACGCCTTGGCAGGACGGCCGCTTCGCCCTCGACCGTGCCGCCAGTCGCCTCCTGACCACGGTCCACTAGGCCTGGTCCTTCGCCGTCCGGGCACAGCCCCGCGGCTCCTTCCACACACAACGGGCGTCGGCACACGCCACGTCCTTCATCCGCCCCACGCGACAGCCGTCGCGCAGGTGGCCGCCTCCGCTCTCAGAGCCGGGCGCTCAACCGGAGGTGTCTGCCATGCGCGACGGATCCACACGCCAACGAACCACCAGCCCACAGCGGACGACCTGGACGCCTGAGCGCGTCCAGGTCGATCACTGGCGACGACACGGCCGCCTTGACGACCTTCGTGCCCTGGCAGAAGGCGCGGGCGGCCTCACGTTGTCTCGCGGGCTGCTGCACGCACTGCTCGAAGAACTCCACATCAGCGACGACTTCGACGTGCTCGTCGGCCGTGTGGCCCGACTGCCCGCCAGCCAGTACCCACGGCTGCTCGCCATCGCGCTGCTCCTGAGACACAGCTGGTGTCCTCGGGACCTCGCACTGACCGCCACGCGACTTGGCTTGTCGCGCGCGATCGCGTCCACAACACCAACCGTCGCCCAGGAGTCCCTCACATCCCGCGATCGCGGACACCGCTATCGCGAATCAACAGGTGCGCCGCTCTCAGGGCCGCGCACCCGTGTTCGTTGAAAGGAGATCGCTCATGTTGCATGAATCAATGTCACCGACATCCCCGCGCGGCCACCGCGTCCGGGAACTCGTGTGTGCCTATCGTCCGCTCCGTGATGGAGACGGACGTGTGATCGACTTCCCGACGGTCGTGCTGAAGGACGCACGTACCGCGGCGGCTGTCCTCGCCCCGCTGATTGCCGATCAGCCCGTCGAGGTGTTCGCCGTCGCGTGTCTCTCCACCAAACATCGCCTGCTCGCCTGGCATGTGCTCTCGCGCGGCACGCGCGCCAGCACACCAGTCTCGATGCTGGACGTGTTCGTGCCCGCGTGCCTGACACCGGGAACGACTGGCCTAATGGTGGTCCACAACCATCCGAGCGGCGATCCGACGCCGAGCCCAGACGACGCGCGGCTCACGCTGCGGTTGTGCGCCGCCGCAGACGTGCTCGATCTGCCGCTGCTCGATCACCTCATCGTCGGTGACGAGCACCGGTACTACAGCTTCCACGAAGCCGGCCTGATGGGAGCCACTCGATGACGTCACAGCCCGCCGCTCCGATATGCGGATTCTGCGGAAGTGCTCGGCCGCGTCAAGGCTTCGCTCGCTCTGCTCGCCGCTGGCGCGGCCTTGACTCGGTCCTCCGCACTTCCAACGGAAGGCATTTATCGGAACGGCGGGGAATCTCGAAGGAAGGAGAACACCATGCCTGACAGGTCGCTCACACCCAGCATCACGGTGACGATCGGCCACCACACGCGGATGTACTTCGCGTTCGTCACCACCGCACCCATCGAACTCGACGCACCGGCAACGGTCACGCTTCACGCGGCGACGTTTTCGGACGTCACCGGCTTCGCCGCGGATCCCGTCGTCTTCGACGAGGCCCGCGGACGCATGGCCGCACGCCTGATTCTCGTCGACGCCATGGAGCTCGCCTGGCAACGCGCACGCTGCCGCGACAGCCAGCACCTGCTGCTGCCCGCGGATCCCGTGCTCGTCGGTCTCAACACGCTGCAGCACTGGTTGTGGCAACGCCTCCAGGCCCCCACAGCCAGCCAGGTTGCGGCATGAACGGCTCAACTCACTCGTCAGCGTCAACCGCTCGCCATACCGGCGAGCTTTTCAGGAGGTCAGATCATGGTCGTGAAAATCACGCCGAACGACAAAGGCAACCCTGTCGGCAAACTCGCCGAAGCCGAGCTGCACTTCAGCGACGGCGCACTCGAAGGCTTGAAGCTGATCGGGTTCGCCATCTGGGAGCGACGCGGTGGCAACGGCCGCAACGTCACCTTCCCGGCTCGCCAGTACGCGGTCAATGGTGAGCGTCGCAGCTTCGCGCTGCTACGTCCCATCGTCGACAAGGACGCACAGAATCGCGTTCGCGACCTCGTGCTGCAGGCGTACGCCGAGTACGAGGCGGTGGCCACCCAGGCCGCTTCGTAGTGCATCTATCGTCGGATCGTCCGGATGCCGCCACCGTGGCGGCATCCGGAACATTACGACCGAGATGAACGACCTCGATGGCGCTATCGAGGCACCAACGAATGACCAACGGCATTCTGAGGAAGGCCCAATGTCTGCAGATGAGTTGCTCACCGTCGTCCAGGCCGCCGCGATTTTGGGAATCCGCCCATGGACGCTGCGACACTGGATCAGCGATCGCAAGATCGACGTCGTGAAATACGGCAACGGAATCGTCCGAATTCGGCAGAGTGTGCTTGACCGGCACGTGGCAAGTTGTACGATTAAAGCGAAGGCTAGTCATGGACGAAATACGAAAGAATCGCGACTTCTTGAAGGGGCCAGTTTGGAACCCGGAGCGGAATCGCTGGCTCGTTGAAATTCGGTATCCAGACGGTTCAAGACTGCGGAAGCGACTCCGCCGCGAGCGCGAAGCCTTGCTCATCTGGTCCGCGGAGCAAACAAAAATCGAGAATGGCACCTGGCACGAGCAGGCTCCGAAGACGGTCACGTTCGCGACTGCACTCAAGCAGTATCGCGAATACTCGATCATCCAGAACCGATCGCATCGCTCAGATCG
>Ga0209515_10008230_pt1 | contig 12235 bp, 19 predicted proteins | sample Subgroupgradi54m_FD_187454 | JGI IMG/M metagenome (GOLD analysis project Ga0209515, IMG submission 187454) | Subsurface groundwater microbial communities from S. Glens Falls, New York, USA - GMW60B uncontaminated upgradient, 5.4 m (SPAdes)... ... | reverse complement strand
ACTTCAGCATTTGGATCAGGCATATTCTCCCATCTAATATTTGAGTTCTACCTTTTTATCTATAGCGTTTTTAAGTAAATCGTTAGCTTCCTCAATTTTATTTTGTTTAATAAGATTTCTGACATGTTCACCTACAGCTTGTTTTACTTTGTTTTCATAGTCATTAGACACTTGAATTACAATAGGTACAAGTTCTTTAAAATGGTCGTCAAAGTCTTGGACGGCAGCATGAATTTGATTGATATCCATATGTGAATGAAGTGTTTCGAGGATAAATCCCGCTATTTCTCTAGCCCTTGCGGCATCCATTTGCCCCGCTTTCAGCTTATTTTCGATTATCTCTAATACCTCTTTTTCTATTTTCCTGCGGTATTCTTCTGTATCCATATGATCCTATTATGAGTATATAACACATATCACTTTGTGTCCTTATATTTATATAATTAGAGAGTCCAGAGTTTTTGCTAAATTTAGCTTCAAAATTGCCAATGTTTAGTCCTAGCACATTAGGACTTTTTTCTATCAAGCTTTGGTAACAATGTTCGAGTAAATCATCATCGTAGACTTGCTGCTTCTTGCTTGACAACTAGCACTATAGTGTTATATACTGACACTATAGTGCTGATATAGTCTCAATATGATTAATAGCCAATCGTTAGAATTAACTTTACTTGAGCATGATATTGGAAAAAATTCTCAAAATATACCTATAGTAACTAAAGAGGAAATAATTACTCCCGCTATAGAAATTCTTGATACCGTCAACGTCCGATCCGCACCAGAAACGATCCATCAATCAATCAATGTATCGCTCGAGAAACTATTTCCGGAACAGCAATACTACGAAAAAGATCTCCAAAAAGCAAAAGAAATACTGGGAGACGTAGTAAGAGAGCTTTCACCTCAACAACTAAAAGACACACTTGTTGAAATTCAATATTTGGTCGAATGCTGGCTCGATGAATTTGAACGCAACATCTTTAAAGGAAAAACCTTAAGAGAACTACTTCACGAGAAAGGTGGCCTATGATCCCAAATACGATATATGCTGACGGGAAGAGAGCTATTGTTTATTTAAGAGTGTCGACTGAGGAACAAGTAGATAACTTCTCGCTTGGAACTCAAGAGAAAATATGTAGACAGGAAGCTGAAAAAAGAGGCTATGACGTAGTTGAGGTATTTCGTGAAGAAGGCAGATCTGCAAAAAACATTCACGGAAGGCCTGTTCTTATAGATCTAATCGAATATTGTAGGAAGAACAAAAACAGGGTTCAAGCCCTATTTGTTTATAGAATAGACCGAATTTCAAGGATTACAGGTGACTATCTGGCAATAAGGAAGAAACTAACTGAAAACGGTGTATCTGTTATTTCTGCAACCGAACCAACAGGAGACGGTCCAACTGAAAAGCTAGTTGAAACAATTCTTGCGGGATTTGCCCAGCTTGATAACGATATTAAGAGTGAAAGAGCAAGAAACGGGCTTCGTGCTAGATATTTATCCGGACTAATTGTGAGTGGATACGCGCCGATAGGTTATAGGAAAGAGGCTGGATATGCAGTAAAAGACCCCGAAACTTGGGACAAGGTAAAAAGAGCCTGGGATTTAATGGCAACTGGCAGCAAAAGTCTTTCTGAGATGGCAAAGATTATGAACGAGTGGGATCTAAAATGTATACGAGGTGATAAGAAGGAATTCGAGATAAGACCACAAACAGCAGATAATATTTTCAGAAACAAGTTTTATACGGGAATAATGTCTTCAAAAACGTATAAAGATGAAGTACGCGGACAACACATACCAATGATTTCCGAGCAACAATTTTACAAGGTTCAGGCAATTCTTGATGGACGAAATGTTAACCAAGTGGCTTTGGCAAAAAGAGCCCATTCAAGAATGGACTTGCCCCTAAGAAGAATTGTTCGATGCGACAAATGTGGTATGGGTTTAACTGGAGGGTGGAGTCAGGGAAGATACAAGAAATATGCCTATTACCGCTGTAGTAGTAGGAAATGCGTCAAAGTATCAATACCAATAAATGACGTTGAAAACGCTGTCATTGAAAAATTAAAGACAGTTACTCCTACTGAGAAGTGTTTAAAGCTGTTTATCCATTTCTTATATAAAATCTACCATGAAAGAGTATTTAGGCTACAAAGAACAAGAGAGAAAGCTGATCAAGAAATTGAAAGACTACAGGCCGTAAGAAAGCAATTGGTTCAGAAGAATCTTTCTGGAGTATATTCGGATGAAATATTCAAAGAACACAATGCAGTTATTGAAAGTCAAATTATAAAAGCTCAAATAACAAAAGATGATTCAGTTATTGATGAATATAATGTAGACGCAGTTGCTTCTTTTATGAAAACGCTACTTGCTGATTTGGGAGAAACATACAAAAAATCAAATATAAACCAGCTAAAAGTACTTTTGGGTTCAATCTTCCCTATTGGATTGGCTTGGAGCTATGAGAGTGGCTTAAACACCACGATTAGCCCATTATATCAAGCCATTTGCACATTTAACAAAAGTACTATCCAGTCTTGTACCGAGGACAGGACTCGAACCTGCACGCTTTTTACAGCACAGCCACCTCAAGGCTGCGGGTCTGCCAATTTCCCCACCTCGGCATTTCGTAATATTATATCTAATGATTTAAAATTTTTTAAGCGCTTCCTTTTTAAACAGGGTAGATTTTTCTTGTAATAAATAATTTTAAGTAATCTAACGGATGCTTTTTTAGCATAGATAAGCCTATATGTAGACCTTCCCATAAAATTTATTTTCCCCTCTACGCCGAAGAGTAGGCTTATAGTGGACTTCACCCATTCTAAATGTGCTCTACTCGCAGAAATAAAGCCTAGATAAAGCATAAAACTTTTTTCCCACCTTCGATCCCAGTAAGAATACGTGTATCCATCACCATCTAAATGACCTCTTAAAAAATCCGCGAAGTATTTATCAGGAATTTTCAGAACTCCAAGTGTGTGCGTTTTGTTCGGAGTTAAACCGATGCTCAGCAAAAATTTGTAAAATAATACATTTCCAAATTGAATTTGATAATATGTTCTATCTGGAGCAAACGAACCTGATTTTGTGCCTATTTTGTTTTTAAGGTTCAATATTTTTGCAAATGTTTGAATTTGATCTATATCTTTTGATGTAAAATTTAGATGTCTTCCGTCATTAGATAAACTACCATCAGTAGCAATTAATCCAATTGCATAAGCGAGATTCTCACTCCAAAGCATAGACATTTAGATATTACAAATCTTAATGACAATCGTATACGATTGATTTCATAAAATAAAAGTGCAGACGAGAGGATTTGAACCTCCAACCCTTACGGGATACGGTTCTGAACCGTACGCGTATACCAATTCCGCCACGTCTGCGCAATCTAGTCGTGCGTATTTACCAATTCTGCATTTCAAAGTTGTCTATTCGCCCCTTCAGGTTTTAAAATTTTATCATACATGAACCTGAAAAGTTCAGCTTTATTCTCCTTGGTATAATCTAGGGATGCTAAAAAAGGTTGCGTTTTTAGGTATGTTGATTTTTGTTGGCCTTATTTTCTTTATGCTTAGAAACCACGCTGTTTTTCCTACTCGATTGGTAAATCTAAAACCTTCTAATTCCCCTGCTTTCACGAATCCACTTGGTATTGATGTAATGCGATCGAATAATTATCCAGGGAGTGATCTGGTAATCGAACAGACTCTTGGAGATAAAGGTAATTTCAACGAGTACATCGCCTCTTATAAATCCGACGGACTCAAAATTTACGGATTATTGGCAGTGCCTAAGGGCGAAAAACCTAAAAATGGTTGGCCTGTTGTGATTTTTAATCACGGCTATATTGCACCGGAGCAATATAAAACAACAGAACGTTATGTTGAATATTTTGGGACTTTTGCAAGAAATGGTTACATTGTATATAAGCCGGATTACCGAGGAAATGGCAATTCCGAAGGTCAACCGGAAGGCGCGTATTACTCGCCCGCTTATTCTGTTGATGTTTTAAATGCGGTGGCGTCGGTTAAAAGATATAGAGATGTGGATGTTAATAGGATTGGAATGTGGGGTCATTCAATGGGGGGCAATATTACATTGCGAGCGATAGAAGTTTTGCCGGATATTAAAGCAGCAGTGATATGGGGTGGGGTTGTCGGTTCGTATGACGATTTGATGAATAATTGGCTCAGAAGAGTACCTTTTGTGCCTTCTTCGCGCCAACTCGCACTGAGAAATAGTGGTCGGTCAAATTTAGTTAACCTTTATGGAGTTCCCAAGGACAATCCGAATTTTTGGAATAAGATTGATCCGACTTATCACGTGGACTTAATAACTGCGCCTGTTCAATTGCACCATGGTGAAGCGGATGAGGAAGTGCCGCTTGCGTTTTCTAAGAATTTAGATGAGATGTTAATGCAAGCTGGAAAAACCGTAGAATTATTTACTTATCCTGGAGCTGATCACAATATTTCCGGCAATTCTTTTGGAGTTGCAATTGGCAGGTCTTTGGAATTTTTTAATAAATATTTGAAGCATTAACTTTAACGTCTTAACATTTTTTGCAGATTACTCCCTGATATAATTTAAGGATGTTTAAGAAAGTTGTGATTTTCTTTCTTTTTATTATATGTCTTTACATTTTCAACGCGTTTTTAAATCCGTTCCCAAAACGTGTTGTGCCTGCAGGATTCCGCCCAAATTATGGTACTTCTTTTAGTTTTGAACAAGCTGCCTGGTATGGGCAGGATTCCCGAGCCAGTTTTGAAAGATTAATTAGTGAGCACAAGTTTGATTGGATACGTGTGCCTTTTTTCTGGGATCAGATGACAGATTCTGGTGGAAACTTGAAAATTGACGATTTGAAATTTGCGGCAGAAACTGCAAGGGTACATAATACAAAATTAATCATTGCGCTTGGCACCAAAACCCCTTATTTCCCGGAATACCATTTTCCAAAAAGTGTTGAAGAAAAATTGAGCTATGGGCAAACAATTAATTTAAATTCACCTGTTGCCGCAGATATTTTGGCAATTGATAAAAAAGTTGTCATAGAGCTTTCCGGGTATAAATCTATCTATGCTTGGCAAGTGGAAAACGAAGCACTACTTGCCAATGTTAACGGCTGGAAGATAAGCCCGGATTTGCTTGCAGCAGAAGTAAAAGCCGTTCGCGAAAATGATCCTTTGAGGCGACCGATTATTCTAAACAGCGCAGGGTCTTCGGTTTTTGGGAGTAATGTTAAATCTCTGATTGGATTATTGAAGCCCGGCGATATTTTAGGTGTAAATGCTTTTTTTAAAACTCAGGGAACTTATCTGGTTTCTAAGGCTGTATTGGGTAAAGAAATTCGTGTACCTTGGCCAAAATGGTTGGTTTGGCCTGTACAATCGTGGCCTTTTATATCGCCGGATTTTACTGAGGTTAAAAAAGATGCAGAGAGTAAAGGTTTGGAGGTTTGGATAATGGAAGCACAAGCAGAACCGTATGTGCGCGATTTAAATTATGCAAAACAAGCTGATTTTTCTTTTAAAAGTTCGGATATTGAACTTGCAGTAAATTACCTTGCGAGTTATAGAATAAAATCCATTGGTTTGTGGGGAGCAAATTTTTGGCAGTTTCGCGAAAGCTTGGGAGATAAAAGCTGGACAGCGGCAGTAAGCAGAGTAGTTGATTAGTTAGTGATTACTGCGTATAAAATTTATATGAGGCGGAGACTTCGATTTGGGTGACTTGATTTTTATCATCAATAGTATAGGCAACTAACTGCTCTTTGTTTTTGGAAAGACCGATAAAGGCGTTTGTTAGTCTTTCGTTTTTAGATTTAAGAGTTTTGACAAGAGTTGAATTTTGTTCAAAGTCAAAAGGTATGCCATCATCGATGTAATTTAAACTGTCGAGGGCATCCTTGGCAGTTTTTGGTGGGCAACAACCGCTGGACATGACGATAAAGTTGACTGTATCTGTTTTTAAAAGCGGCAGGATTGCAGAATGATCTTTGATATTAGTGTTTGCAATTAACGCGTCTTGGACATCTTTTAGAGTTTTGACTTTGGGCGATGGTAAGCTTTGTACAATTGTGGTTTGTGAGGCGCTTGGAGTTGGCGATAATTCTGTAGCTATCTGAGTTTGTGGAGATTTAGCAAGTTGGCTGGTCAGTTTTTGGTTTTGCATCACAAAATATCCAATTGCAGTCAGAAGAAGTAAAAAAATAATCCCGGACAGGATTGCTGTCGTTTTATTCATGAGTGAATATTAATAGAATTTGTCAATGTTGTCAAAGTAAATTAAAATGAGCACAATGGATAAGGTTGCATTGGTTACAGGCGGAGCGCGCGGATTAGGAGCTGAGATCTGCAAATATTTGGCTAAAAACGGTTATGCAGTTGTTGTTCATTTTAATAAAAGCCGCAAAGAGGCTGAGGAGTTGCTTGCTGAGATTAAGATTGATTCGCCTGATTCTTCAATTTTGAGTTGTGATTTAACTAGCGAGAGTGCAGTAAAAAAATTATTTAATCTGGTTTCTAGAAAATATAAAAGACTGGATCTACTAGTCAATAATGTTGGGAATTTCCTGTTTAAGCCGTTTGCAAAAACTACAAATGCAGAGTTTCGTGATTTGTTTGAGAGTAATGTTTATTCGACGCTTTATTGTTCGCGCGAGGCTCTAGTGATTATGCGCAAACTTAAGAGCGGACATATTATTAATATCGGTGCAGTGGGAGCGGAAAGATTGATCCTTCGCGAAAATTCTATGCCTTATTTTTTGGGAAAAACCGGGGTTTATGTTTTGACTAAAACTTTAGCCTGGGAAGAAGCTCACAGTGGAATCCATATTAATATGATTTCGCCGGCTTCCCTAAAGGCTGACATATTTAAAGACAGCGATTTTCCAATGGGCAGGACGGCAAAGTACGAAGATGTAATAAAAGCTCTTGCCTTCTTGACGTCTGATGCCGCCTATTATATAAATGGTGCGAATATCGAAGTTTCCGGAGGGTTTGTTCCGGGGATGGAGAAAGCGGAATGAATTTCTAATTTCAAATGTCAAATTTCAAATTTCAAAAGAATAAATTAATAGCATTAGCGATATTTATTGTTTTGGGATTTGCGGCTTTGCAGAGACCAATCAATCCTTTGGCCGGGTCTAAAGTCAGTTTTACGCTGTTTGATCTTTTTGCGCCAATCTCTGGTGCATTTATTGGAACATGGTATGGAATTGCGGCGGTGTTTTTGATGCAGATTGTGAATTTAGGGTTTCACGGGTTTGCAAATTTCGACAAGGGAGCAATTATTCGCCTCTTCCCTGTTCTTTTTGGAGTTTGGTTTTTTGCAAAAAAAGAAAAAAATCTATTAATTATTCCGGCGCTTGCAATTATTTCTTTTAACTTAAACCCTATCGGCCGATCTGTTTGGTTTTATAGCCTTTTCTGGCTGATTCCGTTTTTTGCCTATCCCCTCTCTAAAAAATCTTTAATTGCCAGAAGTTTAACTTCTACTTTTATTGCCCATTCTGTGGGTGGTGCTATTTGGATTTGGGCTTTTAAATTGCCGCCTGCTGTTTGGATTGGTTTAATTCCGGTTGTTGTTATGGAACGTGCGATTATGACTTTGGGAATCAGCGCGAATTATATTTTGATGAATAATGTTTTGGCAATTCTTGCTTCTAAGGTATTATTTATTAAATCAGTGAAAATAGATAAAGCATACTTATTAAAATTGAAATGAGCCCTGAATTTTTGTTAAAACCAAGGATAACCAGAGTAATTGAGAGAAGGCCGGTTGTTAATGCTCCTACTGCTGAGCAGGTTAGAGATTCGGTAAACAAATCCGTACCTAAGATAACACCTGTTTGGGTTGGTTTTAGACCCTTTGATATTACTAAAAAAATTAGATAGAGCCATCACTTGTTTCTCTTGGTATAATATTCATTATGAATTTGCTTCGTTTTATTGATAAAGTTTTTCCTCCAGATTTTGTTCTTGCTCATTGCGATGTACCATGTGGGATTTATGATCCGAAACCTGCACAAATTGCGGCGGAGACTGTTGCCAAAATGGTCGACAAACTTATTAATCCCCCACACCTGGATGAAAAGGACAAGCAATCAAGGCTCGATTTTCATAACAACATGACACGCTATGTGATCGAAAAAGAAGAACAGGCGGAAATTTGCAAAAGGGAGCTTTTGATTCTATGGACAGACTTTTTCAAGCCGGAACACTTGAAAACGTTTCCAAATTTACATGAAACTTTTTGGAAAGCGGCAAAATTGTGTTCTAAGAATAAACAGAGTGTTGATGAAAAAGCGGCTAGCGATTTAGTTACTGCGGTGGATGAAATTGCGGAAATGTTTACAAAGGTAAAAGCTGCAGCTAAGAAATAGTTTGAAACTCCTCCCTTTTACCCGATTTACAGTACAAGAAGCAAGCATGGTTCCTGCTTTTAGGCCAAATGACGGGGTTTTAGTTTTTAATTGGGCGCGTAATTTTAAAAAAGGCAGCGTGGTGGTATTTAGGTTGGGTAATAAGAAGCTTATAAAAAGAGTGAAAGAGTTAAAGAGTGATAGTTTGGCTGTCTGCTCGGATAATAAAAAACTAGCACAAAAAATTTACAAAGTTCCAAAAAAAGATATTGTTGGGCGCGTTTTTCTAAAATATTGATTTTGGATTAATCGTCGTATTGGCTGCGTGGATTATCTAATGTTTCGCGGATGATACTCACTGCTTCTGCTGATATGCTTGTGACTATACTTGGTTCTACGGGTGTTTCTTTCTCTGCTTCGTTATATTCATAACGAGTGATAATTATTGAATTATTAATAAGTATAGGATTTTCAAGTATGTTGTGGTTTGTTGTTCCGTTTATTGGCTGTCTGCGTTCCACAAGCGGTTTTAAAAATCTTGCCACTTCATCTCTGGTGTCGAGCTTTATCAGCACAAAACTACTCATGGCTGCAATTTGAGATTCGGATTCAATGCGCATGTGCGCAATTATAACAGAATAGGGATTATCAATTTGGTATAATACGTATGTTATGGAAAGATCAGGCAGTTTTCGCGCACAGGTGGATACCACAACGAAATTCGAATGTGGCGTCGTTTTGGATGTCCATAAAATTGTTCCAATCAGAGTTATTCCTAGTGATGTTTCGGAGCACGAAGCAACACACGTTGTTGCGTCGGACGGAATTATTAGTGCGACTATTATTCCTAGCGAAAATGCACTTGGGACAACTGTTCCAAAAAGAATGACAGTGGGTGCTGCAGGTGCACCGGCTGCGCTTGGGTACAGAGGCACAAGTCATGATTTAAGAGTTGCGGCCTCTTATGGATCGGATGAAAAACAACTTTAGCGGCAGGTCGTGATGCAATGAAAGGTCAGTACGAGTTAAAAGAAGAAGTGGCGATTTTACTTGAAGAGCGAAAAACGATTGGTCAAAGGGATGTTGAAGAAGCAAGGCACAATGTGCGCAAAAGGAGAAATGGGAATGATGTTGTCGAAGTTAAGATTAGTTCGCCGGAGGGGAAAACTCATACTTACACAACAGAATCCGTTCGCGGAGAAATAAGCATACAAAACTATTTGCTTTCCCCTCTTAAAGCTGCATAAAAAGCTGGCGAAGTTTACCGTAGGCGGAATGAAATTCAGTCTAGTTTAAGAAATACTTTTAATAAAATAACAACGATTAACTTTTCACAGGCTGGGGGCAATCTAAATGTATTACCATATTGAGCATGTATGACATTTATGTTAACGTAATAACATGCAATTTACTACGTCCGTTACACAAAAAGGTCAGGCGACAATTCCTGTTCAAATCAGGCAGTTACTTGGAATTAAAGCTAATACCAAAATTGTTTTTGAACTCAAAAACAATCAAGAAGTATCAATTAAACCTGTGCAAGACTTTTTTAGCCTAAAAGGGTCAGTTAAAACCAATAGACCATTTAACGTAAAGGCTATGGAAAAAGCTGTTGAGGATGCGATTGTAATTAAGTATGGCAAAAAACTTAATTGACAAAAATTTAATCATTCGATTTCTCGTCAATGATGATCCTCAAAAAGTTTCCCGAGTTGAACATTTATTAAGAGAAAAAAGCAATAAAAATGTTTTGCTTGATACGGTTGTTGCAGAAATAATCTGGGTGTTGCTTTCATATTACTCCATAGAAAAAGAAGAGATTGCGGAAAAAATTAGAGCATTAATCCATGTTGACACTATTGAGTGCAATGCATTCCTCATAAATAGAGCACTCACCATCTGGGAAAAGAATATAATTTCTTATATAGATGCCTACTTAGCTGCAGTTGCCGAATTAGGAAACATGACACTTTATACTTATGACAAAAGATTGGAGAAAATATCAACGATTATTGTTAGAGAACCATAATTCCAGCTGCGGGACACTGACTACATTAGAACCCTGATTATGGGATAAATTAAGCAAACATATTAACTTTGAAGATCTGAATTAGCTTCAGGTCTTGCTAAAAACGTATATACATTCCTTACACTCTGGACTCCATCAATAAATTCTTCGGCTTTTTTTGGATCCAAAACAAGTAATAAATCAAATGTGTAATAAGCTACTGTCGTATACATAGAAAGTTTTAATCCATCCTTAAGTGGATTATCTCTTACGAATCTCTCAAACTCTTTGTCAACTCCAAAATGAACACCCGTATGATTCTCTGCGGTGTCAATTAGCTGCATCATAAAATATAGCCATTTTGAAGGAGAACGTTCAACAGGACCAGTATTCATTGTCTCTGCAAGATCACTAACTATTTCCATTCTGATTCCTCCTTGTCTTTTTCTCCATTCAGGAATTTGAGGAAAAGCAGCAAAGAATGCATTGGGATTGGTTGGAAGCTGATTATTCCCTGTGCTTAGTTTATATGCACTCACCATTTGAGGTATACGCCATTTTTCAAATGCCTGTGCATGATATTGCGTAAATAAATCAATTTTTTTCATATAATCGTCATCAAAATCAGTAAGTAAATCTTCGCAAGACCCAATTTTATCGCCAAGATTCGGATCAGATCTTACTACATCTAATTTTTTCCCCAAAGCACTGATTAGCTTTTCAAGCTCGAGTAAGTTGTTTAAATCTTTTGGTAAATCACTTTCAACTGACATAAATGGGAATTATATCAAACTGAGGCTGATTCGAGCTGGCGGACTGGGATTACGTTCGGGGGTCTGTTGTAAGCTAAACTTCTACAACTTCTCCTGTTTGCAAACCTAAAAACTTAATATCATGTTGACTAAAATAATCTTTCAGTCGAATATAAAAAGCTTCCCTTGCTTGCTCATTCCAATGCCAGTCATGAATAGGTATTACTATTTCAGGTTTAACCTCAATGGCTTTCTCAACTGCTTGAGTTAGACTTCCCCAGGGTGCTTGCACTGGTAAAGCTAAAATCTTACAAGTTTTATTGAAATGCAAATTGTCTCCAGGATGGGTTAATTGCGAATATACGTTAAATAATGTGTTTTGAAACTGAGGAGCCCCAAATACATGCTCGTGGGGAGCATCCACCACTTCTATAAACTTATCACCTTCAAGTTGAGCCTTAACATTTTCAGTAGATAATTTAGATTGGACAGCTTCATTGCTGATAAGTGTTAGGCTTGGAAACTTTTGAATTAATTCTTTAATAAACGGGATATCAAAATGATCGGCATGTTCGTGTGTGATTAAAAGATAATCTAATTTGTCGATGTTATCTGCGCTTACACCTTTGCCTTCTATGGAATAGCATCCAGGATCAATAAGTACTGCCTTCCCTTTTTCTTTTATTAACAAACACGAATGGATATGCTTTGAGACCTGCATTAGATTAATATATCAAATTAGAGTCTATCGCCAAACCACTTAACAAGTATTTGCTTGACTTCATCTTTGAAAGGGCTAGCCTTCATACTATGTGGAGCGTTTCTCATAATAATGTGAGTTAACTTAGTTTTATCTTTTATTGCGTTGGCGAAGTTAACCATAACTTGATGCGGGACTTGATCATCTTTTCCTGACTCAATAATTTGTACATCTCCATTAAAATCAGCGAGTGCTTCAAGAGCAAAAGTTTCATTTGGTTTCTTGGGCTGTTTTCTCCATTCAATTATAGCTTTGTCACTTCCACTGGTTTGCATTTTTGATTTATTAAAAGCTTCGTTTGGGTAATCTGCGGGAACTCTTAGTGAGAGACGTTTAAC
>Ga0209515_10008227_pt1 | contig 12237 bp, 14 predicted proteins | sample Subgroupgradi54m_FD_187454 | JGI IMG/M metagenome (GOLD analysis project Ga0209515, IMG submission 187454) | Subsurface groundwater microbial communities from S. Glens Falls, New York, USA - GMW60B uncontaminated upgradient, 5.4 m (SPAdes)... ... | reverse complement strand
GCTCTTCAAGCGCCGGGCCTTGGCCCGCAGCTCAAGGACGGAAATCCCCGGTGAATCATCGATGAAGATCGGCGCCTCGGACAGTTTCCCGGCGGCTTTGGTGAGATTCGGCCAGTCGCTCGTCGAGAGCATTCCGGAGCGGACGTTGTGCGCGTTGATCCGCGCATGCGAGCACAGCAGGCGCTGCACGAGATTCTCCTTCGACATTTCCAAACTGAAGATCGCCACGCCCGCTTTCTCCGCCAGCGCCACGTGCTCGGCCACACACAGCGTGAAGCTGCTCTTGCCCATCGCCGGACGTCCTGCCACGACAATGAAATCGGCAGGCTGTAGACCCGCCAGCTGTTGATCCAGCTCGACGAACCCCGTCGGCAGGCCGGTGATCATCCCTTTGCGCTGGTAGAGCGTATCGATCATCTCGATGGAGCTTTTGATGATGTCCTTCATCGCGATGGCGTCGCGCTTGAGCTTCTTCGAGGCGATGTCGAAGATCAACGCTTCCGCCTTATCGAGCAGCAGGTCGGGCTCGGTTCCGCCCTCATAACAGTCGCTGGCGATTTGCGTCGTGGCGCGAATGAGGTTGCGCAGGATCGCCTTCTGCTTGACGATGCGACAGTAGTGCTCGACATTGGACGCGGTCGGCACGATGCTCGTCAGCGTCGCCAGATAGCTGGCTCCGCCGACCTCATCAAGGAGGTTGCGCTTCTTCAGCTCATCCGTGATGGTGACAAGATCGACGGGGACGTTGGCTTTATAGAGGGTGAGGAGCGTAGAGAAAATCTTGCGGTGCGCGTCCTTGTAGAACACCGCGTCCTCGAGCAGTTCGGCCGCTTGCACGACCGCTTCTTCCTCGAGCAACATCGAGCCTAAGACGGCTTGCTCCGCCTCAAGATTCTGCGGCGGCAGCCGCTCGAGCGTGGTCAGTTCGGAGAGATCCATCACTCTGTTGCCGGCGTTCCGACCCGTTCTCCGGTGTGCCTGCGCACTCGTGAGTTGACCCACAGCAACCGATCCGATCTGGTGATCCCCACCGTGACGTTAGGCTTTCGCCACCAACAGCTTGATGGTCGCCGTGACGTGCGGATGCAGCCGCACAGGCACGTCGAACGTCCCGAGCGACTTGATCGGCTGGTCCAGATGGACCGCATGTTTATCAAACGTCACACTCGGATGCTCGCGGCGGAGGGCTTCCAGCACATCGTGCGTGGTAATGGCCCCGAACGACTTGTCCTCTTCCCCGAGGGTGAGTGTGAGGGTGAGCTGACGCGCTTCGAGCGTGCGCTTCAGCACCTCGGCCTCTTTGATAGCGCGTTGGGTTTTGGCCTGACGCTGCCGCTTGATCTCTTCTGCGTGGCGTAGGTATTGCGCCGTCGCCGGTGCCGCCAGCCCGAGCGGTAAGAGGTAATTGCGTGCAAAACCGGGCTTGACCTGGACCACGGCCCCTTCGGTTCCGACTTTTTCCACATCTTTTAAGAGGACGACATCCATCACGTGACTCCCTTGGTTCAACCGTTCACTGGTTACGCTGATGAGACGTAGGGCAACAGCGCCATGAAGCGGGCGCGCTTGATGGCCCGCGTGAGGATGCGTTGGTGCTTCGCGCAGGTGCCCGTCAGCCGCGAGGGGATGATCTTCCCGCGGTCTGTCACGTAGCGCGCGATGCGGTCGAGATCTTTATAATCGACATGGGTCACCTTCTCCGAGCAAAACCGGCAAGCCTTTTTCACAAACACGCGTCGAACAATGGGCATCTTATCCTCGTTCCGTTACACGACACACACCCTGTGCTGCTCGCTCCTCACTGCGCTGCACGGTCCTCATCACTTGGCAGCGCGATCGACTCAAAATGGCACGTCGGCGTCTGAGCTTTCTTCTGGAACCGCCTCCGCCTCGACCTCTACAGCCCGCGCCGGTCCAGACGGCTCGCTCACACTGGCCTCACCGCGAGGACTCGCCCCTTGAGCCCCGGGCGGGGGACCGAGAAACTGGACGCGATCCGCTCGCACTTCCATCGTCGAGCGGGTCTTGCCTTCCGCCTCCCAGCTCCGATAGAGGAGCCGGCCCTCGATGAAGACGGAGCGGCCCTTTTTGAGATATTGGTTGCAGATCTCGGCCTGCTTACTCCAGACGACCACGGTCACAAAACAGGTCTCTTCTTTGCGTTGACCGGACTGATCCTTAAACGAGGAGTTGACCGCCAGGCGCAAATTGGCCACCGGCGTACCGCTGGGCGTGTAGCGCAATTCAGGATCCTTGGTGAGATTCCCGATGAGCAAGACCCGATTGAGGCTGACCATGCGATCCTCAATAGCTCCGTGCCGCAGCCGCAGGGGCCGCGGTCGGCATGGGGGCGGCTTCGTCCTGCGACAAGATGATGAAGCGCACGATCCGCTCATCCAGACGAAACAGGTGCTCGAGCTCCGCCACCTGCTCGGTCGGCGCCTGAAATCGGAGGAGGTAGTAGTGCCCTTCGGCTTGGCGAAGAATCGGAAACGCCAACCGACGGCGTCCCAGCTGCTGGGAGCTGTCAATGGATCCGCCCAACTTCTTCACCTGGGCCTCCAGCTCGCCCGTGTGCCGCGCGATCTCCTCCTCCGTACCCCCAGGCTTTAAGATGACCAGGGCTTCGTATCCTCGCTGTGCTGTCATTGGTCTTGTGCTCGGTTGTAACGGTTCATGGCCACCTCAATCCCTTCCCTCACCCACGCTTCACAGGCATCCGCAGCCTGCTCCACCGCTTGGGCGATGACTGGTCGCTCCGCTTCCTGAAATGCTGAGAGGACAAAGTTTCGAAGATCGCTCGGCAGCGGCTCCATCCCCACGCCGATGCGCAGTCGTGCCACCTGCTCAGTCCCTAAGGTTTCCAAGCATGACTGCAGACCGTGATGCCCACCGGCTCCCCCTTGCGGCCGCAGTCGCAGCACCCCCACGGGGAGGTTCACATCATCGCAAACGATCAGCAGCTCCTGCGCAGGCACCGCAAGCCCTCGTACCGCGTCTCCGGATTCATTCATCATGGTCAAGGGCATCAACAATCGGACCGGGGTGTCGCCCAGGCGATAATCCCCATGGACGCTCGCGGGACGCTCATCCACCGGACTGAACGTGCAGTGCGCGATAGACACCTGCCGTCGCTCACCCAGCCGCTGCACCACCTTGAAGCCCAAGTTGTGCCGAGTCTGCGCAAACGTCTGTCCGGGGTTGCCCAAGCCAACAATGAGTTTCACTTCTCCGACTTCACTTCTTTCTTAGGCTCGGATGCCTCGGCCTTCCCCGCGTCGCCGGCCGCCACTGCCCCTTCTTCTTTCTTCTCACGGATCACTTCAGGCTCGGTGACAGACGGCGCGGCCTCTTCGGGCTGTTCTTCCTTTGGCGTCTGCACGGAGGCAATGACCCCTTCAAGATCGCTGGTGATCTTCGCGTTCTTCGGCGGGGTGAGATCGCGCACATGCACGGTGTCTCCGATCTTGAGCGGCGTCACATCAAATTCAACGCCCGAGGGAATCTCGGTCGGCAAACACTCCACTTCCACCTCGCGTAAGAAGTGCTCCAGGAGCCCGCCATCCTGCTTGACGCCCACCGCTTCCCCTTTCAAGACCACCGGCACCTTCACCTTGAGCCGCTCGGTCAACACGATCGCATGAAAGTCGACGTGGAGGACGTTCCCGCTGACCGGATCATGCTGGAGGTTCTTGATGAGGACAGGCTTCTCCCACGATGCCGTATCCTCGAGCTTGAGGGTCACCAGCGCACGCTCACCTGCTTTTGAGTGCAACAGTCTCACCAACTGCTGGCGACTCACCACGACTGACAGCGGTTCCGTCTCTCTGCCATACACGACACCGGGCACGAACCCTTCATGGCGCAGCCGTCTGACGGGACGCGTCCCGTGGATGGCGCGGCGTTTCACGCTGAGCACTTGCTGTGTCGTGGTTTTCGTTTTTGTCGTCGCCATACGTCAGTCTCCCTCACCTTCTCACGTGTTGCTGATCCTCACCCTGGCATCCCGTCAAACAATAAACTGATGGACTGCTCGTAGTGGATGCGCCGAATCGCTTCACTCAACAGCGTTGCCACAGACAGCACTGTAATCTTTGAGTGGCGGCGCTTCTCATCTAGTGGAATCGTATCCGTCACGATGAGCTCTTTGAGGCACGAGGAGGCGATCCGGCTGAGTGCCGGTCCAGACAACACGGGGTGCGTCACGCACGCGTAGACCGCCATGGCCCCCGCCTGGCGCAGCGCTTCCGCCGCCTCCACGAGCGAGCTGCCGGTGGCGATCAAATCATCCACCAGCAGACAGATCTTTCCTTTGATTTCACCCAGGATGTGCATGACTTCGGTCGATTCCGGACTGTCGCGCCGCTTATCGACGATCGCCAGCCCCGCGCGCAGCCGTTTCGCGTAGGCCCGCGCCATCTTAATCCCCCCCACATCGGGCGACACCACGACGATGGGTGCGAGTCGCTTGCGTCGGACGTACTGCTCAAAGACTCTGATGGCGTAGAGGTGATCGAGTGGAATATCGAAGAAGCCTTGAATTTGGCCCGCGTGCAGATCCATCGTCAAGACGCGATCCGTCCCCGCCGTGGTGATGAGATTCGCGACGAGCTTGGCGGTGATGGGTACCCGCGGCTGGTCTTTGCGATCCTGCCGGGCGTAGCCGTAATAGGGAATGACCGCCGTGATGCGCCGCGCGGAAGCGCGCTTGAGCGCATCGATCATGATGAGTAGTTCCATGAGGTTGTCGTTCGTCGGTGGACACGTCGGCTGGATGACGAAGACGTCTTTGCCCCGCACGTTCTCATTGATCTTGACCCGAATCTCCCCTTCGCTAAATCGAGTGACTAGCGAGTCGGTCAGCGGCACTTTTAGCGCCCGGCAAATCGCCTTGGCGAGTACTGGGTTGGCGTTGCCGCTGACGATGGCCAGTTGAGTGGAGAGTGAGGAGCGCGGAGTAGTTGCCATATCTTGTTAGCGCCGTGCTTTCCTCCGCGGTGCAACTTTGACACGACTGCGTGGACGTGCGACGCGACGTTTCACAACGGATTTGCTCGCGCGACGATGGGGGACGGCTTTCGCCGGTCGCACACGACCTTTTTTGGCCGGCACGCGCACCGTTCGTTTCACACTCGCAGACTTCGAGCTGATACGAGACTTGACGCGAACCGCTCGGGTGCGGGCGGCCGCCGCTTTCGCGCTGGACGGACGCGCGGCCTTCCCATTAGACGGTGCCGGGGCTGCCGCCGCCCGGTGGTGCAGCGGATGCGCCGGCACGCCGACCACGACACCTTTCGAGGGCACATCGTGATCGCGCGTGACGACGCTGCCAGCCCCCGTGATCGCACCCGCCCCGACTTTCACGGGCGCAATGAGCACGGTATCGGAGCCGATGAACGCCCCCTTGCCAATGTGAGTTGGGTGCTTCGTCTTGCCATCGTAATTGGCGGTGATGGTGCCCGCACCAATGTTGACGTCTTCCTCGACGGTCGTATCGCCGAGGTAGGTAACGTGGTTGATGCGTACGCGCGGCGCGACTTTCGTCCGCACCAGCTCGACGAAGTTGCCAATGCGCACCTCATCCGCGATGGCCACGCCGTTGCGCAGGCGGGCAAACGGGCCGATCGAGCAGCGCTTGCCGATGGAGACGCCGCTCTGGATCACGGTATAGGGATGAATGACGCTGTCGACGCCGATCGTCACGCCGTGATCGATAAACGTCGTCTGCGGATCTTCAATCGTCACGCCATTATGGAGGTGCGTGTCGACGATGCGCTGGCGGATGACGCCAATGGCTCGCGCCAGCTCTGTGCGCGAGTTGATCCCCAGCGCTTCCGAGATCTCCTCCACGCGTGTGACTTGAATTTTGACTCCTTCTTGGTGCGCGAGCTGCGAAATCGCGCGCGTGAGGTAGAGCTCCTTCTTCGTGGCGCTGGCCGTGGTCGTGGCCAAGGCTTCCATCAGTGCTTGCGTGTGACACACGAGCGGGCCGACGTTGATCTCGCGGATGGCCCGCTGCGCGGCGTTCGCTTCCGCCTCTTCAACGATCCCGCTCACTTGTCCTGTTTCGTTGCGGACGATGCGGCCGTAGCCGCTGGGATCCGCCAAGTGGGCTGATAGGAGAGTGCACGTGGCGCTCGTTTTGAAGTGGGTTTCGATCAACTTTTGGATCGTCGTGCGGCGGACGAGCGGCGTGTCGGCGTAGAGGATGAGGAGATCACCACTGATCCCACCGAGCGCCTTCTTGGCAACGAAGACCGCATCGCCGGTGCCGAGTTGCTTTGTCTGCAGGACGACCTTCACCTCTTTGGGCAGGTACGGTTTGACCGCCTCCGAGCCGTGTCCCAAGACGACGATTGGCTGCTTCACCCCCGCCGAGGCCACCAAGTCCAGGGCGTAGGCAATCATGGGCCGGCCGCAGATTGGATGTAACACCTTGGGCAACTCGGACTTCATCCGCGTGCCTTCACCCGCCGCTAAGATGATCGCGTGCAGTGTTCTCATAGTCTCTGCCTCATCCTCTCAATCTCCCACTCACGAGAAATGCTCCCCGCACATCCTGGCCCACACGAAAGCTGGGGAGCCAGGATTCGAACCTGGACGGAGAGCTCCAAAGGCTCTTGTGCTACCATTACACTACTCCCCACCGGACGCACAGAACCCGTTGTCACGCTCCCGCCTCTCCCGCGTCAACCGCTCCAGCCCCACTGACAGGAGGACGGTGTTCCCTGGCGCGCTCTGTCTCATACACCTCAAGGACCCTCTGCTGGAGGTACTGCCGGAATTCCACCGTGATCGGGTGCGCGATGTCGCGGTGCGCCAGCGCTTCGAGTGCCTCGGGCGTCCCTGGAGCGGGTAGGGATTCCGGAGGACGACTGATCCCACCACCGCACTGCACGCAGAACCGACCTCCGAGATCGTTCTTAAAGTGACATCGCGTGCACGCCACCTTCGGCTTCGTGGACGGCATGGCCACGAAGAGCCCGTTCTTGCCGTCAATGATCTTCATGTTGCGTACGACGAAACAGCGCTCAAACGTCACCGTGGCGTAGCCCTTGAGGCGTCGCTCGACGGAATGGCCCTCTCGGGCGCCGGAGTCCGGCGCAGACTCACGTAACGACACACGCACATCCGTAATCTCCATCCCTCACCCTTCCTACGGGACGAGCGACCCGGAGGCTCAGCACATCTGGCGGTCGTGGAGCGAGCCCTACATCACTCGAGAGGACGTCACCGCACATGACGCCCCATCGGTCTGAATGGGCTCAACGCGCCACGACGACGGACTGAGGGTCTGCAGTTGTGCGGCGACATCTTGAGCGTGGGCGAAATCGCGGCAGAGTCCGAAGACCGAGGGTCCACTACCGGACACATGCGCGCTCATGCACCCCAGCTGGAGTAGCTGTGACTGGATACGTGTAATGACAGGACAACGCCGGATCGCTTCAGGTTCGAGATCGTTCCACAACCCGTGAGCGAGCTCGCCGAGCGAGCCGTTGCTTAAGGCGTGTGTCACCATGGTAAGTGACGGCTTTGGGGCTGTCAAGTCGAATTGTGCGCTCTCATAGATGGCCTTCGTCGACAACGGCACATTCGGGCAGACCAGCACGTGGGCCAACCGGCGCGTGGTCTGCAGTGTTTCACAGACCTCTCCGCGGCCACGTCCGATCGCAAACGGATCCCCCCCAAGAAAAAATGGCACGTCAGACCCTAAACGTGCCGAAAGCCGAATGAGCTCTTGCGGCTCAAGTTCGAGCCCCCAGAGGGCGTTCAGACCAAGCAGTGTGGCCGCCGCATCGGAGGAGCCTCCGCCAAGTCCGGCCGCGATCGGGATACGCTTGGTCAGATGGATGCGTACCCCGCGATTCGTGCGACCGGTGTGCTGGAGCAGCCGCGCGGCTTTGAGGATGAGGTTCTCATCGCCACAGGAGAGCGTCGGCTCGGTACACGTGAGGGTGATCTCCTGCGACTGCTCTTCGAACGTCAATTCATCCGCAAGATCGATGCGCTCAAACACCGTCTCGATCTCATGGTAGCCATCCGGCCGCTTGCCCACCACGCGGAGATAGAGGTTGACCTTGGCTGGCGCACGTAGCCGGAGCATTGACAGGATACAAGTTTAAGAAGATCGGGTACGGTTAAACCTGCCCTACTAACTCACTCGAGATACTGTTCGAACCGGTTGACGAGCTCGGAGAACGCGCCGAGAAATACGGGATCGACGGTGTCCGGATAGGACAGATGCATATATAGATAACAGTTGTATTTCACTGACTCTGGCGCCATCACATGCGTTTTGAAGTAGTGACTGTCGAACGTCTGAGGCAGCACGGCTTGCTCCACATATTTTCCTGGACGGAGTTCCATGGATCCCATAATACCGCCGTGTTTATTGAGCCGCCTATCCTGGCCACTCGGCCGTTTTGGACCCTCCACCTTGAACGCTGGCTGCCATTCTCCTGTCATAAGCGGATAGTGCACATAAAACTCCATCGTGTCGTAGGTAAACTCGATCTTCTGATCCGTCACTGATACATGCGCCTCGGGATAATGGGTATGCATAAGGACTTCAATAGCGTCACCAAACTTTTGCAGGCTCGGTAACGGAGGAACTGTCTCTTCGCTCTGGGCAATGGGAGTCACGCCGACTGCCAAGAGGAACCCTAGCAGCAGGAACCATCGTCTGGTCATGATCCAATCTCCAATGCTCACGAGATGGGTATGCTCTTGGTCCGAGCCCTCAGCCCAGAACCCTGAGCACTCTTTCGAGCCTAGAGCCTTGAGCCTAGAGCACTTTGTTTAAGTTTGAGGACGTCTTTGACGGCTTTCACGATGTCGTCGGGCATGAGGTGGAAGGCTTTGAGGAGCTCGGCCGGATCGCCGGACGTCCCGAAGCGATCCTGTACACCGACGAAGCGCATGGGCACCGGATGCGTCTGCACGACTACTTCAGCGACGGCCCCACCAAGTCCACCGACAATCGTGTGCTCCTCAGCCGTCACGATCGCACCAGTTTCTTTTGCCGCAGCAACCAGCGCTGGGCGATCAATCGGCTTGATGGTGTGGACATTGATGACGCGCGCCTGGATGTCCTCTTTTGCGAGCTGCTCCGCGGCCTGCAACGCATGATAGACCATGACGCCGCAGGCCACGATGGTGACGTCATCACCGCTCCGCAGGACGTTGGCCCGACCGATCTGAAACGGATCGGTCTCTTTGGTCATGATGGGCACCGGACTGCGGCCCAAGCGCAGATACACCGGACCGGAATAGTCAGCGCTGGCGATCGTCGCTCTCTTCGCTTCCAGCGCATCGCAGGGCACGACCACCGTCATGTGCGGCAACGAGCGCATCACGGTCAATTCTTCCAGTGCCTCGGCGGTGGCCCCATCCGCCCCGACGGACAGTCCGCCGTGCGAGCCGACGACCTTCACGTTCAGTTGCTGGTAACAGACCGCCATCCGCAGCTGTTCCAGCGTCTTGCCGGTGACAAATTGCGAGAAGGAACACGCAAACGGAATCTTCCCGGCAATCGCCAGGCCCGCCGCGGTCCCAATCATGTCTTGCTCCGCGATCCCGACGGAGAAAAAGCGGTTCGGGTATTGTTTCTTGAACCAGATCGCCCGCGCCGAGTCTTCCAGATCGCCGGAGAGGGCCACGACGTTGGGATGGGTCTTGCCGAGTTCTAGCAACCCTTCGCCGAATCCATCACGTGTGGGTTTGTCCGCCATTAGAGACTCACCGCCTGGAGTTCTTTCAACGCTCGCTCCAGCTCATCCGGTTTTGGTGCGACGCCGTGCCACGCCGGGTTGAGCTCCATAAACGACACCCCTTTGCCCTTCACCGTCCGCGCGACGATGACTTGGGGCTTGCCCTTGAGCATCTCGGCTTCATCATACGCCTTGAGGACCTGCGCGAGATCGTGGCCGTCGATCTCAATGGCGTGCCAGCCGAACGCGCGCCATTTCTCGGCCAGTGGCTCGATGTCCTGAATCTCCTTCACCGGACCATTCTGCTGCAACTGATTGGCATCGATAATCGCGCAGACCGACTCGAGCTTGTGATGATGCGCGGTCATCGCCGCCTCCCACACCTGCCCTTCTTGGATTTCCCCATCGCCCATCAAACAGAAAATACGTCGGGCGCGTCCATCAAGGCGATCGGCCAGCGCAATCCCATTCGCCATCGAAAGACCTTGACCTAATGATCCTGCGGCAATCTCCACCCCCGGCACGGAGCCTCTTTCTGGGTGCCCTTGAAGACGCGTCGGGTAGCGGCGCAGCGTCAGGAGCTCCTCGTTGGGAAAGTAGCCGCGAGACGCCAGCACCGCGTAGAGCGCCGGACAGCCGTGGCCCTTTGAGAGCAAAAAAAGATCGCGGTCCGGCCAGGTGGGACGCGCGGGGTCATGGCGCAGTTTATACCAGTAGAGGCCGATGAGTAGCTCGACCATCGAGAGCGAGCCGCCCGGATGACCGCTGCCCGCGCGGGCGATCGTCCGTAAAATCGTTTGGCGCAACTCAACAGCGACTTGCTTCAGGGCTGACACATTCGGTCGTGGTGCAATCGTCATGGTGTTGTCGCGCTCACTCCATGCAGTTGCATCCGGTGAAGTTTTTCCTCGATGGCCGCCCGATCCGCCCCGAGCTCCAATGCCCGCTCCCAACTGTGCCGGGCGCGATCCAACTCACGTCGCTTAAAGTACACGTCGCCCAGATGATCCAGAATCGTCGGGTCGGTGTCCAACAGTTCCGACGCCCGCACCAGGCGTGTGATGGCTTCATCGAGGTTGCCCATTTGGTAATAGACCCACCCCAGGCTATCAAGGTACGCCCCATTGTCCGGATCCAGCGCTAGGGCCCGTTCGATCAGTGCCTTGGCCTCGGTGAGGTTCACGCCCGACTCAGCATCGAGATAGCCGAGGTAGTTCAGCGCATCCGGATGGTTCGGGTTCAGCTCCAGCGTGCGCCGCAGCATGGCCCGCGCCTCCTCTCGGCGTCCGAGCTGATCCAACTGCACGGCGAGGTAGAAATGGGCCTGATCGTAATCGCTCTTTAGCGTGATGGCCCGCTCAAACGCCCGCATCGCCTCCTGGGACTGCTTGGCCTCCCGATAGACGAGCCCTAAGGCCACATACAGCTCAGGAGGATGGTGGAGCTCCTCCAGTTTTTGCGCGAGCAACTGCTCCGCCTCCGCATACCGGTGCTGGGCCAGCCACACTCGCACGAGCCCCATGATCGCTTCAAAATCGCGCGGGGTCAAATCCAGCACCGCTTGATAGTTCGTCCCCGCCTCACGCCAGTGCTTGGCATTGAACTGGGCGCGCCCGGCGTGGTGATACAGCCGCGGGTTGAGCGGATCCATCCGAATCGCGTCTTCGTAGTGTGCCGCCGCTTTCTCAAATTGACCGCTCAACTCATACGTCAGGCCCAGGGCTACGCGAATCTCCAGCGAATCAGGGGTGAGCTCAAAGGCGCGCGAGAGTTCCGCCTCGGCGTCCTCGAATTGATTCAACCGTCCGTAGAGCACTCCGAGGTTGAAGTGGAGCTGGCTGGAATCGCCAAACGTCCGGATCAACTCCTGGTAGAGCGCAATGGCTTTTGGCAGCGTCCCCTGCAGGACGTAGAGGTCCGCCAACGTGCTCATCACAAACCGATCCTCGGGCTCAATCGTCAGCAACCGTTCGTAGGCCGCCACCGCTGGCTCAATCTCGCCCTGCGAGGTATGGAGCATCGCCACCCACCGCAGCGCATCAGGTTGGTTCGGATCGAGCGCCAACGCGTTTGAGAAGAACTGGAGAGCGCGATCTAGCTGTCCCAACTTGACGTACGTCGCGCCGATGCGCACATTCAGGAGCGGGGAGGTGCGGTCACGGGTGAGCGCGAGCTGATAGGTATCAAGTGCTTCAGGGAGTTTCGCTGAGTGCTCCAACATGAGCCCGCGCAGGTAAAGACCATACGCCGGCTGTGCGGGCACCCGGCGCACCAACTGATGCATCGCGCAGCCGGTCACGACACTCACCAGCAGCAGACCAACGCCGCCCCGTAGCCCTGCGCGCGCGAGTCGGCTTCGTCTCATGCGGCTCATCATCTGCTGAGCGATTCAAAAAAGCATCGCATCGGCCTGGGCTCACCGCGTCAAAGAACGATCCGGCATGCTCGCGGCGTCAGTAGATCACCTTGTTCAAGGGATACTCGATGATGTCCTGGGCGCCGGCGTCCTTAAGCTTCGGGATCAACG
>Ga0209515_10008226_pt1 | contig 12238 bp, 9 predicted proteins | sample Subgroupgradi54m_FD_187454 | JGI IMG/M metagenome (GOLD analysis project Ga0209515, IMG submission 187454) | Subsurface groundwater microbial communities from S. Glens Falls, New York, USA - GMW60B uncontaminated upgradient, 5.4 m (SPAdes)... ... | reverse complement strand
GTTTGTGATTCCAGAAGAATGTTGAGCGTCAGTCCCACGGGCTCCAACGTGTCCATAGCCGCCATTTGTTGTATTAGTGACAGGAGGAAAGTTGAAGGGCGTTGCTGTCGCGGTACCCACTTGAACATTTCGGACGACGATATGTGCGCGGGTCACGCGCGGTTCATTATGTGCATTGATGGTAATTTGATCCGGCGCATCGGTTTGATTGCCAAAAGTCTCACCAAACCATCGAACCGGTTGTGCGATTGGCGTATCTGTTGAACCATCGCCATTCACGTCGATTCCTTTACCATCAACAAAATAAACCGTACCATTTTGCCCATTGTAGGTTGCATAGACATTTTCAGCTCCCGAAGCAACCTTCACAATCCCATTCTTTTCGACTGTTTGTCTGCCTGTAATTTCAGTTGGAATTCTTTGAACGGAGGACGGCGCTTCGAACCAAAATTGATAACTAACACCATGCAGATTTGGACCAGTGAGCGTCCAACCCCTCACTGCGGATGCAGGATCCAGATCAACCACCCATTCATTCGGCGAACTTCCAGGATGGATCGTACTTCCTTCGGCGGCACCAAGCGCACCTAACATTGCTCCAAGACCATCTGTCAACACCGTATTAATAGGAACTCCGTCCCAGACTCCATCTGGTAAAAGTCTGTGCGTTGGTTCAGTCGTTTGATCACCATTACCATTATCTGGTGTTATTCCAGCATCTTGCGGACTTGGACAACCACCCATACTGCATAATCCAACTCCTGCAACTCCAGTCGCGGTAACAGTTGTAATTGCTTGCAGGGTAAAAAAATTTGGAAATAAAAAAGCAAGCAACGCGATCCAACCGCCTTGTCTTTTCCGTGTTTTTTCTTGGCGAACTTGAGAATCCAATATACGGCTCTGCCAAAACTCAGCTTTAAACACATCGCTTATCTTCCAATTCGAACTCCGTTCCGAACGATCAGGTCCTTCCCAAATTTCTTCTTTGGTGCGCAATTCCGAACGACCGAAACTGGAATCGGCGGGACGAGGATAAACTCTAAAAATGTAGGTTGTGTTCACTCCTTCATCGCGCGTTTCAAAACGAGCCGAACCATCCTCGAGCGCGACCGGGCCATCAGAAGCTTCAAAGCTTGTCACCACGTCTGCAATGGCGCTGAATCGAATTTCATTGGGTCCTGATTCTTGTGAACCCGTTTCTTGAAATCCAGGCGCAGCGGCTCCGGGTCGAAGCAAAAGTGAAATGGGAATTTCAAAATAATTCCATTTCCCTTTTTCGCCCTTCAAGCGAACCGTCGCTTTTTTCTGAAAACCTTCGTCAGTTCCAGTGACAAAATCATGCAAAACACTGTCGGTATCTTCAAAAAATATTCCAATTTTAATCGTTTCATTTAAACCAAATTTTGGTTTTGTTCCCGTCCAAAATCTTCCGAGGCCGGCAAATTGGGTTTTGTCAAAGTGAACAGTTGCGCTTTGAACATCATCAATTGCTGTTGCTTGAAGACTGGTCGGATCTGCCTTGGGATCAATGACCAAAAATGGACTTGCTAAATTTGAACCTGCTCTTAAAAGCCAATCGGTCGTTTCAGGAAGGTCAGCCAAATTGTCTGCACTTTGCTCCGCTTCAATTTCCGTGATGTAACGGATATCGGTTTTAATGTCACCGCTTCCGGGACTGAATTCGATGGCAATCTGTCCTTCCGGATGAAGTGCATTTGGCTCAACAAGTTCATCACCTACCAAAAAGCGGAAACCTTCGCTCACAAGAGATCCTGGAACATTCACTAAATATGAAATAATTCTTTGAAATGTCGCGAGCGGATCGCCGATTTGATAAGAGGCGGTAAGCGTCACCAGCGTTTGCTGATTGGGGTCATTTGGATCCGCATTTGGGTTCGCCTTTATAAAATCTGACCATTCTTTGTTTTGCCACATTACGGTTAAATTCATTTCCAGAGATGGATTTTCTTCATCCAATTTGAAGTGAAATTTTGGCGTCATTCTGTCGATATCTTCATATTCTTTTTGCGCCGATGCCGGATCAAGCCCGTTCTCGATTGCTTTGATAAGATCTGCCTGTCTATTTGCTATTCTCTGATCAATCAAACGAAAAACGATCTTGGACATCTGAGACTGATCAAGGCCTTTCGTTGAAATCGGATTTCTGTCTTTGTCACGAAATTGGACTTTTAATTTGAGAAGTTGAGCTGGTTTCCCGTCTATCATAACAGTTTGAACCTGATTCAGATCAAGCTGCCCAAGCATAAGAGATACAAATGCTCCTCCGTCTCCCGCTACAGATGTCACTCGATATTTAAGAATAACCACATTGGGACTTTCCTGTTCGATCTCCGCCGTTGCATTATCCGGAGAAGAAATGGCGGTTGCCACAACGTGAGAATTAACAATGGCTCCAGAATCCAATTTTTCCTTCGCGGGCGCGAGCGCATTTAAGGGAGCTTCGCGAGCCGACTGAGGAACATTATGATCAACGGTAGTCTGCGTGAGATTACCAATGGCATCAAGAGCTGAGGTGCCACCCGACATATCACAACCAGCAGCAACCATTCCTGCTCCGAATATCGCAAGAACTTCCCTTCTTCCCATTTTGCGGCTGCGAAATTCGGCACGGCCGGAAATTTGTGTTTCGCGAGGCTGCTTGTTGGGTAAAAGCGGCTTCACTTCTTTTCGGGGTACTTGATTCCTCGATATCGGATTCCTGATTCCCGAAGGAAAACCATTCTGAAAAGTACCGTAAGTAACGTTTAGCTTTGGTTTCCCAGTTTGACCAACGAGCGTGACTTTTCTTTCATCGCTCACAGCGGCATGACTTTCAACTTTTTTTGCACGGTCTGTTCGAAGCGCTCGAACTTGCTTCACTTCCTCAATCACACGCCGCACCCGCTCTTCTCTTGCTTCAATCTCAATCGAAATGGATTTGGTTAATTTTTCACCGTGAATGGTGGCAATCAATTTTTCTTTTCCGGATGCGTCCCGATCAATCTTTAGAAAAATCCCATAGTCTTCGAGTTTGTTTTTGTCAATCGCAGACAAGATTTCAAGCGTGTCGCGGTCCAAGCTAACAATCGCTTCTGCAAGGACCTCTTTTAACGCATCTAAATTCTTTCCCAATTCCTTTTGGAATTCCAAGTCGACAAGATTACTTACATTTCGAATGGTTGCCTGTGAGAAAATGGTGTGCTTGCCGGTTTGCATCAAACTTTCAGTATAATTCTGATGTTCTTTTTCGACATCATCAAAAGTCGTAATCCGAGGCGAGACAATCAAATAAGAAATGTTATTTTCTTTGAAGCCGTGCGTAAAGCCTCCCGTATGAAAACCTCCGGTGATCGTAATGGCTTTGTCTTTCTTGGTTTCGTGTAACACGTGTGACAAGTTATCAAAGAATGCCGATTCGCGCACGAGAGCCAATTTGTAAAATTCAAGGCAGTTGTAATAGAGCTTGTTCACTTTTGAAAGTTCGCGAACGGAAGGAAGCTGGGTTGTTTTGTCAACTTGCTGAATCCGCTTGAGAAGTTCTTCGGGGCTGAAGAGTTCCCGGCCCGCATCCATGCGGATAAAATTCTCACGCGTGAGTTCCAGCGAAAAAAGATCGTTTAAAAGAAAATTTTGCCGGAAGAGTTCTACCATTTGTTTCTCCGTACCGCTCGGCGCGAGTTTGTCTAAAATTTGATTGTCCAGCCGGTCAATTTCTTCAAAAATTTCCTCCCCGTTGATTTCGTTCCGAAGCAGTGTGTTCCCGACCCAAAGTGAAAGCTGGGGATAATTTTTAAATGCAAACCCTTTTGAATTGGTTTCGTCGAGAAGACGCTCAAAAAGATAGCGGGCAGACATTCCTTCCGAAAGCGAAGACGGTTCTTTTCCGTTCAATCGATTTTCAATTTCAATCAAAAGATCGGGACTCGTTTCGACCGATTTTAAAAACGCCTTCGCTTTTTCCCACTCGGCCTTGGCGCGGTCTAATTTTAAATTGGGTTCAATCTCTTTTAATTTAAAAATGCGAAGTAAAATCGGCCAATCCCTTTGCTTTCGCGGATCGGTGAGATCCAGTTTCAAAACATCTTTGGCAGCTTTTTGGATTGTGTTGAGATAGGAATTGAGATGACTTTTTGATTCTTTATAACGATACCACTCTTTTAGAAAAGCGCGCAATTCTTTGTTCATCGTGCGCGAACCCGCGCGATCAATCAATTGGACCAATTTTCCGGAAAACGCTCTCCCCTTTTCGGTTTCCGGCCAAACTTTTCGAAACTGGTCCAAATTGTTTCGATAAGCCTCGATTGATTCAAGCCCGTGGGCCTGCATGGAAGAATTTGTATTTGCTTTTCTATAACCTTGATCAACCAAATAGGCCTCCGCTCCCGTCACTTCACCTTTCTTCACGAGGTAATCAATCATTTCTGAATTAAGTTTTGAATCTTTAAAAATTTTGAGGCGCGCCGGATCCAGTTTTTCGGCACCGCCTTCCAGAAGGACGAGTGAGAATCCGTATTGTTTGTTGAGATAATCAACGAGAGCCTGAATGTTGTGCTGAGCTTCGTAATTTCCGTGAGCATCTTGAATGTGAACCACAATCGGTGACAGTTCTTTGCTTGTTGAAGGATTAATGAAACGTTCGCGGATGGAACCCAATTCCTGCGGAATGACAATTTTATTGATTAAACTTTCGTATTGGATTTCTGAATTTCCGAAGAACTGAGCGGATTGAATGGCGGGAATAGGTGCAGCGAAAAGGTTTTGTGTGAAGATAAATGAAACCAGCGTTAGTAACGCTACAATTTTTTCTATCTTTTTTCGTTTCATCTGTAGAATCCGCCTTTTTTTAAGGCATAAAACGTAAACTTATTTCACATTTATTAAAAGTATATCATAAAAACCGGATATGTCAAGTCAAACGGTATCAAAATCCGCTTATCTGGTACTTTTAAATTTTCTCGTAATATACTGTGATATAATGACTTGCGATTTCTTTAATGCAGAACTTCGGTGGGATACTGAATTTTTCAGATTTTGGCCTATTTCAGCCAATGTTTTTTGGAAGGGCGGGTAATAAAATAAAGGATCGTAACCAAAACCGCCACTTCCGCGCATTTCAGCTAAAATCATCCCTTTTATTTCGCCTTTCGCGGTGCCAATCAATCGACCGGGTTCGGCGATTGCGATCACACATTCAAATTTTGCCCAGCGCTTAGATTCGGGAACTTTCTTCATTGAGTGCAAAACCTTTTTGCAATTTTCAAGATCGTCTTTCCCTTCACCGGCAAACCGGGCAGAGAAAACACCGGGCGCCCCATTTAAAGCATCAACGGAAAGACCGGAATCGTCCGCAAGTGTCAAAAGATTTGTAGCAATTGCATATCCGAGCGCTTTTTTAATTGCGTTTTCTTCAAATGTCTTTCCGTCTTCGTCGATTTCTTGGACAGCTGGAAAATCAGCAAGTGAAACCAATTCAATTTCATTTTTAATTTTAGGATCCAAAGCGCCTGCAAAAATTTCTTCGAGCTCTTTTAGTTTTTTGAGATTTTTGGAAGCAATCAGGAGTTTCATATTGTAGAGGCAAGGTTACCTCGCCCAAAACTGGGTTGGGAAATCCAGCCCCTATAATTTCACGAAATTCTTTTGAACCTGGAGGATTTGTTTGATTCCTTTTTTGGCAAGGCCGACCAACTGCATCATTTCTTTTTCAGAAAATGGATTGCCTTCCGCGGTCCCCTGAATTTCAATTAATTTTCCGCTGCCGGTCATCACAACATTCATGTCCACTTCCGCTTTTGAGTCTTCTTCGTAACAAAGATCAAGATACGGAACTCCATTCACAATTCCAACGCTCACGGCAGCCACGTAATCTTTGATCGGGTTTTTCTGAAGAATTCCGACTTTCATCATTTTGTGGATCGCATGTGAGAGCGCGATCATGCTTCCCGTAATGCTGGCTGTCCGCGTCCCGCCGTCCCCCTGCAGCACATCGCAATCAATCCAGATCATTTGTTCACCCAAACATTCCATATCTAAAATCGCCCGAAGCGATCTCCCGATGAGACGCTGGATTTCCTGCGTGCGCCCGCTCACTTTCCCCTTGGAAGATTCGCGCTGGATCCGTTCGGTGCACGAAGCCGGCAGCATTCCATATTCGGACGAAAGCCAGCCCTTGCCTTTCCCTTTCAAAAACGGCGGAACTTTTTGATCAACGGATGCTGCACAAACAACGCGTGTATTCCCAAATTCAATCAAACAGGAGCCAAGCGCGTACTTTTGAAAATTCTGTGTAATTTTAACCGGCCGCAATTGATCCGGTTTCCGCTCATCCATTCTTTTCATGATTGACACTCGCTTATTTATTGTTATCTGATTTTTAAAATTTTGTGAAGCCGGGGAACGATCCGGACGTTTTGCAGGGATGCGCCCGCGATTTGCTGCAATTCAGACAAAAGCCGCATGAGTTCAGGGTCGTCATGCCCTTCTCGATTTTTTTCCGAAATCGGCTGAAGGATTAACGGAATCCGGCAATCGGCTTCGCAGAGAATGGCACATAATTCTTGAAATTCACGCGCATCAATTTCTTTCGAGATCACCATCTTGACAAATGTTTCATGGTTTCGTGCGATTTTAAGAAACTGGCGGTGTTCTTCATAAAAATTTTTTTCTTTCGTGACGCTCGCAGGTTTCATGTCCATCGCGATGACATCCATCCACTGAATGACTTCCGAAAGCGGCTTCCATAAAATTCCGCTGGTTTCTAAATATAATTTAAAGTTTAATTTTCGGAGCTCGGGGCACAATGATTTCAAAAACGAACCATAAAAAAGCGGCTCACCGCCCGTTAAACTGATAAAGGCATGCGGGCCCGCTTCATCTTCAAGCTTTTTTACTTCACTGAGAACTGACTCAATGCTGAGGTCAGTCCCCGGCTTGTCAAGCTCGTCACAGTACTCACAGTGAATGTTACACTTTTCAAAACGGATGAATAAATGTTTCTCACCCAAATGTGTTCCTTCACCCTGAAGCGACGAGAAAATTTCTGATATTCCTGCGGTTTTAACCAACATGTTATTTTCCATTTATATTACTTATCTGGAGCAGCGGATCGTTCACACCGGCATCCCGGAAACCCTTTGCACGCAAAATGCACGAATCACATTCTCCGCACGGAATTTCACCTCCCTGGTAACAAGACCAGGTCAGGTCATAGGGAACCTCGAGCGAAATGCCAAGTTGGATAATTTCCGATTTCGTCATGTGAAGAAGCGGCGCTTTGATTTGAATCGATTTTCCCTCTACGCCGCATTTTGTTCCTTTTCGGATCATCGCTTCAAATGCTTTAAAATATTCTTCCCGGCAATCGGGATAACCGCTGTAATCAATCGCATTGGCACCGATAAAAATCGCTTCTGCGCCTTCGGATTCTGCAAATGACGCGGCCAGGCTCAAAAAAATGGTATTTCGCGCGGGAACATACGTGGCGGGAATTTCTTTCGACATTTCTTTTTCATCTCGGTTCTTCGGCAAAGGTATTTTGGAATCTAAGAGCGCGCTTCCGCCCCACGGCATTTTGAACTCGAGTTCGATATGTTCGACTCCAAAATATTTTGCAATTCCACGGGCAGAGAGAATTTCCCGCTCATGGCGCTGGCCATAATGAATGGTAAGCGCTTTCACGTCATTCGGTTCTTTCATTATAACCCCGAGCACCGTCGAAGAATCCAAACCGCCGGATAATAAACAAATCGCTTTTGATTGGCTCATGCAAGCCACTTTCGTTTTACCGTTGCCACTTCTGTCAGCCGAACCACTTTTACATCCCGGAGCGGTTCTACGAGAAACCGTTCGCCAATTTTTAAAAAACTCTGCTGCAAGTCACTCACAAACACGCTTAATTTTCCTTTCCCGCGGGATTTTCTGAGTAATTTTTTTTCGCTTAAAAGTGATATCAAATTTAAAACGGTTGGTTTTGCCGAATCAATCAAACAAATTTTTGGCCCAACAAATTTTTGAATGGCACTGCGAAGCAATGGATAATGCGTGCAACCTAAAATAAGCGAATCGATTCTTCCGTCCACCAACGGTTTTATGTATTGCTTCACGATAGAACCTGCAATGCTTCCGCTTAAGATACCCTCTTCCACAAGGGGCACAAACAAGGGACAAGCTTGGACTTGAACGCGGACACCGGAATCAAACGACCTTAAAATCCGCTCATACGCACCGCTTGCAACTGTTGCCTGCGTTCCGATAACTCCGATTCTCTTTTTTACTGAAACGCGAATGGCTTCACGGGCTGCTGGGCGAATCACATCTAAAATTGGAATGGTGTAACGTTTCCTCAAAACGTTACCGGCTGCGCTTGCGGATGAATTACACGCAATCACAATCGCTTTAACGCCGCGATGCAGCAAAAATTCGGTGTTCTCAATTGAAAATTCGGTAATTTGGCGTTTTGATTTAATGCCGTACGGAAGCCGGGCCAAATCACCAAAATAAATGATGTGTTCGCGGGGAAGTTGTTTCAGAATTTCGCGGACAACCGTGAGCCCGCCCAAACCTGAATCAAAAACACCGATGGGTAAATTGCGTCCAAGAGATTGTTTCGATTTCAACGAGACCATCCGTAAATTTGGTAAGAAATCAATCGTGTTAGATCGTTAATCTGGGATTCGTAACCAAGCACCGATTCGTTCGAGCGCTTCCTGAATCCGTTGCTCGTTTACGACAAGAGCAAACCGGACATAACCCTCTCCGTATTCACCAAAACCGGTTCCCGGAGCAACCGCAACGCCCGTTTCCCGAATGAGAAGCTCTGTAAATTCCATCGATGTGAGCGCAGAAAACCGTGCCGGAATCCGCGTCCATACATAAAAGGTTGCTTTTGGTTTCTTGGTTTCCCAGCTGATTTTATTGATCCCGTCACAAAAAACGTCGATTCGCTTTTTATACTTCGTGAGAATTTGCTTGATATATCCTTGCGGCCCGCTTAACGCGCGTGTCGCAGCTACTTGAACACCGCGGAAAAGGCCAAAATCGCAATAACTTTTGGTTTTTGCGAGACTCGCCAGAATTTCTTTATTGCCGACGGCGAAACCTACGCGCCAGCCGGCCATGCTGTAAGATTTTGAGAGCGTGTGAAATTCAATCGCATGTTTCCGCGCTTCTTTTACTTCGAGCAAACTGTGTGCGCGCCTGCCATCGTAGACAAAGTCCGAATATGCTAAATCCGACGCCACAATAATATTCTTATCATGAACCCACTTCACAACTTTCTCATAAAATCCGAGATCGCAAGTGGCTGCCGTCGGATTGTGCGGATAACTTAAAAATAAAAGTTTTGATAAGCGAACGGTTTCTTTCGGAAGAGAAAAAAAGTCGGGCAAGTAACCGGTTTCTTCTTTGAGCGGAATGTTGTATAAAATACCGCCGGCCATGATAACGCCGTTGAAGTGAACCGGATACGCGGGAGACGGAACCAAAGCAAGATCGTCAAAATTCATAAACGCCAGCGCCAGGTGTGCAATACCTTCTTTTGACCCGATGCACGGCAGCACTTCCGTGTCGGGATCCAGATCTACATTAAAACGATCTTTATACCAATCACTGATCGCTTTCCGGAATTTTTTCTCAACCGAGAAATCAGATTTTGAATACCGGTGAATTTCAGGCATGTCCATCGATTCTTTAAGCGCATCGATCACATGTTTCGGCGGATCAAAATCGGGATTTCCCATGCTGAAATCAATGACATCTTTTCCCTGCGCGCGCACTTCCTTTTTCCAATTGTCTACCAGTGTAAAAAGGTAAGGCGGCAGGCGCTTCATTCGATTGGCTTCATGAATGGGCATTGTATTGACGCTCACACTGACTTCAAACTACAAATGAGAGCTTCTCCTCTCTTTTTTAAAAATTAAATTTTACCTAACACTTTTGCGCTGATTTCACCCGCGTGATAAGAACTCCGCACAAACGGCCCGCAAAAAACTTCCTGAAATCCGATCGCGCGGGCTTCGCACTCGTAACTTTGAAAAACGTCCGGCGGCACAAATTCTTGAACCAAAAGTTTTTCTTCCATTGGCTGAAGATATTGACCCACCGTCAAAATATCGCATCGGTGTTCATGCAAATCGTGAAACGCTTCAATCACTTCTTCATTTTTCTCGCCAAGACCGACCATTAAACCACTTTTGGTGGCAATAGCGGGGTAATTTCCTTTGACGTATGCCAGCAGCTCAAGTGACCGGTCGTGATTTGCATTCGGTGATCGAACGAAAGGTGAAAGCCGCCTCACGGTTTCCAGATTGTGATTGTACACATCGGGACGGGCTTCACACACACGCTCAATCGATTTTGAATCACCCTTAAAATCAGGTGTCAATACTTCAATCGTCGACTCCGGCAAAAGCTCCCGAATGGCACGAATCGTTTCATAAAACTGTTCCGCACCGCCGCCTTTTAGATCGTCCCGCGCAACCGATGTCACCACCACATGCGAAAGGCCTAATTCTTTAGCGGCCTCCGCAACATGCGTCGGCTCATCAGCATCCATTGAAAGCGGCTTCCCGGCTTGAATCGCACAAAAACCGCATTTTCGCGTACACACATCGCCCAGAATCATAAACGTGGCGGTTCGCCTTCCCCAGCACTCCATCCGGTTGGGACACTTTGCGGATTCGCAAACCGTATGCAATTTCTTTTCCATAACGGTTCGAGAGGTGAAAGTAGCCGGTTCAAGCAACCGTGATTTTCTAAGCCAATCCGGAAAATGTTTCATATGAAAACTTGACCATCTATACAATATCTGTAAACTTTTGAATTTAATCAGAAAAGCACAGGTGTGTCAAGCTCACTTAAGTTGCTGCTAATTCCCGGATTTAAAATGAAATAAGAACGCGCCTCCGTTTGTCGATAACTTGTTTGGCGACAACAACAAAGGAGGCGCGCTGATGCGAATTACCAAACAAGATATCGACAGAATTTCCCGAAGGGTAAAGATCCAAATGAAAGTTTATCAAAATGCGGTTTCTGGGAAGCATTGGCCCTATCTGGCTGAGATGGTTTTCTCACTTCTCAAAGACCCATCGGTTTTCGTTGCCCAAGTCGCCCGGCATCTGGGCGGCGAGTTGATGGTGATGGAAAAAAGACTGCTCCGGCTGCTTCACAGTCCCAAGATGCGCTGGGAGATTTTGATTCAAGTCCATCTTGAGAGGCTCAAAACTTATGTGAAAAAAATTCCCTTTGATAAGCTTCTCATCTATGCGGATCTTTCGGATCTTGCCAAAGAGTATGCTAAAAAAATGCCGGATCTGGATCGGATCAGGGACGGCTCTGAGAGCACTAAAAAGAAAGCTAAAATTAAACCGGGCTTCTGGCTCAATGAGATCTATATCCAGTTTCCGAATAAGAAAATTTTCACCGCGATCTTCTATCCTTTTTCTACTTTGGAAAAAGGTTTCAAGTCCCAGACGGATTTGATTCTTGGGCACATGAGCCTTGTTTTTCACGCCCTTGCGGGAGTAGGCCTCTGGATCTCCGACCGCGGCTATGACAACCTAAAATTTTTTTGCGTTTCCTGGCTCGCGACTGGAAATTTCTCATCCGCCTCAGACTCCATGTGCACGTGGCCCGAAAAATGTTGAATAAAAACCGCCGCCTTCAATCGGTCCACCGAATCGCTAACAATCTGAAGCTGGATTTCTCCTACAAAACTTTTTACCCCGGCTTCGATAAGAAAATTTCTTTCGCCTGGACTAAAGTTTGGCTGCCCGACGCCAAAGACAAAAAACTCTGGCTCCTGGTCTTTCAAGAAGTCAAAAAATCTCCCGTGGCGCTCCTCACCAACGAAAAACCCGTAAGCGCCAAAAAAGTCGCCCGGCTTATTTCTTATTACTTCGGCCGTTACTCCGGCTGTGAAGATCCGGTCCGCTTCATCAAACAAGAATTTAAAGTCGAGAAATTCCGCATCGAAACCCTGCCCGCAATGAGAAATTGGTTTTTCTGGATCTCCGTGGCTTTTACCATGCTCTTTGATTTCCAAACCCACCGGGAAATTCTGCAGAAGATTATTGATTATTCAAAATCTTTTCCCACTCCTGCGACTTTTCTCTATTACCGTATCCTCAGAGGAATCAATTACTTGCTACGAGACTTTTTTCCGTACGGAGGCTTGGCTCGTGCAAAACTTTCTTAATTTAAATCCGGGAATTAGCAGATCTCTCTAACTTTCAATGTACTG
>Ga0209515_10008225_pt1 | contig 12240 bp, 10 predicted proteins | sample Subgroupgradi54m_FD_187454 | JGI IMG/M metagenome (GOLD analysis project Ga0209515, IMG submission 187454) | Subsurface groundwater microbial communities from S. Glens Falls, New York, USA - GMW60B uncontaminated upgradient, 5.4 m (SPAdes)... ... | reverse complement strand
GGTTGCCGATGGCCAGCGACTTGGCGATCGTGTTGGGCTTCACCGGCTTGACGATTTCCGATTGCTCTTTGATCGCCGTGACGATGGGTGCGCAACCCGTCGCTTGCGCCGCATACAGCTTCGGCGCCGGCTCTTCGGGCAGCAGGCCGATCTTGTGCAGCTCCTTGAACGCCTTGCCGATCTTGGTGATCAGCGACCCGCCTGCCGCCGGAATCACAATATGCTGCGGCGTGTGCCAGCCCAGCTGCTCGGCGATTTCATAGCCGTAGGTCTTGGACCCTTCGGCGTAATACGGCCGGATGTTGATGTTCACGAACGCCCACGGGTACCTCGCGCCGATCTCCGCGCACAGCCGGTTGACCTCGTCGTAGTTGCCCTCGACGGCGACTAGCGTCGGGTTGTAGATCAGCGACGCGACGATCTTGCCCGCCTCCAGATCCGCGGGAATGAAGATGTAGCGCTTAAGACCGGATGCCGCGCCGAGCGAGGAGACGGAGTTGGCGAGGTTGCCGGTCGAGGCGCAGGCGACGGTATCAAAGCCGAGCTCCTTCGCCCGCGTCAAGGCGATCGACACGACGCGGTCTTTGAACGACAGCGTCGGATGCGACACGGAATCGTCCTTGATGTAGAGCTCGCTTGCACCCAACGCGCGAGCCAGGCCTTTGGAGCGGATCAGCGGCGTGAAGCCGGAGAACGCCCCAACGGTGGGCTCGCCATCGATCGGCAGCAACTCGCGATACCGCCACAGCGACTTGGGGCGCGTGGCCAGCGCCGCTTTGGTGAGCACGCGGCGGATGCCGTCGTAATCGTAATCGACCTCGACGCTGCCGAAGCAGTACTCGCACACGAAGACGACCTCTTTCGGATACGCGCGACCACACTCCCGGCACTTCAATCCGATCATGTAGCTCATGGCAGGAGTCTCCTGGGCTGGGTTGGTGGACCGCGCGGCCGTCGAAGGCGATGTCGGCGTCATGGGTCAGCTCTCGAAATAGGGTTGGGCGCTGAAGTATCGGTCGCCGCCGTCGGGAAACACGGTGACGACCGTCTTGCCCGGACCCAGGCGCGAGGCCGTCTGCAGCGCCGCCCAACAGGCCGCGCCGGAAGACAAGCCCACGAAGATGCCCTCTTCGCGCGCCAGACGGCGAGAGGTCTCATAGGCGTCTTCGTCGCTGACTTTGATGATCTCGTCGATCACCGCGCGGTTGAGCGCCTGCGGCACGAACCCCGCGCCGATGCCCTGGATCAGATGCGGCCCGGGCTCACCGCCCGACAAGACGGGCGAGCCCAGCGGCTCCGCCGCGACGATGCGGATCTTCGGATTCTTGCGCTTAAGCGTCTCGCCGACACCGGTAATGGTGCCGCCGGTGCCGACGCCGGCGACGAACGCGTCGAGCTCGCCGTCGGTGGCGCGCAGAATTTCTTGGGCGGTCGTGCGTCGATGCATGTCAGGATTCGCTGGGTTCTGAAATTGATGTGGCATGAACGCGTCGGGCGTGCTGTTCAGGATTTCTTCGGCCTTTTGCACGGCGCCGACCATGCCTTGATCAGCCGGCGTCAGTACCACTTGCGCGCCGTAACTCTTGAGCACGTACATCCGCTCGGCGCTCATCACTTCCGGCATGATCAGGATCACGCGATAGCCCTTGACCGCCCCGATCATCGCCAGCCCAATGCCGGTGTTGCCGCTGGTCGGCTCGACGATCGTAGCACCCGGCTTGATCACGCCGCGCGCCTCAGCGTCCTCGATCATCGACAGGCACACGCGATCCTTGATGCTGCCGCCCGGGTTGTGCGACTCGAGCTTGGCCAACATCGTGGCGCCCGACGGAGGCACCACCTTGCGCAGACGGATCATGGGCGTGTTACCTACGAGCTCGAGCACGTGCTCGGCGATCTTGGTCGTCCGCGTCGGGGTGGCCATCACCCTCCTTTTCGGATCCACATCCAGATGTCTTCGCCGCGCGCGTCGGTCGCAAGCGTGTGATGCGCGCTGAGCGCCCAGGCGGCCAGGTCATCGCGCACGTCGGGCGCGTTGCAGATGACAATCAACGTCTCGCCCGCCGCCAAACGCTTCATCGCGCGGTCGGTCTCGGCCAGCGCCTGTGCGCAGAGCATGTCACGCACGTCGATCGTCGCCGAGGATTCGCTCATTATACGCATCCATCGCAAACCGTGGCAATCGACTCGTCGCTAGGTCCTGGTTAATTTTGACCGCGGGGCCTGTCAAGGCATTCGCTACGCCGCGCCGCACATTTTGCTGCGCTGGGGTTTTCGTCGCTGGCTCGCAAAATCTGCAAGGCGCGGCTTCGCGAACGCCTTGCCACCCGCTAGCTCTTCGCATTTTTGCCAGAACCGTCGCTAGACTACGACGGGTTCGGGAACGATCGTCTCGCCTTGGATGAAGTAACTCTTGAAATCGGGCTGCGTCTGATTCTTCAGTGAGACCAGCACGTAAGAAATGTCGGGCGAGATCGCCAGGCGCACGTCGACGGGCGATGGGTACGCGTCGGTGGCGGTGTGCGAGTGGTAGATCGCAAGCATCCGCTGGCCGGCCTGGCGCATCCTGCGCTCGATGACCAGCTGCTCCTTCGGATCCATCGAGTAGCCGATCGGGCTGTCCTCGACGTTGGTCATCGGATAGACCTGCACGACGGCCCGCTCATCCGTCGCCGCCGCCGTTGCCGGGGCCGACATCGCCAAGATCCCGCACGCTTCCTTCGGATAGCGGCTGCGGCAGTGCGCGATCACTTCGTCGTACAGCGCCTTGGAAATGCGGAGCATCTATCTCCCAGACAAAAATCGCTCCGCCGACTGCCTCGTTCGCAGCCGGCGGAGCGGATCACTCATCACTCGAGGATTACGCCGGCTGCCCTTGGGGCTTGCGCATCGCCTCGATCAGCACACGCGCGACCTCGGGACGCGAAACCTCCTTCGGAGGGAGCTGCCCGGCCAGCAACAGCTCGCGCACCTTCGTGCCGCTGAGCGACACGCGGTCCGCCTCGCCATGGGGACACGTCTTGGTCGACGCCATCGACGCGCACGCGTTGCAGTAGAACGAGTTCTCGAAGAACAGCGGCACGATGCCGAGCTCTTCGTGCTTGAACTCATCGAAGATCTTCTGCGCGTCGTAGGTGCCATAGAACTTGCCGACGCCGGCGTGGTCGCGGCCGACGACAAAGTGGGTGCACCCGTAGTTCTTGCGGATCAGCGCGTGGAAGATCGCTTCGCGAGGCCCGCCGTAGCGCATCGAGGACGGATTGACCGCCAGGATGACGCGGTCCTTCGGATAGTAGCCCTCCAGCAGCACCTCATAGCTCTTCATCCGGACCGAGGCCGGCACGTCGTCGCTCTTGGTCTCACCGACGACCGGATGTAGCAGCAGGCCGTCGCAGATCTCCATGGCGACCTTCTGGATGAACTCGTGCGCGCGATGGATCGGGTTGCGGGTTTGGAAGCCGACGATCCGCTTCCAGCCGCGCTCCTGGAACAGCGCGCGGGTCTTGGCGGGGTCGAGGCGATACTGCAGGTAGTTCGTGTGCGGGACGCGGTTGATGATGCTGATCTTGCCGCCGAGGTAGGTGTCGCCGATGGTCTGCAGGCGGGCGACGCCGGGGTGGGAGGCGTCCGTGGTCTTGAACACTTGCGCGGCTTCATTGTTCTTGTCGGGCTTGTAGATGTCTTCGAGGTGGAGGATCGCGACGACCGAGCCGTTGTTGGCGAGCGCGACGTCGCTGCCGACCTTCAGGCTTTGCGCGGTTGCGGCGTCGACGGGAAGCGTGACCGGGATGGTCCACACGAGGCCGTTGGCCAGCCGCCGCTGGTTGACGACCCCTTCGAAGTCCTTGCGGACCATGAAGCCTTCCAGCGGGCTGAAGCCGCCGATGCCGATCATCTCGATGTCCGACAAAGCCCAGGCATCGAGGGAAATCTTCGGTAACGAGGCCGCCTTCGCGGCCAGCTGCTCGCGCGCAGCGCCTTCTACGATCCGATTGACCAACGTGCCACCATGCGGCGTACTCATGCTCACCATCCGTTGCGTGTGTTGGGTGACGATGTACCGAGAAAAACTCGAGGGCGCCTCACCGTGTTCGAGACGATGAGGATTGCATAACTGACCAACCTTGTCAATGATTATTTCTCATAACTGGTTGATATCATTGCAACTTACTCATCTTTCGAGTGGGGGCGCTTGAGCCGGCGCAGCCATTCTTTGATCTGCTTCTCGTAGCCAAGGTCGGTCGGCTCGTAATAGATCCGCTTTTCGGGCGTATAGGCTTGCTCGACGTAGTGATTCGGGTGATCATGCGCATATTCGTAGCCTTCGCCGTGGCCGAGCTTTTTGGCGCCCGAGTAATGCGCATCCTTCAGGGGCTTGGGCACTTCCATCGTGCGGCCGGCTTTAATGTCCGCCGTCGCCTTTTCGATCCCCAGGTACGAGGCGTTCGATTTTGGCGCGCACGCGACGTAGACGGTCGCCTGGGCCAGCGGAATGCGGCCTTCAGGCATCCCGACGAACTCGATCGCCTGCATCGCGGCGGTGGCGACGACCAGCGCCTGCGGATCGGCGTTGCCGACGTCTTCAGACGCGCAGATCACGATCCGTCGGACGATGAAGCGCGGGTCCTCGCCGGCGTAGAGCATCTTCGCCAGCCAATAGAGCGCCGCGTCGGGATCGGAGCCGCGCATCGACTTGATGAACGCCGAGATCGTGTCATAGTGCGCGTCCTGGTCGGAGTCGTAGACGACCGCCTTCTTCTGGATCGACTCCTCGATCGCGCCGCGGGTCAGATGGATGCGGCCGTCGGCGCTGGGCGTCGTGAGCGCGGCCAATTCCAGCGCATTCAGCGCCCGCCGCGCGTCGCCATCGCACGCTTCGGCGAGATAGCGCAGCGCCTCGTCGTCGGCATCGAGCGGCAGCTGCCCCAACCCTCGCTCCGAATCCTTCAAGGCTCGATGCAACAGCCGCAGAATCTCCTCAACGGCGAGCGGCTTGAGTTCGCAGACCAGCGACCGGGAAATGAGCGCAGGCTGCACCGCGAAAAACGGGTTGAACGTCGTCGCGCCGATCAGGATCGGGTTGCCCGACTCGACGTCGGGCATCAAGACGTCCTGCTGCGCCTTGTTGAACCGATGGATTTCGTCGATAAAGAGGATCGTGCGCGAACCGTCCAGGCGAAGCCGCTCTCGCGCTCGAGCCAGCGCCTCGCGCAGCTCGGCGACGCCCGATGAGGTCGCGTTCAGCCGCTCGACGTGGCCGCGCGTGCGCGCTGCGATGATGTGGGCGAGCGTCGTCTTGCCGACGCCCGGCGGCCCATAGAGGATGACGGAGGTGATGCGGTCGGCTTCGATCGCGCGGCGCAACAGCTTGCCTTCGGCCAGCAGATGCTCCTGGCCGACGACTTCAGTCAGATCCTTGGAGCGCATGCGCACAGCCAATGGCTCTTGCGCGGCCGGCGTCGGCTGTTGAACAGGAGTACTCGAGGATCGCTTGGAAGCGGATTCGAAGAGGTCCATCGCCGTCTCCATTCTATCAGACAGCGACGAGGAGCGCGGTGTTACGCGAAGGAGCTGAGAGAAAAGAAAAGCCCCGCCTCTGCCGTGTTAGTCCACCAAACGATGAACCCGACCCTTTCAGGTGGGCATCCTCCCCGATGGTTGTGCGCTCCCTCTTCGAAGAGGTGTGCGTTCCCCAACGGGAGCCGGATTCCCGGTCACGTGGTGTTGGCTCACGTTGACTGGATGTCACGAGCAGCGCAGGGCAATTGCTAGCCTAGCACCGGGGGTTGGGAGCGTCAAGATCGGTCCCGAGAAAAAGCTTCGGGCTCGTCAGCTCGTCATCAACGCAACGCTCGTCAGCTCGTCAGCAGTAAGCAGTAAGAAAAAGCAATGCGAAGTGATTCCTCTTACTGCTTACTGCCCACCTCAGGATCTCAGTGGTACTGCGGACGAGCCTGCCTCAGGATCTCCGTTGTACTGCTGACGAGCTGTCGAGCGCGCAAGAGCTCAACAATGGAGAGCGCGGAAGATCTAGCGGAGGAGCGCGCCGAGCTGGTCCGTGAGAGCGCGCAAGATCTTCTGATGCACGACGTCGACCTCGGCGGCGGTCAGCGTCTTGGCCGGATCGCGATACTCGATCGCGAACGTGAGGCTGTGTTTGCCCGCCGGCACCTGCGATCCCGTGTATCGATCGACCGGCTCAACGCGCCCGACTAACGACGCGCCCGCCGTTCGGATGAGACTGAAGACCTGCTCGAATTCGGTCTTCTTGTCGAGGACGATCGACAGATCCCGCTTGACCGGCGGAAACGGACTTGGCGGAGTTGCCTGGGCCGCCGGCGCCTTCGCGCGCCGCAGCGTCTCCACACACAGCTCGGCGAACCACACGCGCTGCGGACAGTCGTGCCGCTTCGAGATGGTATGCGACACTTCTCCGAGGACGCCGAGTGGCTGCTTGTCGAGGAGCACGCGCATCGCCTGGCCGGGCTCGGCCCAGGACGCATCCGTCGGCTCGGCGCGAACCGCGACGCGGGAGGCGCGGCTCACGAGCTGTTCGACGAGCCCTTTCGCCCGATAGAGATCGGCCTCGCGGCGACCTTGCCAACTGCGCTCCCACACACCAGAGAGGATGAGGCCGACACGCGGCGCCTCGCGAAACGGCCCCGTCGGATCGAAGACGTTGCCGAGTTCGAAAAGTCGGAGGTCGGTCGCGCCTTGCGGCGCGTTGCGCGAGACGACCTGCAGCATCCCAGGCAACAGCGTTGGCCGAAGGATCGCGTGGTCTTGGCTCAGCGGATTCGACACGCGCAGCCATCCCGACGAGGGCACGGACCATTCGACGCGCGAGAGCTGTTCTTGGCTGATGAGCGCCCACGTGATCACTTCGGAGAGCCCGAGTCCCGTCAGCAGCGTCCGAAGCTGATCGGAGAACACCAGCCGCTCATCGTCTGCGACCGCGGACAGCTCCGCGTGACCGACTGCCGTCGGCAGACGGTCGTAGCCGTACGACCGCGCGACCTCTTCGATCACGTCGACGTCTTGCTTCACGTCACGGCGAAACGACGGCACGCTCAGCCGCCACAAAGCACCCTGCGACAGCAGCTCAAAGCCGAGCGACTTCAACATCTTCGTCGTGTCGCGCGCCGGAATCGAGACGCCAAGTCGCTGCTGAATCCGCTGCGGATCGAGCAGCACAACGGTCGGCTTGTCGGCTTTGATCCCAACATCCTGGATCGCCGTGACCTGCCCGCGCGCCAGCTCGGCGATGAGACTGCTGGCCCGCTCGGACCCCAGCTCCACGCCCTCAGGATCGACGCCTCGCTCAAATCGATATGACGATTCGCTTGCCAGACCCAATTGCCGCGCGGTGCGCCGCACGAGAATCGGATCAAACTCCGCGCTCTCAAGCAAGATGCGCGTCGTCGACGCCGTGATCTCGGTCTCGCGGCCGCCCATGACGCCGGCGACGGCGATCGGCCGCTTCGCATCGGCGATAATCAGCATCCCGGGCGACAGCGTCCGGCGCTCGCCATCAAGCGTCACGATCGACTCGTTGGCCGCCGCGCGCCGCACCACGATCGCCGCCTCCGCAAGCCGTCCGTAGTCAAACGCGTGCAACGGCTGCCCGAGCTCCAGCAAGACGTAGTTCGTGATGTCGACGATGTTGTTGATGGCTCTGATGCCGCAGGCCGCCAGGCGCCGCTGCATCCAATCCGGCGACGGGCCGATCTGCACGTGCTCGATCAAGCGGCCGATGTAGCGGCGGCACCCTTCGCGGTCCTGCACTTCAATGCGCAACGGATTCGGTCCAACCAACCTGGCGGTCTTCAGGCGGCTGCCAGGCCGCGGGTCGCCGCCGGCCGGCCGCCATGGCAGCTTCATCGCCGTACCCGTCATCGCAGCCACTTCGCGCGCGATGCCGAGGATCGAGAGGCAGTCGGCGCGATTCGGCGTGACCTCGAGGCTGAAGACGGGCTCACCGTGCACCGACTCGATCCCCGTGACTTCGAAGCCCGCCAGCGTCAGCCGCTGCGCCAGCTCCTCGGGCGCCAGACGGATCGGCACGTACTCTTTCAACCATTCCAGCGGCACCCTCAGCATCGGAAACGCTCCGCAGGACCATAGACCGTAGACCATAGACCATAGACCGTTCGGCGCAACCTGAAGGTCTTTAGTCTATGGTCTATGGTCTTTGGTCCAACGGATGGTTGCGGTTCAACGCTTTCGTTCATCGTCGGCATGTCAGAACTGCTCCAGGAACCGCAGGTCGTTTTCGAAGAATAGCCGGATGTCGCCAATGCCGTGCTTGAGCATCGCGATCCGCTCGACGCCCATGCCAAATGCGAAGCCCTGCACCTTGTTCGGATCGTAGCCGACCGCCCGCAGCACGTTGGGATGCACCATGCCGCAGCCGAGGATTTCGAGCCACCCTTTTCGGCCGCAGGTCGAGCAGCCGCCGCCCTTGCAATTCGAACACGCGATGTCGGCCTCGGCCGATGGCTCGGTAAACGGAAAGAAGTGCGGCCTGAATCGCATCACCGTCGACGGACCGAACAAGCGGCTCATCGCGTAGGTCAGCACGCCCTTCAGGTCCGCGAAGCTGCTGTGGTCGTCGACCATCAACCCTTCGACCTGATGGAACATGAAGCTGTGGCTGGTATCCAGCGGATCGGGACGATACACGCGGCCCGGCACCACGATCCGCAGCGGCGGCTTGCGCGTTTGCATGACGCGCACCTGCACGGGCGAGGTGTGGCTGCGCAACAGCGGCTTGCCGGCCTGGCGTCCGGCGCTCGGCGCGGCATCGAGACCGGTGTACGCGCTGGCCGTCGGCGCGCCAGGCGGCACGTCGACGAAAAACGTGTCGAACGACTCGCGCGACGGATGCTCGGCGGGGATGTTGAGCGCATCGAAGTTGTACCACTCGTGCTCGAGTTCCGGTCCCTGCGCCACTTCAAAGCCCAGTGGCACGAAACAGTCGACGATCGATCTCATCGTTTGTGTGATCGGATGCAATCGCCCCAACGGCGTCGGCACGCCAGGCAGGGTCACGTCGGCGCCGTCGGCCGTCGGCCGTCGGCTCAGCGTCGGTTCGGCCTCGCGCAGCGCCGTCTCGATTTCCGTCTTGAACAAGTTAAGCGCCTTGCCCAGCGCGCCGCGCTGATCGGCAGGACACGTCCCGAGCTGCTTCATGAAATTCGTCAGTTCGCTTTTGCGGCCAAGGTATTTCACGCGCAGCGGCTCAAGCGCCGCAACCGAGCCGGCGCCGGACAACTCGTGCGCGAATTGGCGACGCAGCGCGTCGAGCGATCGCTGGATCTGTTCGGTCTGTGTCATGGTCAGCTCTTTCCGGTGAACAGCCACACGCGGCAGTGCGCGTTCTTGACGACGTATTCGATCGTCGTGCCGAAGGAGGTGCGCCCCGGCGCCGTCGATAACGGCCGCAGCCGCGCACCGAGGATGACCAGGTCAAACCCGCCCTCGCGGGCGACCTCGACGATACTCTCTCCCGCGAAACGCGCCTGCTTGATCTGCGCCTCGACCGGCACTTCGAACTCGCGCGCGATCGCCTGGGCCTGCTCCATCATCGTGTCCGCCACGGCCAGCTTTTCGGGGAAAAACGTGTCCAGCGGCAGCGACGGCGGAATCTCGATCACGTGCATCGCGCTCATCGACGCCCCGTAATCCTTGGCCATGCGTGCCGCGAACTGCACCATCTCGTTGCTCGCGGGATTCAGGATTGGCACCAGTTCTTTCTTCACCGTGACTTCCTTATGGCCCGGGACGCTGAGCTTTTCAATTTCCAGGCGCCCCGCCGCCGGCAGCTTCTGTTTGCCGCGGTACCAGAAGTACAGCACAAGCCCAACGCCGAGCCACGCGAACCCGACGTTGCGCCCGGAGGGCTTGGTCAGGATCACATCGATCCAGACCGCCGCGGTGCCGAGCAATCCGAGCAGCGCCGTAAAAGGCACATCCGCGCTTCCAAGCCGAATGTTCCAGCCGATACGAAACGGCCTCGGCAAACCCGGCTGGCGGTAACGAAGACCGATCAACGACAAATGCGCCAACGCGAACGACAGCATCGCGCCGAAGTTGTACAGATCGGCCAAGCGCGTCAGGCGCTGTCCCACCACCACGATGCCGCAGGCCAAGCCGGCGAAGATGATCAGCGACATGTAGGGCGTTTTGTACTTGGGATGGAGCCGGTAGAAAATCCGCGGCAGCTCGAAATGCTCGCCCATCGCGAACGTCAAGCGCGAGGCGCCGATCAGTCCGGCGTTGGAGGCGACGAAGAGGATCGTCGCGCCCAGCAGCCCGACCCACGGCACCAAATAATGGCGCGCAAACGGAATCGACGCCGCGATGCCGGCGATCGGGTCCTCGAGATACATCGTCGTCAGCTCTTGCGGCGTCAGCGCGGTGAGCGCGATCAAGGAGATGCCGAAGTACAGCGCGAACAGCGTCACCATCGTGAGGATCATCGACCTCGGCACCGAGCGAGATGGGTGGCGCGCTTCGCCGGCCAGCTGCGAGATCGACTCGATGCCGATGTAGGCAACCATCGCCATGCCGACGCCCTTGAAGAACTGCGGCCACGTCGGCGACCACGCTGCGTCGGGCAAGCCGATCTGCAATCGAATCCACAACTGCTGCAGATGAAACACGAACTGGGATGGATTGAACAGTTCCATCAAGAGCAACAGGCCCAGCGTGATGATGACCAGCTGCGTCGCGATGTCGAACACACACAGCAGCAGCGCGACCCGCGTCGATTCCTTGATGCCCAGCACGTTGATCGTCAGCAGCACGCCGAGAATCACGATCGTAAACGGCACGTTGTTGATGTGCAGCGGCAGGAAGTTGCTGAGGTAGGGCCCGATCGAATAGGCAGAAATCGCGATGGTGACGATGTAGTCCAGCAGCAGCGCCCAGCCCGCGATGAAGGAGACCAGGTCGTTGAAGGCGTGGCGGGCGAAGCTGCACGAGCCGCCGGACTCCGGCATCGCGGCTGAGAGTTCGGCGTAGGTCAGGACGGTGCAAAAGAAGACGATCCCGGCCAGTGCCAGTGCTAAGGGCGTCGCGCCAAGGGCATAGAGCGCCGTGACGCCGAGCGCGTAATAGATGGAGGACCCGACGTCGCCGTAGCCGATCGCGAACAGCTGCGGGACGTTGAGGACGCGATGCAAGCTGCCCTTGTCGAGCACCATGACCCGACGCGAGGGCGGCTCGGAGAAATCGATCGACCGGCCGGCGGGCATCTACGATGCGACGCTCACGCGAGGCGCAACCGTTACTTCCCGTTGGCGACGGCCGTTTCGACCAGCTGGTTGAACGCCGCTTCGTCGTTGACGGCGAGCTCGGCGAGCTGCTTTCGGTTGAGGGCGATGTTGGCCACTTTGAAGGCGTTGATCAGCCGGCCGTAGGTCAGTCCGCGCGACCGGGCGGCCGCGTTCAGGCGGATGATCCACAGCGAACGGAACTCGCGCTTCTTCACGTGCCGGTCGCGCGTGCTGTACGCCTTGGCGCGCATGACCGTTTCTTTGACGCGCTTGATGTGGCTCTTGCGCGCCCCGTAATAGCCCTTGGCCTGCTTGATCAAACGCTTGCGCCGGCGGCGCGAGGCCACGGCCCACTTAATCTTCGGCATAACTCACTCCTTCACGGCGATCCGGCGGACGCGATCCACGCGCCCCGATCGCACGACCCCCAATCTTTTCTTTAAATACCGTACGGCAACAGCCGCTCCAGCGCTTCCTTGTTGACGTCGGCAACGGCCTTCTGGCGACGCATCGGCCGCTTTTGGTTGGTGGACTTGCTGGAGAGCAAATGGCGCTTGCCAGCCCTGCCGTGCATGATCTTGCCGCGACCGGTCTTCTTGAACCGCTTCGCGACTCCCTTGTGGGTTTTGAGCTTGCCCATCTGATCCACTACGCTCCTGGCGCTTCCGACGAGGTCTCGGACGCCGTGTTGTGGTCTTCCGATGTTCCGGACGATTCTTGCGCAATCGCGCCCTTGGACCCTTTGGACTGCTTCTTGGCCCGCTTGATCGCGTCGTGGTCCGGCTGGAAGATCATCGTCATGAAGCGCCCTTCCAGCATCGGCGTCCGTTCGACCATTCCCGTGGAATTCAAATCTCCGGCCAATCGATCCAGCACTCGACGACCAAGCTCCACATGCGCCAACTCTCGGCCGCGGAACACCAAGGTCACCTTTGCCTTGTCACCGCGCATGAGAAACCGC
>Ga0209515_10008224_pt1 | contig 12240 bp, 8 predicted proteins | sample Subgroupgradi54m_FD_187454 | JGI IMG/M metagenome (GOLD analysis project Ga0209515, IMG submission 187454) | Subsurface groundwater microbial communities from S. Glens Falls, New York, USA - GMW60B uncontaminated upgradient, 5.4 m (SPAdes)... ... | reverse complement strand
CGGCGCTCGGTGCCGCGGTCTTTCAGGCCATAGAGATGCGTCGTCTCGGGTTTTAGTTGCACTGACTTCTCTGCTCGCTTGGCGGGACGCGTTCCGAACCTACGACTGGAAGAAAGCCATCCCATCTCCCGACATGGTTATCAGGCACGTACGGCAACTTCTGGCGTTGGTTTAAACCGAATACTTCTAGATTTCGGAACTCGCAACAGTTATATCTCAGGAATACCATTTACAACTTTATCTATTGCTTCATAGAGGGGCATCAGTTTCTCCTCCATACTTTCGGTCACGCTTAGAAGAGCATCGCGGTCCACGAGAGGATGTTCCGTAAAAACCTGAAAAGTCCTGTCGTTGAATTCACGGTTTTGGGGATAATAAAAATTGTTCAGTTCACGCATCTGCTTGAAATGCGGAGTATACCTAACATTATTCCCCACTACCTGCGAGAAACCAAGACGATAAGCCCTTTTCCCTAGCGCACGAGCCATCAATGTCAGCTGGCGTTGTGTGGGGGTTCGTATACGGTCAGTGAGAAGCGTTTTTAAGGATGCGAGATAGCCCTTGAAATCTTTATTCAACATCCACGCAAGTCTGAAACAGATTCTCTGGCTCTTTTCGACGGTCAGCAGATTAGTGCCTCTAATAAGTAGCCCATCGGTTCTACAAATAAAGCGTATCCTTGATTCTTCTTCAGCCGTAAATTCCGTTTCAGAAAGAATCCGTGTATCTGTGGGTATTCCCATAGCAAGAGTGGGTGTATCAATGAAATGCTGAACAATGTCTTTCATCTCGCCCTGATTGTTTTTTATTATAACAACAAAATTCACGTCAGAAAGCCCCCACATAAAATCTCCTCGGGGAATACTTCCGGTGATATACAAAGCAACGAACTCTTGGCCCAGTGCAAACGGCAGGGCTTCCGCGAGTGTTTCCAGCATCCCTCTGATTGGTTGCTGAATTGATTCAATGCGATATGAGCTATTAGGTACTTCCAAAAGTTTGTCCAACTGCACATACTGCTGTACTACGCGTTTACCCGAATCCTGATAAGTCGGAAACCGATAATAGGAAGTCAGAGAGTGGGCAATGTTCTCAATGTTAGTCATGATAGTGGCGAGGGTCGAGGACATTTTGTCGGCTGTATCTGATTGCCACGACTGCAAATTTTGTTTCCCTTTTTCAGCAATCATCTGTTTGCCGTAGTCTGAGAGGTGAGATTGGAAACTCGCACTCGAAAGAAATCGGTTGATTTTTGCTTTGGAATAACTGTCGGTGCTCGGTAATGGATTCTTGTAATGATGATAGAGAGTTCTTTTCTTCAAGACGATAGAAATATGTCCTTGGTGTGAACCGTCGTCCCACTCCCTAAGATAATCGAGCAGGCACCGAATCTTGAGAACATATTTATCTTTGAGAATCTTACTCAACTCCGCGGCTTTCTCGTGTTTTTCTGAATAGTCATCTTCGGGAGTTACTACTGCTTTTACCATTTGGCAAAGCTTGTCTTTGAGCTGATGTACGAGGTCAAGAAAGTATCCCTGATGGTACATAATATAGTCCTCGGAATTCACCGAATGCTTCAAAAGAAAAGTGTCGTCTGGAAGCGTTGATACAAAAGAGACAGATGTCTTAAGTTCCTGAAGTATCCGCTCAATATCTGTGAGATATTGCGAGGCAGTCTGCCACCGAGAATAACGCGCTGGAATTCGTCCCATCGCATAATTGTGAGGTTGCCTGACATCTCCCTTGATGCTCGTCAGCGAAAGTCCAGCTTTTAAATCAGCAATGGCGTTCATAATATTTTCTTAATCACTTTTGCAAGTTTATCGGTTTTACTAACTAATTCAAGCATAGGCACATGGCCAGAAATATGGTACATTTTGGTTGACTATTTATTAAATGAAATGAAAATTACCGACTACCACGCAAAGTACTTTGCGTATGAGTTAACGAAGAGAAGCCCTTCGGATAGCATCGAAAAGCTATCGTCCTCGCTTTCCAATGCACAGGTTGACCTGAACCCGCATCAAATAGAGGCGGCACTTTTTGCTTTTAAATCGCCCCTATCCAAGGGAGCTATCCTAGCCGACGAGGTCGGACTTGGGAAGACCATAGAAGCAGGGCTGGTGCTCTCACAGAAGTGGGCCGAAAGAAAACGCTCAATTCTTCTCATCGTTCCATCGAACTTGCGCAAACAGTGGAGCCAAGAACTCATCGATAAGTTTTTCCTACCCTCGCTCATCTTGGAGACGAAGTCATTCAATACAGCCATCAAAGCTGGGAATCTGAATCCGTTTCATCAGGAAGACAGGATAATTCTAACCTCCTACCACTTTGCACGCGCCAAAGCACCGTATTTAAAACAAACCCAATGGGACCTTGTGGTGATTGACGAGGCACACCGCCTCCGCAATGTATACAAACCGAGCAACAAGATTGCACGGGAACTCAAGGATGCTCTCGCGAACTTCCCAAAGATACTCCTTACCGCCACACCCCTTCAGAACTCTTTGTTGGAGTTGTATGGGCTCGTGGGTTTCATTGATGACCACGTATTTGGCGACCTCGATAGCTTCAAGGCAAACTACGCAAAAATCTCCCAAGAACAGACTGAAGACGATAACGAGCTCGGACTGGTCGTGCCGAAGCAAACGATGTTCGCTGACCTCCGTGCCCGCCTTAAGCCGATTTGTATGCGGACTCTTCGGCGGCAGGTTCTCGAATATATTAAATTCACAAACCGTATTCCGCTTACACAGGATTACTCTCCAACCGAGCAAGAACTCATACTCTATGAATCGATGTCGGAATACCTCCAGAGGTCAAAGCTCTATGCACTCCCGAACAGCCAGCGCCAGTTGGTAACACTCGTGTTGCGCAAACTCCTTGCCTCGTCGTCGTATGCTATTGCGAGTACCATTGGCAACATCATCTTTCGGCTTGAAAAGCTGATTGAGGAAACGAAGAAGAAAACCGCGCAGGATGATCTGGGGCTCGACGGTCTTCAGGAGAACTTTGAGGACATGGAGCAGTTGGAAGACGAGTGGATCGATGATGAGGAGGACGCGGGTGAAGATGGCGAGGACGGACCCAAAAAAACAGATTTCACCGCCGAGGATGTTCCCCTCATGGAAGCAGAGGCGAATGACCTCAAGAAAATCCGAGAACTTGCCGATAAAATATATGAGAATTCAAAAGCAACCGCACTTCTTCAGGCGCTCGAGAAGGGTTTTGAGATGACGATAGAAACGGGAGCGAGACGCAAAGCGATAATCTTCACCGAATCAACGGTAACCCAGAGGTATCTCAAGAAGCATCTCTCCGAGCACGGGTACGAGGGAAAGATAGTGCTCTTCAATGGATCAAACAGTGATGATGACTCGAAGGATATCTATGAAAACTGGTTTGCGAAACACAAGGACACTGATAAGGTATCCGGCTCACGAACTGCCGACCTCCGCGCTGCCCTCGTTGATGATTTCCGCGAAAATGCCGAGATAATGATCGCCACCGAAGCGGCTGCCGAGGGGGTAAACCTCCAATTCTGCTCCTTACTGGTCAACTTTGACCTGCCATGGAATCCACAGCGTATTGAACAGCGTATCGGGCGCTGTCATCGCTACGGTCAAAAGCACGATGTTGTGGTGCTCAATTTTATCAATCGGAAGAACGCTGCGGACCGACGGGTGTATGAGCTCCTCGACCAGAAGTTTAACCTCTTCAAGGGAGTATTCGGCGCAAGCGACGAAGTGCTTGGCTCGATAGAATCAGGTGTGGACTTTCAGAAACGCATTGCGGCAATCTACCAGAATTGTCGAACCGAGAAAGAGATCAACGCATCATTTGACCAGCTACAAAGCGAGATGGAGGTCTCTATTTCGGAGAACCTCAAGGACACGCGCCAGAAACTTCTTGAGAATTTCGATACTGAAGTCCATGAGCGTCTCAAAATCAACAAAGAGATAAGCGAGACATCGCTCGATGCGTATCAAAGTTGGCTGTGGCAAACAACGAAGCACTATTTGAGGGACCACGCTGAATTCTCCGAACATGAATACTCATTTCGGCTTAAAGACAATCCCTTCCCCGAAGAGCCCATTGACCCGGGTCCGTATCGAATCGGAGTAAATGTTGAGGACTCGCATATCTACCGTCCTGGACACCCACTGGCGCAGAAAATCCTTGAAAAAGTAAAGGGGAAAGAACTACCGGCGAGAGAACTATGTTTTGATTATGCCAACGACACCCGTGTGTTTTCGGCGCTTAAACCCTATTGTGGCAAGATGGGCACACTTCGCATCAGCAATCTTGCGATCGAATCGTTTGAGGGAGAGGACCACATTATTGCAACCGCCGTTACCGATGACGGAGAGGAGATACCCGAGGACCTCGTGAAGCGACTTTTCCAGTTGAGCACGGAGATAAAGGAGAGTACCCAGCAAAACGACATAAGCAGGTTATCGGTACTTGATGGTGAGAAGAAGGGCGTGATTTTGACGCGTGTTATGGAGCGCAACAGTCACTTCTTTGATGATGAGGTTGAGAAGCTCGACAAGTGGTCGGAGGACTGCAAGAAGAGTTTGGAGCTTGAACTGAAACAGCTCGACATTGATATTAAGACACGGAAGACACAGTCAAAGAAAATCGGCGACCTGGAAACAAAGGTGGCCGAGATTCGTGCGATAAAGGACTTGGAACGTAAGCGTAGCGAGAAGCGATTAAAGCTCTATGAAGCGCAGGATGACGTCGATAAACAGAAAGACACGCTCCTGGACCGCGTTGAGGCACAACTGAAGCAGAAAACAACGATAACGGTGCTATTTACCGCTAGATTTCGTATAGTATAGGGAAATATCTATGGCTGATAAAAAGCAAAAACTGGAGCTCACGTGGATCGGGAAAAACAACCCCGAGTATGATATCGCCAACATTGAGCCGCGCATCTTGGAGGAGCGGGCGGATTTGTCATATGGCGACAAGGAGAGCGAGAACATGATCATTCACGGCGACAACTTGCTTGCGCTCAAAGCGTTACTGCCCGAATACGAGGGAAAAATAAAATGTATCTATATCGACCCCCCTTACAATACTGGCAACGCCTTTGAGCACTATGACGATAGCGTGGAGCACAGCACATGGCTTTCATTGATGAAGCCGAGGTTACAGTTACTACAAACACTAATGAGCGATCGGGGAATCATCTTTGTACAAATAGATGACAACGAGCAGGCATATCTGAAGGTATTAATGGACGAGGTTTTTGGTAGAGACGGTTTTATTAACTGTATTTGTGTGACGATGAGCAATCTATCCGGACCAAAAATAAGACACGCTAGAACTGGTAAACGCTTCCCAAAAATAAAAGAGTATGTCTTGATCTACGCAAAGTCATCACAGGAATATAAGATGACTGTTCCCAAGGCTGCAAAAACAGAATGGGACAAGGAATATAATCTCATTGTTCCTGAAATCACACCCGATATTTATGAACGTATGGGTGAGCTTATAGAAGGTAAGGAGATTGAAACTCTTAATGACCTTGTAGCGAATTTTAGTCTGCAATCTCTAAATGAATACCTGAAGAAAAATAGAATTGCCGATGTCGGTAATTGGCTGATAGAAAATTCCTATAGGATTTGTGGCTCAAAACCGAATGGCTCCTTAGCTAACAGACTCATGGGCGTAAAGTTTCCTGATCAGCCCTTGTACTATGTGAAAAACGCGACAGGTGATCTAAAACTCATACGGACTGACTACAATAAGGAAACAGCGACTCCTCGTATAGAATTGCTTTTCGCCGAAGAGACCCAGTCTGTCTTTTTTGGAGATATTTGGCTGGACATAGCTACTACAGGAGGAATAGCCCAAGAAGGTGCTGTTTCTTTTCCACAAAGCAAAAAACCTGAGAAGCTAATATCAAGAATAATTGCTGCCGGTTCTGAAAAGGGTGAGTATATCCTCGATTCTTTTCTTGGTTCTGGAACAACTGCGGCAGTAGCGCATAAGATGGGTAGAAAATACATCGGTATTGAAATGGGCGATCATGCATATACTCATTGCAAACCACGCCTCGACAGTGTCATTGATGGATCCGATCAAAGCGGCGCCAGTAAAGCGATGGAATGGAAAGGCGGCGGCGGATATAAGTTTTACGAGCTTGCGCCGAGCTTTGTGGCGATTGATGAATTCGGCAATCCGGTGATCGATATCTACTACAACGACACCAAGCTTATACACGCCATGTGCAAGCTTACCAACTACACCTTTGCTCCGAGCGCAACCGACTATTGGAAGCAAGGAAAGGGTCAGGGCAACAATAATCTGTATGTAACTACACAGATGCTCTCTGTCGCGATGGTCCAACAGATCGTGAGCCATTTAGGCACAAATGAGACGCTCCTTATCTGCCCGAAGAAGTTTGAGCCAGGATGCAAAGAGGTAGACAGTCGCATCACTATCAAGAAAATCCCACAATCGATTTTGAAGGCGTGCCAATTCGGAAAGAAAGAGTACCTCCTCCCTATCAAGGCAAGTGTGACGGAGGGGGTCGACGAAGAAAGTGATTCTGATGATAATTAACATGAATAAAGAACACGCCCTGCAGTACATAACGAACGCAATGAGCTTGCGTACCCCCCAAGAAAAGAGCCTTGTGTTTTTTGCTGAGTACCTAGAGAGCGAAGTTGGTAAAAAGGTATTGGCACGAATGAAGAAGCGGGACCGTGGGGACATTAAGGATATCGAGGAGTCGACTAGAGCATACGCTCACACAGTGCCTGACCTGAGTCGTTTTCAAGCCTTTGAGCGCACATTTCCCGCGTATACCTTTGCGCTAGCCACTGGTGTGGGCAAGACACGGCTCATGGGTGCTTTCGTGGCATATCTCTATCTTGTGTATGGCGTGCAGCACTTTATGATCGTCGCTCCCGGCAACACCATTTATCGCAAGCTGGTAGAGGACTTCAGCAAAGCCAACAACCCAAAATATGTCTTTCGGGGCATTGAAGAGCTCACGACCTCGAGCGTAAAAGTGATTACCAAAGACAATTATGGGCAAAGCCAAACAGTGGCTCTCTTTACAAATAAGATTGAGGTCAACATCTTTAATATCCAACAGTTCGCCCAGAAAGACATAGAAAAAGAAAAGGGCATTACAAAAGGTTCGGAAGTCTTCGGCGTTGAGGACGGCAAGCTCCTGTCCTATTTTGACTACCTCAAGGAACAAACCGATTTGGTAGTCCTCATGGATGAATCGCACCACTATCACGCTGACGCCGCGATGACATCCCTTGATCGCATCGATCCTGTGTTCGGTCTTGAATTTACCGCTACCCCATACCTTGCGCCGACGAGCACAAGAAGGAATGCGGAACTTATTCTCAAGAAAAATATCTTTTACTCCTACAACCTTGGCGATGCTATCCGCGACGGATATGTGAAAGACCCATGGATAGGAACCGAGGCTGATGTGGACTTTAGCCAATGGGATGCGGAATCGATAGAAACAGATGCCCGCAAGTTACAGCTCGCATCCTTCTTCCATGAACGTGCGAAGGTGGCATTGAAAGAGTATGCGTTCGAGAATGATAAGCCCGAAGTGAAGCCGGTGATGCTTGTGGTAGCCAAAGATATCGCTCACGCCAGTGCCCTGCGGGCGTTGATAGATAGCGACCAATTCAGGGGCGGTGCCTACAAAGGTAAGGTAATCGAGGTTCATACCAAGACGAGAGGAGATGAGGCAGATGAGACTATCGAGAAATTAATATCGCTTGAACATCCCGATAATATCGTTGAAGTCGTCATCCACGTAAACATGCTCAAGGAAGGCTGGGATGTTACCAACATCTATACCATTGCGCCAATTAGATCATCAGCCGCTCAGATCTTGACAGAGCAAACAATTGGCCGAGGCCTTCGCTTGCCCTACGGAGAGAAGACGGGAAACAAAAATGTTGACCGTGTTATGATCGTTGCTCACGATAACTACGCGAAGGTTATTGAAGAGGCGCAGCACTCTAAACTTATCCAACCTTCAAACATTGAAAGCATTTCGGCTGACGATACCAAGATCGTAAAGGAAGTGATTGAAATACAGTCGGTATTTGTGACCGGCATTGAAGAGCAGATCAAAGCAAGCCCCGCGATAATGGAGGAAATTGAGGAGCAGGCAACCAAGGCGGTGAGTGCGATGACTGGAGACGATACCCCCAAAGATGTCGTCGCCCTGACAATACAAAATAAGGTAGATGAATTTGTTGAAAATGCCGCCAAGAATGAGGCTCGGAAGATAGGTTTCGGACAAACAAGCGACACCATCTTTGAAGAGGGGTCACTGTTTAATATGTTGAGTGAGCCCGCAAGGAAAGAACTCGAGAACATCGGGCGCATCTCTAAAAAGACAATCGAGGTCCGCAATATCCCTATCCCGAGGTTGATGCTCACTCCTCATTATGGAGAGCTGGTTATTACGGATTTTGATCTGGATACAAAGAAATTAAGCAGATATGCTACAGACACTTCAATTCTTGAGCAGTCATTACAAGGGAAAGAAGAAACGGATTTGTTCGGTGTCGCCCACTCGGGGCGAAGAGAAACAGAGCTCACTCGCGTATCAAGTCTCGGTGAAGGTCGAGCGCAAAGCCCCGAAAGCACTATACTCTCAGCTCTTGTTGAGGAACCGCTCGTTGACTACGACGATAAAAACCAAACGAGCCTACTGCTTAAGTTAACGAAACAAGCAGCAGACCACTACAGGTCATTCGTAAGTGATGATAATGCACTCAAGATGATGGTGGAAAATAATTTCCGACTTATCGCCAAAGAAATATACGATCAAATACTCTCCCACAAAGAATTCAAGTCAGAGAGCTACTTGGAGTCAGGTATTCGTGAAGCAAGGCCGTATCTGGAACAATACAATATCTCACGAAGTTTAGATGAGACACCGGTTACTCTAGATTCACAGCTCGACCGCTTCTCAAGAGAGAAGATCTATACGGGCTTTAAGAAGGCCTGTCACTCAATGTACAAGTTCGACTCTTCCGACGAGGCACGAATGGCATATCTGTTGGACAAGGAATCGTCAGTTGAAGACTGGCTCAGGCCTGCTCCTAACCAGTTTGAAGGGCTGTATTGGCGCGACGAAGTGGGTAATTCTCAGCACCGTTACGAGCCCGACTTCGTAGTTGAGTTTGAAGATGAGATCGTAATGATCGAAGTAAAACCAGCGGTAGAAATCAAAAACACAGATGTACAGGAAAAGAAGAAGACGGCAGACAAGTATTGCGAGCTGGTTTCAAAGAACATCGGAAAATACGGGATCGTGAAGATGTGGAGGTATGTAATTGTGCCGATTGAGAAGATAACGGTAAGTTCCACTGTTAGTGGTTTGTTAGACACGCTATGAAAAAGATATTCGTCGGTTTCGCCATAGAAGACCGTTTTGCTCGAGATAATCTGGTCCATCAGTCTGAGAACCAGAGAGCCCCGTTTGAGTTTGTTGATATGTCCGTAAAGACACCGTGGGATTCAGCATGGAAGACTCGGTGCCGTGAAAGGATAAAAGGATGTGATGGTGTGATCGCTTTCGTGAGCAATAATACGTTCAATGCCGACGGTGCGAGATGGGAGATACAATGCGCCTATGAGGAAGGAATCCCCGTCTTGCCCATGTATGTTCATGCTAGTGGTGCGAGTCGCCTACCTTCAGAATTGAGTGGAAAGCGAATCCTTCACTGGACTTGGCCTAACGTCGTAAACTTCATCAATTCACTTTAAACATGAAGTCCGAAGACATAGACAAAATGCTTTTCGTATCGGCAAGCGCCGACTATGGTGACAGATACATTGAACATCTGTTGGAGCAATACAAAATCTATGTCAACGCGGCGGAGAAAATCAGTGATCGGCGACAAAAAGCTAATGAGTTCTTTCTCGCTGTGAATACGGCACTTGTGGCGCTTCTTGGTTTTATTGCCACAAAGACCAATAGCGACGAAGTCGTAGGATTGTTAGCACTTGCTTCTCTTGCTGGAATTGCGATGTGCTATCTGTGGTATCGCATTGTCCTCTCCTATGACGGATTAAATAGCGGTAAGTACAAAGTCATTCATTTGATTGAAAAGCGGCTGCCGCTAGCTCTATACGACACTGAATGGGAGATATTAGGGAGAGGCAAACGGAAAGACCTCTATGAGCCATTTACAAAGATAGAAGTAAAAGTGCCTTGGATCTTTATTGGTATCTACGGCTTACTTCTACTTTCAGCAGTTCCGTGGTCAATGTGGTATAGCTACGTCTCTCCGCTTTCGAAGTAGTGGATATAGACAATAATAATTCAACCATGTTCATACCTAAAAAAATCCTATATCCAGTCTGTATTGCGGCGATACTCGTTATCGGCATCTTTATCGGCTCATCATTCGGAAACGGGAAGGTAAGTCCCCCGCCAGAGCAGACCGCGGCAACTGTCAGCGTGAACGAATCGGCATCAGCGGTCGTAGTGACTACAGAAGCGGTAGGCACAGGAGCGCAACTGAGCGAGTTAGTGAAGGTAACTCGTGTCGTGGATGGAGATACGATTGATGTGGAGATAGCAGGCAAGATAGAGCGGGTACGCTATATTGGCATTGATACACCCGAGACCGTTGACCCGCGCAAGCCCGTGCAGTGTTTCGGGGTGGAAGCGTCAAAGAAGAATAAAGAACTGGTGGAAGGAAAGACGGTACGACTTGAGAAGGATATTACCGACAGAGATAAATACAAACGACTACTTCGCTATATCTGGTTAGGCGATACGCTTATCAATCAGACACTCGTGGAGCAGGGTTTCGCCAAATCATATTCTTATCCGCCCGACATTAAGTATCAGGACAAATTCGTGGCCGCTGAAAAGAAGGCGCGAGAAGATAAACTCGGTCTCTGGACCGCCTGCACTTCAGCCACCACTCCCGCAACGGCCGTAACCCCTTCGGCAACCACGCAAGCATCCACCGCTAACCCCTCCTGCACTATCAAAGGCAATATCAGCGCGTCAGGAGAGAAGATATATCACCTCCAAGGATGCGGCTCGTATTCCAAGACAACGATTGATGAAAGCCGCAGCGAACGATGGTTCTGCTCGGAGCAGGAGGCGCAATCTGCGGGGTGGCGTAGGGCATTAAACTGCCCCTAGCCGTGTAGGCGAGCACAGGTTCAGACCCCTGTGGCGATAAATCGGGAGCACTGATCGTTGGGCTTTATCTAAAACTTATACCCTTTGGAATTCTTTTAGGGCTTTCATTAACCCTGTGGCATCCTCAACCGCTTTAGTATATCCGGCAAGAGTACATTGTCTTAAGAACCTCTGAAATCGGTGAGTTAGGTTTCCCTTATAGAGAATTGTCCCTATCTTCTCTCGCTGTGTAGATAACTTGCCCATACGATTTAATGCATAGAGCATCTTTCCGTGCGGAGTATTCTTATTTATCATCGTCAGCGTGTATCGTAAGTGATGACACTTACGACATCTTAACTCCTTGCCGTCTGGCAAGAGATATATCTTATACACCCGTTTCTCACATCCCGGACAAATGAAATACCGACGAGGAACGAGACACTCCCACATATCTGCTATTTCTATCCGTTGTGGCGCATTACTTCGGACTGTAACGAGAATATAACCGTCACCCTCAATGTGGTACTCAATATCCACGCCAAACTTCCGCATTCCTGCATAATCCACATTATTATATGACGGAGTAATGGCGAAACAATCTTCAACAATGGGTCGGTTACTCATCCACCAATTGTATCAAAGTCCCTTTTTCACTCGCAAAAGAGGACCTCTTCAAGCGGAATATTCAACTGCTCCGCAAACCACGCACGGGCGGTCTCTTGATCGCCGACCGCGTCAATCAGCCCCTTCTGAAGGGCAAGAGCGCCAGGCATAGATGAGCCGTCAGCGAGTTTCGTTACCTTCTCAATCGGCAGATTTCGGTTCTCGGCAACCTCCTTCACAAACTGCTCATGCAACATCTTTAAGTCGCGCTCAATCAGCAGTCGCTCGGCATAGGTAAGAGGTTTGTCCGGGTCGCCATAGTCCTTGAAGGGTGCAGAAGCGAGAGGGACATAGCGCAGTCCTTCTTTCGCATTCTTTGCGGTATTCTCCAGATACGACATGGTGACACCTATCCCGCCGACATTAGAAAAAGGCGAAGCAATTATCGTCTTTGCCCCTGTGGCAGCGAGATACGCGGCAGA
>Ga0209515_10008223_pt1 | contig 12241 bp, 12 predicted proteins | sample Subgroupgradi54m_FD_187454 | JGI IMG/M metagenome (GOLD analysis project Ga0209515, IMG submission 187454) | Subsurface groundwater microbial communities from S. Glens Falls, New York, USA - GMW60B uncontaminated upgradient, 5.4 m (SPAdes)... ... | reverse complement strand
ATGTTGGAAGTCCATTATATTATGATTATAAGGATTTTATATTACAACAATACGATGAGCGATTAAAATTAATAGAAAATAATCGAATAGATAAAGAAACAATCACAAAATGGAAATTACAAGCACTGGACAAATTTATGCAAGATTGTGGTGATGCTACACAATATACAGCCACAGTTAGCCAATATTTTACAATCCCAGAATTGTTTGTTTTAAAACAATTCATGTATAAACACGATACAAGGAGAATATTACAGATGGCTCACCAAAGATACGAACAAACTGGATTGGAACAATGGAATCATAGTGAAAAATGGACAAAATATTGTCATGTGTGTAAAGCAAAAGAAGAATTAAATCAAAAAATTAAAATCGCTGCAAACAACTGATTTTTCTAATACTTTAGTATGAGTTATTTATATCAAATAATAATCGGTTTACATTGAATAAAAAAGATAATTTAAAGGACGAATGGAAAATTCCATTATACAAGATTTACACAGATGAAGAAGATGTAAATCTAATAACGAAAATAGTAAAACGTGGAACCAACTGGGCTATAGGACCAGAATTAGAAGAATTCGAAGATGCAATTAGACGTTATGTTGGTGTAGATTATTGTGCTACATTGAATTCTGGGACGTCAGCACTACATGCTATCTTTCTTGCATATGGTTTAGGAAATGATGAAGAAATTATTGTGCCTTCTTTTTCATTCATTTCTACAGCTAATTCTGTTCTTTTTGTTGGAGCAAAGCCCAAATTTGCTGACATAGAAGAAACCACTTTTGGATTAGATCCAAAATCAATTTTAACAAAAATAGGACCTTCTACGAGGGCAGTGGTACCAATGGATTATGGTGGCATGCCATGTAATATTTTTGAAATTCATGATATTACAAAAAATAATAATTTAATATTAATTGAAGATGCGGCAGAATCTCTAGGTTCTTCTATAAACGGAAGAAAAACTGGCTCTGTAGCAGATTCATCTATCTTTAGTTTTTGTGGTAATAAAGTATTAACTACTGGAGAAGGAGGAGCAATAGTAACAAATTCAAAAAAAATTTATGAAAAAGTAAAATTGATACGTTCTCATGGCAGAGTGGATAAAACAGCATATTTTAACAATCCCTCTGAACCACAATACGTCCAATTAGGATATAATTGGAGGATGTCATCAATAACTGCAGCCTTAGGTATTTCACAATTAAACAAACTTGATAAGATAATAAAGATGAGACAAGAAAATGCTAGTTATATTTCATCTAGAATCTCGAAATATTCTCAGATTACAGTTCCAACTCCGCCAATTGGTTATGAACATATCTATCAAATGTATACAGTAAAGTTATCTGATAAAAAAACACGAGATAATCTACATGAATATCTCCTAAAGAAACGAATATTTTCTAAAATTTATTTTAATCCTATTCATCTTACAGAATTTTATATGGAAAAAATAGGAACTAACAAGATTTCATTACCTGTAACCGAGCGTGTTTCTCAACAAGTATTAACACTTCCATTATATCCAAATATGAATTCCGAAGAAAAAGAATTTGTTGTTGAATCAATATCAGAGTTTTTTGAATCTAAACATCTAAATAATTAAAATTTTATGAAGCATATTGTTTTATAATCCACATATTCTTTTTTTCTTCAGCCAGTTTCTTTTCGGCCTTTGTTATAAGAACCTCTTCGACTTTTTCTCCCTGTCTTAATCCTATTATTTTATATCTCTTTGAAAGTTTCATGGCAAGATCTTTAATTTTATAAGATTTCATTTTTGGAACAAAGATTTCTCCTCGGTTAACTAGTGGTAAGCATTCTAAAATAAAATCAACAGCTTCATTTACGTGGAAAAAATATCTTTCCATTGTTAGGTCAGTTATTGAAAGTGGTTGATTATTTTTTAATTCTTCATCCCAAATTTCAAACACATTTCCTCTTGTTTCAATGACATTACCAAAACGTACCGAAGCAAATTTGGTTGGGCTTATATGAACACCAGCCCAACTTGTCAGTCTCTCACCGATTTGTTTTGTAGTTCCATACAATGTTGAGGCATCAGCAGCTTTGTCGGTACTTATGTTTAAGAATTTTTTTGGTTTATTTTGTATTGACATTTTAATCATGTTAATCATTCCATGTATATTGGTATCAATGGTTTCTATAGGGTTGAACTCAGAAATTTCAATATTTTTTATTGCTGCTAGGTGGAAAACTATGTCTGCTTTATTACCTGCCATTTCAATTCTTTCTTTATCTGCTATACTGCCAAGCAATAATCTTAATCTGGGATCCTTTATCGAACGATTTAATCTAAATAAAGCATGCTCATCGATGTCTAATACTCTTACAGATTTAATTGGATATTCTAGGACTCGTTTTACTAAAACTGATCCTACACTACCAGCTCCACCAGTAATCAAAATTGTTTTATTTTTTAATTCTTTAGTGAGAATTGGGTTCAATTTAGTCATTTTGCCTTTGTTGGTCATAAATCATAGCAAAAATCATTTTAATTCTTTTGCATCTATCTATAAAATGGATCAGATAATAACTTTTCCTGTTTATTTTAATGACAATTTTATCGTTCCAAATGTAATTAAGATATGAAAAACTGAATAATTTGAGAATTTTGAAAACTAATATCCTTGTTATTTGCTTGAAAGATGTTTGAAAGCACTTGTTGTAGGTTATGGTTCTATAGGAAAACGTCATATCGATAATCTCTCATCTTTTCCAGATGTCGAAATTTTAGTTTACACCAGGCGTAAGTATGACAACTTTTTACGAAGAAAAAAATGTAAAATATTCCATTCTTTAGAAGATTGTCTTAAAGAAAAGCCACGTATTGCAATACTGACCAATGTTACCAGTCTTCATGTTAAGATCGCAATAAAATTGGCAAATTCTGGAATTAATATGTTCATAGAAAAACCTCTTTCTAACTCATTAGAACGAGTTGAAACTTTGTTAAAATTAGTAAAAAAAAGGAAACTAGTAACATTAATGGGATGTAATTTTCGTTTTCACCCATGTATAAAGGCAATAAAAAAAATTATTTCTAATAATGAAATAGGAAGAATAATTTCTGTTCATGTAGAGAATGGATCATTTCTTCCTAATTGGCACCCATATGAAAAGTATCCAAATAGCTATGCATCGCATGAAGAGTTAGGTGGCGGGGTGGTATTGACATGTATCCATGAAATAGATTATCTGTATTGGTTTTTCGGCAATGTTAAAGAAGTTTTTTCTATTACCGGAAAATTCAGTGATCTAAAAATATCTGTAGAAGACTTATCAGCTGCCTTGTTGAGATTTCAAAATAACATTATAGCTGAAATACACCTAGATTATTTTCAGAACCCAAATGTTCGAAGTTGTAAAATAATAGGAACACAAGGTACAATTTATTGGGATTTGGATACTAATACAGTTAAAATGTATGATGTAAAAAGAAAAAAATGGATTGAAAAGTTGAAATTACAAAATTATAATAACAATACTATGTATGTTGAAGAATTGTCTCATTTTCTAAGATCTGTTAAAACAAAACAAAAAACCATTAATAGTATTGAAGACGGTTCTCGAGTACTGAAAATTGCTCTTGCAATAAAAAAATCTTCAAAAATTAAGAAGGTGATAACAATAGATTGAAAAAACAAAATTTCATTAATAGATTATTCAGTTTAAAAAATAAGACTGTTATTCTCACTGGCTCGGCAGGACGTCTGGGAACCCGATTTGCACATGTACTAAGCGAAGCTGGTTCAAATGTTGTTTTGGTGGATATAGAAAATAAACAAAATAAAAACCTAGAAGCGGATTTAGCTAAAAAATATCATACACATCCAATTGCGTTTGATCTGGACATAAGTAAGCAATCTGACATGAAAAAACTAGCAAAAGATGTTTTAGCAAGATACAAAAAAATTGATGTTTTAATTAATAATGCACATTTTATTCCAAGAGATCATCCACAAAGAGACGCACCTTTTGAAAAATATCCTTTAGAATTATGGGATAAAACAATTACTACGAATTTAAGAGGCCTTTTCTTATGCTGCCAAGAAATCGGTAAAGTGATGTCTAAGCAAAAGAAGGGAGTAATTGTGAATATCTCTTCAATATATGGCATTACTGGTGCTGATCAAAGGATTTATGGAAAAAGTAGACTGAATTCACCGGCTTTTTATGCTGCAACAAAAGGTGCGATGGTAAACCTTACTCGTTACCTTGCGGCATATTGGCATAGACAAAACATTCGAGTAAACACTCTTACACTTGGAGGCGTTTTTGATCCAAAGTTACACAAGGATAACAATTTTGTTAAGAGATACTCAGAAAAAACAATGCTTGGAAGAATGGCATACAAAGAAGATTATGACGGACCATTACTATTCTTGGCATCAGACGCTTCTTCTTATGTTACTGGTACTAATGTGATAGTAGATGGCGGTTGGACTGCATGGTAATACAATAAAAATTTAATAAAAAAATTCAAATTTTGATTTTATTTTTTGCTATCATTTCTGCTATCTGAAATTCAAACTCTGCATCTATCATTAAACCAGTTGACGGAGGAATTTCATAAGGAAGTGTATGTGGCATATAGAATCTTTTGTATTTTAATAATCTTTTAACATAGAAAGTGAACAAGCCATTTAATTGATAGACTACAGGTGCGTCTTGTCTATTTCTAATCTCTTTATCTTTTCTTTTACTAAATTTCAAAAAACCATTAGAATTCACTTCCATCATATTGAAATAGGGATTGTGATGTTGTCTATAAACTCCACAAACCATGTCGCATTTTTTTCTTTTTAGCAATTCAATAGAACCTTTGATATCGGTATTTCTGATGAAAGGCACAGTACAATCTCGGTTTACCATGATATCAAATTCATATCCCAAATAACGTAACTTCTCTATTGCATGAATTATGACATCATACATTCCAGTTGTATCACTAGCAAGTTTTTTTGGACGAATAAACGGTACTTCAGCACCATATCTTTTCGCTATGGAAGCAATTTCATGATCTTCAGTAGACACAATTACACTGCTGAAGAGCTTTGAATCAAGTGCACTTTCTATCGTATACGCTATGAGTGGTTTTCCGGCTAATGATCTTATGTTCTTTCTCGGTACTCCTTTTGATCCTCCTCTTGCACCTATAAAACAGATAGGTTTCATGTATGGAATTTCAATCCGAATCTAATATATCTATTCGAATTATTTTTTTATTTTCTCAGAAAGACGAATTAGATTCACCAATTCTTCAAGTTCAGAATAATCAAAACTCACATTATTATCAAAGAAATTCTTAGATTTATCAGATGTAATATGTACCTCTATTATCTTTGCACCTAAGATAGCTGCAGTTACTGGTGCTATGATATTAGGAGAATGATTTGAAAAACCATGAAAATCTCTAATGTTTGTGAAATCTAATTCATTTAATTCACAAGGATATTTAGGAACACAATAAAGCCATTTTATTTGAGAATTTTTAAAATACTTACTAGTACGTGGTGATGAATTACTACTAATGATTATTTCCTTATTAGTTTTCAATACTCTTTCGAACAAGGGAGTTGTTTCGTTTTTTAATATAGGTCTGCCATCTGTTTCTCTAATTTTGAATCTTTTAACAAAGGGAACTAATAGATCTACAGCTTCAGGATACATGGGAGTACAAAACCATTCTATTCCAACAGATTTTGATAATTCGTTAATCATCTCGACATTCTTTTTAGATATGGCCGTTTCAGCTAAGCGAGAACTTTGAAGGTGATTTTTTACCATGTCGTAATGGAAGGCTTGAAATTTAACTGCGTCACAGCCAGTCTTTTTCGCATTTTCCATCATTTCTCTTGCTAATTCAAAGTTCCCATCCCAATTTACCCCTATTTCTGCTACGATGAATACCATGCCAAGTTTATTCTACTTTGATTGTATAATACTTTGTGAAAAAATTCAATAGATCCTTCAAACAACCCAATTTAGATTAGCATAAAATTCTTGTTAATAAAATGGTTCAAAAGAATATCAAGTCAAATTGATATATAGCGTGTAATGCAAAATAGGAAGAAAATGAAATATTGTAAAAAATGTTTGATGCCTGATACAAGACCGGGACTTACTTTTGACAAAGACGGTGTTTGTGCTGCGTGCAAAAACTATGAAAAACAAAAGCTAACTGATTGGAATAAACGTTTTGATGAACTAAAAGCTCTTTGTGACAAATATCGAGGAAGTAATGGTAATGGATATGATTGTGTTATAGCTATCTCTGGAGGTAAAGATTCCCATTTCCAAACTTATATTATGAAAGAAGTTATGAAAATGAATCCTGTTCTTTTAACAGTTGGAAACATGGATTGGACTGAAACAGGTAGAAAAAACCTTGAAAATATATCTGATGTGTTTAGCTGTGAAATAATTCAATTACAACCTAATAGACATGTTAATAGAATCATGACCAGAAAAACATTTGAAGATATTGGACAACCATCTTGGTATCTTGATTCCTTAATCTATGCATTTCCATATAGAATGGCAATGAAATTAGGTATCAAATTATTAGTTTATGGTGAAGATATTAATTACACTTATGGTGGAAAATATAATAAAGAAACCCCATCTGCAATGTTGCAACCATCAAATGATGTAGTCAGACCTTATGAAAAAAAATGGTTGGAAGATGGGCAAGTATTAGAAAAGGACTTAGCTAGTGCTATCCCCCTTACTGTTGAAGAGTGTGAAAAATTTGGATTAGAACCAATTTATCTAAGTTATTTTATGCCTTGGAATTCTGTACATAATTATGAGGTTGCAAAACGTTGGGGATTCAGACATCTTGGGCATGAGTATGAAAGGGAAGGTTCAGTAGATAATTATGACCAAGTGGATTCATTATCGTATCTCTTCAATCCATATCTAAAATATCTTAAATTTGGTCATAGTATAGCGACTGATAATGCGTCCCGCTGGATTCGATATGGATTAAAAACTCGGGAAGAAATGATATCCATTGTAGAAGAACTTGATGGCAAGCTAGATCAAGGTATCCTAGATAAATTCCTTGAATTTACTGGATTATCTGTTAGAGAGTTTTGGAAAATTATGGACAAATGGTATAATCGTGACCTTTTTGAAAAAGACAGAGAGGGGATCTGGCATCCAAAGTTTAAGGTAGGAGTAGGATTGATAAAATAAAAACCACATTGATTCATAAAAGTAATGTCATGTTTGATAAATGATGAAAAGAAAAATTTTAGTTACTACTGGAACAAGAGCTGAATACGGTATTTTACGTCCAGTTTTAAAATCAATCTTACAGAGTAAGAAATTAGAACTTTATCTAGTTGTTACTGGTACACACCTATCTAAAAAACATGGATTTACAATCAATGAAATAAAGAAAGATGGATTTAAGATATTTAAAACAATAAACATGATTCCGAAAAAAGATACTGCTTATTTTATGTCAAAAACCCTTGGTGAAGGAATTATTGCATTTTCGAAAATATTCTCTCAGATACAACCACACATTAATTTGGTGCTAGGGGATAGAGATGAAATGTTAGCATCTGCTATTGCAGCTTATCATATGAATATACCAAATGCACACGTACATGGAGGGGATAAATCTGGTGGTATTGATGAATACAATAGACATGCAATAACAAAAATTTCTAATATTCATTTTGCAGCAACAAAAAAAAGTAAAAATCGTATAATTAAGATGGGAGAAAATCCAAAATACGTATTTTTGACTGGTTCGCCCAGCCTTGATGAGGTTATGAATAATAACATAACTAAAAAAACAGATCTTGAAAAAATCTATGGTTTTCAGTTTACTGGGAACGAAATTTTATTACTTCAACATCCTGTTACTACAGAAATTGAACATGGTGAAAAACAAATTAGTAACATTCTAAAAGCTATAGTGAATTTAAGAATAACAACTATAGCAATTGCTCCAAATTCTGACGCAGGTAACAAAAAGATCTTTGATTATTTAAAATCATATTCTAAAAAATATAATTTTATAAAATTTTATACCACATTACCAAGAAGGGATTTTCTAGGCATGCTCCAGAACTGTGGTGTTTTTGTTGGTAATTCAAGTAGCGGGATAATAGATGCAAGTTATTTTCGGATTCCAGTGGTAAATATTGGAATACGACAAAAAGGGAGAGAAAGAGGTGCAACTATTTTCGATGTAAAAGATATAACAGTAAAATCAATTCAGAATATGATATTAAAAGCAATGAAGACAAAACGATCAAGTTTTACAATTGGTAAAAATGTTTATGGAAATGGAAATGCGTCAAAAAAAATTGTTGAATATCTTGAACAAATTCCCTTAAACAAAGATTTAATCCAGAAACAAATATTCTATTGATCGCTTATGAAAAATAATAATAAAAAAAATTGGCGAAAACCCATTATCAAACACGGAAAACTTACTAAATACAATTACATAGTTCAATATCCAGAAAAATTGAAACTTGGAAAAAATTTTGATATAGGTACTTTTTCCTACATAAATTGTAGATATGGGGTAATAATAGAGGATAATGTCCAGATTGGTTCTCATTGTTCCATTTATTCAAATTCCACAATTGATGATAAACATGGACAAGTAATTTTAAAGAAAAATTGTAAAATTGGCTCCCATAGCACAATTATGCCTAAGGTAATTATTGGAGAAAATTCTATCGTAGCTGCACACTCATTTGTAAATAAAAGTATACCTAGGAATGAGATATGGGTTGGGGTTCCGGCTAAATTCAAAGCTAAGACCAAATAAGTTACGTTTAATTTTCTTAATTTTTCTGAAATTCTTCAAGTTCACTATATGCAATAAATAACAATTTATGATCTTTTAAAGGATGGATAACATATGAACACATTCAAAATTTTAATTCCACTGCACACCATGCCTGATACTAAATCCTTTATCACCCTGTTTTTTGAAAATCTTTTACCAGTAATAAAAAATAGAACAAAAGTGCAGATAATGTGGCTGGTTTATACCCCTGAAAAACTACCCGTAATACCACAAAATAATTCAGAAGACATTATTTTAGATATTCATAATTATAAAAATGCCTTGGAAGTTATACAAAAGGAAAAACCCGATATCATCTATGCAAGCGAAACGTGGCAGTTTATTGATTATGCCTTGTCTTCAACTGCTAAACTTTTTCATATTCCAGTGTTTTGTATGGTATACAGTGATATCTGGATTGCAAAAAGTACGACTAAAAATATAATATCTAATTTAAACCGATTTTTTCAAAATTCAATTCCAACTGATACAGAACTACATAAAAAGAAATTCATGAAAAGAGGGAGATTTTACATTTACAAATATCTTTTCTTGTTAAGAACTATGATGGCCTTAAAGACAGACAGATTACAAACTCTCTTTAAGATCTGGAAATTTGTTCTCTTGGATCGACTTGATCCCAGATTTGCTAGCGAAACAATTCAATTTTTGGAAAACGAGAGCCTCATTAAACAAAGACTTGATTTAGGTTTTAACAAATCAAACCTTATTGTAACGGGTAATCCAATATATGATGCCGCTTTTCATAAAATATCAAATCAAAAAAACACAGCCAAAAAAGACGGTATTATTCATGTATTATTTGCACCTTCAACATTATATGAACATGGATTTTGGACTAGCAAACAAAGAGAGTATGCTGTTAAAGAAACTGTGAGACAAATCATAAAAAACGGAAAAGGGATGTCAATAACAGTTAAAATTCATCCCTCATCTTCTGTTCTATCAGATTATAAATCATTAATCCATCCAATAGACTCATCCATACCTGTCTATCAGAAGGGCGATATTCAGGACTTCTTGAAAGATTCTGACTTAGAGATAACTTTTCAATCAAGCACTACAGAGGTTTATGCACTGTTAGCAAAGAAACCAATCATAATCTGTAACTTTTTCAATATTCAAGGAGATGTATTTTTAGAACGAGGTTTAGCCATTGATTGTAAAGATCCCTCTTCTATAATTACATCAATTGATACTGCATTATCCTCAAATCCTGCCTCAGAACAAAAGCGTGAGGATTTCATCAGGGAATTTATGTACAAATGGGATGGACGTGCTGCAGAACGAATCTGTGATAAAATCATTGAATTAGTTGAGAAAAGAAAGGTAAATCAATAAACAAAGAGTAGCGTGTATGTGATGAGAAAAATAACAATCACTGGTTCTGAAGGTTTCCTAGGATCTGAAATTTGTAAGTTTTTTGAAAAAGACAATAAAATTTACAAATTAGATATCAAATTAGGGCATGATCTTACAGATGAAAAATTTGTAAAGAAATGGTTCAAGAATAACCCCACAAATTATCTGATAAATTGTTTTGCATTAAATGATCATGTAAATGCTGAAAGGAAAAAAAGGACTGTATTTGATGTTTCATTAGAATCATTTTCTAATTATATGAAAGTTAACTTAACAGCACTATTTTCAGTTTGCAGAGAATTTGCAAGAAATAATAAAACAGGAGCAATTGTTAATTTTTCATCATATTTAGGAATAGTTTCTTCAAGACCTGATATGTATGAAGGCTCACACAAGGATATAGGGTATTGCGTATCTAAAGCAGGCGTAATACACCTCACAAAATATCTAGCTGTTCATTTTGCACCAAACATACGAGTAAATTGTCTTGTACCAGGCGGAACTCTCCTAAATCAAAGCAATAAATTTGTTAAAAAATACTCGAAATTGACTCCCATGTCACGTATGATGAGAAAGAACGAATTGAATGATTTGACTGATTATCTATGCAGCGAAAAATCTAGTTATGTTACAGGTGCGGCATTTGTTGTAGACGGCGGTTATTCTATATGGTAAAATTGGTATATCTTTATTTTATTAAATCTTACACGTACAACTTTCAAATAAAACAATTATAAAAAAAGGAAAATACCTGCATAATCTATGATAGAATGGCAAACAAACAAAAACAAGTCTTTCTGTAGTGATTAAGAATTGGAATACAGTTACAAAAACAAAATCAGAATTGGAGACAGGTTAGTGGGTATTGGCGAACCATGTTATATAATTGCAGAAATTGGAATAAATCATAATGGTCAAGTACCTCTAGCAAAAAAACTGATTGATGTTGCAGTAGAAGCGGGTGCTAATGCAGTAAAATTCCAAAAAAGATCTTTAGAAAGCATTTATAAAAATGATGTTTTAAAAAACCCCAATTTAGATAGTCAAGGACTTGAGATATTAATCGACGTGTTAAAAGAAGTCGAATTTAATGAATCAGAATATGAAGAGATAATTGAATATTGCAAGAAGAAAGAAATTCCTTTTTTGTGTACACCTTGGGATACTCCCAGCGTGGATTTTCTTGAAAGATTTAATATTCCAGCTTATAAGATTGCCTCAGCTGATATGACGAATCTACCATTAATTCATTACGTTGCAAAAACAAAAAAACCACTAATTATCTCTACTGGGATGTCAACACTTGAGGAAATTGAAAAAACAGTTAATTTTGTAAAAAAGGAGAACATACCTTTTATTTTGCTACATTGTAATAGTACTTATCCTTCACCAGTTGAATTACTTAATCTCAATTTAATCCCCTATTTAAGAACAAAATTTGATGTACCAATTGGCTATAGTGGACATGAACCAGGAATCATTCCATCTCTAACTGCAGCAAACATGGAATCTGTATTGATTGAGCGCCATATCACCTTGGATAAAACCATGGAAGGAATAGATCAGGCGGCATCATTGGAACCAGACGAATTTAAAAATCTTGTACAATATATTCGAGAATCCGAAAAGGCAAAGGGTGAATCAATAAAAAAAATGACTAGAGGAGAAATTTTGCAACGTGAGGTACTTGGGAAAAGCATTATTTGCTCATCTGATATCCGTGAAGGCGATGTTTTTTCAGAACAAAATATAGAAATCAAAGGGCCAGCAAAAGGATTATCGCCACAATATTATTATGATATACTTGGAAAAAAATCAACCAGAAATATAAAAAAGGGGCAATATCTGTTACCAGTAGATCTAAAATGATTCTAGGCATGAAAGTAAGAAAACATGATCTAGATGATATGTTAAAATTTAATCCTAAGATACTTGAATTTCATTTTTCTGATAGTGATTTAAACTTGAATGTAGATAGAAATTTTGATCAGCAATTAATAGTAC
>Ga0209515_10008222_pt1 | contig 12243 bp, 15 predicted proteins | sample Subgroupgradi54m_FD_187454 | JGI IMG/M metagenome (GOLD analysis project Ga0209515, IMG submission 187454) | Subsurface groundwater microbial communities from S. Glens Falls, New York, USA - GMW60B uncontaminated upgradient, 5.4 m (SPAdes)... ... | reverse complement strand
CGGTCTGGATGCCCTTGGCCGCAAAGTGGCGGCGCGTGATGTTCGGATATTTGGTCGCCACGCGCACGCGCGTCCAGCTGCGCGGGTCATCGGCAGCGGCAATGTTTGCCGGTTCCGCGACGCTCAAACGGCAGCGCGCGATCTTGAGATCCATCAATTGGTACAGCGAGTCGCCTTCGTGCTCCATCAACACGTCGCGCCCGGCGATGCCGAGGTCGGCGGCACCGAACTCGACATAGGTCGGCACGTCGGCGGCGCGAATGATGGTGAGTTTTAAATCGGGATCGCTCGTCTCGAGCACGAGTTTGCGGCTCTTGAACGGATCCTCCACCGGCTTGATACCGGCGCGCGCCAGCAGCGGCAGCGATTCCTCCAGGATACGCCCTTTCGAGAGCGCGAGGTTGAGCCCCGAATTGAGCGCCGCCATAATCAGACCGTTTTCTGCATCGCCTCGCGACGCGCGAGCGCTTCCGGCACCCGGCGGATACGCGCACCGAGACCGGAGAGTTTCTCTTCGATACATTCGTAACCGCGATCGATGTGATAAATGCGATCGACCACGGTCTCGCCTTCGGCCACCAGCGCCGCGAGCACCAGGCTCGCCGAGGCGCGCAGGTCGGTCGCCATCACCGGCGCGCCCTGCAGCGCCTTCACGCCGCGCACGATGGCGGTGTTGCCTTCCATTTCGATGTTCGCGCCCATGCGCTGCAACTCCTGCGCGTGCATGAAGCGGTTTTCGAAAATCGTCTCCGTCACCGTGGCCGAGCCTTCGGCGATCGTATTCATGGCCAGGAACTGCGCCTGCATGTCGGTCGGGAACGCCGGATACGGCGCGGTGCGCACCGACACCGCTTGCGGCCGGCGGCCGTCCATCGCGAGGTGAATCCAGTCCGGACCGGTTTCAATCGTGGCGCCGGCTTCGCGCAGCTTGTCGAGCACCGCGATCGACAGCTCGGGGCGCGTGTTGCGCAACCGCACGTCACCGCCGGTAATGGCACCGGCGATGAGATAGGTACCGGTCTCAATACGATCCGGAATCACCTCGTGCTCGGCGCCGTGCAGGCGCTCGACGCCGTCAATCGTAATTTCGTCGGTGCCGGCGCCGGTGATGCGCGCGCCCATGGCGATCAGACAATTCGCCAGATCGAGCACTTCCGGTTCGCGCGCGGCGTTTTCGATTACCGTCTCGCCGTCGGCGAGCGCGGCCGCCATCATCAGATTCTCGGTGCCAGTGACCGACACCATATCCATGAAAATGCGCGCGCCGTTCAGGCGCTTGGCCTTGGCGCGGATGTAACCACCGTCGAGATTGATTTCGGCGCCCATCGCCTGCAGGCCTTTGACATGCAGGTTGATCGGGCGCGAGCCAATGGCGCAACCGCCCGGCAACGACACTTCCGCTTCGCCGAAACGCGCCAGCAACGGGCCTAACACCAAGATTGAGGCGCGCATGGTTTTCACCAGCTCGTACGGCGCCGTCACCGAGGTGTTGTGCGAGGCCTTGGCCTCGACCACCATGCGATCGTCGACGGTGAGCCGCACGCCCATGCGCCCGAGCAACTCCATGGTGGTGGTGATGTCCTGCAGATGCGGCACGTTGCCGATGCGAAGCGTATCGGACGTCAGCAGCGAGGCCACCAGCAGCGGCAATGCGGCATTCTTGGCGCCCGAGATGCGGACTTCGCCGCGCATGGGAATACCGCCGTTAACGATCAGTTTGTCCATAGATTATGGTATTTCGAGAGTAAGTATTTTGGGGCTGCCCGGAACGGGTGCGAGTTCGTGACATCTTACAGAAAAACAAGGCCGCCCGCAGGCGGCCTGAGTATGTCGTCGCGGCAAGTGACCACGAACGGGCTTTGGAGGCTTATTACAGCTGGTCCAATCAATATCGGAGTGACCGTGCCTCAGACCGCCGGGTAATACCGTCGCTGCATGCGCTCCACATACGCCACCAGATTCGGACGGCTTTCCATGGCGGTACGCAACGGGGTGTCGAAATGCGGGCAAAGCCCACTCTGCGCAAAAGCAAATGCGGTGGCATCCGCGCCGCACGGCTGATCGCCCATCAGGTAGGTTTTTTCACCGAGCATGGCCGCCAGTGCGGCGATGCCCTTTTCAGCCAGCTGCGCAATCTCGGCACGCGTGTGTCGCCCGGTGCCTTGTCCATATAAATTCCGGGCCACTTTGCGACGGATCATATTCACCAGCAAGGGACGCATCGGCCACGGGATACTGCGGAAGAATAACGCCGGGCCCTTAATGAAATTGTGGTCAACCATCCAGCGCGCTTCCACCATTGCCCAATACAGATTGTCTTCGAGCATTTTTTCCGTTGCCCAGGCAACCGCACGCCGCTCTTCCGATAGCCCGCGATCAAAATCGAACTTGTATTTTTTCTCGATATGCAAACGGATGAACGTGGAGTCCGCCACGATCTCTCCGTCGTCGTCCATGTACGGTAATTTACCTTTGGGGGCCTTTCTGAAACCGCCGGTATCGACCTTGTAAGGCAGCGCCGCAATTTTGAGCAGCATCTCGGCTTTTACAACGAACGGGCTGGGATCAGGCAGGCCGAATAAGGGGCCAAAGGTATACAACGTAATCATGAACAACACTCCTGGTGAGAACGTCTGATGATGCGCTGTGCGCAACGCACGCCGACAGCAACGCGGTTCAATTGCGCAAACATAGCGGGCAACTTACCGCTGCGCCTCGGCCACGAGCTTTTGTAGCTCGCCGGTCTGGTACAGCTCGGTCATGATGTCGCAGCCACCGACCAGTTCTCCACCGATATAAAGCTGCGGAAACGTCGGCCAGTTGGAAAAGGTCTTCAGGCCCTGGCGCAGGTCGGCATCCGCCAGGATGTCGTAGGTCGCAAACTGTGCGCCGCAGGCGCTCAGCAGTTGCGTCGCCTTGGCCGAGAACCCGCACTGCGGGAACTGCGGCGAGCCCTTCATATAAAGCACGATCTTGGCGCCGGAAAGCTGTTGGCGGATCTTGTCGTTGATGTCCATAACACTACCTCGTTTGCAGAATGCGAATCTGGGTTGGCGAATTATGATAAATCAGGCTGGGCACTCATCGGGCGTCAGGGTCTTGAACGAGAGCGCGTGAATCTCGTTGCCCATCCGACTGCCGAGCGCCGCGTATACCATCTGGTGTCGCTGTACCTTGCTCTTGCCGGCGAATACCGCCGACACCACTTCGGCCTCGAAATGGTGGCCATCGCCGCTCACGCTTACGCGCGCACCGGGCAGGCCCTCTTCAAGCAGACGTTGAATCTCTTCTACGGGAAACATCGCGACTCCAATGAATAATACCAATTATCAAAAGGCCAGAAGGGGAATGCAAGAAAAGCCAAAGCGCGCGGCAACCGCGAAAAGCTAGGCAATGCCGAAGGCGTCGGCGAGACCGCTGACACCGATCATGTGCTTTATCTGTTCGGGGAAATTGATGAACCGCAGTTCGCGTCCGACCACGCGCGCCTGGTGCAACCACTCGATCATCAACGCCAGGCCGGCGCTATCGGCCCACTGCACCTTGCTCAGGTCGATGGTGACGGCGCCGCTGGTGTCATTGAGCCAATGCGCGGTCTTTGCCAGCAATGCCGGCACCGTGTGGAACGTCATGCGCCCGCAGATTTCGAACGTGCCGTCCGGACGCGCGCTGAAACCGTTTTCGCTCACTGCGGTGTTCCCGAACCGCCGGCCGCGGCGCGCTTGTTTTCCTGCACCATACTCTCGATCAGCTGGTCGAGGTTCTGCTTATGCAAACGCTCGGCATAGACGCGATGATACGTGGTGACGACGCTCGGGCCCTCGATCGCCATGTCGTAAATCTTCCAGCCGCTGTCCTGTTTGTAGAAGCTGTAGTTGATCGACACCGGCGGACCGCCGTCAGTGCGATGAATCGTGGACTTCACCGTCGCCGTACGGTCGCCGGCGGCAATCTTGAGCGGCTGGTAGACAATCTTTTCGTCGGTGTACTTGAGCAACGCCGTGGCGTAGGTACGCACCAGCAGATCGCGGAACTCGGCGGTGAAACCATTGCGCTGATCATCGCTCGCACGTCGCCACTCGGGTCCGAGCACCTGTTGCGCCATTTTGCGGAAATCGAAATGCGGCAACAGGTTCTGATCGACCATCGCGTAGAGTTTTTTGTATTCCTTGGCGTACGTGTCGCGATTTTCCTTGATGAGCTTTATGATCTGATCGGTCACCTCGCGCGCGGTCTGATCCGGCAGCGCTTCATCGGCGCGCACCGGCAACACCGCGGTAACGAACAAAACCATGCAGGCTGTAATCAGTCGTTTCATGACAAGCTTCATATCGTGTTCCTCGGCTTATTTCTTGCCGTTACCCTTGTTCGAATTTTCGTTCATCTCAGACGCCTTGCCGAACAACACCTGGCCGATGAGCTTCTCCAGCACGATCGCCGAGGCCGTGGTCTGGAACGCCTCGCCGTCTTTAAGGTTCTCGTCCGCACCACCCGGCTCGATACCGATATATTGATCGCCCAGCAGTCCCGACGTCAGGATCGAGGCGCTCGAGTCGGTCGGTAGATTATTGTAACGCCCGTCGATCTGCATCTCGACCGTGGCGCGGAAGCGTTCCTTGTCGAGCGTGATGCGCGCCACCCGACCGACGCGCACCCCCGCGAGCGTGATCGGCGCCTTAACCTTTAGACCACCGATATTGTCGAATTGCGCCGTCACACGATAGGCGCCGTCGACGTCGGCAGTAGTCAGGTTGCCAACCTTGAACGCCAGCATGGCGAGCGCCGCAATGCCCGCCGCGACGAACAATCCGACCCACAGCTCCAGTGCATTTCTACGTAACATTGTTACACCTCTCCAAGCGTCAGCGCCGTCAGGACAAAATCGAGACCGAGCACGGCGAGCGACGAATACACGACCGTGCGGTTGGTGGCGCGCGCGACACCTTCCGATGTCGGTACGGCATCGTAACCCTCGAACACCGCAATGCCGCTGCACACGAGCCCGAACACCGTGCTTTTGATGACACCGTTCATGATGTCACCGTAAAAATCCACACCCGCCTGCATCTGCGACCAGAACGGCCCGGCATCGACACCCAGCAGACCGACGCCGACCAGATGCCCGCCGAGCACGCCGATGGCCGAGAACAGCGCGGCCAGCAGCGGCATCGCCACGACACCGGCGATAAAGCGCGGCGCGATCACGCGCGTAATCGGATTGACCGCCATCATCTCCATGCCGGCGAGTTGCTCGGTCGCTTTCATCAGACCGATCTCCGCCGTCAGCGCCGACCCGGCACGGCCGGCGAACAACAGCGCCGTCACCACCGGCCCGAGTTCCCGCACCAGCGACAACGCCACCAGCAGACCGAGCGAATTGGCCGAGCCGAACTTGACCAGCGTGTTGTAGCCCTGCAGGCCGAGCACCATGCCCACGAACAACCCAGACACCAGGATGATCAACAGCGTCAACACGCCGACGGCGTAAATCTGCTGCACCACCAGCCCGAAGCGCGAGCGCAATTCGGCCGTACCGCGCACGACGTCGAAGATGAACAGGCCGGCGCGGCCGAGCCGCTCGATGCCTTCCACCACAACGCGCCCCAAGGTGCGCACCATGCCGTTCATGCGGCTTCCTCCATGAGGTCCTGCAGATAGTCACCGGCAGGATACTCATACGGCACCGGACCGTCCGGCAGGCCGTCCATGAACTGGCGCACATACTCGGAATTCGATTTCTGCAGTTCGGCCGGGGTTCCCTGGCCGATGATATGCCCGTCGCCGAGCAGGTAGGCGTAATCGGAGATCAGGCAGGTCTCGGGCACGTCGTGCGAAATCACGATCGAGGTAATGCCGAGGCTGCGATTCAACTCGCGGATCAACTTGGCAATGATTCCCTTTGAAATCGGATCGAGCCCGGTAAACGGCTCGTCGTACATGATCATCATCGGCTCGAGCGCGATCGAGCGCGCCAATGCCACACGCCGCGCCATACCGCCGGAGAGCTCGGACGGCATCAGGTCGCGCGCACCGCGCAGGCCGACGGTCTCGAGCTTCATCAGCACGACCTTGCGCAACAAGGTCTCCGAGAGTTTGGTGTGCTCGCGGATCGGGAAGGCGACGTTTTCGAATACGGATAAATCGGTCAGCAACGCGCCGGTCTGGAACAGCATGCCCATGCGCTTGCGCAGCTCGAACAGCTCGCGGGTGGAAAGATCCGGCACCGATATGCCATCCACGAGTACCTGACCGGTATCGGGTTTGATGCGCCCGCCGATGAGATTGAGGATGGTGGTCTTGCCGCTGCCGCTGCCGCCCATGATGGCGGTCACCGTGCCACGCGGAATGTCGAGCGATAGGTCATTCAGGATGAGCCGCTCACCGCGCGAAAAACGCAAGTTGCGAATCTCAACCAGTGCATCACGACTTCCGGACGGCGAAGTGTTCAATATTGTTCCTTCAACTGTCGCATGCGAACGACAGGCATTGTAACAACACAAATGGAAAATGCAGCCAGAGTAAATTTGGATCGCTCGAAGCGCGCTCGGCTCACCTCCCTCTCCTCCGGGAGAGGGAATGAGGGTGAGGGAATGCTTAATCTAACACTGCGTAATATCCCCTCATCCCTACCTTCTCCCTGGCGGGAGAAGGGGCACACACTGCTACGTTCTTACCCCGGAGTAACGCGGTTCTTCACCAGGTCTTCGACGACCGCCGGATCAGCGAGCGTACTGGTGTCGCCGAGATTGCCGAGCTCGTTCTCGGCGATCCTGCGCAGGATGCGGCGCATGATTTTTCCGGAGCGCGTCTTGGGCAGACCGGGCGCCCATTGAATCACGTCCGGTGACGCGGTCGGTCCGATCTCCTTGCGCACCTGCTGCACCAGTTCCTTGCGCAGCCCATCGCTCGCCTCGACACCGAGCTTGAGCGTGACGTAGCAGTAAATGCCCTGCCCTTTGATGTCATGCGGGTAACCGACCACGGCCGCCTCGGCCACCGAATGGTGCAACACCAGCGCGCTCTCAATCTCGGCCGTGCCGATGCGATGGCCGGCGACGTTCAACACGTCGTCCACGCGTCCGGTGATCCAGTAGTAGCCGTCCTGATCACGGCGCGCACCGTCGCCGGTGAAGTAACTGCCGGGATAGGTCTTGAAGTAGGTGTCGATAAAGCGCGGGTGATCGCCGTACACCGTACGCATCTGTCCCGGCCATGAGCGTTTGATGACGAGATTGCCGCTGCAGGCGCCGTCGAGTTCTTTGCCGTCGGCATCGACGATCGCCGGCACCACCCCAAAGAAGGGGCGCGTCGCCGAACCGGGTTTCAGTTTGGTCGCGCCCGGCAACGGCGTAATCAGAATGCCGCCAGTCTCGGTCTGCCACCAGGTGTCCACGATCGGCCGTTGGCTGTCGCCCACGACACGGTGATACCACTCCCACGCCTCCGGGTTAATCGGCTCGCCCACGGTGCCGAGCAACTTCAGGCTCGCGCGCGAGGTCTTCTTCACCGGCGCTTCACCCTCGCGCATGAGTGCGCGGATGGCGGTCGGCGCGGTGTAGAAAATGTTGACCTTGTGCTTGTCGATCACTTCCCAGAAGCGCGACGGGCTCGGGTAGTTCGGCACGCCCTCGAACATCATGGTGGTGGCGCCGTTGGCAAGCGGGCCGTAGACAATATAAGAGTGGCCGGTGACCCAGCCGACGTCGGCGGTGCACCAGTAAACATCGCCGTCGTGGTAATCAAATACGTACTTGTGCGTCATGGCCGCGAACAACAGATAGCCGCCGCTCGTATGCAGCACACCCTTGGGCTTGCCGGTGGAGCCCGAGGTATAAAGGATGAACATCGGATCTTCGGCGCCGACTTCTTCTGGTGGGCAATCCGCAGAGGCCTTCGCCATCAGTTCGTGGTACCAGACATCGCGTTTGCTGTCCCACGCCACGTCGCCGCCGGTGCGCTTCACCACCAGCACCGTATTCACGTTCGGACAATGCGTCATGGCGGCGTCGGTGTTCTTCTTGAGCGGTACCTTCTTGCCGCCGCGCAGACCCTCGTCGGCGGTGATGACGACACGGCAATCGGAATCGAGAATACGGTCCTTGAGCGACTCGGGCGAAAAGCCGCCGAACACCACCGAGTGCACGGCGCCGATGCGCGTGCACGCGAGCATCGCCATCGCGGCCTCCGGGATCATTGGCATGTAGATGCACACGCGGTCGCCCTTCTTCACACCGCGGCTCTTCAATACGTTGCCGAGCTTACACACCTGTTCGTGCAACTCGCGGTAGGTGATCTTGCGGTCTTCATTCGGATCGTCGCCTTCCCACAGAATCGCGACCTGGTTAGCGCGCGTGGCGAGATGGCGGTCAAGACAGTTGTACGAGACGTTGAGCGTAGCGCCCTCGAACCAGCGGATGTGCAGGTCCTTCGGGTCGTAGCTGCAATCGGAAACCTTGGTCCACGGTTTGGACCACGCCACGAATTCCTTGGCACGTTCGGCCCAGAAGCCGTCGGGGTCTTTCAGGGAACGTTCGTACCATTCCTGGTACTTGTTGTCGTCGATGTGCGCACGGCGCGCAAAGTCGGCAGGAACGTCGTAGATCTTTTCTTCGGACATGATCGGCAAACCTCATAGCGGCCCGTGGATGCGGTGATTGTGCAGCACGACGGTCAGACGGCCAAGCGGGCTACGCCTCGAGCAGCCGCGTCACACTGTAAAATGCGCCCTTTGGCGCCACACGCTATGGCTCGCGGACGAGCCGTGCAAGAATCTCAACCCATGGGCAACGTCATTAAATTCCCCAAGCGAAAGCCCAAGGCACAGGCCGAGGGCAAGACGCTCTGTAAGAGCGGCTTTCACAAGTGGAAGGTCGTCGCCGAACGTCAGTTCGATGTGAAACGCGGCAAGCTCGTCACGCTTCAGCGTTGCGAACGCTGTGGCAAGGAACAGACGAAGCTCAGTTGATAACTGGTTTCGATAAGACGAGCACCTGGAAGACGAAGCACCTCGGGAAGTGCTTCATTCAACCATCACACCCCGCGACGGCCCAACGCATGCACCTGCTGTAACCAGCGCGCACGTTTTTCCTCGGTCGAGCTTTTCATCGGCCCGACTTCGGTAATGCCCACCGGCTTCACGCCACAGAAGCCGAGCACGGCGCGCTTCATGGTCATGTGGCCGGGACGGCCGAAGACCCAGCGGTAGATAAACGAAGGCGTGTTGAGCGTCACGATCAAACGGGCACTGCGCCCCGTGAGCAGTTTGTCCCACAACGGCGAGTCCTTGCGAAAATTGACGGCGAAGCCGGGCGTGAATACGCGTTCGATAAATCCTTTCAGCAGCGCCGGGATCGTGCCCCACCAGATGGGATACACGAACACCAGATGGTCGGCCCAGCGAATCGCCTCCTGCGCGGCCTGCAAATCGGCTTCGAGCGCCGGACCCGGCGGCGCGCCCGCCATCGCACACGGATCGAACTTGATCTCGCCGAGACAAATCTCGCGCACCTGCGCACCGGCGGCACGTGCGCCTTCGCTATACGCCTTGGCCAGTGCACCGTTATAACTGTTGCGATTGGGCTGACCGAGGATGACCAAAATCTTCTTCGACATGCGGGGTACCGTGAATCTGATGCGGCGCGGATTTAGCCAGAGGGCATTTTACCCGCACGCAGATAAATCGGCCATGAAACGGTTCGCGATTGCTCCGCTGGCCCCCATGCGGCGCACAGGCGCTCGCGGGCGAGCTCAATCGGATCATGGCCGCGCGCCTGCCGATAGCGTTGTCCGGCCGACCAGGTCTCGAGGTAACCAACGAACTCGTGCAGGTTCCACTGCGCCTCCATCCGAAACGCCGGAGCATGAATTTCCATAAACGGAAACGGAACGGTTCGATAACCTTCGTCGATGTAGCGCCGTTCCGGCGGCCAGTACGATCCGACGACATCGGTATAGTAATGACCCAAAATGGGATCGACGTCCGCGGAAACCTGATTGAGCCCGTAGGCCCACACGGCGATGACGCCGCCGGGCCGCAACACCCGTTGCACTTCGCGATAAAAGCGCTCGAATTCGAACCAGTGCAGCGCCTGCGCCACCGTGACCAGATCCACACTGGCATCACCGAGGTCCGAGTGTTCGGCCGGCATGACCTTATAAGTCACGCGCTCATGCGCCACGGCGTGGCGCAACTGCGCCTCGGCCGGGTCGGTCGCAATGACCCGGCGGTAATGGTCCGCCAACGCCAGCGCCGCCTGCCCATTGCCCGTGCCGACGTCCCAGGCCAGCTCGTGCGCCGCGGTCAACGACGCCAGCCACTGGAACAACGACGGTGGATAGTTCGGCCGATACCGGGCGTAGTCCTGTGACTGCTTGGAGAAGTGATCTTTAAACGTGGTCATTCAGTCTCAGCAGCTCAACCAGTTGCCATCCGAAACGTACCCACATCGCGCCTAACACGATCGTACTCAACACATACACGTAGAAGCGGTGCATGACGCGGTTGTAGGTGGCGTGCACCAGCGTGTGCGCGTAGCGCAGCACGACATAAACCACCGCCAGCGTCAGATAGCCCATGTCGGCCAGACCGGCGGCGTACAGCAGCGTGATCAGAAAATAAAACAGCACCGGCATCTCGAACAGATTCATGAAATTGTCCGAGACCGCGGCCGCGCTTTTCAACACTGACGTCGTGCCGGCGCGCGTAGCCATTTGTTGCGGCCGGATGCGCCGGACGCGCATCTCACTGATGCGCGCCAGCGCCGTTGCCACGGCGACCAAAAACGCCAACAGCACCAGCGCCAGTGCCGGCAATAGAATGAGTTCCTGATTTATCACGAGCGATTCCTCCTGCGGGTTATAGGGAACATTATGGTTTGCCGTCTATGGGTATGCCGATCAGCGCGGCTCGATTCTCTAACAAATTTGTTTCGCGTCCTCCTAACGACTGATGCTTCGCACGCCACCCGGCTTCGCCGCTGGGCCGGCACAAGAACCGGGTAATCCCGCCGCAACCCGGCAATTGGCCTGAACCCGGCCCCCGTGAGCGGAATCGCTCGCCCTTGGCATCCGTTGCGCCGATTGCACCGGCTGGGGGTGTTTCGCTTAGCTTTGTTATACTTACGTTCCACTCTACTCCACGCCCTGCCGACGCGCGACGCGCATGACTGACAAACAAGCACCCGATCAGCTGGCTTCACTCGAACAACTCGGGCGCGAAGTGATTCGCCTCGAGGCCGAAGCGCTCTCCAGCCTAGCCACCCGGATCAACGAGCAGTTCGCGCGTGCGTGCGAACTCATTCGCAGCTGCGAAGGACGCTTGATCGTTACCGGCATGGGCAAGTCCGGGCACATCGGCGGCAAGATCGCCGCCACCTTCGCCTCCACCGGCACGCCGGCCTTCTTCGTGCATCCGGGCGAGGCCTCGCATGGCGATCTCGGCATGATCACACCGCAGGACGTGGTGCTCGCCATCTCGAACTCGGGCGAAACCGAGGAACTCGTCACCATCCTGCCGATCATCAAGCGCATGGGCGTCAAACTCATTGCCATGACCGGTCGCGCCGACTCGGCGCTCGGACGCGCCGCCGATGCCATGCTCGATTGCGCGGTCGAGCGCGAGGCCTGCCCGCTCAACCTGGCACCGACCTCGAGCACCACGGTCGCCCTCGCCATGGGCGATGCGCTGGCGGTGGCGCTCTTCAAGTCACGCGGCTTCACGCACGAGGACTTTGCGCGTTCGCATCCGTCCGGCAGCCTCGGCCGGCGCCTGTTGCTCTACGTGTCGGATGTCATGCACACCGGCGATCAGATTCCGCTGGTCAGCGACGACGCCAGCCTGCGCGACGCCCTGCTCGAGATGACCGGCAAGGGCCTCGGCATGACCGGCATCGTCGACCCGCACAAACGCCTGGTCGGCATCCTCACGGACGGCGATCTGCGCCGCATCCTGAGCCGCGGCGTCGATGTGCACGTGGCCAAAATCACCGACGTCATGACGCGCAATCCGAAAACCGAAACCCCCGACCGCCTCGCCGCCGAAGCGGTGCACTTCATGCGCACGCACAAGATCAACGGCATCTTTGTCGTCGACACCGACATGCGGGTGCTCGGCGCACTGAACATGCACGACCTGCTGCGCGCCGGCGTAATGTAAAAATGCAATTCACTGAAAAGCAAAAAAATGAAGTCCACCGAACCTTACCGTCCCCTCTCCTTCCGGGAGAGGGAGGGTGAGGGGGTATT
>Ga0209515_10008221_pt1 | contig 12243 bp, 8 predicted proteins | sample Subgroupgradi54m_FD_187454 | JGI IMG/M metagenome (GOLD analysis project Ga0209515, IMG submission 187454) | Subsurface groundwater microbial communities from S. Glens Falls, New York, USA - GMW60B uncontaminated upgradient, 5.4 m (SPAdes)... ... | reverse complement strand
ACCGTCAACGCCGCGACAGGTTCCTTCGTAGCTCCGGACATTCATGTCCACGCACGCCGGATCAGGCGGAATGCAAAGATCGCCGTCGTCGGTTTCGCCGTTGCAGTTATTGTCAAGTCCGTCGCAAACTTCGAGACCATAGGAACCCGAGAAGGCGCACTCGAAACCTCCGTCCGCAGTGCAGACGATTGGCGTGCCGACGCAAACGCCGACTTCGCCGAAGCACCACACAAACCCGGGCATCTCCGGCGGATTGTCGGTAACTCCGTCGCAATCGTTGTCCACGCCATCGCAGTACTCGTAGGACGGCGTGCAACACAAATCGCACACCGTGCCACTGCAACCACTCGGACATTCCGCCTCGGCTTGAAGTGGAATCGAATATTCCGGCTCGTTTTCGTAGTTGCTCGCGATAACCGCCTCGCCCGTCATGAAAAGCGACGTGGTTGCGGTGTAAGTGACTTCGAGCGTTACATAGTCCGGCTCGGAAATGCCGTTGCTTGCCGTCAGCAGTACGGGATAGTCCGCCGATCCGCCTGCCGCGTTGAGTAGCGCAAGGGAAAACGGCGCGATCAGGTTGATCTGCGTGATGTCGGTGATCACCAGCGGTCGGTTGTCCGTGCCGCTGTTCCAAATCGTGACCAACTTCGTCATACTGCCGCCGAAGGCAATCCCGTCGAAGCGTACTTCTTCGCGCGTCTCGCAATCGTTGAAGCGATCGCTCCAGCCGGTACGAAGAACACACGCCGCGACTTCGGGAACACCCTTGAGTTCGCTCGTGAGCGGAATGCGCACCACCGGCGTTTCCGGATCATTACTTTCGATAACGAGATTTCCGTGATCTTCAGTATCATCGGTCGGTCGCAATGTCACGGTGACCATCGTCAGTCCGGCCGTTGCCACAACAATGTCTGTGTCCCCACTCGGTGTTGCCAAAAATTCGTTGGTAACACCAGTGCCCTCGATCGTGATCCGCGAAATGGTGAGCGGCGCGCCAAGATTAGCGATCGTCACAGAAAAGGTAACTTCGGTACCAAGAAATACAGCGCCGAAATCGAGCTCGCTTGGCATCACGATGATGTGGGGACTACTGGTCGCGGCATCGGGCATTTGCTCTTCGGGATTGGCACAGACGCCATCCTGACAAAGTTTGCCAACCGGACACTCGGTTTCGTTTGAGCACCCAATCGCAACATCACGACCGGCATCAGGTACATTTCCATTCGTAGCCGACGCACACGCAACAAAAAACAACACAGCACCGACTTTCAGATTCGACATGGGATTCCCCTTTCAAAAATTGTTGACTGTTGTCGAAGAACTGCCCTGACAATATCATAATTTACAGAAAATGTCAAGGGCATCGTGCGATTTCCCTCATAACGCCACTTGGTGGCGGAGTCTCATAAATGTACCCGGTGCGACATAACTCCCCCTCGTCCCCCTCTTACCTTAAGAGGGGGCAGATCAGACGGCTTCTCCCCCTTATCTTAAGGGGGAGATGAAGGCCCACTTGACGTCTGTTTCAAAAACAAGTAGGATAGTCCCATACCCTATAAATCCTCTGATCTCTAGCAAGCTAAAAAGCTATAAGCTAAAAGTATGACCGAAGAATCCAAACAAAAAACTGAATTATCCGGCATCAAGGGAAAGATCATCAAGCCGGAAGAGGTGAAGTCCGGATACACCATTCGTGTTCACCAGCGCATCAAAGAGGTGACGCCCAAGGGTGAAGAAAAGGAACGCATTCAGGCGTTCGAGGGCATTGTGCTCAATGTGCGCGGGGCCGGGGTTTCGAAAAGCATGACGGTGCGCAAAATCTCGGAAGGCGTTGGCGTGGAGCGCATCTATCCTTTGAACCTTCCTTCGATCGCGGCGATCGAGCTCGTGAAGATCGCCCATGTCCGCCGCGGCAATCTCAAATTTCTTCGCAATCGCAAACAACATCTTAAAAAAGAAAAACTGGTCTCGGCATAGAATATAAAAAATCGGGCGATACCAACGTCCGATTTTTTTATCGTTCAACTTACAACTTTCAACTTAAATCTACTTATACTCTCACTCGAGCTTTCGTCTTTGGTAACATCTTCACCAAATATTCTCCGGTCGGACTATTTTTTGTGTGCGCAACATCATATGGCGTGCCTTGCGCCACCACTTCGCCGCCGCGGATGCCGCCTTCGGGTCCCAACTCAACCACCCAATCCGCGCTTTTGACGACATCAAGATGATGTTCAATAACAAGCACGGTGTTGCCCTTGTCCACGAGTTGATGGAGCACAGCGAGCAAGCGATTCACGTCTTCAAAATGAAGACCGGTCGTCGGCTCATCAAGAATGTAGAGCGTGCGTCCCGTGGCGCGGCGCGAAAGTTCGGTTGACAATTTTACGCGTTGAGCCTCACCACCCGAGAGCGTCGGCGCGGGTTGTCCCAAACGCAAATAGCCGAGCCCCACTTCATGAAGCACTTCCAATTTTTCACCGATCGCGGGCACATCGTGAAAAAAATTCTTGGCTTCTTCGACCGTCATCTCCAAAACATCGGCGATTGTTTTTCCTTTGTAATGCACTTCAAGCGCCTCGGCATTGTAGCGTTTGCCATGACACTCACGGCACTCAACAAACACATCCGGCAAAAATTGCATCGCAAGCGTAACATAGCCTTCGCCCGCGCATGGCTCACACCGACCGCCACCCTTCACGTTGAAACTGAATTTGCCTGCATCAAATCCGCGCATTTTTGCTTCGGGGATTTCTGTGAACAAATCGCGAATGGCGGTAAAGACGCCCGTGTACGTTGCGGGGTTTGATCGCGGCGTGCGACCGATCGGCGATTGATCAACCGTCACCACTTTATCAATATGTTCAATGCCCGTAATTTTTTTGTGTTCAAGCGGCAATTCTTTGGCGCGATAAAAATGATGCGCGAGCGCGCGGCCCAAAATATCGAGCACGAGCGTTGATTTGCCGGAACCTGAAACACCCGTCACACAAGTAAACGTGCCGAGCGGGATTTTGACATCAATGTTTTTCAAATTAAATGCGGATGCGTTTTTTATGGTAATTGCTTTTCCATTACCACGGCGCGCCTTGACCGGTACCGAAATCTTTTTCTTACCTGCCAAATACAAACCGGTGATTGATTTTCCGCGCGCTACGGCCTCCGGCGTTCCCTGCGCCACGATTTCACCGCCGTAAATGCCGGCGCCCGGCCCCACATCAATCAACCAATCGGCGGCTAGCATCATTTGCTCATCATGTTCAACCACAATCACGCTGTTGCCGATATCACGCAACTTTTCAAGTGTTTCAATCAATTTCGCATTATCGCGTTGATGAAGTCCGATGGATGGCTCATCCAAAATATAAATGACGCCGGTGAGCGTTGCACCAAGTTGCGTCGCGAGCCGCATGCGCTGTGACTCGCCACCCGAAAGTGACGCCGCGCTTCGATCAAGAGATACATAGGAAAGTCCCACCTGAATCAAATTACGCAAACGCAACTCAACTTCTTTTGCAACGAGCGCAATCACTTTTGCCTCGCCTTCTTCAAGTTTTGCTTTGACACGCGCGGTTTGCAATTCGGTAAAAAACTCCACGACCTCATCAATGGGCATGCCGACAATATCGGCAATGGACTTGTCACCGATTTTGACGCCCAGCACTTCACTGCGGAGACGCCGCCCTTCGCAGAGCGGACAAATCCGCGGTCGCATATAATTTTCAAGTTCATGTTGGACATACTCCGAGTCGGTTGTTTTGTATTTTTCTTCAAGATTCGGAATAATGCCTTCAAATGACGATTCGGTGCCGCTCACGTCGTAGCGCTCATCACCGGTACCATAAAGCGCCACGGCCAATTGTTTTGGAGTGAATTTTTCAATCGGATCATTCACAGAAAATCCGTGCTTTTCGCCGACTTTCGTAATCACCGAGAGCAGTGCGTTTTGATTTCCGGCAATGCGTGTCCATGGTTTCACGGCGCCTTGTGCTAACGTCAATCGTTTGTTGGGGATCACGAGATCCGCATCAAAATCAAGTTTGGTGCCGAGTCCGGTGCATTCGGTGCATGCACCGTGCGGAGAATTGAATGAAAAAAGACGCGGTTCGAGGGGCGGGATATTAACGCCGCACGTTTTGCATGAAAGCAATTCCGAAAGCACCACTTCGTCTTTCGAGGCTTCACGAATGATGGTGATGACGCCGTTGCCCAGTTCAAGACCTTTTTTGATGACAACCGGAATGCGATCTTCAGTTTCCATTTCATCACTCACGAGCCGCGCAATCACCACTTCAATGGTATGCCGTTTTGTTTTGTCTTTTTTGACATGGACCGCCTCGTCGGTGTCCATAATGGTGCCGTCATAGCGGACTTCGGTAAATCCGGCGCCGAGTGCGGCTTCAAGCGCGTGACGATGTTCGCCTTTTTCATCACGCACCACGGGGGCGAGCATGATGAGGTTTGATTTTTCAAGCATTTTGACGGCCGATTCGGCAATGGTGCGCGGGGTTTGCGCGGCAAGAGCGCGGCCGCACTTCGGACAGTGCGGTTTGCCGGCGCGTGCATAAAGCACGCGTAGATAATCATAAATCTCGGTGACCGTGCCCACCGTTGAACGCGGATTTGACGACGCGGTGCGTTGATCAATCGCAATCGTGGGTGAGAGGCCATCAATGTGATCCACGTCCGGCTTGTCTTGCAATTCCAAAAATTGTCGCGCGTAGGACGAAAGACTTTCCATGAAACGGCGTTGGCCTTCCGCGTAGATCGTATCAAACGCAAGCGAGGATTTGCCGGATCCCGAAAGTCCCGTAATGACCACGAGTTTTTCTTTGGGAATCTCAAGCGAAACATTTTTCAAATTATGCACGCGCGCTCCTTTGATGATAAGTTTGTTGGGCATATTTTACGAGGTTTAACCTCGTGTGAAATATCGAGGTTAAACCTCGACATAGATAGTCACGAGCTTACCACAGGTCAAACGGCGTTGCAAGTATCAAGGGGGATAAAACGAAAAGCTATAAGCTTTAAGCCTTAAGCCCCATGTCCCGTCCAGACTTATAGCTTATAGCTTATAGCTTATAGCTTATAGCTCACTAACAGCTCGTCAATTACACTTCCCGTCGCGCACCGTTTGATACACATAATACCCGGCGCCCGTTGCCACACCTGCGGCACTTCCGAGAGTTGATCCCAATGCCACACCCCCAGAAATACCGCCTGCACACGTCAAAATCACTCCCGGACCAGTTATTATGCCGCCCACACACCCGACAATTCCGCCTGCAATACCTCCCACGATTGCACCCACCTTTGAGGCACCCCACCCCACCGCAGCGCTCGCTACGATATTGGTCGCTGCGCCATTGGGTGCATCACATGATCCACTCTTACACTGCGAACCACGGTCGCAATCGCTTCCTTTTTCAAGAGTTCCATTCTTGACACACTTGTCCGGGGCGGTGGCGCCATTACAGGTTGCGTTCGGATCAGCACAGGTCAAATCACCGCATCGCGCACCGGCAGGACAAGACGGCAAATGCGCTCCGGCATCACACGCCTCACCGGTTGCAATGCGTGGCTTGCATCCCGCGTCGCCATGCCCCCACCAACAGCGCTGGCCCATTTTCTGGGTACACGCATCACTGTCACACACTGCCTGAACCGTAATATCTTCACATTTTGTGCCGCATTGATTCGCATCAAGGCAACGAAACGGTGCGCGTTCGGGTGTCGCTTGTATTTGCGTACTGTGCCAACAGCCGCCCTCGCCTTCACCGCACGATGCGCCCCAACAACTGGGCAACTGCGGATTGATTGTTTGCATAAAGGTGGTCAAGTCTCTTGGCGCCGTGCCGTCTTTCAAATTATAAATATGACCGCACGGAAACTTTCCCGCAAAGTCATTCGTGTTCGGACAAAAACCGGTGGAGGTCCCGGAAATCGGACTAATGTTGCGCAAAGCAGGAACTTGGAGTGCCACGAGATTCGGATTGATCGTATTCAAAAGAAGATATGCGCCGAGCGCGAGAATAAGACCAATGACCGCATTGCGGATCGTTTCTTGCGCGCTCTTCACGGCTCCTTGATCGCCACCTGAAAAAATCCACTTCATGCCACCCCACATGATGAGTGCCACGGCAAAAATACCGGCCACTCCCACGGCATACTGAAAAATGAGTCCAATGTAATCAGCAAGATCACGCACGCGCCCCTGACTCAAAATCTGAAATTTCAAATCAAGCGGAATCGCCGCGGCAAAAGTAATCTGCGGCAACAAAAAGACAATCATCGTTATCCAAGCAATCACTTTTCGAAATTTCAACATAAAATCAGTATAGGTCATTGCGAGGAGTCCCGATCTCCTTATTGATAACAAGGAATCCTTTAATTCACGGGATTGCTTCGCTTCGCTCGCAATGACATGATTAAATCACAGGTCATTGCGATGTTACTGGGTCATTGCGAGGAGGGTCGCCCAACTTCCGACAAAGCAATCCCGTGAAGGTTAGAGAGAGGTACTCAAATCACGCCACGTCGGATTCATTTTTTGTATCAAATCAATTTTCTTTTTTCTTGAACCGCCTTTAATTTGTTTCTCTCGGGTGATCGCCTCATAGGGGTCGTCAAACACTTCATAGTAGACCAGTTTATCTACGTTGTATTGTTTTGTGAATCCTTTTACGAACTTTTCTTTATGTTGCCATACTCTACCGGGTAAATTGCTCGTTACGCCAGTATAGAGAACCGTGTCTCTTTGGTTCGTTAGAATATAGACACAGTATTGTTTCTCTTCCATAATTTCTCGGGATTGTCCGCCTTCACTACAGCTCCGGCGGATCCGCCGAAATCTTGAGACGCAGGTGGACTTCGCTTCGCTCGCAATGACTATAATGGATGTTTCGTGATTCAAAACAGTTACTATCCGCCGATCACCGCACTGATAATTTTTTCCCAAATGTCACGCGGCACGGCGCCTTCGATGCGTTTGCCATTTACAAAAAAAGTCGGAGTGCCGACAACGCCCGCCGCCGCGCCTGCATCAAAATCATCCTGCACTTCTTTTGCGTAGGTATTTTTTGCGAGGCAGGCTTTGAACACATCTTTATCCATACCCACTTCCGTGGCGTAGCGAATCAAATCTCCTTCGGTCATGCGATCTTGATTTTGATAAAGTTTGTCATGATACGCCCAAAACTTGCCGAGCTCGTTCGCGCATCCACCCGCTTCGGCGGCACGACGCGCCGCCGGATGCAGATCATCGAGAGGAAAATCCCGATATACATAATTGATACGATTGCCGGTCGCGGCGGCCAGTGCACGCATGACAAAACTTTCTTCACGCGAATAAGGACAACCGAAATCCGCAAACTCAACAATCGTTACGGGTGCGAGTGCCGAACCCAGTTTCGGATCATCTGTGCTCATGACATTCACATCAGATTCCTGCGGAGTCAAGCTCTTGCGCAAACTGTCGGAAGTCGTAAACTTTCCGGCAAACGTCACATCGGCTGTGGAAAGCTCCCCGCGCCGCGCACTCCGATAATAACGCGCAAACAAAAAAACCCAATTCACCGCAATCGCACCGATAACCACCACAAGCACCATGAGCAGTATCCCCCACCAATGGCGATACCACGGACGTTTCATTGTATTTTGAGTAGCCATATAACGGTAAATAGTATACCATAGAATAGTTGTTAGTGGTTAGTTAGACTCTAGAGTGATATCGTGCCCAATTATGACTCACACTGAAGAAGACCTTGAAAAAAAGACCAGGCGGCGCACAAAAAAGAAACACCCCAAGATGCGCATGTCCGGTAAAGCCACGCGCGAAATCCCCCGCTTATGGCAAGCAAAGAAACCCACAAGCCATTGACGTCGGGTTGCTTTGATTGTATACTATCCATTGTCTTATCGTTCGATCCACAGATTCGGACATTCGGGAACCCCCCAAACGTAGTATTTAGGTATATCAGCTATTATGCTCGATAAAATCCTCTCCATTGCGCAAATTGTTATTGGAATCTTACTTGTCGCCGCTGTTCTGCTTCAAGCCCGCGGTACGGGCTTAGGCGGCGTCTTTGGTGGCGAAGGAAACATCTATCGCACCAAACGCGGCGTTGAACGTGTTCTCTTTTTTGCGACCATTGTGCTCGCGATACTTTTTTTCGGCGTCGCATTCATAAATGTTCTCTTCTAGATCGGTAATCGGCAATCAGTAAATCGGTAATCGGCTCCTCTTTGCCCGTTACCAATTACCAATTACCAGTTACCAGTTACCGAATGTTGTCGTTCTTACGAAAAATTTTAGATTCGCTCATCGGATTCATCACGCGAGGGAAAAAATCAGCGCCTGACGAAATGCCGATCGATGAAGCGGAGTCATCACGTGAAAAAAAACTTCTCGTACACCTGCGCCGTCCGGGATTCTTTCCGCGACCATCCCAAATCCTTCATCTTCATCATCTCCTCTCATTCAAAGAACGGGTTGTCGCGGCGATCGCAACGATAGTGCTCATCGTGGGGATTATTCTTTTTGGTAATTCTATTCTTCCTCGATTTGGCACGAACGAACCGGCTCGTGGCGGCACCTACACGGAAGCGCTCATCGGCTCGCCCATTCTCGTCAATCCTCTGTGGCCGGGCACCAATGATGCTGATCGTGATGTAACGCGTCTTATTTTTTCAGGACTTTTTCGTTACAATGAAAAAAATGAACTGGAACCCGACGTGATCGAACGATATGAAGTTTCACCGGATGGTAAAACATACACATTCCATCTCAAACAAAATCTGTCGTGGCATGATGGCGTGCCGCTCACGGCATCAGACGTCGCATTCACGATCAACATGATCAAAAATCCATCCGTCAAAAGCCCGCTCGCGAACGACTTTCGCACCGTGAGCGCAACCGCAGAAAATGACGATACGATTATCGTAACGCTCGAGTCCCCTTTGCCCAACATACTTTCCGCGCTCACGGTGGGTATTATCCCTGAAAACCATTGGACTGATGTGCCACCCGAAGCCGCGCGCCTTGCGGAACTGAACGTGAAACCGATTGGCTCCGGTCCGTATCGTTTGAAATCACTGCGTAAAACAAAACAGGGTGCGATTCGTTCGTACACACTTGAACAAAATCCCTACACCTATCGTGCACGACCCTATCTCGATGAAATCACTTTTAAGTTTTATCCGGATGCCGCGTCAGCCGTACAAGCACTCGCATCAGGCAATGCTGATGGTCTTGCATTTATTCCTCAAGAACTGCGCACGACTTTGGCGCGAAAACACGATCTCGTCTATCATGATTTGAAGGTGACGCAAATCGTCGGACTTTTTTTCAATCAAAAACAACAACCGATTCTTGGTGATAAAGAAGTACGCGCGGCACTTGCCCACGCGACGCCCCGCGATGCCGTTATACAAGATGCGTTCAACGGATATGCCGATAATTTGAATGGACCACTGCTCGCGGGTACGCCCGGATTTACGAACGATATCACGTCATTTGATTTTAATACTGACACTGCGCGCACCATGCTCGAAAAAGACGGATGGAAACTTGCACCGGGAAAAACCGTCCGCACATTTGTTCCCAAAGACAAAAAAGATAAACGCTGGAGTGCGGGGGCTGAACTGAAATTAAATTTGAAAACGGTCAATGTGCCCGAGTATGTCCAGGCCGCGGAACTCATTCGAGATGCGTGGAGCGCGATTGGTGTCGAAGTAACGGTGGGTACAAGCGAGCCGGGAAAAATGGATCGCGAAGTCATTGCGCCCCGCGCGTATGATGTTGTGCTCTACGGAGAACTCTTGGGCTCGGATCGCGATCCTTATCCTTTTTGGCACTCGTCACAAGTCGCCGCACCCGGCGTGAATCTTGCCGGCTATGTGAACCATCGCGTTGATGCGCTTCTTACCGAAGCACGTTCGCTCGCAAAACCGGAAGACCGCGCCGCACGCCTCACCGAGTTTTCAAAAATTGTCACCTCGGACATTCCCGCGATTTTTCTTCTTGAACCCCGCTACCTCTACGCAGTGAGCAATCACGTGCGTGGCGTGATCGAAGGTTCGTTAGCAAACCCCGCCGACCGCTTTGCGAGCATCGAAAAGTGGTACACAAAAACGAAATTCAAATGGTGAGGATAATGAACTACCCCGTAGTAAGCTCGCGGGGTATCAGTTCGCTTTTAGAAAACCAACATAACTCCCCCTCGTCCCCCTCTTAGCCTAAGAGGGGGCAGATCTGACAGCTCCTCCCCTTAAGGTAAGGGGAGGCGGGGAGGGGTTATGCAGAGAACACAATCAGACGTAGCAAGCTATGAGGTATTAATCTTAAAATAAAAAGCCCCGATACTATCAGGGCGATGGAGAAACTTCTTCGCGTTGTTTCACAAGTGCATCAATCCGATGCCCCAATTCGGTGGCAAAGCGCGCGACGGTGCTTCGAAAGTCCGGCTCGATGACGAGGTGACGCGCGGTTTTGAAACGCACCGTCACATCGTACTCACTCACCACACCGCGACCTTCCTCGATCGTAGCGTTTTCGATCCGCAGGGACACTACCGCCTCGCGCAGAAGTCGTTGCGTCTCGACCGCCGTCCGCGTCTCCTGAATTGCATGAATGAAAAAGAGTCCGATCGAATGCCCAAAAAACGTCATGGTGACATCGGTGGCCAACTCATCATCCTCATCTTCCGCATGCGTCCAATACTCAATCTTTATGTCGCAGACCGGCACCACCTCTCTACGCAAACTGTAGTACAATTCATGATGAACACTGGTGACAATGATTTCAGCCATCATACTCCTCCTAAAAACACCTTACTCGCAATCGCCGTTATAGTCAATATGCCCGGGTGGCGAAATGGCAAACGCACTGGCTTCAGGAGCCAGCGGTCGCAAGACCTTGGGAGTTCAAGTCTCCCCTCGGGCACCAGAATGGAACTTAGCGGTTGAGAACCAACCAAGGAGTGGGCGTGCCGAAGGCACGCCCACGCTGTTTCGCCCGTTTTCGCCAATGAATTCGGATTCCCGCCTTCGGCGGGACGGATTGTTTTTTCGCCAAGAAGCAGGTGCGAGCCAAAGATTTCTTTGGCACAGACCTTTTTTGCAAAAAGGTCTGAATCAGAAGCAATTTTGTCCAAGGATTGAGCGTCTTTTAACCAGTTTTGGAAAGGTGCGAGCCAATCATTCTGCTTGTGTGAAAGAGAGGTCATTTCTTCTTGGAGCGACTTCTTCTCCAACAACAATTTTGTTTTTTGTGAGGTATAGTCCACTTGGTCAATAACTTGGTCTAAATATCCAGCAAGAAGTCGCTCTAACTTTTGTGAAATGACCGATAATCTTGTTTCCTTCTCTTTCACACTAGCAGTCAAAGACGGGGCGGAATTTTTGTAGTCTTGCAAAGCAAGACGATTCAATTCTTCCGCCCAGTCTTTGGGCAAAGAAACTTTTTGAATAAGAGATGATAACTGCTCATCTAATTTTTCAGAACGAAGCGACATTTCAGAACACTTAATCGTTTTAGATTTTTTCGTACACCGATAATATGTATACTCGTGAACATTACCGTTTTTCTGTCGCTTCGTTTTGTTTTCAGCAGTTATCATCATTCCGCATGAAGCACAGGAAATAAGTCCGCAATATGGTTGAGGTTCATTTTGTGATTTTCGTTCGGGTTGTCCACGAGATTTCAACATTTCCTGTGCTTCATCAAAAAGTTTCTTTGAAATGATTGGCTCGTGCTTTCCTTCGTGAATTTCACCACCATATTTGAACAGTCCAATGTAAAACGGATTGGAGAGGATAAAAGACGCTTTGGTTTTGGAGATTCTCTTTCCGGTTCTTGTTGTAACGCCGGATTTCGCCAAAAAGTTTGATACATCTTCCAGTCGCATATTTCCTTTAACATATCTTTCAAAAGCCAAGCGCACAATTTTAGATTTCTTTTTCTCCACCACGATAGTTTTTGTTCGTGAATCGTTGAGATACCCCACAGGGGCTTGGCTTGGAAATATTCCCATTCTGACTTTTTGGCGAAGTCCGCGTTTCGTATTTTCGGAAAGAGAATCTACATAATATTTGCTTTGCCCGAAAGCCATGTTCAACATAAATTTACCCTGACCAGTATTGTCACACCAAAAGGTTGGAAATTTAATGCTCGCAAGTTTCCCTGTGTCGAGGAGATAAATAATCTGTCCGCCGTCCACCGAATTGCGGGCGAGCCGATCGGGA
>Ga0209515_10008220_pt1 | contig 12243 bp, 9 predicted proteins | sample Subgroupgradi54m_FD_187454 | JGI IMG/M metagenome (GOLD analysis project Ga0209515, IMG submission 187454) | Subsurface groundwater microbial communities from S. Glens Falls, New York, USA - GMW60B uncontaminated upgradient, 5.4 m (SPAdes)... ... | reverse complement strand
AGATTGAAATTTCCGCCTCGGAATAACGGAATGTCTCAATGGTTTGATTAACCTTATTTAGTGTTTGGTAAAATTGGGTTAGGATCCATTTTGATGATCGGTCATCAAGTTTGGTTATATCCGGTTTTATATCGGCGAATCTACTAGCGGTTGGAACATTGGTTAGGATCAGGCGCGCGGCATTCCAAACTTTATTTGCAAAGTTCCGGCCGATCTCGAATTTTTCCTTAGCAATAAAAATGTCCTGGCCGGAATTGATGATCAAACTAAAGCGCAAGGCATCCGCTCCATACTCCTCAATGATCTCCAGCGGGTCAATGGCATTGCCTAAGGACTTGGACATTTTGCGGCCACGAGCGTCGCGCACCGTGCCATGGATGAACACTTCCGTGAACGGCGCCTTGCCCATGAATTCATAGCCGGCCATGATCATGCGTGCCACCCAGAAGAAAATGATCTCCGAGGCGGTGAATAATGTGTTGGTAGGGTAAAAATATTTCAGGTCGGCATTGTCCTTGGGCCAACCCAAGGTCGCGAACGGCCACAGCCACGAGGAAAACCAGGTATCCAAAACGTCTTCATCTTGTTTCAGATTCTTACTCCCGCAATGAGGGCATTTCTGCGGCGTTGTCCGGCTCACGATGGGTTCTTTGCATTCCAGACGGCATATATCATCTCCCACGCAATACCATACTGGAATGCGATGCCCCCACCAGATCTGTCGGGAAATGCACCAGTCGCGGATATTCTCCAGCCAATGGACATACACCTTTTCCCAATATTCAGGACGGATGCGGATGCGGATGGTCCCTTTCTTGACCGCTTTCAAAGCTGGCCCGGCCAAGGACGCCATCTTGACGAACCATTGCTTGGACAAATACGGTTCAATAACGGTGTCGCAACGGTAGCAATGGCCGACCGCATGCCTGTGGTCTTCGATCTTGACCAGCAACCCTTCTTCTTCCAATTGAGCCACGATCTTTTTACGCGCTTCAAAACGGTCCAAACCGTTAAATGGGCCGCCCTTTTCATTGATGCGGCCATCGGGGTGTATGACATTGATGAATTCCAAATTGTTCCGGCGACCCATGGCAAAATCGTTGGGGTCATGGGCCGGGGTCACCTTGACCGCGCCAGTGCCGAATTCCATGGCCACAAGATCATCGGTGATGACCTTGATCACCCGCCCGATCAAAGGCAAAACCAATTCCTGACCAACGGCATTGCGATAACGCTTGTCCTTAGGATTGACGGCAACAGCGGTATCCCCCAGCATGGTCTCCGGACGTGTTGTGGCAACGATCATACCTTTGGAAGGATCATTCTTAAAAGGATAGCGGATATGGTAAAGCTTGCCGTTCTTTTCCTTATGTTCCGCTTCTTCGTCGGAGAGCGCCGTCTGGCAGCGGGGGCACCAGTTGATGATGCGCTTTCCCCGATAGATCAAATTTTTGTCATACAAATGAATGAACGCCTCTTTGACCGCTTCACTATAGGCATCATCCATGGTAAAACGCGCGCGCGGCCAGTCGCAGGACGAGCCCAATTTTTCCAATTGATGGACAATGGTGTCCCCGTATTCTTTTTTCAAAGCCCATAGCCGCTGGATAAAAGCCTCCCGCCCCAGATCCTGACGGCGCTTGCCCTCTTTGGCCAATTCTTTCTCGACGACATTCTGGGTGGCAATGCCGGCGTGATCAGTGCCCGGCATCCACAAGGCACAAAAACCGTTCATGCGCTTATACCGGACCAGAATGTCCTGCAGGGTATTGTTGAGCGCGTGGCCCATGTGCAAAATACCGGTCACATTCGGCGGAGGAATGACAACGACAAACGGCTTTTTGGAGGGATCTGGCACGGCATGGAACACATTGCCATCTTTCCAAATTTTAAGCCATTTTGTTTCCGTCGCGGAAAAATCGTAGCGGGGGGATAATTCAGGCATTATTTTTTATCTTTGAGGAGCTTGTACTCGATGCTGTCGACCAACGCTTCCCAACTGGCTTCGATGACGTTTTCATGCACGCCGACGGTTGTCCAAGAGTCCTTCGTGTCCTGTGATTCGATCAAAACGCGCACCCTGGCGCCGGTCCCTTCCTTGCTGTCCAAAACACGCACTTTGTAATCCGAAAGGTGCATGTCTTCAAGGGCCGGATAGAATTTTTTCAAAGCGCTGCGCAGGGCCTTGTCCAGGACTTCAACCGGACCATGGCCTTCAACGGTGGCGATCTCGTCATGGCCGTTGACTTTCAAACGCACCGTGGCCCCGGCCGCGACCGTACCATCGGGCCTCTTCTCGGTAAAAACTTTGAAACCGTCCAAATGATAGAACGGCTGGTACAAGTCCAGACGGCGTCTCATGAACAATTCAAACGACGCGTCCGCGGCCTCGAATTGATAACCGGCATGTTCATATTCCTGCAGGTCTTTGAGAAGTTTTTTGGCCTGCGCGGAATTTTTATCCAGAGGAATGTTCATTTTTTGTGCCTTAAGAACGATGGGCATTTTGCCTGCCAATTCCGACGTCAAAAGACGGCGGTGATTGCCGACAATGGACGGTTCGATATGTTCATAGGCCATCGGGTTCTTGAGGATGGCGTCGATGTGCACCCCGCCCTTGTGGGCAAAAGCCGCGTGCCCCACGAACGCGTGGTTATTGGAAAGTGTTGTATTGCTCACTTCGCTCAAATAATACGACGTCTCCATCAAATGTTTGATCTTGTTTTCCGGGATGGATGTTTTTTTCATCTTGGTGTGCAGGATAGCGACGACGGTGCACAAATCCGCGTTGCCGCAGCGCTCGCCCAAACCATTGAACGTGCCCTGCACCTGCACGCACCCGGCATTGACGCCGGCCAGGGTGTTGGCCACGGCCAGGTCCATATCATTATGGGTATGGATGCCCAAAGGTGTGCGGACTTTCTTTTTGACCTCTTTGATGATCTTGGTCACTTCTTCGGGCAAGGTGCCCCCGTTGGTATCGCACAAAATGATACAGTCGGCCCTGGCCTTTTGCGCGGCCAAAACGGTCTTTAAGGCATAGGCCGGATTGCGTTTATACCCGTCGAAGAAATGCTCGGCATCGTAAAACACTTCCCGCTTGTGGCTTTTGAGGAATGCCACGCTGTCTTCGATCATCTTCAAATTCTCGGCCAAAGTGGTCTTGATGACATCGGTGACGTGCAGGTCCCATGATTTGCCGAAAATGGTCACGGTCCTGGTTTGGGAAGCGACCAATTCTTTGAGATTATTGTCCTCTTGGGGCCGGACGTTCGCCCGGCGCGTGGATCCAAACGAGGCCAGGACCGCATTTTTAAGTCGACGATCTTTCATCAATTCAAAAAATTCTTTGTCCTTGGGGTTGGAGCCCGGCCACCCGCCTTCGATGTAATGCACGCCCAACTCATCGAGTTTTGCGGTGATCTTGACCTTGTCACTGACGGTATAAGACACACCCTCGGTCTGCGAACCATCCCGCAAGGTTGTATCGTAGATGATGATTTTGGACATCAAATGACCTCTAATTTGAACGCCTTGTGCAGAGATCTGACCGCTTTGTCCGCCAGGTCCTGCTGGATGATGCAAGATACGCTGATCTCGGACGTGGAGATCATCTCGATGTTGATGGCATTGTCCGCCAATGTCTTGAACATCCTGGCCGCGATACCGCTGTGCGAACGCATGCCGGATCCGACCAGAGAAACACGGGCGATGTTCCTGTCCTCTAAAACTTCCCCGGCACCGATCTTTTGGCCGATGGCCGTGGTCACCTTGATCGTTTTGTTAAGGTCTGTCTTGGGCACGGTGAAAGAAATATCGGACAACCGGTCGTGCGGCACGTTCTGGACGATCGTGTCCACGTTAATGCCGCTTTTGGAGATCTCGGTGAATATTTTCGCCGCGATGCCCGGCTTGTCCGGAACAGAACAAATGGTGACCTTGGCCTCGCCCTTATTGCAGGTGATCCCCCGCACGGCGATCTCTTCCATTTTTTCGGTTTCTTTGACAATCATGGTCCCTTCCTCCTTTGAAAAACTCGAACGAACGTGTAAGGGAATGTTGAAACGTTTGGCCACTTCGATGGAGCGCGCCTGCATGACCTGCGCGCCCAGGGACGCCATTTCCAGCATCTCATCGAAGGTGATCTGTTTGATCTTGCAGGCTTCGGGCACAATACGCGGGTCAGCGGTATAAATGCCGTCCACGTCGGTGTAGATCTCGCACACTTTTGCCCTTAACGCTTTAGCCAGCGCCACCGCGGTCAGATCCGAACCGCCGCGCCCCAGGGTCGTAATGTCATCTTCGGACGTAACCCCCTGATAACCGGCCACGATGACGATCTTATCGTCCTTGAAGGCCCTGCGGATACGTTTGTCGTCGATGGTGATGATGCGCGCCTTGGTGTGCGTCTTGTCCGTCTTAATGCCCACCTGCCGGCCCGTATAGGAAATGGCATCATACCCCAGTTCCTTGATGGCCATGGCCAGAAGAGCGCAAGAGGCCTGTTCGCCGGTGGACAAAAGCATGTCCATCTCGCGTTCAGGCGGATCTTTGCTCAATTGGAATGCCAGGGACTCCAGTTCATCCGTCGTGTCCCCCAGCGCGGAAACAACGACCACGACATCGGTATGTTTGTCCTTGTAGGAAACGACCCGGTTGGCCACGTTCTTGATGCGCTCAATGTCAGCCACCGAAGACCCGCCGAATTTCTGGACAATGATCTCTTTTTCCATGATCACCTTTTGCCGACAAAATAACGGAACATGTCCTGGCCGCTTTGGAATTTCAATCCATTCTTGGCCGCGGCTGTTTCTCCGTATTGGCCCGCGCCATTGGGCTGAATGCCGCGGCCGAACATCACGAACGGCACAGGGGATGATGTGTGGGTCCGTTTGGCCACCGGGGTCGGATGGTCAGGGGTCACCAGAATACACGCGTCATCGTTCTTGCCGTAACGGTTCAATATCGTACCGACCACGTCTTGGTCAAAACGTTCGATGCTTTCCATCTTCATCTTCAGGTCTCCGTTATGTCCGGCCTCGTCGGTAGCTTCCACGTGCACGTAAACAAAATCATGGTCTTTCAGGGCATCCAGCGCGTATTCGGCTTTTCCCTTGTAATTGGTATCGTAATAGCCATTGGCTCCGGGCACGGTGACCACTTTCAAACCGGCCAAACGGCCGATGCCGTTGACCAAGTCCACCGCCGATATCACCGCGCCGGTCAAATGCCAGCGTTCCTTAAATGACGGCAGGTCTGGTTTCTGTCCCTGGCCCCACAGCCAAACTTGATTGGCTGGCTTGTCCCCCAGACCCTCACGGGCATGATTGATGGGGTGCCTGCCCAGGATCTTCCCGGATTTTTCCATCAGGGTCAACAGGATCTCGCTTTGCGGACCCGACGGCAAATGGCCGGCAATGGGCTGGCCCGGAATATCATGCGGCGCCACGGTCTTGATCGCGGCCAGTTTTGGGACGTTCAAACTTTTAATGACCATCAAATGCCGATAACTTTTCCCCGGATAAAAGCGCACGTCCGGCCAGTCAATGGCCCGCTGCAGGTCCTCGATCAAATTTCTGGCTTCTTCGGAATCAATATGCCCCGCGCTGTAATCCGCCATCTTCCCGTCGATGACGGTGACCAAATTGCAGCGGAACGCCACCTCATCCGCTTTAAGGATGACGCCCATGTTCGCGGCTTCCAGAGGTGCCCGTCCGGAGAAATTGACCTGTGGGTCATAACCCAAAAGGGCTAAATTACCGACATCCGATCCCGGCGCCAGACCGTCGGGAATGGTCTTGACGAGCCCGCACAAACCGTTCTGAGCCATATAGTCCATATTGACGGTATGGGCGGCTTCCAGAGGCGTCTTGCCGTTGAGTTGAGGGCATGGCTCATCCGCTACGCCGTCAGGGACCAACATGATCCATTTCATCCGCAGATCCTTGCTAAATGCCGTGCCAGCGCTGGTTTGGAATGGGCCTCTGCTAAAATCGCACCACGGACATCCACAATAAAACCTTTGTACCCATTTTCAATGGTATTGGCCACGACCAGATCGCAGCCCGTCCTGAAAAGTTCTTGTGTCAAACGGCGTACGCGCAAACGCGTCAAACCGGGCTCCAATTTAAACCCTACCAAGAATGTCCGCGGCGACCATTTCTTGATCGACGCGATGATCTTTGGGGTGGGTACCAAATTCAGGACCAACGGTTTTTGGGAACTGACCTTTCCCTTCAGCGGCGTTTTAAGTTTAAAATCCGAAACAGCGGCCGCGTGAATGACAGTGTCGTACCCTTTTTGCATTTCTTTTTTAAGAACTTTTTTAAGTTCATCAAAAGCCATCGGTCCCTCGAGCAGCGTCACGCGCGCTTTGCGTTTCAGGAACGCTTGGGCCAGGGCATGGCCCATTTCTCCGGTCGAACGGTTGCTGATCACCCGAATACCGTCAATGGGAACCCAGGTTGGCCCGCACGTGATCAGGACCCTCATGTCATAATCCTATGAGCGATAAAATGGCTTTGCGGTCCGCGCTGACAACTTGCGGCTGGGGCAGGTCCTTCATGGCTGTGCCGGGATCTTTGAGCCCATGACCGGTCAGAGTGCAGACAATACGCCCGCCCTTATATTGAGCAAAATACCCGCTTTGCGCCAACTTCAAAATACCGGCAATGGATGCGGCGCTGGCCGGTTCCGCGAAAATACCGACGCTGGCGATCAAATGATAGGCCTCCAGGATCTGGGCGTCCGTCACCTTGTCTATTGTTCCTTTGGACTCGTCACGGGCCGTCACAGCCGCTTTCCAACTGGCCGGATTGCCGATGCGAATCGCGGTCGCGATGGTATCCGGATCTTTAATGACACGGTTTTCAACAATGGGCGCGGCACCCGCGGCCTGGAACCCAAGCATTTTAGGCAAAATTTTGCTTTTGCCCGCGGATTTGTATTCTTGATACCCTTTCCAATACGCCGTGATATTACCGGCATTGCCGACAGGTATGGCATGGAAGTCCGGGGCGTCTCCCAAAAAATCACAAATTTCGAAGGCAGCTGTTTTTTGCCCTTCGATACGGAAAGGATTGATGGAATTGACCAGTTCCACCGGATCATGGGCCGCGATGTCCTTGACCAAATTCAAAGCATCGTCAAAATTACCGTCAATGGCAATGACCTGGGCCTGATGCACCATGGCCTGGGCCAATTTACCCAAAGCAATGTTACCGTTGGGAATGAGCACAACACATTTGATCCCGGCACGCGCCGCATACGCCGCGGCTGAAGCCGAGGTATTGCCGGTGGACGCGCACATGACCACCCTGGCCTTTTTTTCAGCGGCCTTGGACATGGCCATGGTCATGCCGCGGTCTTTGAAAGACCCCGTCGGGTTTAAACCCTCGTATTTCAAAAAAACCTGCAGGCCGGTGCGTTTGGACAATTCTTCAGACGGAATCAAAGGCGTATTGCCTTCATGCAAGGTGACGACCGGTGTCTTTTGGGAAACCGGCAGATATTCACGGTAACGCTCAATCACGCCTGTCCAACGGCCGATCATAATTTCTCCATGCGTATGGCCACGGGTTTACTGCGCACCACCGCCAGATGATTGATCTGTTCCAGCGCCTCGCGCACCAGATGTTCCTTGGCGCCGTGGGTCAACATGACCACGGGAACGGTCAAACCCTTGTTTTCCTGCTTCTGGGTGACGGAGGCGATGCTGATATTGTGCTGGCCCAAAACACTGGTGATGATCGCCAGAACACCGGGTTTGTCAATGACCATGAAACGGATGTAAAAACGGGTCTCGACCTCATCGATCTTGCGGATGGTGAGGCCCTCCCCCTCTTCGATCGGGTTGCCCGCCCACACTGGCATGGCCATATCTTTGCGCATGGCCACATTGACCAGGTCACTGACAACTCCGGAGGCCGCGGTCATCTGCCCCGCGCCTTGACCTTCAATGAAAATATCGCCCAGCGGGTCGGTATCCAAAAAGATGGCATTGTCTACACCATTGACCGTGGCCAAAGCATGGTCTTTAGGGATCAGTGTCGGATGCACGCGCACGTCAAGTTCATTGCCAACCCTCTTGGCAATGGCCAAAAGCCGTATGGTCAAATTCAGGTTACCGGCAAACTCGATGTCCTCGTGGGAAATGTGATTGATCCCCTCGGTATAAAAGTCCTTGACCCCGACGAATTTCCCCTGGGTCAAAAAGACCAGAATGACTAATTTATGTGCCGCGTCCATGCCGTTGATGTCCAAAGTCGAGTTGCTTTCGGCATACCCCTTTTCCTGCGCTTCTTTCAGGGCCTGCTGGAAAGTCAATTGCCGGCGGGACATTTCGGTCAAAATATAATTGCAGGTGCCGTTGATGATCCCATAGACGCCATTGAATTTATTACCGGCCAGACCCTCGGTGATGGTGCGGATGATGGGAATACCGGCCCCGACCGCGGATTCAAAATAAACGCTTCGACCGGCGGCATTGGCCTCTTTAAAAAGTTCCTGGCCGCAGTTGGCGATCAGTTCTTTGTTGGCGGTGATCAAATGCTTGCCGGAACGAAGGACCGACAAAGCGATGTCCTTGGCCGGATTCATGCCGCCGATGAGTTCAATGACGATGTGAATGTCCTTGTCATTAAGCACGGCATGGTAGTCCGGGGTCAAAAAAGTATTGTCCAGACCCGGCGAAGGTTTTTTGACAATGCTGCGGTCCGCGATGGTCTTAATAAAAAAATCTTTTTGATATTTGTCTTTATAGAATTTGCGGCGGCTTTTCAGGACCTTGACGACCCCCTGTCCGATGACGCCATAGCCGATCAAACCGATATTGATGCGTTCCATACCTACCTCACACGATTGACCTTATTTACCCTCGGAAGAATAACGCTCGATCTTGTCCAAAACATCCTGGGCTTGCGCCGAAAGCTCATGGAATTGGACCCTGGCCTCATACAGGAGCCCCGGGATCTTTTCCTTTGAGTCGAGCACAGCCCCCTCCAGGGTGACATTGTCGCTTAAAAATGGCGTCTTGAGCTCAATGATCAGTTCACTGCCCGGCTCGAAGGGCGCGTTGACAATGAAATTGATCCCGCCTTTGCTGATATTATTGACCTGGGACATTTCATATTTGATGTTGCCTTTGCCCTTTAAATGATAGGAAAGGATATAGTTACGGCAAATACGGACATGCCGGCGGCGGTCTTTGAAAGAGTCGGTCATGGAGATCCCTCACTTCGTTCGGGATAAATTCGGTCATGAACTTACGTTCGCTTCGCTCCGTAAGTTCAGACCTCATTTAAAAATGGTCGGGACGGTGAGATTTGAACTCACGGCCTCTTGAACCCCATTCAAGTGCGCTAGCCAACTGCGCTACGTCCCGAACTATGTTAGTTGTTTGTTTCCAATAACTTGTGATAAATCATAATTTTGCTTACTTTTAGAATCACCGTCTAGTGTCCAAAAAGTGTCTATCTTTTTACCTAAAACGTCCACCGCATGTTTTTTATGGCTTGCCGATAAATGGCTATAACGCAATGTCATTCTTATGTCCTTATGGCCTAATAATTCCCGCACTGTATTTAAATCTATACCGGCCATGACCAACTGGCTTGCAAAAGTATGCCGCAGGTCATGAAAATGAAACTCTTTTATATCAGATTTACGCAGGGCTGTCCAGAATGATTTGCGAATATCCTGGTATGGTTTTCCATTGGAACCGCAAAGAACATAAGGACTTTGAGCATTTCTTGGTATCCTAATCAAAGCCGTCTTGACCTGCTCATTTATGTATACTTCCCGCTTTTCACCATTCTTGGTGTCATGGAGGGTTAAAATAGCCCTTTTGAGATCAACATCTGACCATTTTAAGCCTAAAATCTCTCCTCTGCGCATCCCGGTATTTAAGGCAATAACCAAAATGGGCCGCAGTTTTTTATTGCAATTGGAGAGCAATTTAACGATCTCCTCACGTTCCAAGAACCGGACCCGGCCTTTTGGCTCTCTCAAGAAAGTAACAGCTTTTGCAGGAGTTTCCTTAAGTTTGTCCCAAAGCACCGCTTTATTAAATAAAGTCTTTAAAGTAGCCAGTTCCCGGTTAACCGTAGCCGGTGAAACGGTTTTAGATCGTTCCAACTTGAAATCTTCGATATCTTTGACTTTGATTTCGTAAAGGTATTTGCCTCCAAAAAACTTACACAAGCTATTAAGATTGTAGCGATCTGACTGCCAACTCTTTTTATTAACCTTGGAATGGACATTAATAAACTCGTTGCCAAAAATTTCAAACTTGATTTTCTCACTTTTGTTAACATCAAGAAACTTGCCTTCAGCAATTTCGACCTTCCGCTTGGCTAAAACTGTTTCAGCTAATTTTCGGCTGGAACCTACCTTTTCTCTTTTTCTCCTACCGTTGAAGTAATACTCGATAAAATAATTACCCTCCCGGGAACTGATTTTGATCTCTGCTTTGCAATGCGTACAAATGATTTCCCTAACGTCTCTTTTATAGACATTATGGTTTTGAGCACACCCTGGACAAGCTACACGATTAAAGACAGCCATATTGTTTAGCCTTTATTTAAGTATTTTGGATAAGGTCTGCAAAAATTCTTGTGCCCCCATGACTTGCACATCATCGCGGTATTCTTTCCGATCACCACCATAGACCAAGTAGGATTTGGCCATAGGATAATCTGCTTTGAACGATTTAAGCCCACGAAACATACCTGAGGTAAGTCGCGAAGAGCATTTTACCTCAATAGCAATTAACCCTTTTTCTCCGTATAACACAAAATCAACTTCGGCTTTATTGGAAGTCCGCCAGTAATAGATCTCATACCCCAAATCCAAAGCATCATTGACTGCGCGCAATTCTTGAAGAACCAATGTCTCCATGGCCGCCCCGGAAACACTCTCCGGCATATCCAAAGGCCCAATGGGACGGATGGCACGATAAACACCAACGTCGAAATAATAAAATTTGTGATGCATGACCAGCCGACGTTTAGCTTTTTTAGTAAATACCGGTAAACGTGATCCTACCAAAAGGTCTTCTAAAATATCAAAATAATGCATTACAACCATGCGGTCGATGCTTGCTTCTCGGGCAATTTCTGTGTAATTAAGCACTCCTCCCTGGGAAAAGCTGGCAACTTCCATAAACCGGGAAAATGCTCCTATATTACGGGTCAAACCTTCTTGTTTAACTTCATTTTTCAAATAATTAAGAACATAACCCTTAAGATAGGCTTGAGGGGATTTCCCTAAATACGCCTGGGGCAAATGCCCATATCGCAGCGACCGAAGCAAATCAAAACGTTGGCCCAACTCCATGGCTGTGAGCGGATGAAATAAACGAGTCGATGCTCGACCGCCTAATAAATTTACACCTTTTCTTCGAAGCGACCGAGCGCTTGAACCGGTCAAAACAAATTTATACTTTTTAGTAGAAATAAGCCGATGGACTTCATGAAGAAGGGCAGGCACAAACTGTATTTCATCAATAATGATCCATTCCTTGGTCGAAGCAGGAATAAGATCAGACAACTGCTGTGGATGCGCCAAAAGGCGGTCCCGAAGACTTGCATCCAACAGATCAATATATATCGCCTTTGGATACTGCGCATGCACCCATGTTGTCTTTCCCGTTCCACGCGGCCCAAACAAGAAATAACTTTGATCCTTGGGAGATGAAATTAACCTTTTAATCATGACTTCATTATGCATATCTTTTTGAAGTTGTCAACATCATTCTGCATATCGTATAGTAGGTGAGCATATCATTTATATTCATCTTGAAACGACCGGTCAATTCAATTTTGCTACAGAATTCTACTTAAGCCATCCCTCTATATATTAGAAGGCTTCCCGTACTCCGTAACGCTTTCATCACCGTGTGAAGCGGCGTTAGCGATCTCTTTATTTGCATGATCGATCTTTTCTTGGAGTTGGTTTCTTCTTTGAACCACCGTTTTATCAATGCTTGGGTCTATTGCTGCGGCTTTATTTATGTCTTCAAGTTTTTTGGAATAGGCTTTTTTGTAACATTCATTAACCGCGACATGCTCCTGCTTACCCCCTGCATAATCCTGGCAAGACACATCATAGAACGTATAGGACCGGCAAATATACCCTCCCGCGGAGCCTGGGTTCATCTGTATGGCTTTGCTGCAATCATCATTGTGCATGCTGTATTTATCGCTATCGTCCGATAGCGATAAAGCGATCCCCCTTTTGGCGTAC
>Ga0209515_10008218_pt1 | contig 12246 bp, 14 predicted proteins | sample Subgroupgradi54m_FD_187454 | JGI IMG/M metagenome (GOLD analysis project Ga0209515, IMG submission 187454) | Subsurface groundwater microbial communities from S. Glens Falls, New York, USA - GMW60B uncontaminated upgradient, 5.4 m (SPAdes)... ... | reverse complement strand
GTGATCCTAGGAACGTGCCGCGCGAAAGTCAAGCGAAAACCCGTGAAGGTAGACGCGATCGGGCCAAGTAAATCAAGCAGTTAGGCGACTGACCGACTTTCGCCTCCACGATCGTGTTCGCAGCTTTTGCACGCGCGCCGGTGGTCGAAGTACGCGGAACTTTCAACGCGGCCGGCGCCGAATTAGAGCCGTTCCACGGCGAGCGCGACGCCGTTGCCGCCGCCCAGGCACAGCGTCGCGACGCCGCGTTTGAGGTTTCGGGCCTCGAGCGCATAGAGCAGCGTCGTCAGCACGCGCGCGCCGCTGGCGCCAATCGGATGCCCCAACGCGACCGCGCCGCCGTTGATGTTGACCTTGCTCGCATCGAGACCAAGGTCGCGGAGCACCGCGATTGCCTGCACCGCAAACGCCTCGTTGAGCTCGACCAGGTCCACGTCTTCGAGTCGCCACCCGATCTTCTTCATCAGACGACGAACGGCTTCCACCGGCGTCATCAGGACGTACTTCGGCGCGAGGCCGCTCGTGGCCTGGCCGACGATACGCGCCATCGGCTTCAGATTGAGACGCCCGGCACGCTCTGCCGACATCACCACGAGCGCTGCCGCGCCATCGTTGACCGGCGGCGCGTTGCCGGCGGTGACAGTGCCGTCCTGCTTGAAGGCCGCCTTCAGCGCACCGAGCGTTGCCATGCTCGCATCGGGCCGGACGGATTCGTCGCGATCGATCACGATCGGCGCGCCCTTCTTGTGAGGGATTGAGACCGGCAGAATTTCTGCCTTGAACCGTCCTTCGGCAGTTGCCGCCGCCGCGCGCCGATGACTCTCGACGGCATAGCGGTCCTGGCATTCGCGATCGATGTGGTATTCGCTCGCGACGATCTCGCCGGCATTCCCCATGTGGCACTGCTCGAACGAGCACCAGAGGCCGTCGCTGATCATCGAGTCGATGACCTGCCCGTGACCCATGCGGAGGCCTTCGCGCGCGCGCTCGAGCAGGTACGGGCAGTTGCTCATCGACTCCATGCCGCCGGCGACCATCACTTCGGTGTCACCGACGCCGATGGCCTGCGCCGCAAGCATCACTGCCTTCAGGCCCGAGCCACAGACCTTGTTGATCGTCAATGCCGCGACGTCGTGCGAAAGCCCGCCACGCAGCGCCGCCTGGCGCGCCGGGGCCTGGCCGAGCCCCGCCGAGACGACGTTGCCCATGATGCATTCCTCGACGATCGCGGGATCGATCCCCGCGCGGCCGACGGCTTCGGCGACCACCAGCGCGCCGAGCTGCGTGGCGGTGAAATCTTTGAGACCGCCCAGGAACTTGCCGGTGGGGGTGCGGACCGCCGAGACGATGACCGCTTCGTGCACGAGTCGATTGTAGATCCGGCCTGTTGACCACCGCGCGCCTGCCGCGTTGTACCGCGGTCGCTGCCCTATTTGTTGTGATCCACCTCGATCGCGCGGACGACGCCGCGCCCCAGCAGGGCATCGAGCCGCGCACGAATCAAGGTCTCCGATCGTTCCACTTCGCGGCCCCAGGCCGGCTCTTTCACGACAACGCGCAGAAGACCATTGTGCAGCGTCACGGTCGTGCCCCGATCGATCGCTGGTCCAACAGCAGACCGCCAGGCGAACGCGACCTTGTCTTCGTTCAGGGGAGCCTTCCGCAAAACCTCCGCGAGCGCCTCCGGGATGAATCGATGAACCTGAATCACGGCGGTGGAATGGTAACGCATGTCAAGATGGGCGGCGTGCAGCGAATCATCCTGGCGTCAGCATCGCCGCGCAGAGCAGAGCTTCTGAGAGCTGCGGGAATCGAGTTCGATGTGTTCCCGGCGGATGTCGATGAATCCGCGCGCCCGGGCGAAGCGGCGGAAACGTGCGTTCGACGCCTTGCTGAAGAGAAGGCGCGCGCGGTGGCCGGGCTTGTGAGCGATCGCACCGTGCTCGCCGCGGATACGACCGTCGTCATCGACGGAATGATGCTCGCGAAGCCAGTCGATGAGGAAGACGCAAAGCGGATGCTTCGATTGCTTTCTGGTCGGACACACGAAGTGTTGACAGCGGTGGCGGTCTCTCGCGGACCCATAGGGTCCGCGCCGCATGTGGCAGGGTCCGTGCGGCACGTGGCAGGGTCCGCGCCGCTTGTCAACGGGTCCGCGCCGCTGTTGCAAACGGAAGTCGCGCGAACCGACGTCGAATTCGCGCCGCTGACTGAAGAGGAGATCGCGTGGTACGTCGCGACCGGCGAGCCGCGCGACAAGGCGGGCGCGTATGCGATCCAGGGCTACGCCTCGCGCTTCGTGACGCGTATCAGCGGTTCGTACGCGAATGTGGTCGGGTTGCCAGTCGCGCTGGTCGTCCAGATGTTCAAAGGGGCCGGTTTTCGGCCATAATCAGCGCCGCAACTGTTGAGGATGACCGTTGACCCGCCGCGAACGGCGGGATATTCTGAACGGGTCTCCGATTCCGGGAAGTCCTTATCTATGAGTCAGAAAGCCAAGAAGATCGGCCTGACGTGCGTCGTGCTCGTGCTGGCGCTCGGGGGGTTGCTGTACTCGACCCTCAGCGAAGGCACCGAATACTACAAGCACGTTGACGAGGTGATGGCCGACCCAGGCGCGTGGTACGGCAAGAACCTGCAGCTGCACGGGTTCGTGCAGGGCGAGCCGGCGCGCAAACGTGACTCGCTCGAGTATCGCTTCGACGTGCAGAACAAGGGGAAGGTCGTCCGCGCGTACTACACCGGCATCGTCCCCGATACGTTCAAGGCCGACTCCGAGGTCGTGTTGAAAGGCAAGCTGGCCGCCGACGGCACGTTCCACGTGGAGAAAGACGGCGTGATGGCGAAGTGTCCGTCGAAGTACGACCCGGCGAAGCTTCCACCGGCGACCACGCCGGGCGCGGCGCCGCCGTCGACCGGCACGAAGTAAGTCGATGGCTTCCCTCGGTTCCTACCTCCTCCTCACAGCTTTTGTCGTGTGCGCGTACGCCGCCTCGATTTCCATCGCGGGGGCGCGCCGCCGTTCGCGCCGCCTGATTGAAAGCGGCGTCGGCGCGTTTTATCTGACCGCTGCGGTGATGGTCGCCGCGTCGGCGGTGATGATGTATTCGTTCGTCGTCGGCGACTACACCATCAAATACGTCCAGCACGAATCCGACTCGGTCCAGCCCCTCTTCTACAGGATCACGTCGTACTGGGGCGGGCTCGACGGCTCGATCATGTTCTGGGTGTTTCTCCTGTCGTGCTTCGGGAGCGCTGCCGTCTACGTGAACAGGGAGCGGCATCGGGAGTTGATCCCGTATGTCGTGGCGATCATCTCGATGGTCGAGATGTTCTTCCTGTTCCTGATGGTGATTCACAATAACCCGTTCGACACGTTCATCACGGCGGCGCCGGCCGACGGCCGCGGACTGAACCCGCTGCTGCAGAACTTCTACATGGCGATCCATCCGCCGACGGTCTATCTCGGCTTCGTCGGGCTGACGATTCCGTACGCCTTCGGCATGGCCGCGCTCATCACGGGCTACCTGGATGATTCGTGGCTGCGCGCCGTCCGCCGCTGGACGATGGTCGCGTGGTTCTTCCTGTCGATCGGCCTGATGCTCGGGATGATCTGGGCGTACGAGGAGCTTGGCTGGGGCGGCTACTGGGAATGGGACCCGGTCGAGAACGCGGCGCTGCTGCCGTGGTTCACGGCGACCGCGTTCCTGCACTCGGTCATGGTGCAGGAGAAGCGCGGGATGCTGCGCGTGTGGAACGTCTCGCTCGTCATCATCACGTTCTTCCTGACGATCTTCGGCACGTTCATGACGCGCTCGGGCGTCGTGCAGTCGGTGCACGCCTTCGGCGAGGACATCGCGCTGGCGCGGATGTTCACCGGCTTCATGATCACGCTCCTGGTCGTCAGCTTCGGCTTCGTGATCTACCGGCTGCCGCTGCTGCGCTCGCGCAACGAGCTCGATTCATGGTCGTCGCGCGAGGCGGCGTTCCTCGTCAACAACTGGATCCTCCTCTTCGCGGCGATGTTCGTCCTCTTCGCGACGATGTTCCCGACGTTGAGCGAGGCGATCACAGGCGAACGTCTGACCGTCGGCGCGCCGTTCTTCAACAAGTGGATGCTGCCGATCGGCCTCATCCTGCTGTTTCTTACTGGTTACGGACCGCTGACCGCGTGGCGAAAGTCGACGCTGCTCAACCTGCGCGATTCCTTCATGATTCCTGGCGCGTGCGCGCTCGTCGTCGGCATCACCGTCGCTGCGCTCGGCGTTCGCGTCTGGGCCTCCGGAATCTGTTTCGCCTTCAGCGCGTTTGTCGTCGGCACGATCGCGCAGGAATTCTGGCGCGGCGCGCGCGTGCGGCAGGGCGCAACGGGCACCGACATCCTCACGGCGGCGATTGGTCTGGTCGCACGCAACAAGCGGCGCTACGGCGGCTACATCATCCACGTCGGCATCGTCCTGATCTTCCTCGGCTTCGCCGGCAACGCCTTCAAGCAGGAAGAGCAGGTGTCGCTCAAGCCCGGGCAGCAGGTGAAGGTCGGCGCGTTCACCGTGCTGCTCAATGCCGTGAAGGTCACCGACGACGGCCAGAAGCAGATGATCACGGCCGATACGACGGTCTTCCGCGACGGCAAACAGATCGCGCGGATGTATCCGGCGCGCTGGTTCTACCGCAAGCACGAGGAAGAGCCGACGACCGAGGTCGCAATCAGGCGGGGCTTCGCCGAGGATCTGTATCTGGTGATGCCCGCGTTCAGCGTCGAAGACCAGAGCGCGAGCATGGGCATCATCATCAACCCGCTCGTCAACTGGGTTTGGGCCGGCTTCGGCGTCCTCGCCATCGGGACCGGCATCGCGCTGTTGCCCGATACCGTGTTCTCGTTCGCGCTCGCCAGCCTGCCGGCCGGCGCCGCGACCGCGTCGATGCTGCTGCTCGCGATGCTGCTGTGGCCGTCCACGCTGCTCGCCCAGCAAACCGTTCCGGTCGAGCAGAAGAGCGCACTGCAGCGTCAGATCGAGGGCGAGATCATCTGCACGTGCGGCTGCCGTCTGCCGGTCGGCTCCTGCGGCATGTTGAACTGCTCGGGCCACAAGAGCCAGGAAGAAAAGCTGGCGGTGTATCTCGCCGACGGGAAAGATCACGATCAGATCATCGCGGCGTTCGTGAGCGACTTCGGCAGCCAGGCGGTCCTGACCGCGCCGATCGACAAGGGCTTCAATCGCGTTGCCTGGGCGTTCCCGTACGTCGTCGGCATTGCCGGTTTCATCGCCATCGTCGTCACCGCACGCCGCTGGTCTTCGGGGCCAACGCCGGCGGCGGCCGGCGACGCGGGCATCGATCCATCCATCAACGCCCGCCTGGACGATGAGCTCCGCGACCTCGACTGATCCCCAGTCGCTTCAGCCCTGGCAGTTCTTTACGCTCGCGGGACTCGTGGGCGCGACGATCGTCGTGTTCCTGTCCGAAGGCCAGCGTCCGGCCGGCATCATCGTTCTCAGCCTGATCATCTTCGGTGCGGCTGCCGTCGGCACCGCAGCGTGGCGGATGTTTTCACCGCTGACCGGCCTGGAGGAACCCGCAGGTCCGCAGATCTTCGGCGGACGAACGCGCGCAGCGCTCGAGCGGGAGAAGTCGCTGGTGCTGCGCTCGATCAAGGACCTGGAATTCGATCACGCGATGGGGAAGGTGTCCGACAAGGACTTTTCCGAGATGGGCGCGCGGCTTCGCGCTCGCGCAGCGGGACTGATTCGTCAGCTTGATTCCGGCACGAACTATCGGCAGGCCATTCAGGCGGAGATCGACAAACGAATCGGACCGCAACCCACCACCGGCGGGCCACACCCGACTTCGCCGCCGGCTTCGTCGGGGCAGGCCATGGCCCGCCCTCCGGCCGAAGGAGGGCGGACCTTGTCAGGTCCGCCAGATCAGAAAACGGCAACGAAGCTGTGTTTGTCTTGCTGCACGCCGAACGACCCCGACGCGCGATTTTGCAAAGGCTGCGGCTATCAGCTGGGGAATTGGTGAACATGAACCGTCGGTTCTCTCGTGCTCTGGTGCTCGCGGTGCTCGGGTGCTGGTTCGCAGGTTCATCGAGTGCACAGGTTCAGATGCCCGATCCGTCGGTCATCAACGGCAAGGCGTTGCCTGCAGGTGATCTGCAGACCGGCACCGTCACCGTGCGCGTCGTACGCGAGTCGATCGGCAACAACGTCGTCGGCCAGCAGGTCACGATGACGGTCAATGGCGAGACGAAGAAAGCCGTGACCGATGAGCAGGGACGCGCGGAGTTCAAGGGCCTGCCTGCGGGCGCGAACGCGCGCGCCGAAGCCACCGTCAACGGTGAGCACCTGCAGTCGGATCCGATCGTGGTCCCGTCGTCCGGCGGCCTGCGCGTTATTCTCGTCGCTGGCATTGCGCAGGCGGCGGAGCGCAAGAAGAAGGAAGAGGCGGCAGCCGCGGCCGCGCCTCCCGTCAAGGGGGCCGTGGTGATCGGCAGCAACAGCCGCATCATCTTCGAATTCCCGGACGATCTCATGCGCGTCTACTACATGTTCGAGATCGTCAACAACGCACGCAACCGCGTCGATATCGGCGGGCCACTGATCATCGATCTTCCCCAGGGCGCCGCCGGCGCGTCCACGCTCGAAGGGTCTTCGCCGCAGGCCACGGTCGGGGGATCGAGAGTCACCGTCACCGGTCCGTTTGCCTCCGGCGTCACGCCAGTGCAGGTCGGTTTCCAGATGCCGTTCACCAGCTCGACGCTCACGATGGAGCAGAAGTGGCCGGCGCCTATCGAGCAGGTGACCGTAGCCTCGCAAAAGCTCGGGTCGCTGTCGTTCTCGTCGCCGCAGTTCTCGTCGGTCGGCGACGTCAAGGGTGAAGACGGGACGCCGTTCCTGCTTGCCAGCGGGCCCGGAATCGCGGCCGGTGGAACGCTTCGGATGCAGGTGACGGGACTGCCCGTGCACAGCGCGATTCCGCGCAACGTAGCGCTCGGCATCGCCGTTGCCATTGCGTTGTTCGGGCTATGGCTTGCCATGCCTGGAGCAAGCGGGCCGCGTGAATCGCGCAAACGCCTGATCGCGCGGCGCGACACGCTGCTCGGCGAGCTCGCGCAGATTGAAGAGCGAGCCAGAACCGGCCGCGAGACGCCGAAGGACGCCACGCGGAGGCCGCGTATCGTCGCCGAACTAGAGCAGATCTACGGCGAGCTCGACGAGGCGAGCCCGGGGGCTGCGGCGTGACATTCTCGTGTCCATTGACTTCAACGAGCTGACGGCCGAAGACGTCTCCCGCCACTTCGGCCGTCGCAAAGCGCTCTCGCGAATTTCCTTTCGGACAGGCACTGGATCGATCCTCGGCCTGCTCGGGCCCAACGGCGCGGGCAAGTCGACGATGATTGCCGTGCTGGCGACGCTGCTGCGCCCGAGCGGCGGCGACATCCGCTACGGCACCCACATGGCGAGCGCGACAGGGGCAGAGCTGCGCGCCAGGATCGGCGTCCTCGGCCACGACCTCTTTCTCTATCCCGAGCTGACGGCGCGCGAGAACCTCGCGTTCTTCGCCGGACTCTACGGCGCGGCCAACGCGCGCGCTGCAGCGGACGCGGCGCTCGACCGCGCGGGGCTTGCCGACCGCGCCGACGACCCCATCTCGAGCTTCTCGCGCGGCATGCGCCAGCGCGTGGCGCTCGAGCGCTCGCTCGTCCACGGGCCGCGTCTCGTGCTGCTCGACGAGCCGTTCACCGGCCTGGACGACGCATCGGCGGCTGCACTCGTCGCCCGGCTTCGCGGATTGCGGAACGAGGGCGCGATCGTCGTGCTCGCGACGCACGATCTCGATCTGGCGGAAGGACTGCTCGACAGCGCGCTGTTCCTGCGCGACGGGCGGATGGTCGAAGCGGTGGCCAGGCCCGGTGCGCTTCGCTCCACGTACCGGTCGATCATGGGGCGCGCCTGATGCCTGCACGCCGAAGTCTTGGCGAAGGCGTGAGAGTTGCCTGGCTCATTCTCCGCAAGGATCTGACCGTGGAAGTGCGCAGCCTCGAGATTGCGTACACGACGCTCTTCTTCGCGGTGTCCTGCGTCCTGTTTTTCGCCTTCGCGCTGGTGAAGGAAGGGAAGGCGCCCGAGGACGGCGCCGCCGGCATCCTCTGGATTGCCATCGCGTTTGCCGGCACGCTGGCGTTGGGGCGAACCTTCGAGCGCGAGCGGCAGTCGGAGACGCTGCGGGCGCTGCTGATGGCGCCGGCCGATCGACCCGCGATCTACGTCGGTAAGCTGCTCGGCATCATCGCGCTGCTGGTCGCGGCGGAGATCGTCCTCGTGCCGCTGGTCGCGTTCCTCTTCCAGGCGCCGCTGCTGTCGCATCCCTTCTGGCTCGGCGCCGTGCTCCTCAGCGGGACGATCGGGTTTGCGGCGGTCGGGACGCTGTTTTCCGCGATGCTCGTGCGCGCACGCAGCCGCGACGTGCTGCTGCCGGTGCTGTTGTATCCGATCACGGTTCCGGTCATCATTGCCGGCGTCCGCGCCACCGCGGAGCTGCTGCAGCCGGATGTGGAGCTGGCGCTCGTGAGATTCTGGGTGGCGCTGCTCCTCGCGCTCGACGTCGTCTTCGTGACGCTGGCGCTGTGGACCTTCGAACCGTTAATGACGGATTGACCATGCCTAAGTGGTTCATGCCTTTCGCCGGGTTGACCGCGGTGATGTTTGCGGCGTCACCATTCGTGATCGCGAGCGTTCGCTACGAGTCGACGATGGGGCTCGTGCAGAAAATTTTCTATTACCACATGCCCTCGGCATCGATGTTCCTGCTGTCGGCGGTGGTCTGCGGCCTCGCGAGCGCGCGGTATCTGTTCAAGGGATCGCCGCGCCAGGATCGACTCGCGTACGCCGCCGCCGAGCTGACGGTCCTCTTCGGCGCCATCACGCTCGTGACCGGGCCGCTCTGGGCGCGCAAGGCGTGGGGCGTCTGGTGGACGTGGGATGTGCGGTTGACGGCGAGCCTCATGGGCTGGATGGTCGCGTGGGCGTACCTGCTGGTGCGGAAGTACGGAGGACCCGGCTCCGACAAGCTTGCCGCCGGCCTCGCGCTGTTCGGGATGGCGAACGTGCCGTTCGTCTACATCTCGGTGAACTACTGGCGGACGATTCACCCGAAGACCAGCGTCGTTCCGACGCTGCCGGCCGACATGGGAATGGCGCTCTGGTTCTCCTTCGTCTGTTTCCTGATGCTCTTCACCTTGCTCCTTCGCTTGCGCGTGCGCCTCGAAGAGCAGCGCGCGAAGCTTGATGCGCTCTACCTTTCACTGGATGAATAGTCCGATGCGTGTAGCCGTACTTCTTGCCCTGTTGTTCACGACGCCGCTCATCGCGCCCGCCTTCGCCGCGGGCTCCACCGGCTTCGGCGTGGCAGGCCAGCAGCAGCAGCCCGAGCCACCGAAGCCGACCGACGAGTTCGTGCCGATCTCGCAGCTGCCGGCGCAGGATCAGCTGCCGGCGGCGCCGCTGCTGGTCACGGCGTATGCGTTTGTCTGGCTCGCGTTGTTCGGGTACCTCGTTTCCGTCAGCCGGCGCCTCTCGAAAGTCCAGCGCGAGGTCGAGCGCCTCGAATCCGACATCGCCAAGGGCACACGCACCTGATGCCGACCGCCGCGCACTTCATCTACATCCCGGGCATGCTGGTGCTCGGTGTCGTGATTGGATGGATTCTCGGGTCGCGCGCGGCTGCGGATGCTTACGCTTCAGAGCTCAGGAAGCGCGGGTCGAATCCCAAGTCCCAAACTCCAAACCCCAAATCCCAAGATTAACGTGCGGCGCGGGCGGATGGCAGGAGAGCGAAGAGGCTTGCCATCGCCTTGCTGACGGCGTCGCCGGTGCGGATGTTCGGCGCGTCGGTTCGGTCCCAGATGACTTTGCCGTCGAGCACCGGGATCATGAAGATTGGCCCGGCGATCGGGCGGTAGCGGCCAATCGCCGGTTCCCACCTGACGAAGGCGATGTACTCGTCGCCTTGTTTCCATGCCGCGCGGCCATCCCGAACGATGTGAATGGTCTTCGTAATCGAACCGCTGTCGGGTCCCATGTTGAGAATGCTGTTGACGGTCGCCGTGTGGTCGATGCCAACGATGCACTGGTTGTTGACAATCCAGCGGTCCGGCTCTGACACGGCGGTGAAGCGCACATAGAGAATCGCCTGCGCCGCCTGGAGTCCCCACCGCAGCCCGCCGTCGACGTACGAGCCTTCCTCGAGACACGCGGGATGGAGGACGAAGTCCATGCTTGCCGTGCCGCCGCGCGCGAGGGCGACGTCCTTTATTTCCATCACGTAGTCGGTGAGTTCGGCTTTCAGGCTGTACGGCCCGGGCGCAAGGTTGTGAAATTCGTAGCGCCCCGCGCTGTCCGCCACGATCTCTTCATGCGTCTTGAGGCCGTCGATGGTGACGTGCACGCCGGGCAGCGGGCCGGCTTCGATCTCTTTGACGTGGCCTGTTACGCGGCCCGATCCTCCGCACGCCGCGATCATGGAGATCGCGACAACTCTCAACGCCCAACTTCCAACTCCCAAGGGGGTTTTCATCGGCCCACGGCCAAACGCGGGGCGATCATCGCCCCACCGCCAGTCGCTGCGCGAGCACATCGGGCAGTCCGGCGGCGAGAATCTTTGCCTGGGCGCCAGGCACGTCGTACTCCACGCGCTGAAGCGACAGCGTGCGCGTCGCGGTGTCGAGGATGCCGTACGCCGCGCGCGGGTCGCCGTCACGCGGCTGACCGACCGCGCCGCAATTGACGAGAAAACGCGTTCGGCCGTCCGGTGGAATGTCAATCTGCGCCGCGCGCATCCCGTCGACGCTGCGCATCTCGCTGGTGACGTAAAACGCCGCGACGACGTGGGTGTGGCCGAAGAGGCAGAGCGGCCGCCGCGCGACGTGGAGCGCCCGCATCGCGTCGAGGTCGTCGAAAATGTACACGTCTTCGTCGAACGGCGCGCCGTGGCAGATCTCGACGAGGTCGTCGATGATGACGGGTCCGCGGGGAAGCGCCGCCAGCCATTGCCGATGGTCCGGCGTCAGCGCGCTCGCGGTCCACGCGATGGCATGACGCGCGAGGTAGTTGAAGCCGTCGGTGTTCTCGAGGCCCGCGCCAACCTTGTCGTGATTGCCGCGAATGAACGTGGCCGCCGGAAGCGAACGCACGCGATCGATCACCGCGTTCGGGTCCGCGCCGTAGCCGACGAGGTCACCGAGCACCAGCGCGTGGTCGTAGCTGCCGGCCGTGTTCAGCACGGCATCGAGCGCCTCGATGTTGGCGTGAATGTCGCTGATGACGAGGTATTTCAAAACCCGATCCATTCCAGGATGCGCTCGGCGATCTCGGCGACCGGGCGGGAGGCATCGACGCGGAGGTGGGCCTGGACGTATGCCGCCTGCCGGCGGGCGTAGAGCTGTTCCATCTGTGCGCGATCGGAGGCGAGCGGCCGCCGGCCGTCGGCGGGGACGCGATCGATGACCCGCTCGAGCGGCACGTCGAGCCAGACGACGGCGCCGTCGGCGAGTATCGCCGCTCGATTATCGGGATCCGCGAACGTGCCGCCGCCGGTCGCGACGATCAGCTGGCGGTGTGGCAGCAGCTCCTGCAGCACGCTGCGCTCGATGCCGCGGAAATACGCCTCGCCTTCGCGCGTGAAGATGTCGGCCACCCGGCGATGTTCGCGTCCCTCGATGCGGTGATCGATGTCTTCGACGCGCCATCCCATGCGGCGTCCGAGTGCCCGTGCCACGCTCGTCTTGCCCGCGCCCATGAAGCCCACCAGGTACAGCTTATCGGTCTTCACGCGCGCAGCGACTCGAGCACGGTAAAGAACTCTGGGTAAGAGACGCCCGCGGCGCCGGCATCGTGGATGACGGTCGGGCCCGTCGCGCCGAGCGCGGCGATGGCAAACGCCATGGCGAGGCGATGGTCGTTTCTGGCGTCGACTTCGCCGCCGCGCAGCCGGTTGCGGCCGCGCACGTGAAAGCCGTCCGGCTGCTCGTCGATGTCGCCGCCCATCAGGCGCAGCCCGTGGGCAAGCGCCGAGATCCGATCGCTCTCCTTCACGCGCAGCTCCTGCGCGCCGCTCACGCTCAGCTCGCCGCCGTGCGTGGCAAGCGCGGCGAGAACCGGCAGCTCGTCGATGACGCCGGGAACGTCTTCGGGCGCGATCTCCGCGGGCTGCAGGTCGGCGTGGCGCACGAGGATCGTGCCGATC
>Ga0209515_10008217_pt1 | contig 12246 bp, 9 predicted proteins | sample Subgroupgradi54m_FD_187454 | JGI IMG/M metagenome (GOLD analysis project Ga0209515, IMG submission 187454) | Subsurface groundwater microbial communities from S. Glens Falls, New York, USA - GMW60B uncontaminated upgradient, 5.4 m (SPAdes)... ... | reverse complement strand
GGCCAATACGCTGAGCCAGCCGCTGTCGTTCCTGCCGGAAGCGCCGTTCATGGGCCTCATCCTGATTGGAGGCCTGTCGCAAGTCGGCAACTATGCCGCCGAACCATCCACGCAGAACATCGACTACCACACGTGGAGCGACGACCTCACCTACACGAGGGGGAAGCACCTGCTGAAGACCGGCACACTCATCGAGCATGCGTTTGCGGACAAGCTGACAACGAACCACGCGCGCGGCACCTATACGTTTGCGAACCTGGCGCAGTTCCTGGCCGGCGTTCCGAGCCGCTTCCAGGGGAACACACCGGACTCGAACTTCCACCGCCAGCGGCCAAACACGCTCTTCGGCTTCTACTTCCAGGACGATTACCGCGTCACGTCGAACCTGACGCTGAACCTCGGCGCGCGGTACGAGTTCTTCACGGTGCCGAAGGACAAGAACGGCCTTGATGCGTATCTGCCCGATGTGCGGACGTCGCCGGACACCGTGCTGGGCGGCCCGTTCGTCAACCCGTCGCTCAGAAATGTCGCCCCGCGCGCCGGATTTGCGTGGGATGTCCGCAGCGACGGCCGCACGGCGATCCGAGGCGGCGGCGGGCTCTACCACGACACCGACGGTCCGTACAACAGCACGCTGGGCATCGCGCTCCAGTCGCCGCCTTTCGTGAACGTGGTGAATATCAGCGGCGCGGGGATTCCGTTTCCGACGCCGGTGTTTTCCACTGGGACCGCCGTGGGCACGCGGAGCATGCGCACGATGGACTACCACATCAAGCAACCGAAGGGCGTGACGTACAACCTCAACGTCCAGCGCGAGCTTGCGGCCAGCTGGGCGATGATGGTCGGCTACGCCGGCTCGCGGGGATACGACCTGGTGAGCGCGATCGAGGGCAATCCCGTCGTGCCGGTCGTACGAGCCGACGGCTCGCTGTTCTTCCCGGCGGGCGCGCCGCGGCAGAATCCGGCGTGGGGCACCATCGACTATCGGAGGTCCGACGGGCGGTCAACGTACCACGCGCTCCAGACAAGCCTCATGAAGCGCTACAGCGACGGCTATCAGGTCCAACTCTCCTACACGTTGAGCAGGGCGATGGACAACGGCGACGCGCAACTCAGCACCGACACGATTGCGTCGGCAATCTATCCGCCGAATCCGTACGATCTCGGCGCGGAGTGGGCGGCGGCCGCGTTCGACGCGCCGCACGTCTTCTCGGCCAACGCGACATGGGAGCTTCCGTTCCGCAACAACTCCGTGCTGGGCGGCTGGCAGCTGAACGGAATCGTGTCGATGCACGGCGGCTATCCGTTCTCGCCGTCGATCCAGACGCCGAACTGGTCGCGCACTGGCAACATTTCGAACAACGCTGAGGATCGGCCCAACGTCAAGCCCGGCACGGATCCCAGGAAGATCGTCACGGGCAACCCGAACGGCTGGTTCGACACCAGCGCGTTCGAGCTGCCGCTGCAGGGGACTGTCGGCAACACGCCACGGAACTTCCTTCGCGGCCCCGGCTTCGCGAACGTCGACATGTCGCTCGTCAAGAATCAGACACTCCGAGGCGACACGAAGCTTCAGTTCCGGCTCGAAGTGTTCAATGTGCTCAATCGCGCCAACTTCGCCACGCCGACCAGGCCGGTGTTCGCCGGCGCGACGCAAAACGAGGCGCCGCTCGCTACCGCCGGGCAGGTGGTGCGAACGGTCAACCCGTCGCGGCAGGTGCAACTCGGGGTCAAGATCTTGTTCTGAGAACGGCGCGCGGCGAGAGAGGATCCTTGACGTGCGAGAGTGAGAGTCCGACAATGGGCGCGAAATTTCACGCGGAGGTGCGACTATGAAAATCAAGGCCGTTGTGGTCCTTGCCGGGATCAGTTTGCTCCTGGCGGCGCGGCCGGTCGTCGCGCATCACTCCTTCACGGCAGAATTCGACGCGAACAAGCCCATCAAGTTGACTGGCGCCGTCACCAAGTTCGAATGGACGAATCCACACGCCTGGATTTACATCGACGCGAAGGACGAGACGGGCACGGTCACCAATTGGGGGTTCGAGCTCGCCGCCGCGAGCGGCCTCATGAGGTCCGGCTGGACGCGCTTTTCGCTGAAGCCCGGCGACGTCGTCACCATTGAAGGCACCCAAGCCAAGAACGGGTCGAAGAACGCGAACGCCCAGACGGTAATCGTGGCAAGTACCGGCAGGAAACTGTTTGCGGGCGCGAACGATCAGGCACAGCAACCGTAGCGTTCCTTCCGTGGGGAGGCTGACATGAAACGGTCATTCCCTGTCGTGGTGTCGGCAACCATCGTGACTGCCCTCTCGGTGTCGCTCTCCGCGCAGTGGCCGCTGTATCCGAAGCTCGGCATTCCGAAAGGCGCTGACGGCAAGCCGAATCTCAGAGCGGCCGCACCGCGAACACCGGACGGCAAGCCGGATCTCTCCGGCATCTGGATGCGGACGAACCGGACGGAGGCACCAGGCACCGCGCCAGCCGGGCAGCCTCCGCTCGCGACGTTCGGCGACATCGGGTACGGATTCAAGGAGGGACTGCCCTATCGGCCGTTAGCGGTGGACCTTGTCAAGAAACGGGTGGGCGCGCTCGACAATCCCGACGCGCTGTGTCTTCCGCAAGGACCGCTCGAATACCATCTCGACCCGCAGCCGCGGGAGATCATCCAGCTGCCGCAGAAGATCGTCATCGTCTACGAGTCGAACTACGGCATCCGCACGATCTACACCGACGGCCGGCGTCTGCCGCCGCAGGGGGAGCCGCAGCCGTACTGGCACGGGTACTCTGTCGGCCGATGGGACGGCGACACGCTCGTGGTCGAGTCGAACAATTTCCGGGGCGCCCTGACCGGCCAGCCGGGCGACGGATGGCTCGATGGGAAAGGCGACCCGTTTACGGAAGCGTTGAGGTTGACGGAGCGGTTCCGGCGCGTGAACTTCGGTCAGCTGCAGATCGACGTCACGATCGACGATCCGAAAGCGTACACACGACCCTTTACCGTCAGAGTCGAGCAGGAGATCGTGGCGGATGGTTCGGAGATGATCGAATTCATCTGCCACGAGAACCAGAAGTTTCTGCAGCTCACCGGCCGGGCGCCGGCGCCGTAGAGCAATTTCAGAATTAGACCGACACAGCTCCCCAGACCTGACGAGTCACTTCGAGGATCCGCTCCAGCTTCGTCCACTGATCTGCCTCGGTGATCTGATTGCCGTCGACCGTGCTCGCGAAACCGCACTGGGGGCTCAGGCACAGACGTTCGAGCGGCACGTGCCGGGCAGCCTCCTCGAGCCGGCGCGTGATGTCGGCCACCGATTCGAGCGCGGCGGCCTTGGTGGTCAGCAGGCCGAGCACGATGACTTTGTCTTTCGGCACGAACCGCAGCGGCTCGAACGTCCCCGATCGTGTGTCGTCGTATTCGAGGAAGTACGCGTCGACGTGCAGCTCGTTGAATAAAGCATCGGCAACCGGCTCGTAGCCTCCTTCGGCCACCCATGCGCTTTGCATGTTGCCGCGGCAGAGGTGAATCGCGACGGTGAGGTCCGCAGGCCGCATGTCGATGACCGAGTTGATCAATGCCGCATAGGCGTGTGGCAGCTCGGCCGGGTCGTCGCCGCGCTCCTTCGCTTGTGCCCGGAGCCGCGGGTCGCACAGGAACGCCAAGTTCGTGTCGTCGAACTGGATGTACCGGCACCCGGCGTTGTACAGCGACGCCACCTCGTCCCGGTAGGCCTGCGCGAGATCCTCGAAGAACTCGTCCAGGTCGGAGTAGGCCGTGATGTCGATGCCTTTGCGTCCGCCGCGGAAGTGCACCATCGTGGGCGACGGAATGGTGACCTTCGGCGTCCTGGTGGCGACCGATTGCAGGAACTGGAAGTCCGCCGTCTGGATGTCCTGCACGTGCCGCAGCTTGCCGGTGACCGTGACGCGCGGCGGCGCGAAGTCGATGTCGCCCTCGCGCGTGCGAAACTTCGTGGCGATGCCGCCGGAGATCGCGACGCCTTGCAGCCGCTGGAGAAAGTCGAGGTGAAAGAACGCGCGGCGGAATTCGCCGTCGGTGATGCTCTGCAGCCCGATCGCTTCCTGTTTCTCGACGACGTCCCGGATGGCGTCGTCTTCGACCGCGCGCAGTTCGTCTTTCGTGATTTCGTCTCGTTGAAAACGCGCGCGCGCATCCTTCAGATGCTGGGGCCTGAGCAGGCTGCCGACGTGGTCGGCGCGGAACGGCGGATTCAGCCGTGACACCATGATGACCTCCTAGGGGTTCTTCAGGCCCGCCATCTGGGCCAGCACCTTGAAGACGACCGCGAAGTCATGCTTGGCCAGACCCATCCCGCGCGCGGCCGTCAGGAACTCGTTGGTGACCGCCGTCGTCGGCAGCGGGACGTCGAGCCGCCGGCCCATCTCCAGGGCCAGCAGCAAGTCCTTCTGCATCAAGTTGACGTCGAACCACGATTCATCGGGCAGCTTGAGCACGAAGGGGCCGCGATACTGCACCATCGGCGAGGCGATGACGCTGTGCGTCAGCACATCGACCGCGACCTCGCGCGGGATGCCGCTTTTTTCCGCCAGCAGCACCCCTTCGCTGAACGCGAGCATCTGCACAGCCAGGCTCAGGTTGTGCGCGATCTTGATCGAGAGGGCCAGACCGTTGTCGCCGACGTGCGTGACCTTCGGGCCGATGTCGTCCAGGATTGGCTTGATCCGATCGAAGGTCGCGCGAAGGCCGCCCACCATCACGCTCAGCTTGCCGGCCTCGAGCGTCGACACGCTGCCCGAGACGGGGGCGTCAACCATGTCGGCGCCCTTCGCCCGGACCTTCTCGGCCACGCCGCGGCTGACGGCCGGACTCACCGTGCTGCTGTCGACGACGACCTTGCCTTCGCGAAGACCGGCCACGAACCCGTCGGCGCCTTCCGACACCGCTTCGAGCGATTGTGAGTCGGTCACCATGACAAAGATCACATCCGCCGCCTCGGCGACCGCTCTGGGCGAGTCTCCCCACTTCATCCCCCGGTCAACCAACCACTGCGCCTTCGAGCGGGTGCGGTTGTACCCGGTGACGATGTGTCCCTTGTCGAGCAGCCGGTTTGCCATGCGGCTGCCCATGGCGCCCAGGCCGATGTATCCGAGATTTGCCATTGACTAACACACCTCCTTGCCTCGCCGCGAACGGTCCGCCTGTTGGCGGACCGTTCAGCCAGTGCTGCTTTGTCGGGTCGCTCGGCGACCCGACCTTGGCAAAGGCGGGCTGGGCGCCAACGCTATCACGCACCAGACCCGCGGATCGGGTGTAGTATCTCGAACTCATGGAAGCCACCGTCGCCACACAGCCAGCATCCGCTGCCGCCGGCGTTCGCCGGAAGCCGTTTTACCTGACCCTGTGGGGACAGGTGCTCCTCGGCGTGGGCATCGCCATCGTCCTCGGATATGTGTCGCCGTCCACTGCCCAGGCGATGCGACCGCTCGGCGACGGCTTCATCCGCCTCATCACGATGGTGATCTCGCTGGTCATCTTCTGCACGGTCGCTGCCGGCATTGCCGGCATGGAGAGCATCAAGAAGGTCGGCCGTGTCGGCGGCAAGGCGCTCATCTACTTTGAAATCCTCACGAGCATCGCGCTGCTCATCGGGCTCCTGGTGGGCGCGCTCATGCAGCCGGGCGCCGGGTTCAATGCGATTCCGACGGCGGGCGATGCCACCGCCGTGGCCGGCTTCGCCGGTCAGGCGAAGGCGCAGACGGTGACCGACTTCCTCCTGAACATCATTCCGACTTCCGTGGTCGGGGCGTTCGCCGGCGGCAGCATCCTCAGCGTGATTCTGGTGTCGGTGCTCATCGGCTTCGCCCTCTCGTCGCTGGGGTCGAGGGCCAAGCCCGTGACCGACGTGCTCGAGGGCCTGACGCAGATGGTTTTTGGGGTCGTCAACATCCTGATGCGCCTCGCGCCCATTGGCGCGTTCGGCGCGATGGCGTTCACGATCGGCCGCTTCGGTCTCAGCTCGCTCGGACCGCTCGCGAAACTGATCATCACGCTGTGGATCACGTCCGCGCTGTTCGTGCTCATCGTCCTTGGCGCCGCCTCCGCGATGGCCGGGTTCAGCATCCTCAAGTTCCTCAAATATATCCGCGAGGAGATCGTCCTCACGCTGTCGCTCAGTTCCTCCGACCCGGCGCTGCCGTCGCTGATGCGGAAGCTCGAGAAGCTTGGATGCTCGAAGGCGCTGGTCGGCCTCGTGACGCCCACGGGCTACATCTTCAACCCGGATGGGAGCTGCATCTACATGACGCTGGCGGCGGTCTTCGTCGCGCAGGCGACCGGCGTGCAGTTGACGCTCGGCAACTACCTCACGCTCTTCGCCGTCGCGGCTCTGACGCACAAGGGCGCCGTCGGCATTCAGGGCGCCGCGTTCATCGCGCTGGTCGCCACGCTGATGGTGATTCCGTCGATTCCCGTCGCCGGGATGGCGCTCATTCTCGGCCTCGATCGCTTCATGAGCATGTGCCGCGCCACCGTCAACATGCTCTGCAACGGCGTGGCAACGGTGGTCGTGTCGCGGTGGGACCACGAGCTCGACGGAGAGACGCTACGAAAGAATCTCGCGGCGCTGACTTAAGGAGAACACTTCAGGTCCGCCTTTCGTTTGTACGCGGACGCGCGCATGTCGCCGTCACGCGTCGCTTATCCGCGTGCCGAAACCGCTGCGCGCGCCGCAGTGGGTCCGCCGGACGTCAGGGTCGCCGCCCATCCTTCGCTCACGTAAATCCCGCAACGAGCTGCAATTGGTCCGGCGGCTCAACCTGACTCGTCTCCCTCAGCGTGCTCGCGGTTTCAGGCGTCCGATCGGCAGCGCTCCTACGCTCCGCGCAACGGCGACATCCGCGCGTCCGCTTGGATAGAAATTACGCCGACCCCGTCGCCTTCACGAGGAGCGATGCCGAATCTCACCCGTCGTCCTGAACTGATTCGAGGCACTGAAGCGGCTCGTACCAGGCCAAGTGACCGACGCCACTCCGTCCACAAAGCCAAGACTCTGGCGCACTGCATTGCTAATGATCGGTCCCGAAGGAACCGGGACGTCTCCGGATTCGGGAGTCAGTGCGGCGTCTATCGCGGGGACGTGTTTGCCCTAACGCCTGCAACTGAGCCGCGGCACGCCATGGTTCTTCTTCGATCGCGGTTGCAAGCGCTTGTTGGGCCGCAGCTGGCACTGGACTCACTCCAATACGGCTGTGGCTTCAACCTCGATCAGAAACTCCGGAACGGCCAACGAGGACACGCCATCCACGTGCTGGTCGGCGGATTTGTCGAACACATCTCTCAACGCGCTGCCGACCGCCTCAACGTTCTCCGCGATGTGGACGACGTAGATCCGTAACGTCACAATGTCGCTCAGCGTGCCGCCCGCCGCTTCAACGGCGGTTTTGACATTTTGCAACGCCTGGCGTGCCTGCTCGCCACAGTTCCGCCCGACGATTCGTTTGTTGGCATCCCAGGCCGTCTGCCCAGAGATAAACACCGTCTTTGCGCCGCTGGCAATAACTACCTGGGAGAACCCGTGCTCCACGCTCGGAAAGAGGGACGCTGGGTTCACGTGCTTCTTCGGCATGGTTTCGTCTGGGATTGCGCTGTGACGTTTCGCGTCGGCCCAACGCTTCGCGTTCACCAGCGGCCGCTCAGGATCGCACAGCGGCCGACTGGTGCAACGCGGGTTAGACCGCGTCCTTCTACGTTACGCTAACTCGTCGGGCCAATCTTCGGTCCCAGAAATCGGCTTCTGACCGCCCGGAAGCTGAGCGGGGCTCGGTGTCCGAGGCGCGACCGGCTCTCTCCCAAACTGCTCGGCCAGTGGACCGATACCAAGAATGTCGGTCTTGAGCGTGAGAAGAACGCGGATATCTACGGCGACACCTACCACGGCTTTTTCTTCCGCGGCCCCGATGGTGGCTTGTCCAACGATGTAGCCATAGCAGCGATGGTCGCCTTGCACGTGGCTGACAACGGGTGCGCCGGACAAACCCTGGGGTGCGTGGAACGACAGCTCATATCCTGCTGGCTGGCCCTGCAGTTGATACAGTTCTCGTCTGGTCACAACGTGCCCTCGAAAGCCACGCGGGACGACCGTTACCCACTCAGGGTCGAGAGCGTATGGATAGCCGATAGCGTAGGCCGGATCCAACAGCGTCAGCTCGCGCTCGAACTCCAATACGAACGGGACGAGATCCTTCAAGCCTGGACACTCGAGCAGAGCCAAATCGATCCCCGAGAACACCTCGAAGCGTGTGATCTCAGACACCTTGATGTCGCGATCGGTTGTGACTTGGACGAGACCAGGGATTCCGTCGACCTTCGCGTCGTTCGCGACGTGGCCGGCGGTGACGAAGAGACCCGGAAGTACCGGAAACGCCGTTCCGTAGATCAGAGGCTTTGGAGCTTCGATACCACCACCTGGCTTCTTGCGAACAGCGACAACACCCAGGTGGAGGTCAAGAACCCTGACGCCCACCAGATTGCTATCTGCTACGTTGGCCATCGAGTTGCTGGTGGCTACAAGAAAGAGAACTATCTCGGTTCAGCCGTCTAACGGTGGCGCTCACCCGCGCCAGCTGCGGCGCGCGAGCGACGCGGACGGCGTCGGGTGCAGCGCATGTTAGGTTGCCGTTCCCTAATGGCAAAGCGCCAATAGTTCGGCCACCGAAATGCACCGGGCGCCATATCGTTTGGTCACTGCTGCCAAATCGGCATCGTCAGTCACGAGAACATGCCCTCCCTTGATGGACGTCTCAGCGATGAGCGCATCGTGAACATTGTTGGACTTCTGTCTGTTCACGCCATCGAGGCTTTCCTTGAGTGCGGGGTAGAGGCTATCTTCGGCGCCATACTTTGCCGAACCGTATCTCGACACGCCGTAAACGGCCGACTCCGTCGGAACCACACGCTCGCCGCTCAGCTTCGCCTCACCGAGACGTGAAACCCCAAGCACCAAGGACTCTGTCGGCACAGACGCTGCCACGACGTCGACGAACACCTGCGCCAGCTCTGCGCGGCGTTTCGAGTTCATCGTGTTGTTTAACTCGTCCCGTTGAATGTGAGTGGCATACGCGACGACGCGCCCTGCCAGCGCCTGAACTGAAATCACGCCGTCGAGAATGCGGTTGAACACGTTCGTGTCAAACATGTACGAAGTCAACGTCTTCATCCTGCAACCTAACTAACAGTAGGCCGACCAGCATATCTCGGCCAACACGGCGAGACCCGCAGCGTAACGCGAAGCCAGAGAAAGCTCAGAATCTTCGGAGAGTGCTGAACGGATTGGGGTTCCGGCGTCCTCAGGCGGCAGTCGTTACGGAATTAGGCTGGTCTGCATATCATCATCGGAGGTCTGCCGCCACGCGCGTCCCGCCCGACGACGATCACTCCTCATAAGTCGCCCAGTGCCTACTGATGCCCGCTGTACTCAAATCGACGAAGAGCCGAATTTCTCTTACTGTGTCGTCGTCTGGGCGTGCTTGACTGATGTGGTGAGACATCGCTTATCGAGTAGATGCGGATGCGGGCATGTCGCCGTCACGCGGAGCGTAGGAGCGCTGCCGATCGGACGCCTGAAACCGCGAGCACGCTGAGGGGACGAGTCAGGTTGAGCCGCCGGACGAATTGCAGCTCGTTGCGGGATTTACGTGAGCGAAGGATGGGCGGCGACCCTGACGTCCGGCGGACCGACTGCGGCGCGCGCAGCGGTTTCGGCACGCGGATAAGCGACGCGTGACGGCGGCATGCCCGTATCCACGTACATGAGAGAGGTGGATCTGAAGGTCCGCCTACGCGAACGGTTACCCGCGCAGGTAGACCGCCTTCCGGTCGACGAACGCTTCCAGACCACTTTCGCTGTTCTCAGGCAGGCCGGCGCCCGATTGCTTGACGCCGCCGAACGGCATCGACGGCTCCTTGTAGCCGGTGTGCACATTGACATGCGCCAAACCGGCCTCGATGCCGTCGATATACCGCTTCGCGGTAGCGATGTCCTTCGTGTAGATCGCCGACGACAACCCGTAGATCGAGTTGTTCGCCACGGTCAGCGCCTCATCGAGAGAGTCGAATTCGGAAACGGCCAGCACGGGCCCGAAAATCTCCTCGCGAAAAATTTCCATGTCGCACCGTACGCCGGTGAACACCGTGGGGCGGATGAAGTAGCCGTTCGGAGGCAGACCCGCGTCGCCACCCGCAATCATTCGGGCACCATCCGAGTGGGCCCGGCCAATTGCCGTACGGATGTCCCGATATTGCTGCGGACCGGCCACCGGTCCCATGTCAGTCGTCTCCAGCGATCCATCGCCGACGGTCATCTTCTCGCAGCGCGCGATGAGCTTCTCCAGAAATGGTCCGGCAATCGAGCGCTGCAGCAGGATCCGGCTCGTGGACGTGCACCACTGGCCTGCGTTCGAGAAGCCGGCAGTGACGGCCGCGTCCAGCGAGGCGTCGATATCGGCGTCTGCCATCACGATCAACGCGTTCTTGCCGCCGAGCTCGAGCTGCGTACGAGTCAGATTCGCAGCGGCCCTGGCCTGGATCTTCTTGCCAACCTCGGTCGATCCGGTGAACGAGATCGCCCGCACGCGCGGGTCCTCGACGATCCGATTGCCAACCGACGAACCAGGACCGGTGATGCAGTTGAACACGCCGGCCGGCAGACCCGCACGCTCGAACAGGCCAGCCATGAACACTCCGGACCAGGGCGTGAACGACGCCGGCTTGAACACCACGGTGTTGCCCGTCAGCAGCGCGGGCAGCGTCTTCCGGCACATCACGTTCATCGGAAAATTCCACGGGCTGATCACGCCGACCACACCGAGCGGCTGATACTGCACCCAGGTGGTGATGTCCCGGAACGTGCCCGGCCCGGTGTGGCCGTAAAAAGCCGACACCTGGGTCAGGTGATAGTTCCCCTCGACCAGCGCGGAATCCACTTCGGCGCGCGATTCGCGTATCGTCTTGCCATTTTCCAGTGTGACGATACGGGCCAGCTCGTCGCGCGAGGTCTTCAGCAGTCGCAGAAACTCCGACATGTACTGCTGGCGCTCCGCCACCGGCATACTGCGCCATGTGCGAAAGGCGGCGTGGGCCGCTTCGATAGCCTCGTCGATGTCATCGGGACTCGAGGATTGGAACAACCCGAGGTTGCTGCCCTTCACGGCCGGGTTTTCGTTTTCGAATGTCTGGCCCGCCTGAGAGGACTTCCACCGGCCACCGACGAAATTCTTGAACGTATCGGCCATCGCGGAGACTACAGTTGCGGAGACCTGATGGCGGTCGCCAGATCTCGCATGAACTCGGCAGCGCGCGCGCCATCCACCACGCGATGATCGCACGAGAGCGTCATCGACATCATCGGCCTCACCCCCGGCTGACCGTCCACTGGAACCACCCGGTCACGGATGGCGCCGACAGCAAGGATGGCCGCCTGCGGCGGCACGATGATCGCGGTGAAGGCATCAACCTCGAACATGCCGAGGTTGCTGATAGTAAACGTCGCGCCCGCGATATCGGCCGGCTGCAGCCGTCCTGCTCGTGCGCGCTCCGCCAGATCGCGCCGGCGGACCGCGATGTCGGCAACGTTCGCATGATCGGCTCGCGGGATCACGGCGGTGACCACCGCGTGTTCGACGGCCATGGCCAGCGCAATGTTCACGTCCTCATGCGGGACGATCCCTTCAGCCGTCCAGCTCGCGTTGAGTCGAGGGTGTTTCGTGAGCGTGCGTGCCACGAGAGCGACAAGCAGATCGGTGTGCGTGACCTTCACGCCATGCGATCGGTCGATCGGCGGCAGCATCCGCTCGCGGGCGGCGCTCAGGGCGCCTGCATCGATGTCGCGCGTGACAAAAAAGTGCGGAACCGTCGTCCAGCTTTGCGTCGTGCGCTCGGCCATGAGACGGCCGATCGTTGTGACTGGCTCCGGCGATGCTTCGCCCCGCCTAACGCCGGATACGACGCTGGCGGCCGCGAGGATGTCGTCGGCCAGAATCTCACCGCCTGGACCGGAACCTTTCAGACGGCCGATATCAACGCCCTTTTCCTGTGCGAGGCGCCGTGCCTTCGGAGAGATGCGTGCGGCGCCTGTCGGCGAACTGGCGGTCGGTGCGACTGTCGCTGGTACTGCGGCGTCGATTCGGCGTCCCGTCGCCACAGCAGACGAGGCGGTCGTTGGCGGCGTTTCTCCCGGCTGCACGAGCCATGCGATCGTGCGGCCGACT
>Ga0209515_10008216_pt1 | contig 12249 bp, 15 predicted proteins | sample Subgroupgradi54m_FD_187454 | JGI IMG/M metagenome (GOLD analysis project Ga0209515, IMG submission 187454) | Subsurface groundwater microbial communities from S. Glens Falls, New York, USA - GMW60B uncontaminated upgradient, 5.4 m (SPAdes)... ... | reverse complement strand
CATCGTTGGAAGAACTCTCTGACCGTCAAATCCAGTTGGTCCCGAGGTATGGCCTGCCGGGCCATGGTAATGGTAAGCCCCTGAGCGATATGAATTCCACCTGATTCCGTCTTAAGTGCTCCGGCGATGAGCTGAAAAATAGTAGTCTTACCGGCTCCGTTTTGCCCCATAATGGTCAACTTCACACCCCTTCGCACGGAAAAATCCACCTCTTTGAGGATGGGCTTGTTGTGCCCATATCCGAAGGACACTTTTTCAAATCTTATGATTGATTCTCCTTGTGGCATGATTTTAGCATATCACTATAACATATTTATTAGGGCTGGTAAATGTGATATGATATCCAGCACCATGAAGCCACACTCAACAAAGAAAATCTGGGATGTCGTCATTATTGGTGGCGGACCTTCCGGCATGATGGCAGCCGGCACAGCCGCCACATCCGGCGCACGCGTTCTTCTCATTGAGAAGAACGCCACCCTAGGAAAAAAACTGCTTATCACCGGCGGGGGCCGCTGCAATGTAACCAACGCCGAACTGAATACCCGTAAATTCCTGGATAAATTCGGCGAAGCCGGTAAGTTTCTTTTTTCTGCCTTCTCCCAGTATAACATTCAGGACACGCTCGATTTCTTTCATCAACGAGGCATGCCAACCAAAATAGAAAATGAATTCCGGGTCTTCCCGGTAAGTGATAAGGCCCAATCAGTATGGGATGTTCTGGCGAACTATACACGGGAAAGCAAAGTAACTATTATGACGGGCTCTCCCGTTAAAAACTTAATAACATCTGACAGCGGTTCAATTGAGGCCGTAAAACTTACAAACGGCGATACCATCCCGGGCAAGTCATTTGTTCTGGCCACCGGCGGAAAGTCCCATCCTGAAACCGGTTCAACCGGTGACGGCTTTAACTGGCTTAAGTCCCTGGGACATAAGGTCATTGATAATGCCCCGGCACTTGTTCCAATTAAACTCAGTGACCCCTGGATTAAACAATTGCAGGGAGTGAGTCTACCGATGGTAAGATTCACAATATTTCAGGACAAAAAAAGGCAGAGCATCCATAAAGGCAAACTTCTGTTCACTCATTTCGGTGTTAGCGGTCCGACCATTCTGAATATGAGCAATGAGATTCGCGAGCTCCTGGAATATGGAATGGTAACAATTATAACCGACCTTCTTCCTTCTCATGACCATAAGCAACTCGATTCTTCCATCCAAAATATATTTAGAAGCCAGAGTAACAAAAAATTTAAAAATATTAAAATCGAACTCTTGCCATCAGCCCTCATTAAAGCGCTTGGAGACCTCGCAAGTATTAATGGCGACACTCCCTGCCACAGTATCAGCCGCGAATCACGCTTGGAACTCGTCCAGTTATTAAAATCCCTCCCTCTCCATGTTTCCGGAATTCTCGGAATGGAAAAAGCTGTCATAACCAGCGGTGGCATCGACCTCAAAGAAGTGGATTTTAAAACCATGCGCTCGCGCCTAGTAGCCAACCTCTACCTGACAGGAGATATCCTCAACATAGTTCGCCCTTCCGGCGGTTATAGTCTCCAGCTCTGCTGGACCACCGGCAAAGTAGCCGGAAAACACGCTGTGGAAATTATTGAATCGTAAAATCCAGTTGCTCCTCCGAGATACCTTTTGATTTGCCGTAGTCAATAGCCTCCCTCCAACTATTTTTATCTGAGTACTTTATTTTAAAACTTTTATCTTTAAAAACGACAGTGACATCATCTTTCCCTTCCTGCCAAAAGTGCATATACCAGGGACCATCATTCAGATAATCCCCCATTTTTTCTATCTGTTTTTGGTCCACTTCTACATTGTGAATTATCCAGTCTTCCAGCTTTTGGGTTTTCGTAATCTTTAAATCCTTCAGAATCTCTCTGTCTTTGAGGCTATTTTCAACAATCGCACCCTTATATGAACTTCCGCCCGAGGGCAAGCTTAACATGCAAAGATCATACTTTTTTTGAAGCATTTCTATCGTACTTTGGAGTTTGTCGTATTTACTCTTTAAATCTTCTGCTATTTCAATTAATTCTCTAGCATCTTCATTTTTCTTGAGCTCACCAATCACTTTTTCCTGAGCAATTGATTTTAATTTTTCCTCCGGCCAGCCTTTGACCGTTTCTTCGAGTTCTTTCTTCTTTTGTTCAAGTAGCTGCTTGATACTATCGCACCGTCCCTCATCTTTCTTCTGCTCCTGTTGCCCGCCCTTTTTTGCAAACTTTAAACCTAGCATCCCCAGCAAACCAAGAACGGCCGCCGAAGCAATCGTAATAAGGCCCATACTATCACTGCCCGAACTTTCCACCGGCAACGCAGAGGTTGTGGGCGCCACCGAAGGCGAAGCAGTTGCCGTAGCTTGCGGAGCAATAGTCGGAGGTATCGGACGCGGAGTAGCTATCTGGGCAGAATTAACCGCCGCGTTTGTAGGAGCTGAAGGAACAACAGTCGCCCTGACCGAGCCAACCGGAGATGGTACCGAGCCTCTCTGGGCAAATACAAAAATAGGAGAAGATAAGAAAATCGTCGTTATAAAAATCAGCCCGCCGGTTATTAGATCTCTCTTCATGGTTTTATTCTAACATAACGCCGCGTTTCGAGCTGTAAGATTAATCAAGAGATGCTACCAGTCTAAAAAATAGCGTGGAGACCGAAGATAATGCCGATTCCGCCGACATATTCCTGATAGGGTTCGATTTTTTTCATCAAATTATATAGCAGTGGGATATTCTTGAGCGTATGGTAGCTGATAGTAAGCCCGACGCCCAAGAGAACAAGCGATTGAGGATATCCGCCGGGCAGAAAAGAAACATAAAAAAGCCCCATCCGATTAGCCAAGCTCACCGCTCCAAGACCAAGGTCTATAAAGCCAAGCATCTCCCGATTGGGTTCAATATAATCCTTAACAAAATCGGTCAATCCGGCCGGCGCGCCTACCCTCTTGAGCCACGGCGAAAGAAGCATGAGGCCCGATATTAAATTCGCAAACCCAACAAGAGGTATGCGTGTATACATAGTGGTAATATTATACTTTTTTTAAACTAAGCAAATGGCTGGCACCTCCGGGCTATTCCGTTTCTTTATCAGTAAACACCACTAGTCGCTCGGAATACTGTTGGGCACTTTTATCCCATGTCCCTTCGCAGGTAATAAGGTTAAGGTGCGACTTCCCGTCATTTGAGCTAAACACCCCTAAAGCGTCCGCATTTGGGTTATATCTTCGGCTTTCGCGCACTACAAAGGTAGTGGTCACCCCTTTGTCGTCTTCGATATATAATTTATCACCTTTGCGTAATTTATATAAATCATCAAATACTGACCCTTTCCCGTCTTTCCTTCCATAATGCCCGTCAATGACAGCACTGCCATTCTCTCCGGGGCGTTGTCCAGTCTCAAACCACGCTACATCATCCTGGCTTTTCGGTACATCCATGGCTCCATCGGAAGTAAGGCCCACATACTCAACGGCAGAATCAACATTAATCCCTGGGATTCTCAGGCGCATCGGCCTGCCTACCGGCCAGGCAGGTAATCCATAACTTGGTTGTTCTTGTTTCGGAAGAACAACGACATTCTCAATAATTAGCGCCGTACTACTGTGCAAAATAAAATCTAAAGATAAAGCCAAGGAGAATACGAATCCGGTTATGATAGCTATTAATAGTATTCTTCTTGATAAGGTTTTTTCTAAATTCATCCCGTTAGAAGTAGCCCCGCCGAGGTCCTTCGGACTCGCACCCTTGGCGCGAGCGAGACTTCTAACGGGATTCATACATAACAAGAAGAGCCAGACCAGCCGAGGTCTAGCTCTTCTCTCTTATCAGCAAGCAGAGAAAATAGATTCATTAACTATTCTCAATCCTTAGACTAAATTGTCCTTTTCTTTCGAGCTAGATAGAACGAAGATAGACCAAAGAAAACTATAGTTGGAATGATGACATTCCATGGAGTGCTACTCTTGTCGTCAGGACCAACTCCTGTCTTTGGTAATTTTGGAGCAGGTGTCGGCGTGGGCGTTGCAAGATTAGGAGTAGGTGTCGGGATTGCAGTTGCCGTGGGCGTTGATACCGGCGTTGGCGTAGATAAGTTAGGAGTGGGAGTCGCAACAGGGAGTTCTCCAAGCGCTAGAGCCGGTAGCACATTGATTCCGAGAACGACCAGAAGGGCGTAAATGTAAAACGCGGATTAAGAGCCAAGTGTGAAATGGGACTATGGCCCGCTCCGGCTCCAACCGGGTACTTCAATGAAATGAGGTCGGATCGGAAGGGCTATATTATAGTAGATCCGGAAAGGGCTCCGATTATACGGCAGATGTTCGAAAAAGTCGGTAATGACGGCTGGAGCGGCAGAAAGGTATTCCGATGGCTAAGAGAAATAAATTTTCAAACTATACATAATAAACCAATCTGGGTATCGAGCGTTCAGAAAATATTGAATACGCCATTATATATGGGCGAGTTTCAATATCCGGCCGGTAGCGGTACTTGGTATAAAGGCAGGCATGAACCGCTTATCAGTAAGGAACTATATTTCCGAGCAAGAGAAGTATTGAAACGAGAAAGCGAGTTCCGCTATTTATCTAAAGACTTCGCTTTTACCCGGCTCATGCGCTGCGGTCATTGTGGAGCCGGGGTAACGGCTCAAGAAAAACATAAACCACTTAAAGGTGGAGGTGAAGCCGTCTACATATATTACGGCTGTACCAGGGCGAAAGATATTAATTGTCCGATATCTTATCTACGCGAAGAAGATCTTATTCTTCAGCTTATTGGCCTAATCGATAAAATGACCTTGGATGAATTGGGATTGAGGAATCATCTTAAAGAAGATATTGAACGCCACCAGAAATTCGGAGCTATGCTAGGCATAGAGAGACAGGACTTCCAGTTACGGGATTTTGATATAAAGAATTACGCCAAGCATGTTCTAAAATCTGGAGCGACTGACGAGAAGAGACAAATACTTTCTCACCTCAAGAATAGGATCGTACTCAAAGATAAGGTTCTCACAATCGAGTAAACAAAAATCGCCTTACGTCGACCTTTTGTCTTGAATGCGGTGCTCAGCCAAACGAAATTTTGAAGGCCGCAGGAATTACTCTGCCTGGAATAAAACTTTATTCTGTTTCAGCGCGGTTTTAATTTGTTTAATGAGTTCTTCCCGATGATTTTTTGCTTGAGCAACAAATTCTTTCGGTGCAGCGGTTTTGGAGTCGTACTTTGCGCTCCACACTATTATTTCAAGCAACATCGGCAGAAGGTCTATTCCTTTTTCACTCAACTGATATGAGTCTTTTCGTTTATCTTTTACATTTTTGGTTTTTCGTATGATCCCAACTTGTTCAAGCCGAGAAAGCCTGTCTGCAAGAATATTCGTTGCGATATGCTCTTCAGATTTGAGAAAATCGCCATAGTAAGTCTTTCCGAAAAACATAAGGTCACGAATAATCAGAAGTGACCACGTATCGCTGAAAGACTCGAGCGCAAAATTAATTGGGCAGTCCGACCTTCTTGACTTCTTCATATCCACAGAATATCATACTTGCGTATTGCAAGCAATATTTGATATACTGAACAAGGTCGAGAATATTAAGCAAATACTAACTTAATTAAAAACAACTATGAAACAATTTGCATTTGCCTATTATGGTGAGCCAAAGTTTAAGAACCCAGAGGAGGGCGCCAAGTACATGGAGAAATGGGGGGTATGGGCAGGAGGCATTGGCAAGGCCTTTGTCTACCCCGGCGTTCCCTTGAAAAAAGCCAAGACCGTAAGTTCCAGTGGTGTATCAGACAGTAACAGCTCGAATCGATTGACAGGGTTTTCCGTTGTGCAAGCCGACAGCATGGATGCCGCAATTGAAATGGCAAAGGGATGTCCGCACCTTGAGCACGGCACAGTCGATGTCGCAGAAGCGATGGAAATGAAAATGAGTCACTAAAAATATGATTACCTCGACATTTATTATCGCGATTGTAGCCTATTTTATCTTCAACTTTGCTTTCACTGCGCCATGGAATTTGATTGTATTTAAAAAGCAATACGAAGAAATGACAGGCACGATCCAAAGAGAGCGTCCTATCATGCCACTGGGCATGCTAGCGATGCTTATTGAGGCGACTGCGATGGCACTTGTATTTTCTATGTTCTATGCAGGTGGTATCGCGCAGGCACTAGAACTGTCGCTTCTGGTTGGTTTGTTTAGCTTCTTGTATGGTGCGCTCGTGGTACCGGCAAAGTTCAAGATTGAGCCAGTTGGCAAATATGTTGCACTCGAAGTTGCCCACGGACTCGTTCAGTTTGTCGGCATCGGACTTATCTTTGCCTTCATCTTTAGGTAACACACATGGCATACAGCGAACAACTTGCGGAAAGAGTACGAGATATATTCAAGCGTCTGTCGCACGTTGAAGAAAAGAAAATGATGGGCGGGCTCACTTTTATGGTGAACGGAAAAATGTGCGTCGGGGTGCATAAGGATGATCTCATGGCTCGCATAGACCCCGATGTATACGAAGTCGCCTTGCGCCGAAAAGGTTGCCGCCCTATGGATTTTACCGGCAAGCCGATGAAAGGTTTTGCTTTTGTCGGTCCCGAAGGGACGGGCAATAAAAAGGATTTGAGCCATTGGATTGACCTTGCTCTTGATTTTAATAAAAAAGCAAAAGCTTCTAAAAAGAGAGGGTAATTTATCGCCAAAGAAAAACCGCTGATCAGTTTCAGCGGTTTTTCTTTCTTGAATACTGCACTCAGCAGGTATGCTTTGACTGAATAGCAAGTCGGGTGAATACCGAGGCTCTTAGGTCGCCTCGATACTTCCAACCTTGGCTGCCGAGACACGATTCGAACTGATCTTAATATTTTGGCTTAAAATCTCAGTTTTTATTTTTCTGTTTCAGTTCTAGTCTTGGATGGGTTATTAAATTCATCTATCTTTTTCATTTCTTCCGGTGAATATTCAGCTACGGTATCCCCGATAATAAAAATACTTTCGGCCAGTTTCTTGGAAATTCGAACGGCAATAACAGGTTTTTGATCGCTTTCTGCATGCCATTCAGCTCCTGCATCTTCTGCATTCATAAAATTATCTTTGTTAAGAACATATACATATCCGTCGCTGAACATATTCGTATCTCCTGATTTTAAAAGCTCATATATATTCGGGCTAAATTTAAATATCATCTTTCCTTCATTATTACTGCTCCAGCCGGTTATGAAGCTTTTTGATTTACTTCGTAGATATCTTTTATTCCATAAGGCGGCGGCGAGAGGCGCTGTCGTTCCTTCGTTTGCATAAACAGCTTTTTTATTTCCTGATTCTTTGGCTGCATCGTTTGCTTGTCTCGCTTCTAGGGTATCAAATTTATCTTCAGAATTTGTCCCATGAAACAAAAACCTCTTTGATCCGGCAAGGGTATTAAAAAATTTCATAACCTCCTCGTTAGAATTATCACGCAAATCAATCTGATCACCAATAATCTCCAGTCCAAATTGATCGGCAATCCACTTTAAATATTCTATGGTTGATTCTATTGTTTCTCTTTCTTTTTCCATGTAGTTCTAACCTTATCAAAACCTACCCGCCTAGGTCATGGGGTCTTGGTCTCGAACCAAAGTAACCCGCATGGCACCTAGGTCCTCGATACTTCCAACCTTGGCTGCGGGACTTGGACTCGAACCAAGATACCATCCTCCAGAGGGATGTGTCCTACCATTAGACGATCCCGCAATATTTAATGATTTTGCCACAAAAAAAGCGTTTTTACAACGCCTATTAAGGATTTCTTGCAAACCTCCGGGCGCCGGGCCAGGGATCGTCAGCCTCCATCGGACAATCGAATCTTATCCGCGCCACCCAGACATCGCAAATATGGCAAAACGCCCCCAACGGGCCCATCACTCTTTGTCTGTTAGAATAATCATCGCCTTCTCCATGGACATACTTTAGGGCATTTTCCTCGTCTGGAGTTAAAATAATATTATATTCCTTGATCTTTTTATCCCTGAAAGCATGACTCTTTTCTTCGGTACTGAACTCTTCCTTGTGTCGCAACTGCCCATCGAGACCAATTTCATATTTCCACGGCTTCTCTACATCGTGGAGAAAATCTACCAACAAAGCACTCGATAATGTAAAGGGAAACGGACGCGGGTCACTTTGATACAGGATAACAGCCATATTCATGACTTCCTCTATATGGTCCCAGTATCCGCCGGGCCAGTTTTGATGATTATGAGCCGAGCCGTGAGCCGATATAAATAATTCCAGGTTATCAGCAACCATTCTGTCGCAGTAACCGTGATTAGGATAATCAATCATTTTTATCATATCTTTCAACGAATAGCGAAGAGCCGGCATCTGGCACTCCTTTTAAAGAACAGCGATATTATCTTACAACAAAGCCCCGCTTTTTTCAATAAAAGCGGGGAAGAAAGACATTTTTACAACGCCCTTAATCCATAGTACTTAATTCGTAATACATAATACTATATCTTCAAGAACCTCCTGATTGCCACAAAACTTGAGATGACACCGAGCATAATCCCGGCCGAGAAAATGATAACGACATACTGAGCGGAATTCGAAACAAAATATCCGAACAAACTTGCTCCCGGCATAAGAGCGGCAACCTTGGGAGATACGAAATAAACGGCCGGATAAAATATCACGCTGGCTATGACTGCAGAAAATAATCCGTATAATCCTCCCTCAACCAGGAATGGCGCCTTGATATGCCAGGCCGAACCGCCGACAAGTTTCATTACCTCTATTTCTTGACGCTGATTATATATGGTGAGCCGTATTGTATTGAAGGTGACGAGTGCGGCCACTAGCGCCAGCGCCATTGTTATAATGAAGCCCCAATTCTGAAGACCGCGGGAGATGCTCTCAACCCGATTAATGACCTGTTCATTCTCATAGAAATTTATCTTATCTATCAGGCTTCGGAACTTATTGGCTTCAAGGAACTGGACTATCGAAGCATAATGCGATGAATCGGTAGCCTTTATATTGAGCGAGGGTTGGAGAGGATTGGTATCGAGCTCCGACAAAGACTCCTGGATCAGGGCGTCGCCGGCATGCTTGGACTTGAACTCATTCAAGGCCTGATCCTTTGATACATACTCGACGGCCTTTACTTCGCTCAAACCGCTAAGGTCGTTTTTTATTTTAAAAATTTCGCTCTCAGAAGCATCGGTCTTGAAATAGGCGGTGACATCAACCTTTTCCTCAAGCATCGAAACTATCTTTGAAGAAATGAAATTGACGGCCATCAGTCCCGAAAAAAGCAAAAGCACCAGGACCATTACTCCGGTGGTTCCTATCGTCAAGTAGCTGTTCCTCTTGAAATTGGTCCAGCCCGTATTCCATATTCGCTTCAAGCTTTCTTTCAAAATTATTGCCCAATTATGGATTTCGAATCACATATTTACATTCGTAATGCGTAATTCGTAATTCGTAATTCGTTTAGATGATGTATTTCCCCTGCTCCACCTGGTCCCTGACCACCTTGCCTTTTTCCATACTCAGCACCCTTTTGCCGACATAATTAACTATCTCTCTGTTGTGAGTGGCCAGGATGACAGTCGTTCCTATTTCGTTGATTTTCATTAATAATTTTACCACATCGTAGCTGTTAACCAAGTCGAGGTTGCCGGTCGGCTCATCGGCCAGTATTATCTTCGGCCGGTGTATCATCGCTCTGGCGATGGCCAGTCTCTGCTTTTCTCCGCCGGACATTTGATGAGGGAAGCTTTTTATTTTCTCGTTGAGGCCTACAATGGACAGGACCTTGGGAACGCTGTCCTCTATCTCTTCTCTGGGCGTACCGCAGACTTCAAGGGCAAAAGCAACATTTTCAAAAGCATTTTTTGAGGAAAGAAGTTTGAAATCCTGAAAAATAGTTCCTATTTTCCTGCGAAGCAAAGGCACATCATGATTCGAAATATGAGCCAAATTGACGCCGTCAACGAACACATCGCCCTTGTCAGGCGTAAGTTCCTTGGTCAGCAGCCTAAGCAGAGTTGACTTCCCGGCTCCGGACGGACCGACGATAGAAACGAACTCGCCGTCCTTTATATCTAAACTTATCCCATCCAGGGCCATAAAATCATCTTCATAAATTGTGGAAACATCTTTGTATTGTATCATTTTTTGATACTTAAACTTTTGAATCGGTCAATTCGGCTTCGATGAACTTATCCAAATCCCCTTCAAGGACCCTGTCAGGCTGGGAAGATTTCACGCCGGTCCGGTGGTCTTTGACCATCTGATAAGGATTCAAGACATAGGAACGGATTTGACTCCCCCACTCTATCGAACCGGGTCGGTTATCTGATTTTAATTCCGACAGTTCCTTTATTTTGGCCTCTTCCATCTTCTTGGCCAGCCGGGAATAAAGTATCTTTACAGCCTTTTCCTTGTTCTGGGCCTGGGAGCGTTCGGACTGAACGGCAACGGCGATGCCGGTCGGAATATGGGTTACTCTTACTGCCGTTTCAAGCTTATTCACATTCTGCCCGCCGGGGCCGGAAGACCTGAAAGTGTCAAATCTAAGGTCGTTGGGATTTATTTTTATCTCTTTTGATATTATCTCCGGCAATACCTCCACCAGAGCAAACGATGTATGCCTCAGGCTCTTGGCCGAAAACGGGGATATCCTTACAAGACGGTGGACACCCGCCTCACCTTTCAAAATATCGTAACAATCACTGCCGGCTATCTCGCATATCGCATTTTTTATCCCTTTTTGCTCCCCAAAGGATTGGTGAACTATTTTAAAAGGCCAGCCCTTCTTCTGGGCATAGCGCTGATACATCTTCAAAAGCATCCCCGCCCAATCCTGGGCATCAACTCCTCCTGCTCCTGAATATATATATAGTAGGGCCTTGTTTTTATCATATTCGAACATTCGCGGAGAGGGCCCCATTAGATTGCCCGCGAGGGGCCCCATTGCTCTTCCTCCCTGTCTTACTGCTACTCGGCTCGGAGTAGGTTCCGGTGCTTTAGCCCAGAAACTCTGTAGAAGTTGCAATGGGGACACGCGCTGGCAATCAATAAGGGTCTCTGTCTTTATTATACAAAAAACCATGCGTAATTCAATCCCGCTCCAAGCATATAAGTTCAACTATTTACATTTAATCCACTTTATGTTTAAATCTGTGCAAATAAGGACATTAACAACTTAGGCGGATGAAATGAAGGGCAGTAGATTCGGGATGTTGGTTTGGATTTTCCTTCTAATTACACTCTTAAGCATTATCTCTAATTTCGGGATATTCGGACCGCCCGGACAACCGACCTTAAAAGTAGAGTACGGCGAGCTGATGAAGCAAATTGAAGCCGGGAATATTAAGGTCATTCGGCTCGGCAATACCGGCTATATCGAAGGTGAATTCCTAAAGCCGCTCAATGACAAGTTCAAATTCACCGCCCATACATTCCCTCTATATCAGTCCGATGCCAGAGCCATGGAAGAAGCTATCAAAAGCAAAAATCCAGAAGCTAAAGTCGAGCTTGTTCAGGAACAACAAGGCGTCTTGATGCCCTTAATCATGAACTACGGGCCTACCCTATTAATATTCGGGCTTATGATATTTTTTATCCGTTCTGTAATGCAAAAATCTAACGGCGGTATGAGCCAGTTCGTAAAAGCCAAGACCCGTCTGGCCTCCGCCTCCGGTAAAGACAAAAAAACATTTGCTGATGTTGCCGGCATTGACGAAGCCAAGGAAGAATTAAAAGAAATCATCGAATTCCTAAAAACTCCCCAAAAGTTCCAGAAGCTGGGTGGCCGGATACCCAAAGGCGTTCTCCTTATCGGTCCGCCCGGCACAGGGAAGACTCTCCTTGCCCAGGCCGTGGCCGGTGAAGCTAATGTGCCGTTCTTTTCAATGTCCGGCTCTGATTTCGTCGAAATGTTCGTCGGCGTCGGCGCCGGAAGAGTCAGAGACCTGTTTGAGCAGGGAAAGAAAAATGCTCCCTGCATTATCTTCATTGACGAGCTTGATGCCGTTGGCCGTCATCGCGGCGCCGGTTTAGGCGGCAGTCACGATGAACGAGAGCAGACCCTTAATCAGCTACTTGTTGAAATGGGCGGATTTGAAACCAACAGCGGCGTCATCATGATTGGCGCCACCAACCGTCCCGATGTTCTTGACCCGGCTCTTTTGCGGCCCGGCCGCTTTGACCGACGAGTTGTCGTTAACAAGCCAGATATTAAGAGA
>Ga0209515_10008215_pt1 | contig 12250 bp, 7 predicted proteins | sample Subgroupgradi54m_FD_187454 | JGI IMG/M metagenome (GOLD analysis project Ga0209515, IMG submission 187454) | Subsurface groundwater microbial communities from S. Glens Falls, New York, USA - GMW60B uncontaminated upgradient, 5.4 m (SPAdes)... ... | reverse complement strand
GGCGTTACTGCGACAGGCCGTGGCGAAAGCTGAAACAGCATATGGGCAGGCCATACGCCAGGATCTCGACAAAGCACTTCAACGTCTGAAAAACCGTCATGATTGGCTTGAACGGTGCATGCAAGCCATGGCGATGAACTTGCCAAAAGCCGTTGTATGGCAAAAACTTCGTGCGTTGCGCAGGGTGCTTCCCTAAGAGCTCGGTCCATCAGACTTCTCTGTGGGTAGCCGTATGCTTTCACTCCCTCTCCCGCACCCCAAGGGTACTTCCTTCGGGGCGCATCAGCGCCCCAAGGGTACTTCCTGCGGGAGAGGGAATGAACATTACCGTTCGGTAATTTTACTAACGCATCACTATACTTTTCACCATTAATTTACCGCTCGGTAAATTAATCTTGTATTTTCCTGTTCGATGGCTATAATTTACCGATCGGTAACTTATATGGCATGAGGTATAAAAATGACCCGCTCCCCTTCGGCAAATGCACCGGCCAATCCGGTCGCATCGGTGCACATCCACACCTCGCAAGAACTCGGTGAATTCATCAAGCAATACCGTACCTCGCAAAATATGCTGCAAGCCGACATCGTCGGCCTAGCCAATACCGGCAACCGCTTCATCGTCGATCTGGAAAAAGGCAAACCGACGCTGCAATTGCAAAAGGTGCTCGACGTGCTCGACCTGATCGGACTGGAAGTCATCGTCCGCAGAAAAGGAACAAAGTAAATGGCCAGCGCGCGCACACTCGACGTCTATCGCAACGACCGCCTGGTGGGCACGTTGTTCGACGAAACGCCATTGCGATTCCGCTACACGGACGCATGGATGCAGGCCAACGATGCCGAACCGATCGCACCCATGCTCGGCTTGCACCAACAGGAATACGCAGGCGAGCTGGTTTATGCCTACTTTGAAAACCTGCTACCGGAAGGCGACATCCGCCGCTACCTGAGCATCAGTCAGCACGCCACCACCGTATTCGGATTGTTAAGCGCAGTGGGAGGCGACACCGCCAGTGGACTAAGCCTGCTGCCACGCGGTGAAAAGCCAGCACCACGAAGCTACCGCCCCACCACCTGGGAAGCTATCGCCAAATCGTTTCATGATCCAGGCCATGCGCCACTCATTGCCCAGAATGCACACGACGGACGCATCTCCCTGGCCGGCGCACAGGACAAGATGCTGGTAATTGTCCAAGCTGACGGCACCCCCGCCATACCGCTGGGTTCCGCACCATCGACACATATCCTGAAACCCGACATCGTGCGCCTGCCCAAGGTATGGGCCACCGCGCTGAACGAAACCTTCGTCATGAAGCTGGCCCACTCCCTGAAGCTGGGCGTAGCCGAAGTCGAATATCAACCGATCGTCAAGGCATGCCTGGTCAAACGGTATGACCGGACCACCAACGAACAGGGCGAACTGATCCGTCTGCATCAACTCGACCTGTGCCAACTAGACGGCAAGCCATCGGACATCAAATACGAAGCCGACGGCGGACCGACGCTAGCCAGATGTCGCGAGCTGCTGCAACAAAACAGCGTCCCCGCCGTCGACCTCAAGCGTCTGCTGGAATGGGTGTTCTTCAACCTGTACGTCGGCAATAACGACAGCCACGCGAAGAACCTCGCCATCATCTATACGGCAGAGCATGGCGCACGACTCGCGCCGTTCTATGATTTGATGTCGACTACCATGTATCCCGGCTTATCGAAGAGATTTGCATTCAGCATTGGGAAAGAATTCAATCCGGGGGATATGCAGGCTGCGCAGATTGAAGCCATGGCGGAGGAGTTGGGATTCAAGAAAAAATATGTTTTCAGTATTGCGGATAAGTTGGCTGAAAATTTGCTTGCCTGTATCGAACGCGTAGATGGCGAATTGTCACCAGTTGTCAGAGATGGGACTGAGAAAACGATGCTTGATCGATTACGGCAGACAATTGTGAGTAATACGAAGAAACTGAGAAAACGCTGGGCGGTTTAGTTTATGTTGGAATATTAGATCTGACCCCGGCGGCTGCACAGCGGATAGCGGATAGCGGGTAGCGGCAGTGCGGAAATGTTGGAATGTTAGAACTGACCCCGGCTCTGGACCCCGGCTCTGGACCAAAAAGAATGCGGTTTTGGTACAGGGCACTCCTTCTTGCCAAGGCCGTGTATTCTTTCTGAAATCATGGCAATATCGTTGAGAATCAACGTTATTAAAAGCACCGCCGTTTTAGACGCCCTGCGAAGTGCTTTTTCCGATAATTATTCGGAGTGCCTGATAATAATCAGACCGCTGCGCAGACGGCGCCGGTATACGACAAAAAAGAAAGCCTGGAAAACCGCCCATGCACTGGATCGCCCCTACTGAAAAAGACACCGCCGCCGCCACGCTGGAAAAACGCCTGTGGGATGCAGCCGACCAGTTCCGCGCTAATTCCGGACTCAAGGCGCAGGAATATTCCGGTCCCATCCTGGGCCTCATCTTCCTGCGCTTTGCCGAGCTCCGCTTTGCCACTCAGCGCGCAAGGCTTGAAGCGGCCGGTACCTCATCGCGAGCATCTTCTCGCACCGGTAGCCGGGTCGATGAACCCGCTGCCTATCACGCCGAAGGCATCCTCTATCTAAGCCCCGAAGTGCGCTTCGATTATCTGCTCACGCTACCCGAGGCATCCAATATCGGCGCCAAGGTTAACGCCGCAATGCGTGAAATCGAAAAACACAATCCGCAGCTCGCCGGTGTTCTACCCAAGACCTACAACCTGTTTACCAGCACGCTGCTCAAGGAACTGCTCAAGAAGGTTTCCGAGATACCGGCCACGCTCGATTACGATGCCTTCGGCCGCATCTACGAATACTTTCTCGGTGCCTTCGCCATGACCGAGGGCCAAGGCGGGGGCGAGTTCTACACGCCCAGCTCCATCGTGCGCCTGCTCACCGAAGTCATCGAACCCTTCCACGGCCGCATTCTCGACCCCGCTTGCGGTTCCGGCGGCATGTTCGTGCAGTCGGCGCGCTTTGTTGCCGAGCACCAGAAAAATCCCGCCGCCGAGCTCGCAATCTGCGGCGTCGAAAAGACCGATGAAACCGGCCGCCTGTGCCGCCTCAACCTCGCCGTGCATGGGCTGGAAGGCGACATCAAACACGGCGGCAACGTCAACAGCTACTACGACGACCCGCACACCGCCACCGGCCAGTTCGACTTCGTCCTGGCCAATCCACCGTTCAACGTCAATGCCGTGGACAAGGAGCGGCTGAAAGACATGGTTGGAGCCGGTCGCCGCTACCCCTTCGGCCTGCCACGCACCGACAATGCCAACTACCTCTGGATTCAGCTCTTCTATTCGTCGCTGAACGCCAAGGGCCGCGCCAGCTTCGTCATGGCCAACTCCGCCTCTGACGCCCGCTCCTCCGAGCAGGAACTGCGGCAGCAGCTCATCGAAGCCCGCGCCGTCGATGTAATGATCGCCGTCGGCCCCAACATGTTCTACACCGTCACGCTACCCTGCACCCTGTGGTTCCTCGACAAGAGCAAGGCTTCGACAAGCTCAGCCCGAACGGGCGGAAAATCCGTTCGTCCTGAGCCTGTCGAAGGACATCCAGATCGTGCCAACACAGTCCTTTTCATCGACGCCCGCCACATCTACCGGCAGGTAGATCGCGCCCACCGCGATTGGACACCCGCGCAAATCGGCTTCATCGCCAACATCGTCCGCCTCTATCGCGGCGAAGCGCTCGACACCACGCTCGGCGGCGATAACGCCAAAGCCAAGCTCACGGAGGTTTTCTCCCCTCTCCCCCCGGGAGAGGGGACGGGGGTGAGGGAACCCCGCTACGCCGACATCCCCGGCCTGTGCAAAGCCGCCACCCTGCAAGAGATTGAAGCCCAAGGCTGGTCACTCAACCCCGGCCGCTATGTCGGCGTCGCCCCCGGCGAAGACGTGAGCGACGAAGACTTCAAGGAACAACTCGAAACACTGAGCGAAGAACTAGAATCGCTCAACGCCCAGGCGCGAGAACTGGAAACCACCATTGCCAGAAATGTCGCGGAGATTTTGACGTCATGACCCTGCCCGCACCTCAAGGACAATTCCTGGTGTACTTGTCAGAGGACGGCAAGACCAGGATCGATGTGCGCCTGGAAAATGAAACGGTCTGGCTGACCCAGCAACACATGGCCGAACTGTTTCAAACCACCAAGCAAAACATCAGCCTGCACCTGAAAAACATATTTGCCGACAATGAGTTAGCGCGAGATGCAACTGTCAAGGATTTCTTGACAGTTCAATTTGAAGGCGGCCGCTCCGTCAACCGCAAGGTGGAGTACTACAACCTCGACGCCATCATTTCCGTCGGCTATCGTGTCAAGAGCGCCGTCGCCACCCGTTTTCGCATCTGGGCCACGCAGACCCTGCGCGAATACATCGTCAAGGGCTTCGTCCTCGACGACGAGCGGCTCAAAAACCCCGACCGGCCCTTCGATTATTTCGACGAACTGCTGCGGCGGATTCAGGACATCCGCACCTCCGAGCGGCGCTTCTACCAGAAGATCACCGACATCTACGCCACCAGCATCGACTACGACCCCACCCAGCCCACCAGCATCGAATTCTTCCAGACCGTGCAAAACAAAATGCACTGGGCCATCACCGGCAAGACAGCGGCCGAGATCATTCACACCCGCGCCGACAGCAGCAAGCCGCACATGGGCCTGACCAACTGGCGCGGCGCGAAAGTGCGCAAAGACGATGTCAGCATCGCCAAGAATTACCTGAATCAACAAGAGCTCGCCGCACTCAACAACCTCGTCGAGCAATACCTCATCTTTGCCGAGGGCCAGGCCATGCGCCGCGTACCCATGCACATGCGCGACTGGATCGCCAAACTGCACGGATTCCTCACCATCAACGACCGCGACATCCTCACCCACGCCGGCAAGATTTCGCACCAAATGGCAAAGGATCGCGCCGAGACCGAATACGACACCTTCAACCGCCAGCGCATCCGGCAGACCGATGCCGAGGATGGTGCGTTCGAGAAGGTCATCAAGAGCTTGCCGTCCGTGTCAAAGGTCAGGAAGGGCGGGAAGAAATGAAATGTGAATCGTTGAATATCGCAGGCGCGGAAATGGGAGCAGACCATCGCCGCGTATGTGGCGGGGATTCTGGAGGCGTGAGGATGGCCGCGAACGAATGGCCCTTGAAACGCCTGAAAGACATTACGTCAAAGATTGGCAGCGGCGCCACTCCCCGTGGTGGCAAGAACGCATACCTGTCTGAGGGAATTTCTCTTATCCGCAGCCTCAATGTTTATGACTTCAAGTTTGAGGACGATAACCTCGCGTTCATCAGCGACGAACAGGCGGCTGATCTGAGGAACGTCATTGTTCAGAAAGATGACATCCTCCTGAACATCACGGGTGCCTCCGTCGCTCGGTGTTGTTTGACCGATCCGAAATATTTACCTGCCCGCGTCAATCAGCACGTCGCACTTGTTCGACTTAGACCTGATGTTGCTGACGCACGTTTTGTCCTCTATTGCATCAACAGCCTGCACTTCAAGAGCCGCTTGTTAGCACTAGCGCAGGGTGGCGCGACTCGTGAAGCTCTGACCAAAACGACGATTGAGGATTTCGAGGTCTTACAGCCCCCGCTCCCCGTCCAGCAACGCATCGCGGGCATTCTGTCGGCTTACGACGAACTCATCGAGAACAGCCAGCGGCGCATCAAGATTCTGGAGGCTATGGCCCGCGCCCTCTACCGCGAGTGGTTCGTCCACTTCCGCTTCCCCGGCCACGAAAATCACCCGCGCGTCGCTTCCCCCCTCGGCGAGATTCCGCAGGGGTGGGGGGTGAAGCGTGTCACGGAATCGCTGTACGTCAACCCACGCGTTGTCGTCCCGCGCGTGGGCGAGAAGCCTTTTGTACCGATGGGATGTCTATCAAATGATTCAATGCTCATCACAGACATCGAATCGCGTGATGGCAATAGCGGCGCCAAGTTTCAGAATGGCGATACCCTGTTTGCACGCATCACGCCATGCTTGGAGAACGGCAAGACTGGCTTTGTTCAGTTCTTACCCGATGCGAATGCGGTTGCGTTTGGATCGACGGAATTCATCGTGCTTCGGTCGCGCACCCTTACCCCCGAGTTTGTCTACTGTCTAGCCCGCAGCGACGAATTTCGCGGCGTAGCCATCAAGAGCATGTCTGGCGCAACTGGGCGACAGCGTGTGCAGGAGCGGTGTTTCGACGATCTTCAGATTGCCCAGCCACCGCACGCCTTACTCGAACAATTCTCCGCCATCGTCGCGTCGAGTTTCAGCCTCATCTACAAATTGCATCTGCAAGTCCAGAATCTCCGTCGGACGCGCGACCTGCTGCTGCCGCGTCTGCTGTCGGGGAATGTTGCCATCGATAGAGAGAAGTCATGACACTACGCCAACAACTTATAGCCGACCGCGTCGCGAATCTGGAAACCTCCATAGGAATTCCTCAAGATCAGGCGTTTGAGCGTCTCGTGCATTCTCTTGTAACAGGACAGAGCGTCCATTCCCTCGACCCCGCAGATTGGGTCGATGGAAGTCAAGACAAACAAATCGACCTCATTTCGATCGAGGAGGGGGATGGCGAAGCGGAGATTTTCATCATCTCCGCCAAGTTGACGAACGGTTTCTCGTCGAATGCGATTATCCTTACTCGCAATGGACTGGACTGGATGCTCAATCGCCCTAGAGCTGAAGTCGCCAATATTTCCAACGAACTATTTCGTGACAAGATTTTTGATGTCCGGTCTGTGCTTTCGGGCATTGGACCATCAAATATAAGGGTTCACTGCTACTTCGCTACGAATGGCCTGACGTCCGGTCTCTCGGCGGAATATCAGCAGGAGGCTAGAGGCATTCTTGCCGAGTACGACAACGGGACGTTCGCTGAATTTTCGTTCGAAACCCTCGGCGCAGACGAATTGGTCGCCCTGATCAATCGAGTCGAAAGACGAAATCGCTCAATTGATGCAGATATTCCAATGCGTTACGACGCAAACACGCCTTCGCTGATTCGTTATCAAACGCAAGGACTGAAAGGGGTCATCTGCACAGCGACGGCTCACGACATCGCAAAGCTCGTAAATGGTGATCCAGGCGGTGCGCTATTCGACTCAAACATCCGGCGCTTTTTAGGAAAGGGACGCTCAGTCAATGCTGATATTCTCAAAACAGCTACGGATGCTGCATCCAGCTATCTGTTCTGGTTCCTGAACAATGGTGTGACTATTGTTTGTGATAGCTGCGACCCGGTGACCGATCCGGACAATCCGAAGGTAATAATCAAAAACCTCCAGATTGTGAACGGTTGTCAAACTGCGACCGCATTGGCGCATGCTGCTAGCGACGGAACATTGCGACCTGACACGCGGGTACTCCTCAAGATTTTTGAGACGACAGATCCAACGCTTGCGTCGCAAATTGTCCTAACGACGAACAACCAAAACCGAATCAGCACACGAGACCTCAAGGCTAACGATGCTGTGCAACAAGATATGCAGCGCCGCTTCGAAAACTACAACCTACTTTATGAGCACAAGATCAATCAATACGCGACCACCACACTGACGGCCGGACAACGGATTGTTTCTAACGAGGATGTCGGGCAGGCGTACCTTGCCATCGCACTTAAGAAACCGAGCGACGCTCGTCGGCGGAAATACAAGGTTTGGACTGATTACTATCAAGACATTTTTAGCGGTAGTAGCGTCGAGCCACATGTCATTTGCCTGCTGCTTTACCAAGCCGCCAATGCTTGGACGAGGATAGCCCGTCGCGACCCAGGAGTCACCGAGTTGCGGCGCAAGTTGATAAACAACGGGCTTCTGCACATCGGGCGAATTGCGGCATTTCTGTGGCGTGGTGATGATTCTTTTGGCCAGCCAATTGCCACCCTCCAAGGGCAAATTATGACGCTGCAAACAACAACCGCACTTGTGTTTCCACACTTCGATTCAGGATTGGATTTTCTGGAGAACCTAATCAGCGCGAATCCGGATTTCTTGAATGACGTTGATGGAGCGCTTAAATCGACCCTCCTCGAAACCGCAATCACCAGGTCGCTTCATACAGCGCGATTACCACCTCAACCGTAGCGACAAAATAGTGACCATGTCCCACGCCTACACCGAAGACCAACTCGTCGAACAGCCCGCCATCGGGCTGTTTGCCGCGCTCGGTTGGCAGACAGTGTCGGCGCTGGAAGAAACCTTTGGCGCGGGCGGTACGCTGGGACGCGAGACCAGGGGCGAGGTGGTGCTGATGCCGCGCCTGCACGCGGTGCTCACCCGGCTCAATCCGGCGCTGCCGCCCGAGGCCATTACTGCCGCTGTGGATGAACTTGCCCGCGGCCGCTCAGCGATGAGCCTGGAGGCTGCCAACCGCGAGGTCTATGCATTGCTCAAGGATGGTGTTGTGGTGCCGGTGCCTGACCATGAACACGGCGGGCAGAAAACCGAACGGCTACGCGTGGTGGATTGGGAGCATCCCGAGAACAACGACTTCCTGCTGGTCAGCCAGTTCAGTGTGACCGGTGCGCTGTATACCTGCCGGCCCGATCTGGTGGGTTTCGTCAACGGGTTGCCGTGGGTGGTTGTCGAGCTGAAGAAACCCGGTGTGGCGGCGCGGGCTGCGTTCGATGAAAACATTACGCACTACAAGCAGCAGATTCCGGCGCTGTTCTGGAGCAATGCGTTGCTGATCGCGTCTAACGGCACCGACAGCCGCGTGGGTTCGCTGACGGCGGATTGGGAGCGCTGGGTGGAGTGGAAGCGCATCGAGCGCGAAGACGAGCCGCGCCGCGTATCGCTGGAGGTGATGCTGCGCGGTACCTGTGATCGTGCGCGCCTGCTCGATCTGGTGGAGAACTTCACGCTGTTCTCCGAGCACAAGGCGGGGCTGGTGAAGATACTCGGGCAGAACCATCAGGTCCTCGGTGTGAACAACGCCATTGAATCAATGCTGGAAGCGCGCAGATTAGGCCACGGGCGCGGCGGCGTGTTCTGGCAGACGCAGGGCAGCGGCAAGAGTTTCTCGATGGTGTTCTTTGCGCAGAAGGTGCTGCGCAAGCTGGCAGGCAACTGGACCTTTGTGGTGGTGACTGACCGCGTGGAATTGGACGACCAGATCGCCAAGACTTTCAAGGCGGCCGGTGCGGTGAGCGAAGCGGAAGGCGACGAATGCCACGCGACCAGCGGCGCGCATTTGCGCGAGCTGCTGCGCGGCAACCACCGCTATGTTTTCACCCTGGTGCACAAATTTCAGACGCCGGAGTTGCTGTGCGACCGTTCCGATGTGATCGTGCTGACCGACGAGGCGCACCGCAGCCAGTACGACACACTGGCGCTGAACATGCGCGCCGCCTTGCCCAAGGCACTGTTCCTGGCCTTTACCGGCACGCCGCTGATCGCGGGCGAGGAACGTACGCGGGATGTGTTCGGCGACTATGTATCGATCTACGATTTTCAGCAGTCGGTTCAAGACGGCGCTACGGTGCCGCTGTTCTACGAGAACCGCACGCCGGAATTGCAACTCGACAACCCTGACCTCAACGAAGATATTTATCAACTGATCGAGGATGCCGAGCTTGATCCCGAGCAGGAAGCAAAGCTGGAGAAGGTGCTGGGGCGGCAATATCACCTCATCACCCGCGACGACCGGCTGGAAATCGTGGCGCAAGACATCGTGCAGCACTTTCTTGGTAGAGGCTTCGTTGGCAAGGCGATGGTGGTGTCCATCGACAAGGCCACTGCACTGCGTATGCACGACAAGGTGAAAAAGCACTGGGCGGCGGAGACCGTGCGGGTGCAAACGGAGTTGGGCGAGCTGACCTATCTGCCGCGCAGCGGAGGGATGGCGCCCGAACAGGCCCGGCGCGACTTGCGCATGGCCGAACTGAAAGCGCGTCTCACGGTGCTGACCACCACCGACATGGCGGTGATCGTGTCGCCGGGTCAGAACGAGATTGCCCAGATGCAAAAGCTCGGGCTCGATATCGAGCCGCACCGCAGGCGGATGAACGAGTCGCAACCGAAGCTGGACGAGAAGTTCAAGGATACCGACGACCCGCTGCGCCTGGTCTTTGTCTGCGCCATGTGGCTGACAGGGTTTGATGCGCCGAGCTGTTCAACGGTCTATCTCGACAAGCCGATGCGCAACCATACTCTGATGCAGACCATTGCCCGCGCTAACCGCGTCTTCCCCGGCAAGCACAGTGGCGTGATCGTGGACTATGCCAACGTCTTCGCTTCGCTGGAAAAAGCGCTGGCGATCTACGGCGCAGGCAAGGACGGCAAGAATCCGGTCAGGGACAAACAGCAACTGGTCGAGGCGCTGCGCAGTGCCGTGACTGAGGCAAGAATTTTTTGCGACAGGCAGGGCGTGCGGTTGGACGAAATCGAACAGCTTGCCGCCGGCAGCCTGGAACGCTTGCAGGGCATTGAAGATGCGATCAACGCATTGATCTCGCCTGACACGCTGCGCCGCGATTTCTTCGGACAGGAGCGGCTGGTGAGCACGCTCTACCGTGCAGTGAAGCCTGACCCGGCCGCATTGGAATTCGCCAGCCCGGTGGCGTGCCTAGCGACGCTGGCCGAGACTATTCGCGTCAAGCTGAACCCGAATCCGCCCGATATCTCACAGGTTCTGAATGGCATCGGCACCCTGCTCGATGAGTCGATCACCGGATTGGCGATTCGTCAGCAAGGACCACCGGCGCTGGATTTGTCGAAGATCAACTTTGAAGCGCTGGCACAGCGCTTCAAGCAGGCAAAGCACAAGAACACCGATCTTGAAGTGCTCAAGGCCGCGATCCGCGCTCAACTGGAGAAGATGATCCGGCTCAACCGCACTCGCACCGATTTCGCGGAGAAATTCGAATCGCTGATCGAAAGCTATAACACCGGCAGCCGCAGCATCGAGGAACTGTTCGAGGAGCTCGTCAGACTGAGCAACAGCCTGAACGAGGAACAGGAACGGCACGTCCGCGAGAATATGAGCGAGGAAGAGCTGGTGATTTTCGACATCCTCACCCGCCCTGCGCCCGAACTCAGTACCGAGGAGCGTGCCGAGGTGAAGAAGGCCGCGCGCGAACTGCTCTCCCGCCTGAAGGCTTTGCTGGTTCTTAACTGGCGGCAGAAATCCACCGCACGCTCGCAGTTGAAACTGACCATTGAAGATACGCTCGATACGGGGCTGCCACGGGCCTATACGCCCGAGCTATACCAGCAGAAATGTTCGGCAGTTTTCGAGCATGTGTATGAGAGTTACCCAGAGCGGCATGCGGGTGTGTACGCGTAGCTGAAGGGCAGGATGTGGTGTGGTGGTTTCACGACCCGCAACTTAAAGGTATCGGAGTCGAATTATTTTTCAAAAACAATCCGACTCTGAGTACCCTTTGCTCTACGTTGCAGTGCAGGAAGAAGCGGAATCGTTGCTATAGCGCCTCAATAAAATGCTGGAATGTCTAAATGTCAGCCCCAGCTTTTATTGCGCGCCACGTGCATTTTTTTGTAGCTGTCGATCAGGCGGCGGTGCCTGTCGAGCCCCTCCAGTTTCATACTGGTTGGCGTCAAGCCAAAGAAGCGCACGCTGCCGTCCACTGAGCCCAGCACCGCGTCCATCCGCGGATTGCCATACATCCGGCGGAAATTGACCACGTAGTCGTCCAGCTCCAGGTCGTCATCGAGCAGCACCTCCAGCACTACGTTCAAGGCTTGATAAAACAATCGGCGCTCGACCGTGTTGTCGTTGTACTGCAAGAAGGCGCCTACTAGCTCGTGCGCCGCCTCAAATTGCTGCAAGGCGAGATGTATGAGCAGCTTCAACTCGAGAACGGTCAGCTGCCCCCAGTCCGTATTCTCGTCAAATTCGATGCCGATCAAGGTGGCGATGTCGGAGTATTCATCGAGCTCATTGTTTTCCAAACGCTCAAGCAACGCTTCCAGGCTGGCGTTGTCCAGGCGATGCAAGTTCAAGATATCTGCGCGGAACAACAGCGCCTTGTTGGTGTTATCCCAGATCAAATCTTCGACAGGATAAACTTCCGAATAGCCGGGCACCAGAATCCGGCAAGCAACTGCGCCTAGCTGGTCGTACACCGCCATGTACACCTCTTTGCCCATGTCTTTGAGAATGCCGAGCAAGGTCGCGGCTTCCTCGGCATTGGAACTCATTTTGGTGTCCTTGCCGTGACCGGAAAAATCCCACTCGACAAACTCGA
>Ga0209515_10008213_pt1 | contig 12252 bp, 10 predicted proteins | sample Subgroupgradi54m_FD_187454 | JGI IMG/M metagenome (GOLD analysis project Ga0209515, IMG submission 187454) | Subsurface groundwater microbial communities from S. Glens Falls, New York, USA - GMW60B uncontaminated upgradient, 5.4 m (SPAdes)... ... | reverse complement strand
ATCGTCGCCATCGCCAGGCCCGCGCCGTTGACCATGCAGCCGATGTTGCCTTCGAGGCGGATGTAGTTGAGCGAAAACTTCGAGGCCTCGACCTCGAGCGGATCCTCTTCGCTGAGGTCGCGGAACTCGCGGATGTCCGGGTGCCGGTAGAGCGCGTTGTCGTCGAAGGTCACCTTCGCGTCGAGCGCCAGCAGGTCGCCGCTCCTGGTGAGGATGAGCGGATTGATTTCGATCATCGACGCGTCGGTCTCGATGAACGCCTTGTAGATCGCGTCGAGCACCTTGACCATTTTGCCGGCCGGTCCCGACTCGAGTCCCATCGCGAACGCGAGCTTGCGCGCCTGGAAGGGGATCACGCCGGTCGCGGGATCCACGTGCTCGCGCAGGATCTGCTCCGGGTGCGTCGCGGCGACTTCCTCGATGTCCATGCCGCCCGCAGCGCTGGCGATGATCACCGGGCGGGCGGCCGCGCGATCGAGCAGGATGCTGAGATACAGCTCGCGCTCGATCTGCAGGCCTTCCTCGATCAGCACGCGGCCCACCTTGCGCCCCTCGGGCCCCGTCTGGTGGGTCACGAGCGTCATCCCGATCATCTGCTTCGCGAGGCGCTCGGCCTCGTCGGGCGACTTGGCCAGCTTCACGCCGCCGCCCTTGCCGCGGCCACCGGCATGAATCTGCGCCTTGACGACCACGACGCTGCCGCCGAGGCGCTCGGCGATCGCCGCCGCTTCAGACGCGTTGAAGGTCACCTCGCCGCGCGGGACGGGCACGCCGAACCGCGCAAGGACCGACTTGGCTTGATATTCGTGGATTTTCAAGACGTGTGGGGCTCCAAAAGTCGCAGAACCCGCTCATGTTATTCGGACGGGCGCGGAAGCGTCAACGGCGCCGCCGGAATTGCGGTAGGATTCACGCACAAATTCTCTGAGATTGGAGACAACGCATGAAGCCATTCTCCGTGTTGGTGACAGCAGTCGGCGTAGTGCTCGTGACGGCGATGATCTCGGCGCAGCAGGCGCCCGCGCCTCAGCTGCCCGCGCCGAAGAACCTGAAGTTCTTCCCGAAGGAGATGACTGCCCAGCAGATCATCCCCATCATGGCGAACTTCAACGCGGCGCTCGGCGTGAACTGCGGCTACTGCCACGTGTTCGACGGACCGCCCGCGACGAACCCGAAAAACGACTTCGCAGCGGATGAGAAGCCGACGAAGAACACGGCGCGCGTGATGCTGGGGATGGCGCGCGACGTCAACATGAAGCTCGGCTCCGAGCTCGGCAAGCCGGCGGCAGAGGTGACGCAGGTGCAGTGCATCACCTGCCATCGCGGCGTCGCGATTCCGAAGCAGCTGGTGGCGATCATGACGGAGACCGCCTCGAAGGAAGGCATCGCCAAGGCGCTGCAGCAGTACCAGGATCTGCGCAAGCAGTACTACGGGACGCAGGCCTACGACTTCTCGGACGCCACACTGTTCGCCGCCGCGCAACAGGCGCTGATGGCCAAGCCGGACGATGCGCTCGCCTTCGCGCAGCTCAACATCGCGTTCAATACGAATTCAGCGCGGAGCTACCAGGTGATGTCGCAGGCGTACCAGCGGAAGATGGACAAGGAGAACGCGATCAAGAGCCTGGAGAAAGCCGTGGCGCTCGATCCCATGAACCAGGGGTTCAAGAACCAGCTCCAGCAGCTCAAGGGTGGCTCGTAGCGTCTGCCGTCGTCCACTGAGCGATGTGAGTCGTTGTCGCTGGCCTTTGCCGGTAACAACGACGAGAAGCCGGAATCCGAACAACGCCGGCTCCCAGCTCCCAGACGTCCTGGGAGTTGGAAGCTGGTCGTTGAGAGCCGCGTGTCGTTAGCGATAGCGAAACTCGTGGCCGAGTGAGTCACCGATCTCGTACCACGCTGCGATGGGCGGCGGCTCGTTCGCCGAGGCCTCACCGAAGGTGATCGGCGCCGTCCTCGACATGCCCGCCGGCCGGTGCACCGTGTTGGTGAACCCCATGTAGAACGTCTTCGTACGGGCCTTGTCCCGGACGATCACGACGTCCAGCGACGACTGCGTCGCCAGGTCGAACGAGTAAGACCCCGCAGGCAGGACGACGCCCGGGAGCGCGACCGGCCTGTTGAACGTCAGGTTGTTCTCATGGGCAACGCCGAACGCGTGGCCCGACGCGGCCACGAGAAGTCCGACGGCCACCGTTCCGCACGCGATCCGAATTGCTTTCCAATTGCTCATTTCCGTTCCTCCTTGCCTGGATCAACGTTGTGTAGGTGGGAATCGGACAAATTGCGTATGATTACGGCCGACTCGCCATATACAACAGAAAAGCGAATGATCGACCCCCTCGTCGGCACGGCGGTCGCTCACTACGAGGTGCTCGCCAAGCTCGGCGGGGGCGGCATGGGCGTCGTCTACACCGCGCGCAACGTGCGCCTCGGGCAGATTGTCGCGCTCAAGTTCCTGCCGCCGCAGTGGAGCCACGACGAGAGCGCCCGGCAGCGCTTCGTGCGCGAGGCACAGGCCGCCTCCGCCACCCAGCATCGCAACATCTGCACGATTCACGACATCGAGACCACCGCCGACGGCCGGCTGTTCATCGTCATGGCGTACTACGAGGGCCAGACGCTGAAGCAGAAGCTCGAGGGGGGCGCGCTGCCGATTGAAGAGGCGGTGGAAATCGCGGCGCAGGTCGCCGAAGGTCTCGCCAAGGCGCACGCGGAAGGCGTCGTCCATCGCGACATCAAGCCGGGCAACCTGATGGTCTGCGAGGACGACATCAAGATCCTCGACTTCGGCCTGGCGAAGTTCGCCAACTCGCTTCAACTGACGCTGGAAGGCTCGACGCTGGGCACGGTCGCGTACATGTCGCCGGAGCAGGCGCGCGGCGAAGAGGCGGATGCGCGCAGCGACATCTGGGCGGTCGGCGTGGTGCTGTACGAGATGCTCACGGGCACGCTGCCGTTCAAGGGCGCATACCCGGAGGCGATCTCGCATGCGATCCGCAAGGATCCAGTTCCTCCCGTGCACATCGCCGGACGCGACGTGCCGCCCGAGTTGACGCGGATCATCGAGCGCGCGCTCGCCAAGGATCCGGCGGAGCGCATTCAGAGCGCCCGCGAGCTGGCGCGCGATCTGCGCCTGCTGCAGGGCCGCACGATCCCGCTTGATCTCCTGACGGCGCCCATCAACGCGCCGCCGTTGCAGATCGCGGCGCCGCGGCGATGGTGGCGGTCGCGCGCGGCGCTGGTGTCGTCGGGGCTGCTCGTGATCGGAGCCACCGGCGCGCCGCTCTGGCTCTTCGCACCGGTCGACCGTGTGCCGGTCGTCGTCGCGCCTGTCGTGAACCAGTCGGGGTACGCGGAGCTCGATCCGTATCGCGCGGCGCTGACGCAGGAGCTGATCGCGGAGCTGGCGGACTCACCCGCCGTGCGCGTGCTTCCGTACGATCGCGAGCTGCAGATCCTGCGGCGGTTCCGCGCCGCCGGCCAGGACATCTCCAGCCGTGAAGCCCTCCAGGCGCTCACCACGAACAGCGGCGCGCGCGTCGTGGTTGTTCCGACGCTGCTGTACGAGAACGGCGCGTGGCGGGCGCGGGTGGAGTTCCGCGATGCCGCGACCGCGACCAACGCTGCAGTCGAGGACACGCCCCCCGTGGTGTCTTCACTGATCAAGGACACCGCGTACGGCCTGATACCGTCGCTCACGGCGGCAATCGATGCGCATTTCGTGGCGGCCGGTCCGCGGCATGCGTACGTCGCGAGCCGGCTGAGGAGCCTTGCCGGCCGGGCACCATCGCCTCCGCAGCGCAGCATGCGCTCGCTCGATGCCGCGGCCGCATTCGCCCAGGGCATCGAGGCGTACGACCAGCTCGAATACGCGAACGCGTTGAGCGCCTTCACCACCGCCACCGCGCAGGACGCGCGCAATCCGCTTCTGCTCGCCTGGCGGAGTCGCGTCGCCAGCATCATGCGTCACGACACGGACGCGGCGGATTCGGCACAGCAGGCGATTCGACTGACCGGCGATCAGACCCCGCCTCCTGTCCGTCTGTTCGTCGAGGCGGTGGCCGCCGAGTCGCGGCGTGATTTCTCGACGGCCGCCGCGCGGTACTCGGAGCTGGCCGGCCGTCACGATGACGACGTGGCGGCCACGATCGAGCTCGCGGCGTACGAGGACCGGCGGCTCCTCAACGTCGACGCGATTCGCGATTACGTGCGTGTACTGTCTCTGGGCGGCTACCTCGTTCGTCCTCATGTCGAGCTGTGCCGCCTCTACAACCGATCGAGCGAGGCCGCGCAGGCGCGCGATCATGCGCAACGCGCGCTGACGGCGTATCGCGCCGCCGGCGACCGGGCCGGTGAGGCGCAGGCCCTGCTGTGCGTGACGGATACCTTGCGTGTTGGCAGCAAGGCCGAGCGCGAAGAGGGCGGCCGAAGCGCGGCCGCGGCGCTCGAGATCTTCGAGGATCTCCGCATGCCGTACAACACGGCGCGCGCCCAGCATTACGTGGCGATGGCGGCGCAGGCGCAGGGCCATCTGTCTGATGCAGCCGGGGCGTGGGAGCATTCGCTTGCCAGCGCCCGCTCGGTTGGCAATGTTGCTTTGCAGACAGCGGTGCTGACAAACCTTGGCGTGACGTACACGGATCTCGGGAAGCGAGACCGCGCGGTCGACTTTTACGAGCAAAGCTACAAATTGAACGAGTCGCTCGGCAACGACCAGGCCGCCGCGTACAGTCAGGCGAACGTCGGCGCGCTGCTGATCGACTACGGCGGCGACCCCGAGAAAGGCGTGCGAGACGTCCAGAACGCACTGACCGTTGTCCGGAAGCTGGGCGACAAGAATTTCGAGATCTTCTGCCTGCAGAAGCTCGGCGCGTATTACCGCTATGCGGGACGAGTCGCCGACGCGGAACGCGAGCTGAATCAGGCGATGGCAATCGCGCGCGAACGAAACCGCGACGTCGCCTTCCTGCTGCTCGAGCTCGGGCGGGGCCGCTTCGACACCGCCGACTACGCGCGCGCCGCGGATCTGTTCACGCAGGCGGCCGCGGCGGGCTCCGGAGACGAGAGCACGGAGGCGCGCATCCATCTGGCCCGCACATGGGCGCGCGTCGGCGATTTCGCGGCGGCGCAGGCCGAGCTCGCAAAGGCGAAGGCTGATATCGATCGTCTGGGCGAGCCGGGGTTCGCCCCGTTGTTCCAGCTCGCGTGGGGCGAGCTCGCATACGAGTCCGGACGCATCGCCGAGGCCCGGATGCACTTTCAGCAGTCGTCGGCGATCTGGACCGACGCCTTTCCCGACGAAGCGAGCGTCGAGGCCCGTGCGCATCTGGCGCTGCTGGATTCTTCGCCCGGCGCGCAGGGACCCGCCCGCACATCGCTATCGGCCGTGCTCGAGCAGGCCCACAAGATGGGACGTCTGGCGCTCGAGGCGCGTGCCCGCATCAACCTCGCGCGACTCGACATCCAGCGGCGGACGTACCCGAATGCGCTTGCGATGCTTCGGGACATTTCCGTTGACGGCGATCGGACGCTCGGCCCGGAGCTGCAGGCACAGGTCCACTACTGGCGCGCGCAGGCGCATCGCGGGGCGGGCGATGTGGCGGAGGCGGCGATCGACCTGGCAGCGGCACGAAAGCTGTTGGACGGCATCACCGCCGCATTGCCGGCACGGCTTCGCGCCGGCTTCGCGGCACGACCGGACATCGCGTTCCCCTACGGGTAAACAACCCGATCGAAAACCCTCGAGCAATTCGTTGGTACAGCCAGCGACAACCGTCGGATCTGGACCCTGACAGGCGAAGACATCGGAGGAGGTGTTTCATGAGCAGTGGCGAAATTGTTGGAAATCAGAGCGTGTACTGGAAGATGGTGCATGAGGATGCGTCTGGGAACAAAAAGGTGCTCAGCGGATCGATTCCGCACGTGGTGACAGGGAAACCCACACCCAATCCGGACGTCGTCTTCATCAGCGACGAAGCATTTGGACATGATGGAATTCCGTACGCGGACATCGGCAGGAAGCACGGCAAGCGGGGTTATTTCAAGGTGACCGTGCGCTTCGAGACCAACGCCCTCGCCATAGCCGAGTTGAACTCGGCGCTGAAGGCGATTGGCAAGGGCACCGACGTCGAGCTCTTCGTCCGGGCAATCGATCGCCCTCCGGCTAACGTGAATCCAGCGATTCCGCCGGCCGAAGTCCAAGTCGACTGGTAGCACCGGGAACAACAGTTATCCCCCCTAACTGGCAACGACAGCGGAGATGCACCATGAGCAGCGGAGAGATCGTCGGCAATCAAAGCGTCTACTGGCGGTTCAGGCACGACGACAACAAGGGCGTTGCGAGGAGCCTGAAGCACGCGGCGGGCAAGACAACACCGGGGCGAGATCAGGTGACGATTGACGGAGGAATTGTCAACGGACACGACGGCATCCGGCCGGATGACATCGGCAAGACGCACGGCCACGAGGGAAAATTCCTGGTGACAATCAGGTACAAGAGCTTGAACGAAGCGTACGAAGCCGGCAGCTGGATAGGAAAGAACGTCAGGGCCGGAAAAGGAGGCTTCTTCCTGACGCTCACCGTGCCGGCCATCACGGACAGAAAGGGCCAGGACGACGACCAGCCAGCCGAAATCAGGGTTGATTGGTAATAGCTGGCTGCGAAAGAGACGACTCCGCAGGTCAGGATCCGAGAAACCCGCGGAACAGACCATTCGGCGCGGCGAGCGCGCCGAGCGCGGCCTGGAGATCGTTCATCGGATCTTTTTCAAGAGTATTCGTCACGGTCTCGGACGGGGACGCTCCCCCCAACGGCAGCCTCCCCGTCGCCATTTCTGACCGTCACCGGCGGAACAGTCGCCAGGTCCGCGCTTTAGTCGCCGCGGTCAGCGCCTCGGACAACTCCGCGGCCGTCTGATAACGACGTGTGAGGTCTCTGGCGAGGAGGCGGATGACGATTCGTTCGAGGGGTACCGGCCGATCGGGTGAAAGTTTTGTAAGCGGAATCGAATCCTTCTCCAGAATATTTGTCACGGTTTCGTACGGGGAGGCGCCCGCGAACGGGAGCCTCCCCGTCGCCATTTCGTACATCACCACTCCCAACGAAAACAGATCGCTGCGCGGATCGAGCGGCCCCTGCACGATGCGCTCGGGCGCCATGTAGTTCGCCGTGCCGAGCGGCCGGCCCGGGATCGTCGAGCCGTGCGTCGTGATCTCGCCGGTGTCCGGCATCTTGAACCGCCGCGCGAGGCCGAAATCGAGGACCTTCACCTGGCCGGACGGCCCGACCATGATGTTCCCCGGCTTGATGTCGCGGTGCACCACGCCGGACTCATGGGCCGCCTGCAGCGCCGCCGCCACTTGCCGCGCGATGTCGACGATGTCGCCGTCGCTCAGCGTCGTCCGCGTCATGTGCAGCTTGAGGTTGGTCCCGTCGACCCGCTCCATCGCGATGAAGCGGCTCCCCTCGTGCTCGTCGATCTCGTAGATGGTGCAGATGTTCGGGTGATTGAGCAGCGCGATCGTCTCCGCCTCGCGCTGCAGGCGGCGTGACGCTTCCTGGTCGCCGGCCAGCTCCTGGGGCAGGAACTTGAGCGCGACCCGCCTCGGCAGGCGGGTGTCTTCGGCGTCATAGACGACCCCCATCCCCCCCACGCCAAGCTTCCCGACAACGCGGTAATGCGACAGGACGGTGCCAATCATTTCAAGGTTTCGGGCCGAAGAATACTGCAGGTGTTCGGAATCCACGCCTTCGACGTTGATACAGGCAAACGCTCCGTTTTGACAGGAGATTAGCCTATGCTGTTCAACGCGCTTCAAACCATGAAGGACCCCGAACCGCCTCAGGACACGGCCGGCCAGCCGCTGTTGCTCAGCGACGATTCGACGATCGAGCTGGTGCTTCAGGCTCGCGGGGGCGACCGCATGGCCCTCGAGGCGCTCCTCGAACGCTGCCTGCCGCCACTGAAGCGCTGGGCGCACGGGCGCCTGCCGGCCCATGCGCGCGGGACCCTCGACACCGGCGACCTGGTGCAGGAAGCGGCGCTCCACGTGCTCGCGAGGCTGGACAAGTTCGAGCCGCGGCATGTTGGTGCCATGCAGGCGTATCTCCGCATGTCGGTCATCAACCGCATCCGCGACGAAATCCGCAAAGTGGGACGCCGGCCCGAAGCCGTCGAGCTGACCGACGATGCCCCGTCGGATGCCACGTCGCCCCTGGAAGCCGCGATTCGGGACGAGGCGTATGCGCGATACCGCCATGCGCTGCAGCGACTGCGGACCCGGGACCGCGAGATGGTGGTCGCGCGGATCGAAGTGCAATGGAGTATCGCGGAGATCGCGCAGCGCTTCGGCATGGCCTCGGTCGATGCGGCGCGCGTAGCGGTGAGCCGCTCGCTCAAGCGGCTCACCGCACAATTCACCGTCTAGTCGACGGGTGCGATAGGTGCGAGGGGTGCAACAGGTGCTTGCACCTTTCGCACCAATTGCACCATTCGCACCCCCGCACCCCGATCACATCCCGATGACGTCGACGAGCTCCTTGACCGCGGCGGCTGACTTCTTCAGCGCCGCGTCTTCTTCCGGCGTCAGCTTGATCTCGATGATCTGCTCGACGCCGCGCGCGCCCAGCTTCACCGGCACCCCCACGAACAGGTCCCTGATGCCGTACTCGCCCTGCAGGAACACGGAGCACGGCAGGATCTTCTTCTTGTCCTTCAGGATCGCTTCGACCATTTCCGTGGCCGCCTGACCCGGCGCGTACCAGGCGCTCGTGCCGAGGAGTTTGACGAGCTCCAGCCCGCCGCCCGCCGTCCGCTTCACGATCGCGTCGATCTTCTCCTTCGACAACAAATCGGTAATCGGAATGCCCGCTACCGTCGAATAGCGCGGGAGCGGAACCATCGTGTCGCCGTGACCGCCGAGGACGAACGAGCTGACGTTCTCGACCGACACGCCGAGCTCCATCGCGACGAAGGTGCTCATGCGCGCCGAGTCGAGCACGCCGGCCATGCCGACGACCCGCTCTTTCGGGAACCCGGTCAGCTTGAAGAGCGCCTGCGCCATCGCGTCGAGCGGATTCGCCACGGGAACGATGATGGCGTCCGGGCAGTGCTCGACGAGCTTCGGCGCGATGCTCTTCATGATGGCGAAGTTGTCGCGCACGAGGTCGTCGCGGCTCATGTTCGGATTGCGCGGTTTGCCCGACGTGATCACGACGATGTCGGACCCGGCGGCGGCGCTCCAGTCGGCGCCGCCAATCACGCGGGAGTCCGATCCGATGATCGGACACGTCTCGTAGATGTCGAGCGCGATGCCCGCCGCCTTGGTCTCGGCGATGTCGATGATGACGACATCGGCCAGTTCTCTTTCGGCGATCGCACGCGCGACCGTTGCGCCCACGTTTCCGGCGCCGCCAACGACTGTCACTTTGCGCTTCATGAAGCTCCTCTTCGTGCGCGTCGAGGCCGACCTTCCGACTCCGCTCTTCGAGCTTCGTCGGACAAGTTAGGTCGGCCTACCACTTAGGTCAGAGTCCCGCGCGACCTCCGCCGTTACGCACAGTTTCTGTTGAAAACCCTGTTGAAAACGTCCCGCCCGGCGCGCGATTGCCGCGCGATTCCGAGCATTTTAGCGGTTTGCACCATCGTAGTGCGGCCGTTACATCCACGAGCCACAGAGACACAGAGACACGGAGGCCATTTTTTCGAATTCCGATTCTCTGTGCCGTTGCGTCTCTGTGGCCCGTTTCAGTGGAAGATGCGGAATCATGCGTCGGCGCCAGCCGCAGATTATACTTGGCGATTGTGGAAACCGCGGCGTCGACGGCTGATGCCGCAGGACATCATCAAGGCGTCGCCGACCGACGCCTCTTTTCGGAACCAGCATTGAAAATCGTAGTCGCCGACGACCTTCCTGCATCCGCGCTCGACGTGCTGCGCGCGGAAGGCTGGAACGTCGATGCCCGTACGGGCCGGGCGCCCGAACAGCTTGCCGGTGATGTCGCGGACGCCGACGCGATCGTCGTGCGCAGCGCGACCAAGGTCACCTCCGCCCTCATCACGGCCGCGCCGAAGCTTCGCGTCATTGCCCGCGCGGGCACGGGCGTCGACAACGTCGATGTGGCGGCCGCCAGCGCGCGCGGCATCGTCGTCATGAACGCGCCCGGCGCCAACAGCGTCAGCGTGGCGGAACTTGCCGTCGGCTTGATCCTTGCCATGGCGCGCCACCTCCCTGCCGCCGACAGCGCGATGAAGCAGGGCAAATGGGAGAAAACGAAGTTTCTGGGCGAGGAGGTGCGGGAGAAGACGCTGGGCCTCGCCGGTCTCGGACGCATCGGCCAGGAGGTCGCGCGGCGCGCCGCGGCGTTCGACATGCGCATCGTCGCGCACGATCCCTTCATCTCGGAAGACGTGGCCGCCGATCTCGGCGTCGAGCTGGTATCGCTCGACGACCTCTTCGCGCGATCGGACTACGTCTCGCTGCACATGCCATCGACGGCGACGACGAGGAACATCGTCAACGCGGACCGGCTGGCGCGCGCGAAGAAGGGCATCCGCATCATCAACACGGCGCGGGGGGATCTGATCGACGAGACCGCGCTGGCTGACGCGATCGAAGCCGGTCAGGTTGGAGGCGCGGCGCTCGACGTGTTCCAGAAAGAGCCGACCGTCGATCACCGGCTGCAGATGCTGCCGCAGGTCGTGGCGACTCCGCACATCGCCGCGTCGACGCGCGAGGGACAGGAGCTCGTCGGAATGGAAACGATGGCCGCGCTGCGCGATTTCCTGCGCGACGGCATCATCCGCAACGCGGTCAACTTTCCCTCCGTCTCAGCCGAGGAGTTCAGCCGGCTGCAGCCGTTCCTCGAGCTGGGCGAGCGCCTCGGCGTGTTTCTCGCGCAGATGAACGACAGCCGGGTGAAGACGCTCGGGGTCCGCTACTATGGCGACCTGGCGATCGGCCGGAACGAGATGATCGTCAACGCCGTGCTCGTCGGCCTCTTCAAGCCGATGCTCTCGTCCGGCGTCACCCCCGTGAACGCGCGAACGGTGGCCGCGGAGCGCGGCATCGAGGTCATCGAGTCGCGCAGCACGCGGTCGCGCAACTACACCAGCCTGCTCTCGGTGAAGCTCCACACGACCGATGGCGAGCGATGGGTCGAAGGCGCGGTCTTCGAGCGGACATCCCCGCGGCTCGTGCTGCTCGACGGGATTGCCGTCGAAGCACCGCTCGACGGGACGATGATCGTGATTCGCAACACGGATCAGCCCGGCGTCATCGGCGACATCGGCACGATCCTGGGCCGCCACCGCGTGAACATCGCGAACTTCGCGCTCGGACGCCAGGGTGACAGCGCCGTCGGCGTCGTGATCGTCGACGAGACCGCGGAGATCCCGCAGGCCGTGCTGGATGAAATCCGTAAAGTGAAGGGGATTCGCGAGGTTCGGATCGTTCGCATTTGAACCACGAAGGTTACGAAGAACAAGACCCTCGTGGTCTTCGCGGTTGATTATCTGAGGGCGAGGCGCAGCACGGAGCCGTCGCTGATCTTCACGAGCTCGACGGCGTCGGGGGCGATCTTCTCGACCCTGAACTGCCCCGCCACCTGCTCGCCCTCACGGACGAGCACGATACCCGCGTCAGTTTTCAGGATCGCGGTGCGCTGCGCCTGGTCGTCGACCACGTCGGTGGCGATCCCATCGAGCGTGATGTTCGGCGGCGGAGGCGGCTGCGGAACGATGGCTGCCGCTGGCGCGGGACCCGACGTGCCCGACGGACGCGCCGCCGGCGCCGGGCGGGCGCCGAAGCGGAACGGGTTCCGCGTCGACGTTTCGATGTGCTGCGGTACCTGGTGCACGCGCACCTGGAGGCGGTCTGCCTCCCGCTGAATATCGATCGTCGATGCGGTTGTTTGCGGTGGACGAGCGGCAGGCGCGATGGCGCCCGTCGCGGGCGAATGGATGGCGGGCATCGAGAAGAACCAGGTCGCCAGGATGCCGGCGCCCGAAATCACCGCGGTCGATTTCCAGTCCATCACAAAATACACCGCTATCTTAACATCTCGGCTCCGCGGTCCTCAGGCATCAGGCTGCCGGCTGCCCGCTGCATGCTATTATTCGTCGTGCACCCTGTCGGGTTCCCGGATCCCTTCGACAGAACACTCCCCCCTCCTCGAATCGTCGCCGTCATCCCCGCTCGATACCAGGCCACGCGTCTCCCGGGCAAGCCGCTCGCCGACATCGGCGGCCG
>Ga0209515_10008211_pt1 | contig 12254 bp, 13 predicted proteins | sample Subgroupgradi54m_FD_187454 | JGI IMG/M metagenome (GOLD analysis project Ga0209515, IMG submission 187454) | Subsurface groundwater microbial communities from S. Glens Falls, New York, USA - GMW60B uncontaminated upgradient, 5.4 m (SPAdes)... ... | reverse complement strand
GAGCTTGCCGAACGGGACTTATTCAGAATTCGGCACGTTTGTGGACGGCGCGGCAGGAGTGGATACGGGGCAGCTTTTCAACCGAGTTCTATTCGGTGCTCCCGCTTGGTACATAAAAAACGCAGGTGAAGACACCACAGTCGAGGTGCAATTCACAATCAGTTAAAAGGTCAAAAAAAATAAAACAAAAATATGAAAACAGCACCAGTAGCAATAGGCGGTTCGGCGCTCTCGGGGCAGTACAATGCCCTCCGCGACGACGCGAAAGGAGGCGGCACGATCCTGCCGCATCAGCAGCTCGGCGTATTGGCGCTCTCCACGAATCCGAGCAACACACAGACAGTAACGCTCACGATCAACGGCAGCGCAATCGTTTTCACCTTCGTGACCACAATCGGCACGACGGCGGGGAACGTTCTGATTGGAGCGGACGCGGCAACTTCCGCAGCGAACCTTCTCGCGCTCCTTCAAAATCCATGGCTTACAACCACAAAGGGCGTCGCGCTCGCTCTTGCGGATCAAAAACTCATCGGCTACGTCGGATACGCGCTTCCTGCGGGCGGCACAACGATCACGCCCTTCTCTTTGAATAATTCCACAAGCGCCCCGCTCACCTCATTTACGGGTTCGACAACGGTAACGGGTGGCTCGTGGACGGCGAACACTCTGAAACTTTTTGTCGAGGCGGGAGTGTTCTATATCGGCACAACCAAAGTGAACTTCCTAGGCGGCAGCAGCCCAGCATTCGTTGCGCCCACGACAAGCCCGCGCATCGACATCCTAACAATTGACACGGCAGGCACGCTCGCGATCACGCAGGGCACGGAAGCCGCAAGCCCCGTCGCGCCTGCCTATCCATTCGGCAAGGTGGTGATTTGCGAAGTAAGAAACGTGGTCGGCGAAACCTCTATCTACGACAACCAAAACCAGCAATCGGGGCAAGGGTTCGTCTCGCTCGACGCGCGGCCATTCAACTCGATTATTTTCATCAATGATCCGAACCAGATTCAAGATGCGGTTATTACGAACGCGAAACTCTCGGCGGCAGTCGGCATCATCCAAGCAGGAATGATCATGATGTGGGGCACGAAATCAGCGCCAACAGGGTGGGCGCTTTGCGACGGCGCGGCCATATCGCGGACGACTTTCGCCGCGCTATTTGGTCTCATCGCTCCGACAATCGGAACATTCACAGTCACGATTGCATCGCCCGCAGTTTTCTCGCTTACCGCGCACGGGCTCGCGACGGGCGATGCCGTCTACTTCACCACGACTGGCGCGCTTCCCACAGGGCTTTCAGCGAACACGATTTACTACGTGATCAGCGCAGGACTTACTGCCGACGCCTTCGAAGTTTCGACGACGCGCGGTGGCGCTGCCGTGAACACAAGTGGCTCGCAATCGGGCACGCATACGGCGGTCAACTGCCCCTACGGATTGGGTGACGGTTCGACCACTTTCAACGTGCCAGATATGCGTGGCAATGTGCCAGTCGGATTGAAAGGGGCGGACGCGGACTTCGGCAACCTCGGAAAAACCGGCGGTGAAAAAACCCACGTACTTACAGTTGCGGAATTGGCTTCTCACAGCCATGTACTGAGAACGGACAACAACTACAGAGCAACTGGGGGTCCGCAGAATTACGTGTATCCCGGAGCCGCAAACGTCCTTGGTTCTACAGATGCGGCCGGAAGCGACAATGCGCACAACAACATTCAGCCATTCAACACAGTCAACTACATCATCAAAACGTAAAAAGCCATGATTGACGAAAACGAGCACTTCTATAAAGACAAAGCATGGGAACTTCTCATGAAGGAGATTGGCGATTTGAAGACGGCGCAGACCGCGATGGGGAAAGACATCACCGACATCAAAAGCAAAATCTCGTGGATCATAGGGATCGCCACCGGCGTGACACTCGTAATCAACGTCCTGTGGCAATACGCAAAGTCAAAAATTAACTCATTCATAAAATCATGAACCAAACATTACCAAGTTTTTCATTCGGGGGCATTCAAAGCGAACCTGACTACCGCGACGTTCCAATGAGCGCCGTTCTCGGCGCGCCGGCAGGACTACCGCCCCGTTTCATCGCGGACGTTTCGCAACTGCCGATCTGGAATCAAAGAAGGATCGGCGCATGCGTTGGGCACGCGGCCGGCAAAAAGAAACAAGAGCAGGAACTCGACGAGACAAAGCAGATCGTAGCCATCAACCCGCGCTTCATCTACGCGCTCGCAAAAAATATGGACGGGTTGCCGACCGAAGGGACTTATTACCGCTACGGCATGAAGGTGCTTCAAAAGTTCGGAGCGCCGCCGGAGATTCCGGAGTACGCGAACGACACCACGCTCGCGCACGCGGACTACATTGATTTATCGAAAATTCCGCAGAAGGCGTACGATCTCGCGAAACAATACGCGATCGCAAGCTACGCGCAAGTCGGCTCGGCTTACAGCATTGCACCGGAACAGCTCGAGCAGGCGATAGCGCAGGGCGACGGCTGTTTGCTTGGCTTGCAGCTCGGCAAGGAATGGTGGACGGACGCGAGGGGCAATCCCGCATGGGACGTCGCCTCGCTTATGCCGCTGCGCCCGCCGCAAGCGGTTGTGAGCGGTCATGCGATCTTCCCGTACGGCTACGAGGAGATCGGCAGCCGGCTCAAAATATATTTCATCAATTCGTGGTCTCCAGATTGGGGCGATGTCGGCAAGGGGTGGTTTTACTTCGACGACTATAAGACGTTCCTCGTGGAAGCATGGGGTGCGGTGGATCTGCCGAATAACTGGCAGGATCAGATCAAACAGCTCCCACCTGCGAGCCAATTCAAGCACGACTTCGCCCGTGATATCGCAATCGGGGAAAAGAACGATGAGGTAACAGCACTTCAAACCGCACTGATGATTGACGGCGAATTCTCGAAGGATTTATACGCACAACTTCTCGGGAAAAACGAACTCGGTTTTTACGGAACGCTCACGCAAAAAGCCGTGGCGGACTTTCAGAAGAAATACGCAGTTGCATCATTCCTCGAACTCCTCGCGGTTAACGGTCGACGCGTGGGATTGAAAACAAGATTGAAATTAAACCAGCTTTTCGCTAAATAACATGCAAAAAATAATTGGTGCAGTAAAATCGAGAACGGTATGGACGATCGTCGGACTTGTGATTTTGAACGGGGTCCCCTCGGTCACAAATCTTCTTCCTGCGGGATGGCTTCCATATGTGAACGATCTTCTCGGGTTGCTCGCGATCTACTTCAGGGTGAATCCGCAGCAGCAGTTTTAGTCCACATTTTCGGACGGGGATGCTGACAAATGTGCATTAAAGTGGCAACGTAATTTTGCGCACGATAATAAAATATAAATCAAAATAAGACCCGCGGCTGCGGGTCTTATTTTATAGCATACTGGTTTTCTATTGCCTTTAGTGTATCTCTCACCGTAGGAGTTTCTATATTCTCAAACTTTATTTTATCGCCATATTTTTCTTTGAGTAAATGAAGAAGCTCGCTCGCATAGGAAGGAGTTAATATTTCAACGCCGGCAAAATCTAGTAAAACATCTTCTTTGTCCGCAGAGCCATTAATTATTTGGAACAAACGCAAAGCAGCCTCGCGAGCCGCAGGTCTGCCATTTAAGAGAGTGCCAAATTTATTTAAGGGTATTCTCATGGTTATTTGTATATTACCACCAATTCGGCCAATGTGCCCAATATGGGATTTACGACATTCTCCTTCTGGCCGTTTTGATCAACGATTACAAGACCATCGCCCGAATGGATTCTAATAATACCATTGAAATTATCGATTGTCCACTTTTGAATTAGCTGCAAACCATTCCCTCGTGGCTCTCCAATTCTTCCCGTTACGCCCCGCAATCCTAGTTTGATTGCTTCAATATGAGTACGCGGTGAAGGAGAGGCGAGTTTTAACGACCTCAAAAAGCCCACTCCCGGATCTGCAACCGCAACCTCGATCTTATGTATTTTGGGATAGTGCTGCGCCACAATAATCGCGCCCCTAACATCAGTTGGCCAAGAGCCTTCATTGTGATCAAAAACATTGTTTCCCAATTCTCCTACGAGAGCGGTGGCGCGCTGTTCGTCGGCGTCGCTCATGCCGAAATTTTTGAACATCTGTCGTATTTTTGAGTTGAGCCGGGCAGAAAAATCATCTCGGAAATCGCAGTGCATTATTTCATGGATATTAAGATTGTCGCGTTCGTTTATATTCATACCATGCAACCTCTCGAGAAAAGTTCTATAGGTTAATTCGTTCATAAATTTATCAAAGTGCATCCGTTTGATGTACGAAATCGCGTCCGTATTTTCCGGCAAGATCAATTTCTTATCGGACGCATTTTTGTACTCGATCGCCTTCAGGCAAATCATGCCTATTGCCCAGGGGTCAAAGAAGGTGGTATTCGCCAAATCGATGCTGTGGTTCTTAAAAATATCAGGTGCGCTCTTGTAAATAGAGGAAAATGTTAAATCCATATCTAAATTATACCTAGTATAGCCACGAATCGCCAGTTTGAATATGCCTCAAAGGGGACATATAGTCTTACGGTCTTACCGCGGAATCGGTTGATTTTTGTCTCTAATGAAACTGAGATATAATCAAGGAAAGCTCGCCGTATAATAAAACTACGTCAATATGAAAAGAGCGCATAAAATTCTCGGATTGGCGGTTATAGTTATTTTAATATTCGGATGGTTCTATAATTACCCTCCGGTGCGTTTTGGCGGGCAAGGTTGGCCGCAGATTTGGAACTCCCCACCAAAAATTCAAGAAGCGCGGGCGGCCGCCGGCGATGTGATTCTCATGTGGGATAACACTTCTGGCGGAATTCCTGCTGGCTGGACATGCATCTCCTGTGCGGCCACAGATCCGTTCTTCGGCGTTTTCCCGCGGGCGAGTTCCACATATGGAGCGGCAAGTTCGAGCATGGACAATGCCACGCATACTGTTGCTTTACTCACGGAAGCGGCCGGGGCCGCTAATGCAGCTGGCGGATTAGCGGGAGCGACACTGCCTCTTAGCACCCACACGCACGGATTTTCCAGTTTTAACAGCAGCTCAAGCGATATCCGCCCTCCATTCAACAATTTGCAGTTTATAAGAGCTAATAACCCGAGCACGTTGCCGAACGGCACAATCGGCATTTTTGATGTTGCCGCAACAAGTTCTCTGCCAGCAAACTGGTCGTACTATTCCGCCATTGGCGCAAGATATTTGCGCGGTGAAAACGTTACCTCGACCGGCGGGGCGGCTACGCACACGCACACTTTTAGCGGTACCTCGGGCGCTTCCACTAATGGGATTGGTGCCGGAGGAGGAAGTAGCGTCACGATTCCGGTCGCCAGTCATACACATAACGCAACCGGCACGACCGCCGCCGCCTCATCAAGCCCGCCATTTATCAATGTCGTCTTTGCGCAACTCTCGGCCACCTCCTCGGTTCCCAACGGCCTCATCGCCATGTTTGACAATACCTCACTGCCTGCGAACTGGAATATCGTTTCAACTTCCGGCAGTGCCTATGCCGGCAATCTCCTGAGAGGATTTAACAGCTTCGGTACCACGGGCGGAGCGAGTTTCCATAATCATGCGAGTTCGACGGTCGCAAGCACTGTCGAGTCGGCAACCGCGTCCCAGATCTCCGAAGATGGGTCAGCGAGTTTTTTCCCCGCACTCAATCATACCCATCAGTTCACTTTCAGCTTCGCGAGTTCTACGGGAAACAGTATGCCTGTCTACCGCGACGTGATCTTGGGTAAATTTACTGCGGCCGGCGGCACCGTTTCCTGCTCAACAAATATCACGACTTCGACTTTCAGCACACTCACCACGGGCGCGGTGTCTACTGCTTCACCCAACGCTTCAACGACATTTTCCTGTACCTTTTCCTTGGGTTGTACTTTGAGTATCAGCGACACCGGTCTCGCAACGTCCTCACCGGCTTATACCATCGCTTCCACGACGGGCGCACTCGTGGCCGGTACAGAAGGATGGGGCATTCAAGCGACATCCACGTCCGCGGGAAGTGGTGCGACGCTTACCATAAACTCTATTTACAATGTGAGCGGAAATACAGTCGGGAACCTTGGCGCCTCAACAGTGTTGGCATCCACAACCACAACCTTTTCTAATAGAGAAGTGGTGGTTACGCACAAAGCGGCAATCAGCGCCGCAACGCAAGCAGGAAGCTATGCTGATACGATTACCTATACTTGTGTAGGAAATTAGATATTCAAAGAAAGCATGCTCTCCGTGCAAATCGTTGTAATTACTCGTCTTTTTGGCTTCTTATGACAATAAAAGTTATGCACAGGGTATTGTGATATTGGGGTGTTGTGTTGTGATACAATTTTAGAGATAAGCAAAATGTATATGTTATGTTAAAAACAATTGCCGCAAAAAGAACCAAAGGATTTGTTGCTGCACTGATCGGGGGTGGTCTTTTAATTCTCTCTCTCTCTCTCTTACTTGAGCAGGTTGTATTTTCAGCAACAGTAAGTCTTACGGCAACCGTAGGGACAAGCATTACCTGTACGTTAAGTACGTCCACAACCGCCTTTGGAACGCTCACCACGGGTGCTGTTACTACGGCAGTTCCAAATGTTACGAGCACAGTCACGACTAATGACGGTCTTGGCTTCACGCTCAATATCAGCGACACTGGCCTCGCTACATCCTCGCCCGCCTATACAATTGCTTCCACCACTGGTGTACTTGCAGCTGGCACTGAAGGATGGGGCATTCAAGCAACCACCACGACTGGAGGAAGCGGTGGAACGGTGACGCTTCTTGCCAAATATAACGTGAGTGGCAATACGGTTGGGAGCGTTGGCGCATCTGCGGTACTCGCATCCTCAACGGTCGCGGTCACCAGCCGCAATATACTGGTGTCGCACTTGGCGGCAATCAGCGCTTCTACGCAAGCTGGCTCATATTCGGATACCATAACCTATAGTTGCACAGGAAATTAGATGTTTCCTCGCAACGACATGCGATGAAACGAACCTCCACTTTCACGCTTTGTTCGATCATCGGAGGGGTACTTATAGTACCCTTGCTTTTACCGCTCCTCGCGCAGGCGGTTACGGTAGGCCCCGTTCACCTGGAACTTTCTGCCAATCCCGGCGAAACAGTCCAGGGACAAATGTTTCTTCAAAATGAAGATGCAAAAGTGCAAACATTCTATCCTTCGCTTGAGGTATTTACCGAAGTAGGAGGAGTAAAAGTATTTCTCAAGGACACGGCCGGTGATTTGCCGACATGGATAGAAATTACTCCGTCATCCACAATTCCGAGCGGACAAAGCAAGATCATTCCATTCACGATACGCGTTCCGCGGGGTGCTTCTCCGGGCGGCCACTATGCGGTTATTTGGTGGAGTACTGCGCCGCCGGCGAACGATTCCGGCAACTCAGTGGCGATAGCGACAAAAGCCGGCGTGCTCCTTTACCTGCGCGTTGCCGGAGATATACGCGAAGAGGCATCCGTTGCGGATTTTTCTGCGAAAAACACATTCATTTTTTCTTTGCCGTTTTCAGCGAGAATAAGTTTCCACAATTCGGGCAATGTGTATGTAACGCCCGCAGGAACGGTAAGCCTTGCGAACATACTCGGCGGCGTTCAAGCGTCGGTTCCACTCAATCCATATGATCGTGTCGTATTGCCCAACACGGATTATGCTTTTGATATTGCTTTGAATCCCTCGGGCATCGCTTTCGGGCCTTATAAAGTAAAACTGGATGTCATCTATGGAGCAAAACAAACGCACATCATAAAAAGTTTTTGGGTGTTTATTCTTCCCACATGGCTTTTGATATTCATCGCCGTGCTTATCCTGTTGGTTTTTCTCATCCCCAAGGCGATCAAGCGGTACAATGCGTGGATAGTGAAAAAGGCAACCGGAAAATAAATGGCTTTCATGTATTGGGAGTATGATTGTGAAACATGAGATATTACAAACAATGCGCCAATGGAAACGACATGCGATACGAGCCGTTTTTTGTAGCCTACTTTTGACTTTTTATGTCGTAGTTCCCGCGAGAACGGTTTTTGCGCAGGTCAACGTAACGGCGAAGGCGTCAACTACCGTTGTCTGTGGCGATGGCACAAAGAACGGAGGCGAACAGTGCGATGGATCCGATCTTGGCGGGGCGACTTGTGCAAGTCGCGGGTTTTACGGAGGTGCGTTAAGTTGCAACGCCAACTGTTCTTTTAATACTTCTCAATGCACTTCTGCTCCGCCTCCGCCGCCTTCGGGGGGCGGTGGAGGCGGAGGTGGTGGCGGAGGATATTATGTAGCCCCGCAAACCGCAGTAAGTTTTAGCGGAAGGGCGTATCCAAAAAGTTCCGTTACCATTCTTAAAGATGCTCAAATAGTTGCGACTACGATTGCTGACGCCAATGCCAATTTTTCTACGACAATTAGCGGTCTTTCAGGCGGCAATTATATTTTCGCTGTTTATAGCGAAGATTCAAAAGGCGTTAGGTCGTCTCTTTTAACTTTTCCTGTGAGCGTAACGAGCGGCGCCACCACTAATATTGGCGGCATTTTTATTGCGCCAACCATTGCTGTTGATAAGAGCGAGGCGAAGCGCGGAGATAACATTGCGATTTTTGGGCAGAGTTTTCCAAATAGTGAAATTATAATATCCGTGAACTCGGATAAAGAGTTTTTTAATAAAATCAATGCGGATATTAATGGAGCGTACCTCTACAATTTTGATACGGCTCAACTTGACATTGGTCAGCATTTTACAAAATCCAAATCAGCCCACGACGGCGCAATTAGCTCTTTTAGTAAAGTGATTAGTTTTGCGGTTGGCACTAAAAATATTTTAGTCGGGCCGCCGGCAAAATGTCCGCCTAAAGCCGACCTGAACGGCGACTGTCGCGTGAATCTCGTTGATTTTTCTATTGCCGCATATTGGTATAAGCGAGCCAATCCGCCCGCCTCGGTTGACATCAATGGCGACGGCAAAGTTAACCTTATAGATTTTAGTATCATGGCATTTTATTGGACAGGATAAAAATATGGCTCAAATTCAAAAATTAAAATTTCTTATTTTACTTTCTGCCTTCTTCTTTCTGTTTTCTGGATATTTTGCCATCGCCGCTGAAATTTCTTTGAGTGCGAAAACCCAGGAAGTGGCAGTTGGTAAGCAATTTCGGGTGGATATGATATTGAATACCAGCAATGAAGAAATCAATGCCGTTGAAGGGAGAATAATATTCCCAAGCGATATTCTGGAATTAAAAGAAATCAGAACCGCCAATTCTATCGTTAATTTTTGGGTTGAAAAGCCGAGAAGCAATTCCGATGGCCAGATTATTTTTTCTGGGATCACACCGGGGGGCTATCAAGGAGAAAAAGGATTATTGTTTTCTTTGATATTTTTGCCGAAAAAGGAAGGCAGAGGCGTTGTTGATATTCAAGAAGCAAAAACTTTGCTTAATAACGGCAAGGGCACCGAGGCCCCGCTTTCAATTTCTCCTTACCAATTCACTATCTCTCCAGTAGTGAGCACGGCTCCATCAGTTCCTCCAATCATAGACAAAGAACCGCCCGAATCATTTATACCAGAGATCGCGCAGAATCCTGCTACATTCAACGGAAAATGGTTTTTGGCATTTGCCACCCAAGACAAGGGGTCGGATATTGATCATTACGAGGTAAAAGAATCGCGGCAAAAGATTTTTGGAATATTTGCAAAATGGGTTACGGCGGAAAGCCCGTATATTTTGCAAGATCAAGAATTACGGAGTTATATTTTTGTGAAAGCCATTGATAAAGCCGGCAACGAAAGAATAGCGAAAATCAACCCGCAAAATCCGCTTGGCTGGTACGAGGATTATGAGAATTGGATTATAATTATATTAGGACTCGTCATTGTTTACGCAATTAAAAAATTTTTATGGAGGAGATATTTAAAAAAGTAAAGGGTTTATTAATCAGCGGCGCGTTGCTGTTTATTATTTTTGGTATTCTGCCTGCAACTGCTCAAGCAACGACTCTATATTTTTCTCCTTCTTCTGGATCACACGCAGTCGGCACTACATTTACGGCGAGCGTTAATGTTTCAAGCGCGGATCAAGCAATGAATGGGGCTTCCGGCGTTATGTCTTTCCCTAGCGATAAATTAGCGGTGGAATCTCTTTCAAAAAGCGGCTCAATTTTTAGCTTGTGGGTTCAAGAACCGTCATTTTCTAATTCCGCTGGAACAATAGATTTTGAAGGCGTTGTTTTGAACCCAGGTTTTACTGGCGCAAATGGCAAAGCCATAACTATTACTTTTAGAACTAAAGCAGCTGGCAACGCGCCCCTGGCTTTTTCTTCCGGTTCCGTGCTTGCAAACGATGGCAAAGGAACGAACATCTTGACTGGCATGCAAGGCGCGAACTTCACGCTAACCCCGCCTGTCCCAACGTCTGCGATCGGCACTGTTACGACAAAGAGCAGCACTCCCACGGAGCTTGCAGTATCTTCAAATCCCAGGATCGTCGATGATCAGTGGTATAACCTGAATACCATCACGTTTATATGGCAACTCCCCGCAAACGCCGATGGCGTCGAATATGCCATCTCCAGTGATCCGGCGCACGCGCTGCCCGACGTATCGCAAGGACTTACCAGCAGTGCCACTTATGACACGACGACGATGGCCGACGGCATATGGTACTTCTCCGTGAATGTTGAGGGCGGCGGCGTATGGTCAAAACCCACAGTCCGCATCCTGCGGTTGGATCGCACCCCTCCGGATCCTTTTATCATCGTGGAAAAAAACGTGGGTGTGCCAGCGACTCCTGCATTCCAATGGGCGGCAACAGATAGAACTTCGGGCATTGCGTATTATCGGGCGAGGATAGGAGGCGGAGACTGGTTTGATCCGAACACCATTGCACAGGGATCGCTCTACATATTGCCACCTCAGTCGTCTACCAACTTGCGAACGTTTACGGTACGCGCCTATGACAACGCCGGCAATTTCACTGACGCCTCCATTGATTTCAAGATCGTAGCGACTTGCGCAAGCACCGATGTGCGATGCGTGTTGGGACCCTTCTTCACGCAATGGCTATGGCTCTTCGTCCTCATTCTCATCGCCATCATGGCCTTGGCGTATTGGTTCTTATACCGCGTGTTCTCTTGGAAGCGGATTTTACGTGCCGAACTCGACCATTTCAAAAAGGAACTTCAGGGTAATCTAAAGAGGCTGGAGGAGCTGGTAGACTCGTCACCGGAAAAAGGAGGCAAGATCGATCTGCGCCCCGCGCATCTTGCGAGCGAAGAACGGTTTATCAAAAAGGAGGTGGAACAGATCAAGGAGGAAACGGAAAAGGAAATAGAGAAGATAAAGAAAATTGCCGGAGACAAATAATGTTTCTGCCACGAACAAAGCAGAACTATTTGTTCTCGATCATCTTTTGAACCATCCCGATCTCGATTTCCAATTTCCTAAAAAGCTCATCATAAATTTCCTCATTTTTGAATTCTATTTTTTGTCCGGCCTTATCTACGTCGAGGAAAAGGCGGCGCTTTTTATCGCCGAAGTCATAAAGCACGAGCACGGTGAACGAGTCGTCGATCCGTTCGTTGTACCAGATCAAACATTCCTCTCCGCGCCATATATGTGCGTTCTTACGTGCCTTTTCAAAAGGATCAATTTTTATCACGAGGTTCATTCAGCCATACGCGTTTAAATTAATCAAAGCGGACAAGCTGTGGGTAAATAAAAAATAAAGAAACGATAAATAAAGGATAAAGACATCGTCTGGCAATTCTTGACGCGAAGGGCGTCGCGTGTAATAATGACCATACAACTCAATCGTTCCGTTGCCCGAAAGGGTCAATCTCCGCAGTCGTGGGGTTGAGGCAAACAACGTTACGTGCTATGCTATAAATGTCAAAAATAATTCGCAAGAATTAATTTTGGCGCCGCCAGCTGGCGGATACGCCCATACTCGCAAGAGTATGGAACGGCACGAACCCGTCGATTTGCCTCGGCGGGTTTTGTGTTTATTTTATGAAGTTCGACGAGGCAATACAAAAATTCACCAATTGGCGAAAATTCAAAGTCAAAGGAGGCACCGTAAGGGGCTATGATTTGACGCTGAAAAATTTCTGCCTATTTCTTCGAAATCCGGAAATTGAAACTATCACGATCGCCGACGTGATGGATTATTTGAACGGCATGCAAGAACTCGGCTGGGATCACAACAGCTTTGTTGGGAA
>Ga0209515_10008210_pt1 | contig 12254 bp, 14 predicted proteins | sample Subgroupgradi54m_FD_187454 | JGI IMG/M metagenome (GOLD analysis project Ga0209515, IMG submission 187454) | Subsurface groundwater microbial communities from S. Glens Falls, New York, USA - GMW60B uncontaminated upgradient, 5.4 m (SPAdes)... ... | reverse complement strand
GTATGCTGATTTTGCTCCAATACCGCCGACACCGAGCATTTCGAACATGCCGCCAGGTAAACCTTTTTTAATTTCTTCGAAATGCTTGACGTGTCCGGTTTTGAATAATTCATCAAGATAAGTTTGAATACTTTTGCCTAAACCCGGGACAGAATCCAGCTTTCCTTCTTCCCAAAGGTCTTGAAGCTGGCTTGTTGCGTGTTCAACATTATCTGCCGCTTTTTGGTATGCAGTAATCTTGAAAAAATCGCCGCCTTTGGCACTATATGCAGCAGCAATTTCCTTGAATAGTTTCGATATTTCCTGGTTTGAGATAAATTTCATTAAACTATTATATAATTTTAATTGACACTTAGTCAGGCTCAGTGTAAACTTTGTAGGCAATAGTGAGGCTAACGCTTCCCTGCTTGCCCTGTAAATTTTTTGGGATCGTAGCTCAGTCCGGTTAGAGCGCTTCCCTGTCACGGAAGAGGTCGGGGGTTCGAGTCCCCTCGGTCCCGCTCAAAAAAACTTACAGGTTCACAGAAAAATCCTGCATATTGATTTAATTTCGAAAATATTTAAAAATAGGTAATCGTAAATCTCCTGCCCTAAACTTCTGCTTAGATAGGAGGTCTTAATGCCCAAAAAAAGAAAAAGGTCGCAAGTTAAAGTTCAGAAAAAAAGTTTTTTACAAAGTAGTGTTCTGGGATACAAAGTTCAACAATCATGGGCGAGTCTTTTCATCGGTGCAATTGTAGTTGTGATTCTGGGCCTGTTGGTTGCCAGCTTTTTGACAAAAAATACTGGCCAGGTAGACGATAATGCAGATAAAACACAACAAACAACAAATACGGTTGAATCAATAGCAAAGCAAGGCGGTAAGTACAAAGTAGTCGAAGGTGATTCTCTTTCTGCAATTTCCATGAAATACTACAATACTTTTGATTATTGGCCAGCTCTTGCCAAGGTTAACAAGATTGCGAACGCAAATTTAATCAGTACAGATATGGAGCTAGACGTACCTTCCAAGGTAGATGCAGAAAAAATGAATACCCAAATGACTGTTACTTCTTATGAGGTAAAATCGCAAGATACGCTTTTTGCAATTTCTGAAATGGTTTACGGCGATGGATCGCAATGGCACAGAATTGCTATTGCCAACAAAGTTGGTTATTTACCTAATGGTAACCCATTAATTTTTGCAGGAAATAAGCTAACGATACCCCGCTAAGCATGAACAAAGGTGGTAAACTGAAACCGCAAATATGCGGTGGTAGTTCAGTGGTAGAACGTCTGCTTCCCAAGCAGAAGGTCGCCGGTCCGATCCCGGTCCACCGCTCAAATTACTCAAAAATATTAAAGTTTGTTTGAATACATTCCCACAAAAAGATAAAATTGATCCTGGAGTGCCGAAGTAGCTCAGTGGTAGAGCAACTGTTTCGTAAACAGTAGGTCGTGAGTTCAATTCTCACCTTCGGCTCAAAAGTGGTATTCTATATAACAAAATGAGGCGCACATCAAGACTAGAAAGACTTGCAAGACGCGAAGAAAAAGCTGTTATTCGCCGTGTTGTTGTTTTGTCTTTAATCAGTTTGGTTTTAATTACTCTTATTTTTACTCTTGGCACATCGGCGCTGGGTAAATTTTCCGATATTATTTTTGCAGTTTTTCAAAATAAAAAGGATAGCCAGACGAGCAATAAAGCCGCACCTCCAGCTCCGCGAATTAATACTTTTGCCCAGGCAACAAATAGCGCCAGATTTAAGATCGACGGATTTTCTGAGGGAAAAACAGTTCAAATATATTTAAATGGCAATAAAACCGGCGAAGCAGATGTCGTAGACGGTGCATTTAAATTCGAAGATATCAATTTAAAAAGCGGCGAAAATACGCTTGCTGCCAAAGCAGTGGGTGATAATGGCAGCGAGAGTGATCTCTCGCCTGCGTCTAAAATTGTATTCAGTATCAAGGAGCCAAAATTAGAAGTTGATTCGCCTAAGGATGGGGATTCATTTTCCGGCAACAATAGAATTAAAGTTACCGGCCAGGCAGATGCAACTTCTCAAGTTTACGCAAATGGATTTTTGGCAAACATCAATGCTGATGGCCATTTTGAGGTTTTTGTACCATTGGTTGAGAATGATAATAATATAGAAGTTAAAGCAATAGATGATGCCGGCAATACTAAAATTGTGACCAGAAAAGTAAGCTTCCACAAGTAGATATTAGATTATAGGTTCTTGCTTCTTAATTCTTGACTCTTAACTCGATACACTACGCGACCCAGTATCCACTAATAAATAAGGTTGCCAGGATTATTTGCACAATTAATGAAAGAGAGAAGATAAGCGTACTTAGCTTGATATTATCTTTAAAAACCTTTCCGAGAATAATAAAACTGCCTATAGATGCCAAAATGTACCTTGGCATACTCACTAGAGTACCTGTTGATATACCGGCTAAAATTACTAAGACTGAAAAAATCCACATGGACGAGGGTATTTTGCCCCTGCCCAAAAAAAGCACTGTTAAAAAGAAAATAGTGAGTGTGAAATCAAAGTAAAAGTTTAATGATTGTGGATAAGTGAATATTGACCAGATGTAGGAAATTAGAGTCGAGATCGGATCTGTCAGTCCCCTTGCCCAAAAGCGCTCGCTGGTTAAATATATAATCGATGATTGCCCATTTAAGGCTAAATAGATTGAATAAGCAATGAGAGGTAAGGGTGAAATTAAAATAAAGATGATATTTCGATCTAACTTTTTGACATTAAAGTTCAGTTGTGTGAAATACGTGTAAATGATCGAGATAAAGAGAAAAATTCCAACTATTCTTGTTAGCGCGGCAAAAGAGCAAAAGATAGCTGCAAATAAGTAATTTTTCTTGTATAAAAAGTAAAAACACAAACCAGTGAGCATTAAAAATAGCGATTCTGAATAAAATGCAACTGTGAAAAAACTTGTTGGGAATAGCATGAAGGCAGCAATTGTGAAAAAGGCAATTTTTTGATTATATTTGGATTCGATGAGTCTAAAAAAAATTAGAAGAAAGATTAAAAGGCAAATACTGGAAATGACAAGTCCGGACAAAAGAACATTACCCATTAGATAATTTAAGCTTTTGACTAAGAACGGATATAGGGGTAAAAAAGCATAATCTGTGAAAAAATGATAGCCATTTTGTGCAATTGTTAAAAAATGTCCACCATCCCACTGCGCCCAAGATTTCCAATAATTGAAACTCTTACCCGGACCGATTGCTCCAATTGCATTATTTGCAATTTTTGGAAAAATTAAGCTTCCCAAATAAGTAGTTATCAATAAACCAATTCTCCAAAAAAGGAAAAGTTTAATTATCATTTGCTAAATTTAGACCAAGCATAAACCAGAGGATGAGCATAATTTGCGGAAAGAAAAATGAATTTACAAATTGAGTATGAACAAGTAAACCTAAAAAGGAAGAGAGTGATGCTAAATGAAGATAATTTAAACTAATGTCTTGAAGGTATATTTTAAAAATTGAAAAAAGGAGTCCAAAAAAGAAAACCAGACCGAAAATTCCGCAAGTTGCCGCAACTAGCAGAAAGCTTGAGTCAGCCCCTCCGCCGGAGTGACCACCCAGTGGATCATCTGGACTGAACAGCCCATATTGCGCCTGGGCGTAGCGATAAGTATTGAAACCAACACCAAACAACAGATTATCCTGAAAAATAGTTTTAGCGTTCTTCCAGCTTTCGACTCGGGCCTGGGCTGTTTCATCTAAAGTTAAGGCGCCTATTATTCTTTGGCGGACGCGGCTAATTTGGGAGAAAATGATCATAAAGATAATAATTGCCGTAAAAAATAATTTAGGGGATTTAAACATTCCAAGAGTTGCGATTATCATTATTAGATTTAAATAGGAACTGCGCGAATAGGTAAGAATTATGCCGATTATTGCAAAAGCTGATAAAAATAAATAAACTCTGCCAAAACCAAAAAGAAACATCGCCAGGGTGATTGCAAGCATCATTGAAACTAGAGCTCCGGAAAAGTTTGGGTCGAGAAAAGTTGAGACAATGCGCATTTGATGAGGATCCCAGCCATATGAAGCAAGGAATGTGAGATCCGGAAAAACGATCAGCTGGATTATGCCAAGGATGAGATAAACGACGACTGTCAGAATGATTAATTTAATCCAGCTTCGAATTTCCGATTTTTTGATAATATTTGCAGCAATAATCGCTTGCGAAAAATATAATATGAACCTAACGAGAAAAAGCGAAGATGCAAGAACTTCAGATGAGGAGAACTTGTTCAGGGCAAGAATCGTCGATAAGCCAGCACTCAGAGTAAACAAGCTTGCCGGAATAAATATTCTTGGGTGTAGCTTTAGTTTTTTTTTGACTGTAAGGAAGTAAAGAAAAAATACTGCGTTGGTTAAAAACACGAATATATCCGTCAATGTAAGCGCGCCAGATAGGGATAAAAGCGGAAGCCTAATAAGCTGACCCGGGATAATGCTTAAAATTGAAGCTATAAGTAAGAACTTTACAGCTTGCATAGATTTTTGGAATGTAAATTAACCACTGTACGAATGTGGCAATTTTAACATAAAATTATAGTATGGGCGTTCGTGACACAGTTTTTTCTACTTTCCGAGAAATTATCCAGACTGCCGTAATTTCTTTGGGAATTTTTTTCTTTGTTTACATATTTTTAATTCAGCCTCATAGAGTAAAAGGTGAATCTATGTTTCCCAATTTTGCAGACGGTGAACTCCTTTTAACAGAAAAGGTTAGTTACCGCTTTGGGCAACCAAAGCGTGGGGATGTTATTGTTTTTCAGGCACCAGGACGCGATGTTGATTTTATAAAAAGGGTGATCGGATTACCCGGAGAAACAGTGCAGATTGCAAATGAGAATATTTTTATTAACGGTCAAAAAGTTACTGAAGATTATACAAATGTAAAAACAGATGGCGAAGTCAATAGAGCACTAGGAAAAGACGAATATTTTGTGATGGGAGACAACCGTGGTGCGTCTTTGGATTCCAGAGCAATAGGACCTATCAAGAAAAATACAATCCGCGGCAAAGCCTGGTTAGTTTACTGGCCGGTTATAAAATCGAAAATATCAAGAGGAATTAGATTGATTTCAGGAATTAATTACGGCATCCCGAATGCGCCTAATAACTGAAGAAGTGGTGTCTGTATTGCCGCGAACTGTTATTGTTAACTTGGCTTCGATTCTGGATTGACTAATTTTGGCTTTTACTTTGGCGTCGTCTGTGTTTAATTTGGCAACTAATTCTTCTTCAAATTTGTCTAGTTCTTCATTTTGAAGGCGAAGAACCGGTTTTTGTTGTTTTGGCTGAATGTTTTCGCGACTTTTCATTTTTCGGGCCAACTCTTCCGCACCGCGTACGGAAAGGTTTTTACCTAAAATTTCTTTGTAAGCTTCCAATATTAAGTGCGGATCTTCAAGCGAAGCTAATGCGCGGACGTGGCCTTCTGAAGTTGCGCCGGATGCTAAAGCGTCTTTTAGAACGTCTGGAACTGTTAAAAGTCTGAGAGTATTGGAAACATAAGAGGCACTTTTGCCGACCTTAATGGCGATTTCGCCGGTTGAAAGATTAAATTCGTCAAGTAAGCGCTTGAAAGCCTGAGCCCGCTCCAGAGCGTTTAAGTCTACACGCTGGACGTTTTCTATAATAGCCATTTCCAGCATGCCTTGTGGCGTAGTTTCTTTGATTATGACCGGAACTTTGGAAAGACCGGCAATTTTAGCAGATCTCCATCTGCGCTCACCTGCTATTATTTGGTAACCTGCCGGAGTTTTGGCAACAACTAACGGCTCAAGGACTCCGTGTTCGCGGATAGAATCGACCATTTCGACAATTGAGTCTGGGGTGATTAGACCACGGGGTTGCAGCGGGTTAGGCTGCAGCATGTCTATGTCGATTTCGTAAATTTGATTATCTTCCACTTTTAAAGCAGGTCTACTAACTTTTTACCTAATTTTTGACGAAAATTGACTGTTCCGGATTTGGTCGCGAAGATTGTGTGGTCACGGCCGAGCATAGTGCCAATGCCAGGATAAAATTTCGTACCTCTTTGGCGAATAATAATACTGCCAGGTTTGGCAATTTGGCCACCGGCGAGTTTTACGCCAAGTCTTTTGCCTGCTGAATCTCTGTTTTTAGCTGTCGCTCCGCCACCTTTTTTATGCGCCATGATTGTTTATTTCCTTTTCTGCGATTCTACCTTGATTTTCACGAAGTGTCAATGGATCGGTAAGTTATGGATTGATACTGTCACCGAGAATTTCTTCTTGAAGGAGACCATTGAAGTCGAAAAGATGGATTGGCCTCTGCGAATCTATTAATATCTTCTTTACTTAATATTTGAAACATATCCATACGCGTTCTAGTGCCTGGCATTGCTAATCGCTTCAGATTGTCAGAATCTATAACCAATAGTCCGTTACTGAATTTATCCTGTTCTTCTTTTTTTACCTGGGTGAATCTTTTTGTTATTCGGCCATCAGTCCACACAATTTGATCCGGATGAACCTGCGTCCGAGTTCTTACACCCCTCAATATGCCCCAACGTGAGACTCCATTTGCTAAAGATTCTCTGATACTGTCTACTCTTTCAATTGTCATGCTTAGCTCTCGATTTTTTCGATCGTGACTTTGGATTTTTGGTGACGATGGCCGTTGGTTCGAAGATAACGTGATTTTGATTTGAATTTTACAACACGAATTTTTTTATCTTTAAAGTTTTCGACCAGTTTTGCAATAACTTTAGCCTTGTCAATATTTGGTTTCCCAATCTTTAGGCTTTTCTCGTCCTTGATCAAAAGAACCTGATCGAAGGTGACTGATTTGCCGTCTTCGATGCCGAGTTTTTCGACGTCTAAGGTTTGGCCTACTTCGACTTTATATTGTTTTCCACCGGTTCTGATAACTGCCCATGTGTTCATAGTCGGGAAATTATACCTAAAAGTAGGAAAATCAACAAGTCAGACTTAAGGCAGCTTATTTTTATTTATAGAAAAAATCAAGCCTAATAGGAAAAGCACACTGATTAAAGAGGATCCACCTGCCGAAACTAATGGAAATGTGATACCGGTAACAGGAAGAAGGCCTAAATTCATGCCTACATTGACTGTTAGCTGAATTATTAAAAACGATACTATTCCGACGATAATCAGTTGTCCGAAGCGCTCAGAACTTTTAGCAAAGTTTAGAATTCTGGTCAGCATCCAAATAAAAATGGCAAGAACTAAACCTGCACCCAAAAAGCCTAGTTGTTCGGCAATAGAGGCATAAATAAAATCACTTTCTGCCTCAGGCAAAAAGTTTAATTGTGATTGACTGCCTCGACCTAAACCTCGTCCAAATAATTTTCCGGAACCAATCGTGACTTTGGATTGGATGACGTGATAACCGGTCCCTAAGGGATCAGCGCTTGGATTTATAAAGCTGGTAATTCTTTGTTTTTGATATGGCGCCAGTAATTCATAGAAAATAACAATTAAAATTGCGCCAGCAACGATCAGAATGAGGATGTGCTTTGGCCGAAGGCCGCAAAGAACTGAGACACCAAACCAGATAGCAATAAAACTTAGCGCATTGCCGATATCCGGTTCGATTAAAACCAAGAGGGCAAACGGCGCAACAATTAGGAAAGACCTGAATAAGTTTTTTAATGTCGTGGCTTCTTTATGCATATAAAAATTGGCCAGCATTAAAATACTTGCAACTTTGGCAAGTTCCGATGGCTGAAACCTAAAAAAACCAAGATCTATCCAGCGGATTGATCCACGGACGGGGCTTCCGAAGAAAAAAACTATGATTAGAAAAATGAGCGACGCAACGTATAGAACAATTGATGATTTTTGGAAATAACGATAATCAATTTGAGAAACCAATAAAAGGATAACTGCGCCAATGATCCAGGAAATTGACTGATTTATAAAAAGCGGACGGTTAATGGAATAAATGACTAAAAGAGAAATTGCGCCAAGCGCCGCGATTTGTGCAGTAAAGAGCCAGTCCCAACTTTTTCTCATAAAGATCTAACAATTTCAAGAGTAGCCGATTTAATTAGTTTGGCAGTTAGCGTTTGTTTTTTAATTTCTGCTTCATATTTTGCCGGCCAATTCGGCAGTTTTACAGTCACAGTTTCCGAAAGTTCACAGCCGGCTTCTTTTCTGGCACCTTGAATTTGGCGGATAATTTCGCGTGCTTCCCCCTCTGCTATTAGATCCGGATTTAATTTTGTATCCAGATTTGGTTTTATATCTTTTTTGTAGGTTACTTTTTTAACGTTAATTTCTGCAGTAATTAATTTTTCTAAATCATCGGTTAGCTGATTTTCTCCGTATGTAAATTCAGCAAGCGGCTGGCGTACTTTTATACCTTTATCTTTGCGAATAGAGTGCGCAGTTTCTACTAATTGCCTGACAATTTTCATGTCGTCTATAAGTTTTTTGTCCAGTAGACTTTTGTCACCCAACGGATAATTTGAAAGATGAACCGAATCGTCTCCGGTCATGCTTTTGTAAATCTCTTCCGAGACAAACGGCATAAAAGGCGCGGACAGTTTTGAAATCGTGACCAAAACACCGTAAAAAGTAGAAAGGAAAATGTTCTGGTCTACAGAGCCTGCGTTTGGACCAACACGGTCTCTGGATCTGCGTATGTACCATGTTGAAAGATCGTTGACTGTAAATTCTTCTATTGCGCGCGATGCAGTTTGGGCGTCGTACTTTTGTAAACTCGCGTTGACGGTTAAAACTAAATCTGTAAGACTTGCCAAAATCCACTTATCTAATATTGTTAATTTTTTAGTGATATCTGCAGGTGTTTTTTCGCAAACCCATTGGGCAAGATTTGCATAATCTGTAAAGAATTTATAAGAATTCCAGAGAATTAAATAAAAACGACGACGAACTTCGTCCGCTTTGTGATAGCCAAAAAGCAGGTTGGCTGCAGGATTTTGGGTCGCGTACATCCAGCGGATAATATCGACACCAATTTTATCTGCGGCTTCATTGAATTCAATGGCATTGTCAGTACTTTTGTGCATCTCTTGGCCTTTTTCGTCCAGCAGAGTTGCAAAACCAAGAATCGTTTTTGTAGGGTTTGTGTTTTTTAGGACAGTTGACATGGCAATTAAAGAATAAAACCAGTTTTTAAACTGGCCGGGAAAAGATTCAGTAATAAAATCTGCAGGAAACCAGTCTTCGGGTAATGTAGAAAACGACACAATGCCGGCGTCTAACCAGGGACTGCCGACATCCGGAATGCGTGAGGTGACTGAGTGGCATTTGGGGCATTTAATTTTAACGTTGTCGATCCAAGGACGGTGCGGAGAGTTGCCCTCAAATTTGTCCCAGCCTTCAACTGCTTTTTCTTTTAATTCTGCATTCGATCCGATAACTTCAAAATTTCCACACTTTGAGCATTCCCAAATCGGCAGGGCTAAACCCCAATAGCGTTTTTTGGAAATGAGCCAATCGTGCATATTTTTAAGCCAGTCGAGTTCACGATCTAGTCCGAATTTGGGCAGCCACTTAATCTCTTTGGTAACCTCCATCATCTGCTGTCTTAATGTTTTTTCTGACTTCTGACTTTTGACTTTTGACTTACGATCCATTGCAATGTACCATTCGTCGACAACTCGCCATACAAGTTCGGTTTTACAGCGCCAGCAGGTGGGGTATCTGTGTGTATAGTCTTCAATCTTGAAAATAACATTTTTTTCTTCCAACTTTTTGAAGATTAAATCCGGATTTTTCTTGGCATTTTGGCCGGATAAATCACCAAAGCCTTCAATATAGACGGCGGATTCATCTATTGATTCGACTACCGCTAATTTTTCCTCTTTTGCCAGTTTAAAATCTTCTTCACCTGCGCCGGGGGCGATATGAACCAGACCGGTTCCCTCTTCTTCGATTACTAAATCTTTTGCCGCGATTACTCTATGTTCAACATTTTTTAAAGCCGGCAGATCGTCGAAATTTCCAAGATATTTAATGCCTACTAGATGTTTGCCTTTGAAAGTTTTTTGCGGTTTTTCAGTTATGCCGGCGCCTTTTGCAAGTTTTAAAGCAATAATTATTTTTTGGCCGTTTATTTCCCATATGCCGTAGTTAAAATCAGGGTTAACAGCAATTGCAACGTTTGAAGGAAGTGTCCAAGGTGTTGTCGTCCAAACTAGCAAAAACTCCTCCTGGTCTCTGGCTACTGGTCCCTGATCTACCTGATATTTAACAAATACCGCCTTATGGGTAATTTCTAAGTATTGTTCGGTTAAAATTTCGTGCTGAGAAATGGCAGTTCCACAGCGAGGACACCAAGGAACCGTATCGTGACCTTTATACAAATAGCCTTTTTGGTTGCAGACTTTTAAAAAATTCCAAATGGCGTAATTATTGGTGTCAGATGAAGTGTGATATGAATTTTCCCAATCCATAAAATAGGCTAGACGTTTGCTTTGTTGAGTTTGAATATCCGAATATTTCTTAACGCGCTCTTTGCAAAGATTTACAAATTTGTCGATGCCAAATTTTTCTATGTCTTTCTTGTTTTTAAAACCAAGTTCTTTTTCTACCTCTACCTCTACCCATAAACCCTGCTCGTCAAAACCGTTTTGAAATCTGCCGGCAAAGCCTAACATGCAATAAAAGCGCTGCCAGAGATCTTTATAAGTTCTGCCCCATGCGTGGTGAACTCCCATTGGGTTATTGGCAGTAATTGGACCGTCTAGAAAAGAAAACTTTTGGTCTGATTTATCGTTTTTTTTCAGATATTTTTCGACGATTTTTTCTTTTTGCCAAAATTCTAGGATCTCATGCTCCATTTTTATAAAATCCTGCTTCGGATCAACGGGTTTAAAGTTAGTTTTTGCCATATGGCTAATTATGGCAGATGCTAGAGTTAGGTTCAAGAGAATTTCTGATGAATAATTTAATGATATAATCTTGCTTTATGGAAATTGAAGAATTTGAAGATTTGGTTTCTTCCGCGCTTTTGGGCCTACCCAAAGAATTCAAAGAAAAGTTGGAAAACGTAGATATTGTGGTGGAAGAATGGCCAAATTTGGAAATTGCGCAGGGTAGACTGCTTCTGGGTTTGTATCAGGGACTTCCGCAAACACAAAGAGGTAAATTTCGGCAATTGTTAGGAGACAAGATCACAATTTATAAAGGAACAATAGAGTGGATTTCCAGAGGAGATGTCGAGAGCATAAAAAGGCTAGTTGTAGATACTGTTGAGCACGAAATTGCTCACCATTTTGGGATAAGTGATACCAGATTAGACGAGCTAAAGCGGGTCAGCTAGGTTTTATGTCTATCTAGAAAATTCTGTACCTGATTTTGTGCCCGCTCGTGATATTTATTTGCAAATTTGTTAGCTTTATCATCTGATAGACCGACACTGATAAGAGATCTAGAGACAGTGGCAGTTAAAGAGCTGGGAAATTTCTGACACTCCATTTTTAATCTTTGCATTAAGTTAATAGCAAGGATTCTATCGAGACTATTTTGAGGCAAAGATTCCTGCAGATTGTTTAATTGTTCGCTAAGATTCTCACATGACATGACGTATATTGTATCTTGAATGCCTTTGGGTGTAAAAATATAGATGTATTAAATACGAGGGGAGGTGATTTTGTATGAGTTTTAATATAAATTTAGTTGCTGTTTTAGTTGCTGCAATTGTCAACATGTTCTTAGGTTATGTTTGGTATGGTCCATTATTTGGAAAAATGTGGATGAAGCTGACAGGACGAACTAAGGAGTCAATGGAGAAGGAGAAAAAAAAGATGCCAAAGGTGATGGGTTCCATGTTTGTCGGTGCTCTTGTTATGGCACTAGTTTTAGCATTATTTATTAATCTAACCGGTGCAATTGACGTTATGATGGGAATTAAAATTGGTGGTTTGGCCTGGCTTGGGTTTGTGGCCACAACAATGCTGCAGGATGTTTTGTATGAAAAAAAGAATATGCAGCTTGCCGCAATAAACTTGGGTTATAATCTTGCTGCACTAGCCATAAACGGAGCGCTATTTGCTGCATGGCGCTAATTTATTTCTTGGCCTTAACTTGGACGAATTGAAAGTAATTTCCGTCGACATCTTGGAAAGTGGCGATTAAGCCATAACCTTCAATGTGGTATGTGTCTGCAATTACTCTTGCTTTTGCTTTTTTAAGCCTTGCAACTTCTTTTTCGATATCGTCAACTTCGAAATTGAGCATGTATCTTGCTGGGTCTTTGG
>Ga0209515_10008209_pt1 | contig 12254 bp, 7 predicted proteins | sample Subgroupgradi54m_FD_187454 | JGI IMG/M metagenome (GOLD analysis project Ga0209515, IMG submission 187454) | Subsurface groundwater microbial communities from S. Glens Falls, New York, USA - GMW60B uncontaminated upgradient, 5.4 m (SPAdes)... ... | reverse complement strand
ATTGGCTGAACAAATAAAAAAAGAGCTTAGCGAACAGAACAAATTAAAAGAGGCTGAAATTGCAAAGCAGCGAAGTGACCTAGAAGATCAGAGAAATAAGTTTGAGGAGAGTAAAAGAAATGCTCATCGCAAGCGCTGAAGTCGTGGTGGGCGACATTGTGATATTGAAACCCGGCGACAAAGTTCCCGTTGACGGTGAAGTGACGGAAGGGGAAACGTCGATTGATGAAGCGCTTGTTACCGGCGAATCGCTTCCGGTTTCAAAAAAGATTGGCGACAAAGTTATCGGCGGCTCCATCAATCAAAGCGGCTCGGTGCAATCTCGCGCCACGAAAGTCGGTGCGGATACCGTGCTCGCGTCCATTATCAAAATGGTGGAAACGGCGCAAAATTCTAAAGCGCCCGGACAGCGCATCGCGGACAAAGCCGCCGCGTATCTTGTGGTGCTTGCGGTCGCATCCGGCATTCTCGCATTTTTCGGATGGTATTTCATCGCGGGCGCGACGTTCGTTGTTGCCCTCACTTTCGCCATCGCCACCGTCGTCATCGCGTGTCCCGACGCGCTCGGGCTCGCCACTCCGACGGCGGTTGCGGTGGGGACGGGGCTTGGCGCAAAACACAACATTCTCATTAAAGATGCCGCAACGCTTGAAGGCGCTTCAAAAATAAACGCCATTGTGCTTGATAAAACGGGAACGCTCACGGAGGGGAAGCCGAAGGTGACGGATGTTATTGCCACGGGAAATGTCTCGGAAGAAGATATTGTGCGATATGCCGCAAGCGTTGAAGCGAAATCAAACCACCCTCTCTCGGTGGCGATAGTCGCCGAAGCAAAAAAAAGAAACATCAGGAACTCGGATGTCCAAAGTTTTGCGTCGCTTTCGGGGCTCGGGCTTGAGGGAACGGTTGACGGGAAAAAGATACTCATCGGCACGGAGCGGCTGCTTCGCGACCGCGGGATTGATACAGAGAAAGTGCGGGATGCAATCGAAAAACTTTTGGCGGGCGGAAAAACATTGAGCGTCGTTGCTGTTGACGGTATCGCCGCCGGCATCATCGGCATTTACGATGAAGTGCGCGAAACATCCAAAAAGACGATAGCGGAATTGAAAAAACTCGGCATAGAAACGGTGATGATTACGGGGGACAACAAAAAAACGGCGAAAGCGGTGGGGGCACTGCTCGGCATTGACCGCGTGTTCGCGGAAGTTATGCCGGAAGACAAAGCAAGCTATGTGAAAAAACTGCAAGACGAAGGGAAGTTTGTTGCGATGGTGGGGGACGGCGTGAACGATGCGCCCGCCCTTGCGCAGTCGGACATCGGCATCGCGATCGGCGCGGGGACGGATGTGGCGATTGAAACGGCAAGCATCGTCCTCATGAAATCCGACCCGTACGACATCGTTGCTGCGATTCGTTTGAGCAAAGCAACGGTGCAAAAAATGAAACAAAATCTTTTCTGGGCGGCGATTTACAATGTCCTCGCCATCCCCGTCGCCGCCGGCGTTTTCTACAATTCTCTCGGCTGGTCCCTTCGCCCCGAAATCGCCGCGCTTCTCATGTCGGCATCGTCCATTATCGTTGCGACCAATGCGGTGATGTTGAAGCGGGTGGAACCGAAATTGAAGGTATGACATAATGTAACCATGTGTTTTTCGGCAACAGCCAGTTTCATAGCGGGAACCGCCTTATCCGCGGCGGGGGTGATTACTCTTAAAAAAGCGGAAACAAAACGCGAAATTCCTTTTGCGGCAATTCCGCTTTTGTTTGGAATCCAGCAGGTTTTTGAGGGATTCGTATGGCTCTCGTTTTCTTCCGGCAATCCGGCGATGAACTCGCTGTTCGCGCATGCATTCCTCTTTTTCGCGTACGTCTTGTGGCCGATTTTTATTCCTTTTTCGGCGGGGCTGCTCGAAACCGACATCTCCCGCAAAAAACTGCTTTCCGTTTTTCAGGTTGCCGGCATCGGGGTGGGCATGTATCTTTTCTATTTTATGTTCTCTCATTCGGTTATTTCGCAGGTCGTGAATAAAAGCATCACGTACTCGATTTCAATACCGTATCCTTTTGCCGTGGTGAGTTTGTATGTTCTCGTAACGTGCGGGAGCCTTCTTTTTTCGAGTCATAAAACAATAAAACTGTTTGGAATTTTGGCATCAATATCTTTTGCCATAGCATACTATTTTTACACCGTTGCTTTTGCGTCCGTCTGGTGCTTCTTTGCGGCGATATTGAGCATTGTCATTTATTGGTATTTTAGGCGCGGGGTGGTATAATGCAAGAACTTTAAGCTCTTGTTGTAAATTATTTTTTATGCCGTCATTTAATTTTTCATCGGAAAAAGTGCCTCAAAACGAGGCACCAAAAAATTCATCTCAAGAAAAAGATGAGTCTCTCGAAAAAGCTCGCGCCATCGCCGGCGGGGGTTCTTATGAGCGGATGATGGACGAGCTTCGCGCGGAGAAACTCCTTGAGGAGAATGTGAAATATGTTCAAAAGACATATGAAGGACGCTTGAAGAAAGAAAATTTTGAGATGAAGGAAAAAGACTGGGAGATGCTCACCCTCATTTGGCTTTTTGATGTCGGGACTTTTGAGCACAGCATCCGAACATTCGAGCTTGCCGAAACAATGGTAAAGCGTCCGATGGTTGTGCCGGGCGGCGAGACGGTTGCCATTGAAACCCTTCTTAAGCGCGAAGGCGTTTCATCGGAGCAGTTTTTGCGTGCTGCTCTTTTCCATGATGTCGGCAAAGTAATTATTCCGAGAGAAATACTTCTCGACCATCGAAGCGATGAAGACCTTGCGCCGATTGTTTTTCCCGAAAAACATTTTCACGAAATAGGCGATGTCGAGGAAAAGAAAGCGGCGCTTCGGGCGTTGTATGAAAAAGGGCTTCGGCCAGTTGATCTTGCACCCCTCAATGTACTTTTCCCGGGAGAAAAAGGGGAGGAAATAATGCACAAGCTTGAAGAGCGCGGATTTTCAAAGATGGCGACCGAGAGAGAAGTTCTTCAAAAGCACGAGTCGGAATCTGGGCGCATTTTAACCCTTGGGGGATGTATTTTGGAAGGCGAACTTGCGGGGCATCATCACAATTATAAAAGAGAAAAGACCCCGTATGTTATGAGCGTGTCGATGCTTCGCATGAGTGCGGAAACCGTCGGTCTTGGGATGGCGGATCTTATACATATGGCGGATGTCACCGATGCGGTTCGAAGCAAGCGTTCCTATAAAGAATCCATGTCTGACATGGAAGTGCTCTCCGTTATTGCGCACGATGCAAAAAGCGGGAAGATTGATCCGTTCACCGCGTACGTGTGGGTGAGTAACCAATACGAATCGGCTCGTGGACAGAAAAAAAAGACAGAAAAAGAGAATGAAGAAGGCATGATTCGATATGTTGATGATTTTTTGAAAGAGAATGAAGACACTTTTAAAATAAATCCTCCCCCCGCGCTTGCGGCATAAGCTCTTTCTCGTTTAATTTTTAATTTGACAGCGCGGTGCTGTTGTTATATTCTCCACCAAGAACTGCCGCAAAAAAGACTATTGCCGGCGCGTTCTTTTTACAACCAGAGAGGAGTTTTGTTATGAATACGCAGCTTAAGATAAGTCCCGCTACAGAGCAATTTCTCAAAAAACCGCACAAGTTATTTATCGGAGGAAGATGGCGCTCATCTGCTTCGGGAAACAGTTTTCCCGTCATCAACCCCGCCACGGGTCTTGTTTTTGCTCATGTGGCGGAAGGGGAAAAGGAAGATATTAATCGTGCGGTCGCGGCGGCTCGGAAAGCATTTGAAGATGGTCCGTGGGCGCGAATGTTGCCTGCGGTGAGAGGGCGGCTGTTGTGGAAACTCGCCGACCTTATCGAAGAACACACCGAGGTGCTTGCCAGAATTGAGTCGCTCGACAACGGCAAGCCGCTTTCTGTCGCGAGGGTTGCTGATGTGCCGCTTTCGGTAGACATATTCCGTTATATGGCGGGGTGGGCAACTAAAATTGACGGACGCACTATTCCTTTCAATCCCGACTTTCTCGCGTATACGTTGCGCGAACCGGTCGGCGTGGTCGGTGCGATTATTCCGTGGAATTTTCCGCTTCTCATGGCGGCATGGAAATTGGCGCCGGCGCTTGCGACGGGATGTACGGTAGTGCTGAAGCCGGCAGAGCAAACTCCGCTCTCGGCGCTTCTTTTGGGTGAACTTATTCAAGAAGCCGGATTCCCTGATGGCGTGGTGAATATCGTCACGGGTTATGGGCATACGGCGGGCGCGGCAATTGCAGCTCATATGGATGTGGACAAGGTAGCATTCACCGGTTCGACCGAAGTGGGCAAGCTCATTGTGCACGCGGCGGCAAACAGCAACTTGAAAAAAGTTTCGCTTGAGCTCGGCGGTAAATCACCGAACATCATTTTCCCTGATGCGGATCTCGACCTTGCAATACCCGGTGCGGCGAATGCCATTTTCTTCAATCACGGGCAGTGCTGTTGTGCGGGTTCTCGGCTCTACGTTCACAAAAAGATTTTCGATAAAGTACTCGCCGGTGTCGCAGAAATTACAGGAAAGATTCAGCTTGGAAATGGGCTTGACCCGGCAACGGAAATGGGACCGCTCGTTTCCGAAGAACAGTTCAACACGGTTTCCAATTATGTTGAATCGGGAATATGCTCGGGTGCCACAGCAACAGTAGGAGGAAACTGGGACTTTGACGATGATCACATGGAGGGGTATTTTATGTCTCCAACCATCCTGACGAATGTCAATGAAGACATGGCGGTAGTTCGTGAAGAAATCTTCGGACCGGTGGTGGTGGCGATGCCGTTTGACGACATCAACGACGAGATTGCGAAAATCGCTAAAGCCGCAAACAATACCAAGTATGGACTCGCGGCGGGCATTTGGACGAAAGATGTTGCAAAGGCGCAACTTCTCGCGCGCAAGATAAAAGCCGGTACGGTATGGATTAACTGCTACAACGTATTCGACGCATCGTTGCCGTTCGGCGGATACAAACAATCCGGCTGGGGTCGCGAGATGGGGCAAGAAGCGATAGAGCTGTATACTCAAACAAAATCCGTTGTTATGCGATTAAAGTAAGAACAAAAACAAAAGCGCCCCGGTGGATATCGAGGCGTTTTTTTTGTTTATGTGTATAATAAAGAGTACCTATGGCATCCGTCTGCTTTTATTTTCAAGTACATCAACCGTTTCGCCTCAAGCGATATCGTATTTTTGATATCGGGAACGACCGCGAGTACTTCAATGACGATTCGCACACGAGCCTCAACAATAAAAAAATTCTTGAAAAAGTGGCGGGGAAGTGCTATCTTCCCGCGAACGCCGTTATGCTCGAGCTCCTCCAAAAGCACCCCGAGTTTAAGATAAGTTTTTCGTTTTCCGGCGTATTTTTGGAACAGCTTGAAATGTATTCTCCCGAGACGCTTCTCTCTTTTCAAAAACTCGTTGATACCGGAAGGGCGGAAGTGCTTTCCGAGACCTACTACCACTCGCTCTCGTTTCTGTATTCAAAAGACGAATTCAGAAGCCAAGTGGAGCTTCACAAAAAGAAGATTAAAAAGCTTTTCGGGGTAACGCCAAAAGTATTTCGCAATACGGAGCTTATCTACAACAACGAGCTTGCGAGCGTTGTTGAAGGAATGGGGTACAAAGCGATTCTTGCCGAAGGCGCCGACCGCATTTTGGGGTGGCGAAGTCCGAATTTTCTCTACCGTCCCGCGGGAACAAAAAAGATAAAGCTTCTGCTCAAAAATTACAAACTCTCGGACGACATCGCATTTCGGTTTTCGTCAAAAGAATGGAATGAGCACCCGCTCACCGCACCGAAGTTTGCGAATTGGGTCAATCAGGTGAACGGCAACGGAAACGTCGTCAACCTGTTCATGGACTACGAAACCTTCGGCGAGCATCAATGGGAGGATACCGGCATTTTTGATTTTCTCCGTGCGATGCCGGGCGAGATACTCAAACACCCTGACAACAATTTCATGACCCCTTCTGAAGTTGCCGAAAAATATCCCGCCGTATCCGAGCTTGATATTCATAACTTTGTTTCGTGGGCGGATGTGGAGCGCGACCTTTCCGCGTGGCTTTCCAATTCCATGCAGCACGAAGCGGCGCACAAACTCTATGAGCTTGAGCCGAAAATCCTCGCGATAAACGACCCGAAACTCACCGACGACTGGCGCAGGCTCCAAACCTCCGACCACCTCTACTATATGTGCACCAAATGGTTTAACGACGGCGACGTACACAAATACTTCAATCCTTACGAATCCCCCTATGAGGCATTTATCGCTTTTATGAACGTGTTGAACGATATGAAGCTGCGTATCAGTGACGCAAGCCATGATTTTGGCGTCCTGCGCCGCTAAATTTCCACGGGGTGCTTTCGGGTATTAGAATTTCTCCAACCCCGGCAACACCCGCAGAAATTTATCAACGCATTACATCCAAAATCCTCGTCTTGCGCGAGTGAGAAAGTTTTTTTGCTTGATTAAAAAATTATTGAAAAATTTTCAGAGTGTCCGCCTAATTTATTTTTCGTACCAAAATAGATTCTTCCAAAGCAACCGCTGATTTTTGACCCTTGATCGGCTTTGTTTCTTTTTGTTCATATCGTAAAATTTCCCATCCTTTTTGGTAGATATTTTTTAGTTCATTTTGTCTCAAAAAATAGAGTGATTCCCCGCTGTGTTTTTTGGATAACGCCGCGTCTTCTTTCGCGACAAAGACCGAGATAAGATTTATCCCGCCGGTTTTTGTATGATTCATTATATTTTGAAACAGTTTCGTTCTTTCTTTTTTGTTGAAATGATGAAGCGTGAAATTACAGAGTATACTATCGTAGTTTTTTGTAAGCTTTGAATTTTTTATATCCGTTTTCTTTATGGTAACCGTATCTGCAAAATCTTTTGTTGCCTCTTTGATCTTTTTTACTCCCTCCGCGGAAAAATCAATCGCATAACACTAAACCATTTCTGTAAAAGAAAAAGAGTATTTTGACCATACCCTGCGCCAATATCGAGCACCTGCCCCGTTTTTTTATATTTTAAGACACTTTTTATAAAAGGGGCAAGTTTGGGAATAAAATTACCGTCTTGTTGGGAATATATTTTATTGTAAAGATTTGCTAGAACCATAAGCATTATTTTTTTTATTGTAAACAGTAAGGTGCCATAAATAAAATATGGCACCCAAAACCTTCGCCGCAAAACGTTGCGATATGTTTCATAAAATGCTCCTTGTAAAGAACAAAAATACTGCAAAATCGCAGCATTTTTAATGTAGTATATTATAAAATATTTGGCAAATTTTCCGAATATTTGCCAAACATCCGCGAGACATGATTTTTGCGCGAGCAAGAAAACCGCGAAGTGGATAACCTGTTTGGAAAATAATATTTCTTTTGTTATCATAGGGTTACATGATAATCAAGAGATTCATTTTTGTTTTCGGATTTTTCTCGCTCCTTCCGCTCCTCTTTTTTCCCGCCGCTGTTTTTGCGGCAGTTACGGTAACCCCCGCGACCGGCGGCGTGGCTCTTTCGGCGGACGATGTCGGCGGATCGTACACTGCGCTCACCGGTCCCGTTGTTTCGGAAGGCGCGACGGGCGATGTCGGTACCGGCACGATTATTTTGAATGTCCCGAGCGGATTTATTTTTGATATTGGCGGTACCACGCCGACCGTGTTAGTAACGCGTACTGCCGGAAGCGGAAGTGACACGCGCAACATTAACGATCTCGCGAGCGGTTCGACTATTGCGGTAACACGAACAACAACCCAACTGACCATTACCATTACAGCCAGCACAAGTAACTCTGTAAGGAATTCTTTGACGTGGCAAAATGTCCGAGTGCGTCCATCCAATGGTACGCCGCTCGCATCAGGAAATATAGTGAAGACCGGCACCTCATCAATTGCAGGCGTTACCGACAGCGTTACGAATTTCGGAACATTAACCGAAGTGCCCGGCGCAAAAAATAAATTGAGCTTTACTGTGCAACCAAGTACCTCTGCGACGACCAACACTGATTTTACAATAAAGCCGACCATAGTAATGCAAGACCAGTTTGGAAACACTGTTACGACCGATAGCGGAAGTACTGTCGCTCGTACGGCGGTACTTTCTACTCAAAGTTGCGGAGGTACTGCCGGTTCCGGAACATTATCATCAACTCCTGCGAACGGCGCGGCTGTTTCGTCGGGGGTCATGGCGTACACGGCGATGCAATATTCTGCCGGTGAAAGTATAAAACTTTGCGCTTCGTCTGCCGGCGTTACTTCGGCATTAAGCAATGCGGTTACGGTGAATAAAATAACTACCGCCACAACGCTCGGCACCTCGGCAAGTTCGCAGGTGTACGGAACATCGGTGACTTTTACCGCGACGGTTACTCCGGCGAGCGATGGTCCCGCCAGTGGAACAGTTACGTTTAAAGATGGCGCGGTTACCATTGGAACGGGAACACTCAATGGAGCAAATCCGGGGGTTGCCACCTATGCCACCAGTACGCTTTCCGTTTCCGGTTCTCCTCATTCCATTACCGCGGAGTACAATGGCGACAGCGCTTTTTTCGGCAGCACTTCCGGTGCGGTTTCTCAAACGATGACGGCAAAAACTTTAACCGTTACCGGAATTACGGCAAACAATAAAATCTATGACGGCAACACAACGGCGACATTAAATACCGCCGGAGCAACGCTTGTCGGAGTTGTCTCCGGTGATAACGTTACTCTTAATACGGCTCTCGCGACAGGAACATTTGATACGGCGAGTGCCGGTCTCGGAAAAACAGTAACCGTGAGCGGACTTTCTTTATCGGGAACAGATGCTTTGAATTATGCTTTGATACAGCCGACAACCGTTGCGAATATCACAAACCCGTTACCAACCACGACCTCAATCAGTCCGTCTTCAAAAAATATCGGTGATACGAGTTTCTCCATGATTATTAACGGTACGAATTTTATCAATGGTTCTGTTGTGAATTTTAACGGTTCTCCCCGAACAACCGCTTACTCTTCATCTACACAACTTACCGCAACCATATTGACCTCAGATATGTCCGTCGCGACTTCAAGTGCGCTTATCACTGTTACCAACCCCGCTCCGGGCGGAGGCGTATCAAACGCGCAAATTTTCTCGGTGGTTACTATCGCCACGCAATTCGTCATTTTACCGCCAAGCAGCGGGACCGTTGATGCTCCGGTTGTTGTTACGGTTCAAGCGCAAAAAAGCGGCGGCGAAATTGATACCGCGTATCAGAATGATGTTACTCTCAACACTGCCGGTTCCGCGACGGGCGGAGGATTGGTAAACATCGTCAATGGCGTGGGGACGCTTTCTCTTTCCGATACCGTCGCTGAAACCGTTCAACTTTCGCTTGTTGACAGCCAGGGTACCGGACTCGCCGTTACTTCGGTACAAAACCTTGTTTTTGCTCCCGGCGCGTTAAAGCAATTCACGCTCAATAATCCCGGCAACATGAACGCGCGTACTCGGCTCGGATACGTACTTACTCGCAAAGATCAATATAATAATTCCGTATTGACGGGAACAACAACCGCTTATCTCTATACTTCCTCGACCGGCACCGGCGCAACGAATAAGTTTTACGACGACTCGGTAGCCGGAAATATCATTACTTCGATTCCTTTTGCAAACGGTTTTTCATCTGCAAATTTTTGGTACTACGACGAAACTCCCGGCACTTTTACCATTACGGCATCTGATAACGCCACCTCGCCTGATGGTGCTGCGGGGATAGCCGATGCGACGAGGTTGGTTACGGTCATTCCGGTAGCGGTGAAGTTTGTTATTTCTTCGGCTGCGACAACCACGGTGGACACGCCGATAACAGTAACGGTTCAAGCGCAAAAGCCGGACAACTCCGTTGATACCGGTTACAACGGCGGGGTAACTGTGGTAACTTCCGGCTCCGCAACCGGCGGCGGGCTCGTTACGCTCACAAATGGTATCGGCACGAAAGCAATAGCCGACACCGTTCCGGAAACCGTGCATCTTTCTCTTTCCGATACGCAGACTACCGGTCTTAATGTGTCTTCTTTTGCGGATGTGGTGTGGAACGCGGGGGTAACAACCCAACTCTCTCTCAATCATCCGCCCGCTCTTTCTGTCGGAAATCGCGCCGCCTATACTGTAACCCGCAAAGACCAATATGGAAACACTACGACTTCCGCCACAACCACGGTATATTTTTACAGTTCTTCCTCGGGGGCGAACAAAAAATTCTACAATGCGGCAACCGCCGGCAGCGTCATCACTTCGCTCGTAATTCCGCCCGGGCAATCGAGCGGTCAGTTTTGGTACTACGATGAATTGTCCGGCTCGTGGAGCATTACCGCTTCCGATAATCCCGTCGCTCCGGACGGCGCCGCGGGTATTTCGGATGCGGTTGACGCGCTTTCGGCAGTTCCCGGAGCGGTAAGCCAATTCACCCTCAATAATCCGGGGAACATGACTGCCGGAACGCGCCTCGGCTACATCGTTACGCGGAAGGATTCATTTGGAAATCTTGTTACCGCAGGAGCGACTTCGGCGTATTTGTACAGCACCGCCGGAGTGCCCGGAGTCAATCGCGCATTTTATCCTGTTGCGAGCGGAGGGAGCGCGGTTGCCTCGGTAACGATAAATAACGGAAGCTCAAATGTTCCTTTTTGGTATTATGAAAATACGCCGGGGAGCTACGTCGTAACCGCCTCTGATAACCCCGTTGCTCCGGACGGCGTGACGGGCATCGTTGACGGAACCGCAAACGTAACCGTTGTCGCGCTGCCCATCGTTGCAACTCGCTTCGTGATTTTAGATCCGCCAAGCGCTACCGTTGACGCGCCGGTAACCGTGACGATTCAGGCGCAAAATGATGCCGGCAGTCTTGACACTTCGGCAACGAGCAGCGTTACCCTGCTCACATCCCTGTCCGCGACCGGCGGCGGACTCGTTACGCTCACAAACGGTGTCGGCACCATTCAAATTTCCGACCACGCCGCGGAAACGGTTGCCTTGACACTCGCCGATACACAAGGTACGGGACTCAATGTTTCTTCCGTGAAAAATATCGTATTTGCCGCGGGGGCGACCACCCAATTTTTCATTGATAATCCGGGCGACATGGCGGCGGGCACCCGCCTAGGGCTTACGGTTACCAGAAAAGACCAATACGGAAATCCTGTAACTTCCGGCATCGGGGGCGTTTATTTGTATTCTTCCTCCGCGGGCGCGAGTAAAAAGTTTTACGACGCTTCTTCGGGTGGAAGTGTCATCACGTTTGCAAGTATACAGAGCGGGCAATCATCCGCTCCTTTCTGGTATTATGATGAACTCTCCGGAACCACAACCGTTACCGTATCCGACAATGCGACTGCTCCGGACGGTGCCGTGGGCATAACGGATACGCAGAGAACATTCACTGTTGCTCCGGCGGCAATCGCCAAGTTTGCCATCAATCATCCCGGCAACATGACCGCGGGTACTCGTCTCGGCTACACGCTCACCCGTAAAGACCGGTTTGATAATCTCGTAACATCCGGAATTGTCTCCGCTTATTTGTATTCTTCTTCGGCGGCGACTTCAACAAAATTTTATGATGCCGCGGCGGGCGGGTTTTCAACTGTTCTCGCCGTATTCCCCGATGGAAATTCAATCGCCCGTTTCTGGTACTACGACGAAACCCCCGGCACTTTTGCGGTTACCGCATCCGACGGCACTCCCGCACCGAACGGAGTAACCGGCATTCTTGATGCGGCAGATTCGGTAACGGTAATTGCGGTACCTATTGTCGCAACGCGATTTATTATACAGCCGATGAATAATTCCACCGTCGGCATTCCGGTAACGGCAACGATTCGTGCGGAAGACAACAGCGGGAATGTTGATACCGCTAACAACGCGAAAGTAACCTTGAATGTTTCCGGCTCCGGAAGCGGCGGCGGACTCGTTACGCTCGCAAACGGCATCGGCACGGTTTCGGTTAATGATGCTGTTCCGGAAACCATAACACTCTCACTCTCCGATACGCAAAATACCGGACTCAATGCGTCATCAACGCGGACAGTGACTTTTAGCGCCGGCGTGCCTTCTCCGGCAAGTATCGGAGGAGGCGGGAGCGGGGAGGTGGCGGTTTACTCAACCCCCGCCGTTGCAAAATTTCATTTTTCAGGAAAGGCTTTTCCGGCGGCGAATCTTCACATTGTCGCCATTGGCGG